>UMLG01024941.1_pt1 | contig 12071 bp, 9 predicted proteins | sample 1966511 | NCBI WGS metagenome assembly UMLG01 (sample SAMEA4836195, study PRJEB28245) | human gut metagenome | biome: gut microbiome; material: fecal sample | place: Denmark | collected 2008
AACCCCAGATCATTCCAATGAATTTTTTTCTCTATCATATCGATGACTTCGGCTTCATCATCTACGAGAATCACTTTATATCGTTCCATCTTTTTCCCCTTTTTCATGGCCGCTATACGTTTATTCCAGTATAACAAATTTACGTCTCTTATAACATATTCAAATACAAAATCTGCCTTCAAAATTTTTTTACTCACAAATTCCTTTCAAACGCATCATGTTGAAAAAACCGTCCCTTTCATCTTTCCGATGAGCAGGACGGTCTACTTCTTTTTGTATAAACCTGTATAAACAGTCTTTTATTTATTATTTCTTCTGTACATATTTCAGACAGTCAAGTGTTACTGCTGCCAGAATAATGATACCTTCAAAAATAAACTGAAGGTTTGTATCAATACCAAGAACCGTCAAAGAATAGGTCAATGATGTAAAGATCAGTACACCTGTCACAACTCCCGATATCTTACCAATACCACCGGTAAAGGAAACTCCACCAACTACGCAGGCTGCAATGGCGTCCATATCCCATCCCTGTCCGTAAGCGGCACTACCGGATCCAACGATTCGTACACACTCCAGCCATGAACCGAATCCATAAAGGATACCTGCAAGGATAAATGCTCCCATCGTTACTTTAAATACCGAGATTCCTGATACAGCTGCCGCCTCTGGATTTCCACCAACTGCGTATAAATTTTTTCCAAATGTTGTCTTATTCCAGATAAACCATACAACAGCAATCGCAACTACTGCCCATAAAATAATCATCGGAAAACGTCCTGCCTGTGGAATAAAAATATTCGGGATTGTCGGATCAATCGCACCAAAAGAAACTCCTTTTGTAGCATATGTAACAAGACCAAAGATGATCAACATATTTGCCATCGTTGAAATAAATGGATGCATCTTAAATCTTGCCATGAAAAATCCGGCTGTCATTGCAAATACAGTTGTGAAAAGTATACACACACATAATGCTAATATAGCTCTTGATGCCGGTGCCATACCCGAAAAATCAAAAACATGTCCAAACACAGTACCTGTGTTAATTCCGTTATGCATGATAATGGTTGCTGTAACCATACCCATACCAACCATTCGTCCTACAGAAAGGTCTGTACCTGTCAGAAGGATCAGACCGGCAACTCCAAGTGCAAGGAACATTCGCGGTGAAGCCTGCTGCAAAATGTTAAGGATGTTTGTGGTTGTAAAAAGCTGTGTATTTTTCACAATCGGTGTAATAATACACAATGCGATAAAGATCATGATAATTACAATATACAGACCGTTCTTATACAGGAACTGTGTCATATTAAATGTATACTTGTAATTTTCAAAATTCTGTGCCTGCTTCTGTGCAAATGTATATTTTGACATTCTGAGCAGATCGATCAGGTGGAACTTATGCATGTATGCATCATGTTTTCTATCCTTGATCTCCTGGATCCTGGATTCATGTGTCATCTGCGCATCATATAATTTATTCTTATATGTATATTTTTCAGCTTTGATCTCTTCTGCATCTTTCAGGCTGCTGACTGCCTTCTTATGTTCTTCCTGCAGATCCGCTTTTAATTTTTCAAAATTACTGTTTTCCGCTTTTTTCTCTGCTTCGCAGCTCTTTGCAACAATGTTATAATACTCACTGTTGTAATGTTTGGAAAGAAAACCTTCAGCATCTGCGATCAGTTTTGCAATCTGCTGTTTATTTGCATCTTCTGTTGCTTTTGCCTTCTCCAGATTCTTCTTACATTCCCCGATAATCTTATTCTGTTCTTCTTTTGTTAAATTCTTATTCTCTTTTGCTATTGCAATCTGATTTTTTAAACTGTTGACTTTGTCAGATCCTTCCACACGCAGTGCATCGATCTGCTCCTGTATTTTTCCAACATATTCGTCAATCGGTTTCAAAAGTATTGCTTCTTCTTCAGCCGAAATGATAATGCTTTTTTCTGCCATCTTCCATACCCCTCTCTGTTACAGATATTTTGCACTGAGTCTCAATAATTCTTCCTGGTTCGTCTCTTTTGTATTTACGATTCCGGCCAGTCGTCCGTTTGACATAACACCGATACGGTTCGTAATACCAAGAATCTCCGGCATCTCAGAAGATACAACAATAATTGTTTTCCCCTGCTTTGCCATATTGATGATCAGTTCGTAAATCTCATATTTCGCACCAACATCAATTCCTCGTGTCGGATCATCCATCATGAATACACTCGGTGAACGCTCCAGCCATTTTCCGAAGATTACCTTCTGCTGATTTCCTCCGGAAAGACTTGTGATCATATCATCCGGGCCCATACACTTTGTATGCATGATTTTAATCTCTTCCGCAGTTGCACGTACCATTCTGTCATGTGACAGCACTGCACCATTCTTATAATGGTTCATGTTAGCGATGGTCGTATTAAATGTAATATCGCCTTTTAAGAACAGACCATTAGCTTTTCTTTCTTCTGTGATCAGGGCAAATCCATGATCCATTGCATCTCTCGGCGATGAAAAGTTCATGAGCTTTCCATCGTATATTACATTTCCTTCTGCTCTTGTGCGGATTCCGAAGATTGTTTCTAAAAGTTCCGTACGTCCGGCACCAACCAGACCGTAAAATCCAAATATTTCTCCTTTTCTGATATCAAAGGATACATTTTGAATCTTTGGTGCATATTTTGACGAAAGATTCTGTACAGAGAGAATCTTCTCTCCGGGCTCATTGTCAACAGGTGGAAATCTGTTATCCAGCGAGCGCCCAACCATTGCCGATATCAGTTCATTCATATCAGTATCTTTGCACTCTTTTGTCATAACCAGACTACCATCTCTGAGCACAGATATCTCATCACATATATTGAATATCTCATCCATCTTATGTGATATATAAATCAGCGAAATTCCCTGTGCTTTCAACTGACGCATCATCTTGAAAAGTTTCTCAACTTCCGGTGCTGTCAGGGATGAGGTTGGTTCATCCAGTACAATTACTTTGGAATGATAGGAAATAGCTTTTGCAATCTCACACATCTGCCGCTGGGACACAGACATTTTTTTCATTGGCTGTGTCAGATTTGCTGTGATTCCAAGCTGTCTGAAGAGATTTGCAGTTTCCTTTTTCATTCTTCCTTCATCGACAATTCCAAAAGAATTCTTTGGATATCGTCCAAGAAACATATTATCTACAACGCTTCTTTCAAGACATTGGTTCAATTCCTGGTGTACCATCGCTACTCCGTTTTCCAGTGCATCTTTTGGTCCCGAGAAATTTACTTCTCTGCCGTCTAATATAATTGTCCCCTCATCTTTCTGATAAGTACCAAAGAGACATTTCATCATTGTCGATTTTCCGGCACCGTTTTCACCCATAAGTCCCATAATGGTCCCAGGTTTGACATTCAGGTTTATATGTTTCAGAACTTTGTTTCTACCGAACGACTTACTCATGCCATTGATCGATAAGATGTATTTATTCTTATCTACTGTCATAACTCTGCTTCCTTTTCTTGATGAAAGAAGGGTATCATCTCTGACACCCCTCTGCGTTTCATTCATTTACCATTTAACCAGTCTCTTATTTTGAGAGAAGTGATGTGTATGCTGATGCATTGTCTGTCTTAACCATGTTAATTGCAAATGCATCATATTCGTTTGGATTTCCGAGACGGTTTGTGATGTTCGACTCTGTCTGTCCATCTCCACCGATGTAATCAACCTTCAGGTTAAGGAGATCATCATAGTTCTCAAGAAGTGGCTGGTATGTTGAGCTCAGGAAGTTGTCTGATGCATTGTAAATATCAAGCCATACTTTCTTAGATGGACTCTTGCTTGAATCAAGCTGTTTTGACACTTTGTCATAAATCTTTGTTGAATCTGTAAAGTCTTTGTAATTATCAGCTGTTACTGCAACATTTAATGCGTAGTAAGATCTTTCTTCTTCGCTGTATCTGTAATCTTCACCTTCTGTCAGGCAGTTACCGGCATCATCTGCTGTACCAATACCTGTATCCACGTCTGCTCCGTCAAGTGCGTTACGGAGTACTCTTAATGTCAGATAAGCCTGAACATCTGCATGCTGAGAGATTGTTCCGCCGTATCCTTCAGCGATTGCTGCAACAGCGTCACTGTTTGCATCATATCCGAATGTAGGAACTTTGTTATCTTTTGCCCATGCATTAAACATTGACATTCCCATACCATCATTGTTAGAAACAACAATATCGATCTGATCTCCGAAAGAAGCTTCCCATGTTCCGATTGCGTTACCTGCTGTAGCCGCATCCCATGTTGCCCCTGCTGAGTTCTTCATTTCCTGAGAAGCAAGCTCACGGACTGTAAATTCTTTTCCGTCTACATCAATCTTAGCATCCTGGACAACTTTTGCTTTTCCGTCTACGTTTGTTCCTGCCGGCTTGGAAGCAACTTCGTCACCATCTTTAACTCCTGTTCCAAGTGCCGCACGAACACCACGTGTACGTGCGATAGAATCATTATGTCCGATGTCACCGATTGCAAGTACGTATCCGATAACTCCATCACCATTTCTGTCAATCTTATCAGCATTTGCTTTGATATAATCAACAACCATCTCTCCCTGAAGTTCTGCTCCCTGATTAGCATCAAATCCTACATAATAAGTATCTTTGTTGAAATTCAACGCTTCTTTGTCCAATTCCCCTGTTGAACTATTAGAAGGTTGACGGTTAAACCAGCAAAGCGGTTTGTCCTTATTGGCTACAGAACTGCTGTCTGAAGATCCTGATGATTTTGAATCACCTGACGAAGATCCTCCGCAGCCTGCCAGTGATAATGCAAGTGTTGCTGCCATCATGAGTGCAAATACTTTTTTCTTTTTCATTTTCTTTCCTCCTGTTTTGTGCGTTTTGTTTTTAATCGCGTCTAACTCATTGACTAATCTCATTATAATTACAACACTATTTTTTTGACATAGAATATTTTTGGATTAATTATCAATATTTTTATATTGATCTATGTTTTTTTATATATTTTATCCAATTGTGCAGAATCTGTCTCTACTATATATAATATAAAACAAAAAAACTGCGATAATAACCTTCACGCTATTATCACAGTTTCTCTTATATGTTCTTATTACGAATAAAATAATGATTAAGCTGTTGCTTTCTTATCATCTGTTTTTTCAAGAAGTTTCTTTACACCCTGGATTGCAACCAACACACCAAGGATCAGAAGCAATACGGCAAAAATCAGCTGTAATGTATTTCCAAGATCCAGCCCTGTTGTCAGGAATGCTTTTGTCAGTTTCACGATCGTCATACCAAGTGCTGTAAATGTAACAGCCATCATGAATACCATTGGTCCCCAAAGCATGAATCCCTTGCGCTTCGTTTTCTTAAGGAATACCGCACAAGCTACCAGTGCCAGTACAGATAACAGCTGGTTGGCTGAACCGAATAAAGGCCAGATCTCTGCATAACCGACTTTTGTCAGGAAATATGCAAGTACCAGTGTAATAACCGTTGCAAAGTATTTATTCGTTACCACTTTTAAGAATGGACTCATGTTATCCTGATCTACATCATCATCGAGGAAGAATTCCTGGAATGACAGACGGCCTACTCTGGCTACGGAATCTAGAGAAGTCAGTGCAAATGCGGATACTGCCAGATTGATCAGCGTAAATACAAGAGAGTGTGGCAGTCCGATGACTGACAGGAAGTTCGCAATCGCTCCGGCGAAAATCTGAGGCTGTGTTGTCAGTCCCTGTGCTGCTGCTTCACCTTTAGCAAAAGATGCAACTGCGATCAGCGCAATAACTGCAAGCATACTTTCCATTAACATTGCTCCGAATGATACAGGAAGCATGTTCTTCTCATTCTTAATCTGTTTGGATGCTGTACCGGAAGATACCAGTGAATGGAAGCCGGAAACCGCACCACAAGCGATCGTTACAAATAAGATTGGGAACATATACTGTCCATCTACGTTAAAGCTTGTGAATGCCTGAAGGTTACAAGATGGATTTGCTACAAATACACCAACAATCGCACCAACAATCATAAAAATCAAAAGGTAACTATTCAGATAGTCACGAGGCTGAAGAAGTGCCCATACAGGAGCGACACTGGCAATCAGGATGTAAACGAAGATGATGAGATGCCATGCATCCAGTCCTACATACATTGGGAAGTGAAGTCCCAGTGCGATTGCTGCTACCAATAATACGATTGCAACCGCTGTATTAATCCACTTGTTGAATTTCGTATACTTCAAAAACATTCCAAGTCCGACTGCTTCTAAGATAAATATCATAGAAGTAGTTGCGACTGCACCGTTAGCTGCAATTTTTGTTACTTTTCCGGCTTCACTTACTGAGAATCCATTAAAGGTTCCGGCTACAACATCAGCAAAAGCTGCAACGACCAGAATACAAAACAGCCAGCAGAATAACAGGAATAATTTCTTACCTAATTTTCCGATATATTCTTCAATGATATATCCGATTGTACGTCCTTTATTCTTTACAGATGCATACATAGATGCGAAATCCTGAACGGCTCCAAAGAATACCCCTCCGATTAAGATCCATAAAAGTACCGGAAGCCATCCGAAGATTGCTGCCTGGATCGGTCCGTTGATCGGACCTGCACCTGCGATTGATGCAAACTGGTGACCGAATACGACGTTCGTATCGGCCGGTACATAGTCAACCCCGTCTTCCATCTCATATGCCGGAGTTTTGGCATTTGGGTCAATGCCCCATTTGTTCTGGAGATAACGACCATAAAGAAGATATGCTCCACCAAGCACAACAATGGCAATGATCATCATTAATATTCCACTCATAAAACAATCCCTCTTCTTTCTCTTTAAAGTAAATATATAAAAAAACGCCTTCGCTATCCTTTCGGATAACAAAGGCGGAATATTCTTCCGTGGTACCACTTCGTTTTACTGCAGTCATCACTAACCACAACCACTTGTTACTGTCAAAATATCTAACAGTTTCTTCTGTAACGTGAAGACAACGTCCCGGCTTACTCGATACCTGACTATGTTGATTCTTCCAACCTGTATATTTCAGCGGGATGCTCCTGGGTGATATCATAAAATACTTTCTGCCGTTTCACACCATCCAACGGCTCTCTGAATTCCAGTTAACTTTTATGACGTATCCCTTTCATTGCATTTCTTATTTACTTTTTAGCTTACTTAATGTTTTACACTTTTTTCTTGTAAAGTGCAAGAGTGGAATTAAACATAATTTACAAAAATACAGTTCTATTTTTATGCATTTTTTCACATTATATAATTTCGGTTATCTCTTCTACAGATTTCACAAAATAATCTGCTCCATTCAGTTCTCCCTTCTCACCATAACCATACAGGCATCCGATAAACGGACTTTTACAGGATCTGGCACATTCCAAATCCTGTCTTCTGTCTCCGATCACCAGATAAGGTCCCGGATAGTCCCGGATAACTTCCTGCACGATCTCCGTCTTAGGGCAGAAACCATACGATTCACAGTCATAAAACTGTTCAAACCATCTTTCCATTCGGAATTCTTCCCAATGTGCTTTGCGGTATGCCACTTTACAGTTGCTTAAGATCACAAGATGATATCCTCTGTTCTTCAAAGCTGTAAGCATCTCTTCCGCTCCCGGATACCACACTGCCCGGTGCTTCCTGATCTGCCTGACCATGGAATCTCCCACGATCGCACTCGCCTGATCTTTATATCTCTGATCTAATTCCGGCAGAAATGTATCCCACATTTCTTTGCTGTTTAAGCCCAGCCAGCCTGCGATCTGCGCCGTCTCTATCTTCTGTTCCTCTACAACATTCTGTTCTGACAACCACTGATAAGCTTCCCTGAACGCCGGCTCATAGATTCCAAGAGTATTATGTATCGTTCCATCATAATCAAAAATGATTGTTTTCACCATCGGCTGCACCTGGTTAAAGCTGCTTCATCAGATTTACCATCTCAATTGCGGACAATGCACAGTCATATCCTTTATTTCCTGCTTTACTTCCTGCACGTGCGATAGCCTGTTCGATATTCTCTGTTGTGATCACTCCGAATAATACCGGAATTCCTGTTGCAAGTTCAACCTGCGCGATTCCTTTGGCCGATTCATTACACACCAGATCATAATGGGAAGTATCCCCGCGGATAACTGCTCCCACGCAGATGACTGCATCATACTTTCCGGACTGTGCCATCTTCTGTGCAGTCAGCGGAATCTCAAATGCTCCCGGTACCCATGCAGCCGTAATGTTCTCTTCTTCTACCCCATGTCTTACCAGCCCGTCGACGGCTCCGCCCAATAACTTATTCACAATGATCTCATTGAATCTGGCAGCCACGATTCCGACTTTCATTCCCTCAGGTGCTACTACTTTTCCTTCTACTAAATTGATCTGTCTCATGATTTCTTCCTCCTGTTATTCATTAAATCTTTTTATAATTCTATTTCTTTGAAAATGTGTCCCATCTTTTCCTGTTTTGTCTTCATATATTTCAGATCATACTTCTGCGGTGGGATCTCCAGCGGTACTCTTTCATTGATCTTCAGTCCAAACCCACCAAGTCCATAGAGTTTGTCCGGATTATTGGTCAGAAGTCTCAATGACTTCACTCCGAGATCCGATAATATCTGCGCTCCGATCCAGTACTCTCTGAGATCCGGTGCAAATCCCAACTTTACATTGGCCTCTACCGTATCATATCCCTGCTCCTGCAGTGCATATGCCTTGATCTTATTGAGCAGCCCGATTCCTCTGCCTTCCTGCCTCATGTAAAGAATGATTCCTCTGCCTTCTGCTTCTACCTGACGCATCGCTGTCTGAAGCTGCAGACCACAGTCACATCTAAGCGAGCCAAATGCATCACCTGTCAGGCACTCCGAATGTACCCTGCAAAGTACATCTTCACCGTCTCCGATATCACCTTTTACCAGTGCAAGATGATGTTCTCCTGTAATATCATTGATATATCCGTGAAGTCTGAAATCTCCATACTGCGTCGGAAGGTCTGCAACCGCCTCTTCTTTTACATGTTTTTCATGTATTCTCATGTAATCCTGAAGATCACGGATCGTAATAAATGTAAGATTATGCTCTTTTGCAAGTTCCCACAACTGTGGTGTACGCATCATTGTGCCATCTTCTTTCATAATCTCACAACACACGCCGCATTCTTTCAATCCAGCCAGTCTCACCAGATCAGTCGTTGCCTCTGTGTGTCCGTTCCGCACCAGGACTCCGCCTTTTCTGGCAATGAGTGGAAATACATGTCCCGGTCTTCTGAAATCTTCCGGCTTCGCATCTTCATCCACACATTTCATGATTGTATAGGAACGTTCTGCTGCCGAAATACCTGTCGTCGTATCAACATGGTCCACTGCAACGGTAAATGCTGTGCTGTGATTATCGGTATTCTCCGCAACCATCGGTGGAAAGTTAAGCCTTGCTGCAATTTCCGCACTCATCGGTGTACAGATAAGCCCTTTCGCATAAGTCGCCATAAAATTGATATTCTCCTGTGTTGCAAACTCTGCTGCACATACCAGATCCCCTTCGTTCTCTCTGTCCGGATCATCTGTAACCAGAATAACCTTTCCTTCCCTCAGATCCCTTAGTGCCTCTTCGATTGTATTGTACTGATTGTTTTGTGACATTCTATTTATCCTCCTGTTCTAAAATCCGAATTCCTGCAAAAATTCCATCGTAATTCCGGATTCTTTTTTCTCTTCTTCACTCTTTCCAAGGCCTAACAGCCTTTCTACGTATTTTCCGATCACATCATTCTCCAGATTCACCGAATCGCCCGGCACTTTTTCCAAAAGCGTCGTTTCTTCTCCGGTATGCGGGATAACCGATACCTGAAATCCCTCTTCCTCTACTTTTGCCACCGTCAGGCTGATGCCATCTATACAGATGGAGCCTTTTTCTACGATCAGATGTAATATCTGCGGCGATGTTCCAATAGATACCCAGATGGCATTCTCCTCCCGGGTCAGAGACCGGATCACACCGGTTCCGTCAATATGACCGCTTACGATATGTCCTCCAAATCTTCCGTCTGCAGCCATCGCCCGTTCCAGATTCACCTGACTTCCGACTTTACAGCTTCCCAGACTGCTTCTCCTGATGGTCTCTGCCATCACATCTGCAGTAAATCCATCCGGCTGAAGTGATGTAACTGTCAGACACACTCCATTGACTGCGATACTGTCACCGATCTTCGTTCTTTCCAATACCTTCTTCGCCTTGACTGCCAGAACTCCCGACTCTCCGGTCAGCTGCATATAGCGGACCGATCCTTTCTCTTCTACGATTCCTGTAAACATGGCCCCTCCTGTTCTTTTTCACATACCTGACAGATTATCCTGATGTCTTCACCGATCCGGCAGATATCCGTACATTTCAGTTTCAATGCTTCTGATGGAAGTCCGATGCCGATTCCTTGCACCGGTGTCTTACTGTTCTTTCCGCCAAATAATTTTGGTGCGATAAAACAGTGTACCTCTTTTACAATTCCTGCCCGCAGTGCACTGTCGTTCAGCGTGCCCCCGCCTTCCAGCAGAATGCTGTCAATGCCCTCATTTCCAAGATATGTCATCAGCTTTTTAAGGTCTATCTGACCTTTTTCATCCGGACAGCAGACAGTATCCACGCCTTTCGCATGTAACCGTTCTATTTTTTCTGTTATTTCTTCGTTCCCTTCCCGTCCTGCATAAGCCACGATTGTCCGGTACTCTTTTGCACTTCTTACGATCTGGCTGTCAAGCGGTATCCTAAGACTGCTGTCGCATACTATTCTGACCGGACTTTTCCATCCTTCTACCCGGACATTCAACATCGGATCATCCGCAAGTACAGTCCCGATACCGGCCATAATACCCATATACCGGTGTCGCATATGCTGCACTTCCTGTCGGGCCGGTTCTCCTGTGATCCACTTCGATGCACCCGTCTTTGTCGCAATTTTCCCATCCAGTGTCATAGCATATTTCATCACTACATACGGTGTCTTCGTCGTAATATAATGGAAGAACACCGGGTTCAGACAGTCACATTCTTCCCGCATAAAATCCTGAACTACTGTAATTCCCGATTCACGCAATATCTGTGCACCTTTTCCTGCCACCTTTGGATTCGGATCCCTGGAACCAATCACCACTTTTTTAATCTTCTGTTCTATGATCGCTTCCGTACACGGCGGTGTCTTGCCATAATGACAGCATGGTTCCAGCGTAACATAGATTGTCGCACCCTCTGCCGATTCTGTAAGCGATGCGATTGCATTGCGCTCTGCATGAAGTTCTCCGCATTTTTTATGATAACCTTCCCCGATGATCCGGCCGTCTTTTACGATCACCGCACCTACCATCGGATTCGGATTCGTCCATCCTTCTCCCTTTTTTGCAAGCTGGATTGCCCGGAGCATGTATTCCTGATCCGTCATTTTTCTTCCTTCTTTCTTAGTTATACAAAAACCCCTGCAGGATACCTACAGGGGAAATGATCTGTTACATATAACTGATAAATGATCTGTTAACCAAAAAAGCTCTGAAATGGATCACCATCTCAGAGCTCAGACACTACATTCATCTATTAAAATAACTGTACCATCATCTTCTCTCATCCAGACTATACTGTCGGCTCCGGAATCACACCGGATCATGCCTTTCGGCCCGCGGGCTTTACCGCCGGTAGGGAATCACACCCTGCCCTGAAGATTTCGTTTTTTTTATCATAATACTTTATATATCATTTGTAAAGCAAAAGATATCAATGCATTCCAATCAGAGATCAAAAAATAATTTTTTTCAAAAAGGACTCCGGGGTTCATAAAACCGGAGTCCCTGAAAATCAAATTTCCCTTACGTCTTTCTTATCTACACTGATCACGACAATCGCTATCACAAATGCTATTGTACTTTTTATGCCTTTATCTCTATGTTTTTTGAATTATAATCCCTCCCGGCACCTAATACATTTTTATAATGCCTTGTCCATGAATGCAATAATACCCGCTTCAACTTCGTTCTTAATCTCAGCATAATTATGTATCTCGTGGC
>UMLG01026537.1_pt1 | contig 12043 bp, 6 predicted proteins | sample 1966511 | NCBI WGS metagenome assembly UMLG01 (sample SAMEA4836195, study PRJEB28245) | human gut metagenome | biome: gut microbiome; material: fecal sample | place: Denmark | collected 2008
CCCGTTTTTTGTGTGTATGCTGCATCGGAAACTTAACGGCGGACGCCTGGACGCTTTTTCAGAATCGGATGAGGAAAAAATAGATTGAAAGAAACTTTCTGAGGATGATATGACTGTTAAAAGCAAGAAGTCCCAGTCGTAATGACTGAGACTTCTCTAATTCCTTTTTATAGTGCAGATGCGACGACTAAGCTCGCACGGGCACTTTCGTATTGCAAAGGTAAGCATTATTTTTTATTCCGCCAAACAGTAGGGCTGTTCAACATTCGAGTTTAGAAGTCTGTGCCACAACTTTTTTAGCTTCATTTGTCTGAATGGAGCAGACAAGATTATGGATTTCGTTCTCCAATTCCGTTTTTCGGGTTTGTGAGATGCATCCCAGAATATATCTTACAACATCTATGCCACCTTTAATGTTGTGTCTGCAATCGGCAGAAATGTCAGCAGGCAAGCGCTTAATACCTCTGGGAAAGTCCATGCGGTAGATGCAGCCTCCGTGTGCACATTTGTTGCGAAGGACACGAATTGTTTCCATATAATTGTAAAAAACACCTCTTGAACAGCCATAGGCATTGGCTACCAAATCTTTTGCATCCGTTTCTTTCAATGAATCATATAATGTAATGATATTGCCGATTGTCATAAACTCTATGGTTTTCCATGCCGGAGCATATATCCCCGGATGATTTGCATGGTGATGCTGGATTATGGGATTTTTACGCATAGCAGCATAGACCTGCTCTTCAAAGGCATTTACAAAATTGGATGTTACATATTTACGGTTGACAAACCAGCAAGGATCGTCAATATACCGGAGTGATATATTGTAGATGAATTTTGTGCGGATATTGACCTCGATACGGTCGAGAGCGTTAAGCAGAAGTCTGCGGAGTCTGGTATCAAACTCATAAAGATCATACACACTCTTGAATGTTGTGCCCGGTTTTAGCTTATGGTCACGGTGTTCCAGACATGGGAATTTTATCTCATAAGGAAAAGAATAGAATCCTAGCCGATAATAACCGACGTCAAGAAGAATTTCTTTTGCTTTCTCCTCATCATCAAACATCATACCGTTTGATTTAAGTTGGGCAATTTGCTGGTCTATCGTATATGCTTTTTCCATTGCTGTTTTTAATTGAAAAACAAATTTACTCTTTTTTATGAAAACAAGCGCCTTTTGTTGCGCTTTGATTTTATCTGCTGGCAATATGCTGTGCCGTGCAAAGCTATTTTCATAGCATTCTTCTTATTCTTTTTAAGACATAGCCAGGTATTCACACCCCGTTTTTTGTGTGTATGCTGCATCGGAAACTTAATCGTTTTGAAACAGGATTGCCACATGCGCGTTTCTGTTTTGAAATACGCTGCCTTTAATTTTGCGCAATGAAAATTAAGGAATTTTAATTGCTTGAAAAACGCTGGTTGTCATGTAGATAACTGGTAATGAAAAGGTAAGAAACAGGTTGGGAAAATTTACAATTTAAAAATAAAATGAAAAAATTTGCAGCGTATTTACTTTGGTTTTTGCTGATTGCTGTCTTGCCGCTGATGGCGTGCAGCAACGATGGAATGACGGAAGCTGTAGCGGACAGCTTTGATGTACAGTTTGAATGCCCTTCGCTGATAGAAGTGGCCAAGGGAGGGGAATATACGTTCCAGGTGACCGGGAGTAACAAGCCGGCGGAATCGGATGTGATTATTCTGGAATCGACAGGGGGAATCTCGTATACGTGTGTGCTGGTGAGTGTTTCGGAAAACAGTTTTACCATAAAGCTTGCCGACGGATGCGAAAGCGGTACGTACCGGGTGTTCATCAAGCGTGGTGACCGCAAGAAACAGATTGGTACTACCTATATTAATATTGTAGAGGGAATTGATTTCACGCCGGATGCCGGAACGACGGTGTACGGGGTGGTATCGACAGCCGACGGTCCGGTGCAGGGTGTTGTGGTATCGGACGGTGTAGAGGTGAGCGTGACCGACGAACGGGGTATCTACCAGCTTCAGTCGGAAAAGAAATGGGGGTATGTGTTTATCTCCGTTCCTTCGGGATATGAAGTTCCTGCCGAGGGAGTCTTGCCTCAGTTCTACCAGATGATGAAGGGGGATGCCGCTACAACGGAGCGTGTGGATTTCTCGCTGACTGAGGTGGAAGGACAGGATAGCTATAAGGTGTTTATGCTGGGCGATATGCATCTGGCCAACCGCACGGGCGACCTGGGACAGTTTATGGACTTTACCGAGGATCTGAACAGCTACCGTGCCTTGCATCAGCACGAAAAGATGTATGCCATTACGCTGGGCGACATGACCTGGGACCTGTACTGGTATTCGAACAGTTATGCGCTGCCTGAGTACCTGAATACCATCAACAATCAGGTGAAGGGACTTCAGATTTTCCATACTATCGGAAATCATGACTACGACTACAAGGCTACGAGCGACGAGGAGGCGGGAAGCCGTTTCATGGATTATATCGCTCCGACATATTATTCGTTCAACATCGGAAAGGTGCACTACGTGGTGCTGGATGACATCGATTGCAGCAACTACGACGGCACTACCTCACGCGACTACGAGAAGCGTGTGTCGGCCGAACAGCTGAGCTGGCTGTCGAAGGATCTGGCATATGTCGACAAGTCGACACCGCTGGTAGTGGTGATGCACGCACAGTTGTTCTACCCGTCGCAGACGGAAGGTTTCAAGATAGACCATGATGTGCTGAACACTACGCAGCTGCTGGACGTGCTGGACGGCTACAAGGTGCATTTCGTGACCGGACATACGCACCTGAGTTTCAACGTGACTCCGGAGGATGACGTAACGGGCGGACGCGAGGTGTACGAACATAACGCGGGTGCGGTATGCGCTTCGTGGTGGTGGTCGGGCTACCTTACTCCGGGCGTGCACATCAGTCCCGACGGAACACCGGGCGGATACTCGGTATGGGAGGTGAACGGAACGGACATGGAATGGATATATAAGGCTACGGGATGGACGGAGGATTACCAGTTCCGCAGCTACGACCTGAACAATGTGCATTTCTCGATGGCGGATGTGCCGCAGATGCCGGCCGGCGTACCGGCTTCGGTCAAGGCGAAATTCCAGCGCTATGTGGATGCTTATCCGGTGAACAAGGACAACGAGGTGCTGATAAACATCTGGAACTGGAATCCGCGCTGGACGCTGACGGTGACCGACGAGAAGGGCAACAAGCTTACTCCGGAGGAGGTATGGGCTTACGATCCGCTGCATGTGGCAGCGCTGAGCGTGAAGCGTTTCAACTCGTCGACACTGAGCTCTACACCGAGCTTCATTACCGAAAAGTTTACGCATTTCTTCAAGGTGAAGGCGGCGGATGCCGACGTGGATCTGACTATCACCGTGCGCGATGAGTTCGGACACGAATGGACCGAGCAGATGCAGCGTCCGAAGGCGTTCTCGACGGATGCTTACCTGCCTCGCTGAACGGGGATGCACCGACAAGCTACTTAATGTTTTACTAAATATTTATTTATGAAAGTTTTCAATTCGTATGTTTTTTTGCTGTTGCTGTTGCTGACGGGCAGTGTCTCTACGCTGTCGGCGCAGAACAGAACAGTATCGGGTAAGGTACTGGATGCCTTGCAGGAACCGCTTATCGGGGTGTCTATCGTCATCGATGGAACTACTCAGGGAAGCATTACTGATGTAGACGGAGCTTTCGAGCTTCAGATACCTGCCGGTGGGGCTACTCTGAATTTCTCTTATGTGGGTTATCTTACCGAAAAGGTAAAGGTGAAACCGGGACAGAAAAATATTGTGGTATATATGCAGGAAGATGCCATCATGCTGGATGAGGCGGTGGTTATCGGTTACGGTACGCAGAAGAAGGTGAATCTGACGGGAGCCGTGGCTACGGTGGGCAGCGAGAAGCTGGAAAACCGTGCGACTCAGTCGCTGGCAAACATGCTGCAAGGTTCGGTAGCCGGTCTGAATGTCACTACCTCGTCGGGTGTGCCGGGCAGCTCGCCCAGCATCAACGTGCGTGGTACGACTTCTATCAACAGTGCCGATCCGCTGGTGCTGATAGACGGTGCGGTGGGTGAACTGGACCGTGTGAACCCGAACGACGTGGAGTCTATCTCGGTCATCAAGGATGCGTCGGCTGCGGCAGTATACGGCGCGCGTGCGGCATTCGGTGTGATTCTGGTCACAACCAAGTCGGGCTCGGCACAGGACGGAAAGGCTACCGTGCGTTACAGCGGCCGTCTGGGATGGCAGGCTCCTACCACGACTACCGATTACGAAACAACCGGTTACTGGTCGGTATATACGGTAAACACCTTCTGGCGTGCGAAGAACGGCACGAACTACGTGGACTATACCGACTACGACATGCAGCAGCTGCTGGCTCGTGTGAACGACAAGACGGAGAACCCCGACCGCCCGTGGGTAGTGGAAGATACAAGAAACGGTCGCCGTCAGTGGGTGTACTACGGCAACTACGACTGGTGGCACATGATGTACAACGACCGTCGTCCTACCCAGCAGCACAGCATCTCGCTGAGCGGGGGTACGAAGGATGTGAAATACCTGGTGAGCGGGGCATACGATTATCAGAAAGGTATCCTGAACATGAATCCGGATATCTACCGCAAGTATAACCTGCGTTCGAAGATTGACTTTACCATCAACCGCTATGCTACGCTGAGCAACAATACTTCGTTCTATGGCTCGCAGTATACTTTCCAGGGTAACGGAAGCATCGACGATACCATCGGTTACAGCGGACGTCACGCGCTGGCATGCTTCCCGATGAAGAACCCCGACGGCTCATGGCTGTACGGTACTCCTTACCTGAACTATAAGGTGGGCAACGGACGTCATATCATGCTGGGTGAGGGATCGCACCGCAACGTGAACCGCACGAACGATTTCTCGAATACTACACGACTGGTCATCACACCGATCAAACAGCTGAGTCTGACGGGTGACTTTACCTACCGTCTGTACCAGACACGCAATACACACCGTTCGAACAACCTGTTCTACCGCGAATATCCGGACGGACCGCTGCTGTCGTATGCTACCGGAGCCGGTCTGAACAAGCTGAGTGAATCGGTGAACACACGCAACTATTATTCGGCAAACGTTTTTGCCAACTATGAAGATACATTCGGCGAAGCACATCACGTGACTGGAGTGGTCGGGTTCAACTACGAACGCATGTATCTGAAGAATGTTTCGGCTGCGGGACAGAACCTGACTTCTACTTCGCTGGACGACCTCGACCTGGTGGGACAGAATGCCGAGGGTGAAGTGCTGACCGAAGTGGGCGGCGGACAGAGCGAATATGCGCTGGCTGGTTTCTTCGGCCGTGTGAACTACGACTACAAGGGACGCTACCTGTTTGAGGCGAGCGGTCGCTACGACGGTTCATCGCGTTTTGCTGCCGGAAGCCGCTGGGGATTCTTCCCTTCGGGTTCTGTGGGATGGCGTATCTCGGAAGAACCGTTCTTCAAGCCGCTGAGCGGATATGTAGACAACCTGAAGCTGCGTGCTTCGTTTGGTAGCCTGGGTAACCAGAATGTTTCTTCTTACTATACATACATGCGTCTGATTTCGGTAAACGACTTTGCCGGCTTCACGTTCGGCGAGGGCAGCTCGATGGCGAAATATGCTACACTGGGTGCGCCGGTGGCATCGGACCTGACTTGGGAAACCAGCCAGCAGTGGGATTTCGGTTTCGACCTGACCATGCTGAAGAACCGCCTGAACATTACCGTAGACGGATATGTGCGCAACACGCTGAACATGCTGACCGACGGTGTGGAACTGCCGGCTGTGTATGGAGCCAGTGTGCCGGATATGAATACAGCCGACTTGCAGACAAAGGGATACGAAGTGACAATGTCGTGGAGAGACCAGTTCGAAGTGGCCGGACGTCCGCTGGAATACAGTCTGGGATTCAACGTGAGCAACTACAAAAGCTACATTACCAAGTATGACAATAAAGACAAGACATTTGCCAAGGATTACTACGAAGGCATGCGCATCGGAGAAATCTGGGGATTTGTGACCGACGGTCTGTTTGCTACCGACGAGGAGGCACAGGCGTATGCCAAGGAGGTAGTCCTGAGTTACATGGTAGACGGACTGACCGGAGGCTGGAAGGCCGGCGACGTGAAGTTTGTCGACCTCGACGGTGACGGTATGGTGGATATAGGCAGCAACAATGTAGCCGATCCGGGCGACCGCAAGGTATTGGGTAACTCACTGCCCAGCCTGTCGTATGGTATCAATGCCAGTGTACGCTGGTGCGGATTCGATGTATCGGTGTTCTTCCAGGGAACAGGTAACCACTACTGGTATCCTCACGGACACATGATGTCGTTCTGGGGTCCGTTCTCTTATCCTTACCAGACCTTCCTGCAGAAGGATTTCATGGACAAGGTGTGGGCCGAAGACAATACGGATGCTTACTTCCCGCGTCCGATGGCATACTCGTCGACTTCCGGTCCGCTGAGCAAGGTGAACGACCGCTATTTGCAGAACATCCGCTACATGCGTCTGAAGAACCTGACCGTAGGATATACCATTCCGGTGAACCTGACAAAGAAAATCGGTATCGATCAGGCACGTTTCTACTTCTCGGGCGAGAACCTCTGCTACTGGTCGCCGCTGAAAAAGATTACCAAATACGTGGATCCGGAAGGAGCCATCAGCCGCAGCAACGATACGTACAACGAAAGTTTTTATCCGTGGCAGAAGACGCTGCTGTTTGGTGTAGACATCACTTTCTAAACGAAAATTCATTGAATAAAACAACCAAGAACAGATTCGTATGAAAAAATATATATTTACAGCACTGGTACTGACAATGGGGTTGACTTCGTGTGACGGTTTGCTCGACCTGAGTCCTAAAAGCCAGATATCGCAGAGCGACTATTTCAAGACAGAGAGCGACTTGCAGCTTTTCAGTAACTCGTTTTACAACAACTTGCTGGACAAGAGCCCTTTCGATGACCAGAGTGACCTGTACGTGCAGCAGAATCTTTCCGACGAGATGCTGGGCGGAAACAACCGTACCGTGCCTGCTTCGGGCGGGGGGTGGACATGGACCGACCTGCGCAAGATGAATACCCTGCTGGCGTATGTGAATCAGTGCAGCGACGAGAATGCGGTGGTGAAATATACGGCACTGACCCGCTTCTTCCGTGCGTTCTTCTATTTCGAGAAAGTCAAACGCTTCGGCGATGTGCCCTGGTACGACGTGGAACTGGGTTCTGCCGACGAGGCACTGTACAAGCCGCGTGACTCGCGTGAGCTGGTGATGACCAAGATGATAGAGGATATCGACTATGCCATCGATAATCTTCCTACACGCGAGGAAGAGTCGAGCAGTCCGTTCCGTGTGAACCGCTGGGCGGCACTGGCGCTGAAGGCACAGTTCTGTCTGTACGAAGGTACGTACCGTAAGTATCACGACCTGAAGCTGGAAGGCAACGATTATACGTATTACCTGGATCTGGCTGCCAAAGCTGCCGGTGAGATTATCAATGATGGTCCGTACAAGCTGTACTCTACCGGACATCCGGAATCGGACTACCTGAATCTCTTCGCTGCCGAAGATGCGAATCCGGATGAATATATCCTGGCTATCAAGTTTGACTACAGTCTGGCTATCCATCACAATGCCAACGGACATACGCTGGTTCCTACTCAGGGACGTCCGGGACTGACACGTAAGATGGTGAATATGTATCTGATGAAGGACGGAAGCCGCTTTACCGACCAGCCGGGATGGCAGGAAATGAGCTTCCTGGAGGAAACAAAGGACCGTGACCCGCGTCTGGCTCAGAGCATCCGTACACCGGGATATACCCGTATCGGGGAAACAACGGTGCTTCCTCCCGACCTCTCGGTTACTGTGACTGGCTACCAGCCGATCAAGTTTGTGCAGGAACCGACTGCTTCCGGCGGACAGGTAGACCGCAACGACCGCAATACGAACGACTTGCCTGTGTACCGCTATGCTGAAGTGCTGCTGAACTATGCCGAGGCAAAGGCGGAACTGGGTACGCTGACTCAGGAGGATCTGGATATCTCTGTGAACCTGTTGCGTGACCGTGTAGGTATGAACGACGCGCACCTGAACATGGCTGCTGCCAATGCCAATCCGGACCGTTATCTGTCGGCCAAGGAAACGGGTTATCCCAACGTATCGGGAAGCAACAAGGGTGTGATTCTGGAAATCCGCCGCGAGCGTGCCGTTGAATTGAATCAGGAAGGTTTCCGCTTCGACGACCTGGTGCGCTGGAAAGCCGGAGCCTGCATCGATCAGGATATCTACGGTATGTATTTCGCCGGTGCGGGTGAATACGACCTGAGCGGCGACGGTAATCCGGATGTGATCTTATATAATAAAGGTACTGCGAAACCGGAAGCCGGCAGCGGGGTGCTGGTGTACGAAATCGGCAAGGATATTCTGCTGACAGGAAGCAACAGCGGGTATGTGTACTCTCACAAGAATATCGTGCGCAACGGTTTCAATGAGGAGCGTGACTATCTGTACCCGATTCCTATCAACGAACGTTCGCTGAACCCGAATCTGACACAGAATCCGGGATGGAGCGACGGACTGGGTTTCTAAACTTCAGCTTCTGTTCTGAAACAAAACGGCTAATCTCTCTTGAAATATCAGCTGGTTTTCTGGAGGTGAAACAGGGATTTTCTGGAAAGATCCTTCAACTTCAAAACAAACAAATTAACTCTGTAAAACATATGAAACTGATCAATTATATCATGGCTTCGGTGCTGTTTCTCTCGGCAACGCTTTTGGGCAGTTGCAGCGAAGAGGAGAATACGCTTTCGAAAGCTGTACTGGCAAGTGCCAGTGCCCTGGACTTTGAGGCTGAAGGGGCACAGCCGAAAACGATTACCGTGTATGCGGATGCCGACTGGGTGATGGAGGACTTGCCTGAATGGATTACGGTGACTCCTGCCACAGGAAACGGTACGACGGATGTGACGGTATCGGTAACTGACAACATGCGCGACGGGGCGGAGGATAATCCGCGCAAGGCGACAATCGTGTTCAAGGGTTGTACACTGGCAAGCCGTGCGGAGGTAGTGGTTTCGCAGGATGGCGACAAGTACCGCGACTGTCGGGAGTATACGGTCGACGAACTGCCGGCACTGGAAGATGAAACAGTGGTTTCGGTTCCGGAAGCACTGGTTACGGCGGTGACGACTTCGGGCTGCATCGTAACCGACGCACAGTACGCTGTAAACATGTTCCTGCAAACTGCAACTGCCGTGAACGTGGGCGACAAGGTAGCGGTGAAAGGTTCGAAAGGCACAGATGCACACGCCTTGCCTTACGTGGTATGCGACGAGGTACGTGTGGTATCGGAAGGCAATAATATCGATTATCCGGAAGCTCACGACGTGACTGCCGAAGTGGACAGTTACACATCGGATAGCCGTGAATGGATTTCGGCAAGCGGTGTGCTGAGCGGTAACAATGTGACGATAGACGGTGCGGTGAACTCGGTGTCTATCATCGACGCGCCCGAAAGCTTGAATCTGGCAGCCCTGAACGGTCACAAGGTGACGGTGTACGGCTACTTCGACGGAGTGGCTGCTCCTGCACTGCGCATACAGGCTGCACGCATCGAAGACAAGGGTGTGGTAGAGGTGATCTATTTCTCGGAAGACTTTGAGTGGCTGTTGCCCTGGGCAGAGAACAGCGGTGCCGGACAGACAGTGGAAAACGACGGATCGGGTACTGCTCCGCAGATTTACAGTGCGAAGAACGACGAGGGACAGACGGCTGCCGAAGCGTTGCTGGCTCACGGATACGGACTGGAAGAAAGTCGCGGTGCTTCTATCTACCTGCAGAAATGTTACCTGAAGTTCGGTAAGACAGACTATCAGGCAGGACTGACACTGCCGGCAGTAGACGGCATACCGTCAGGCGAGAAGGTGATGCTTTCGTTCGACTGGGCACCGATGGTGGGCGGTACGAGAAAGTTCGACCCGGTACAGCTGATCATCACCGTGACCAACGGCAGCGAGACAGTCGAACTGGATCCGATAGGACATAACTTTGTGAATGAGGTAGACAAACTGGAATGGCTGCATGCCGATGTGGTGCTGGAGGGTGTTTCCATCACGAAAGATACACGCATCACCATCAAGTCGGATGCATGGGGTGAAACTGCCGCTACTTCGGGCAGCAGTGTATATCGCCGCTGGTTTATCGACAATATCAAACTGAGCCGCGCCAACTGACAGGTGCGGTAGCAGAAAGGTTCCACAGGCTGTACAGCATTTACGCAGACGGTTTCCACCGGCAGGCGTCGAGCTGTACGGGCTGTGGTTTTTTTATGAAAAATGTTTTTATAAAAATTTGTTTAAATGAATATATTTTTATAAAATTGCAAACTGTTGTTAGATTTGTATTAAAAAATGATTTTAGATAGAATAAATTGCTTTTTGTGAAAATAAAGATGCTTGATATGAGATATATCTATCGTTTTATTAAATGATTGTTCATTATAGGCATAAGCCGGTTTATTGTTTAATTTAAAATGTTGGTAGAAATTACCAAGGAGAGTTGTTTTATGAAACTAAAGTTATTTTTGTTTGTCGCTATTCTTATAGCAGCAGTATCTTGTAAGACACAAGATGATGAGAGTGTTTTCAGCCTTTCGGCTCCGGAACTGGAAATTTCTGATGTTACTGATTCCTCATTCAAGGTTACTTGGAAGGCAATAGAGGGAGCTGAAGAATATCAGTATGAATTTGACGGTAAGACAGGTGCTGTAGCGGAAACCGAGTTGACCTTTTCAGAACTGGAGGCAGGGGCAACTTATACACTGAAAGTAAAGGCTGTTTCGGCGGAAACAGAGTCGGAATGGGCTGAAAGTAGCGTAACTCTGAATCCGAAAGAAGAAGTGAAGTTTAATCTGCAGGTGAATATCGATGGATACGACTTGTATGTCCAGACTTCACCTACTGACAAAGACTTTAAGTATTATATGGAGCCTGTTCCAGAATCGATGTTTCTGGAGGCTGGCAGTGATCCGGCAGTGCTGATTGAAAAAATGATGGCTACTTATGAGCAATTTTACGGGTCGGCTTCGGCTGCATACAATAATATTGTAATGTCAGGCGATAAGAATCTGAAATATGATATATCGAAATATCTTGAAAAGAAGTATTATGTTGTAATAGCTGGTATTGACGAAAACCTGAAACTTACTGGTGAGGCAGAATATGTTGAAGTGGAGGTAGAATTCCCGATTTCAGACAATCAGTTTGAGGTTACTATGATTGAGCTGATACATAATAGGATCGTGTTTAAGGTCACTCCTTCGAATGAGGACCAGTATGCGATTATCCTTCAGGATACCAAGACGGTAGAAGCCCTGTCGGAAACTCAGTTGCGCAGTTTTCTTACGAATCTTGTAAATGAAAAGAACATCATGTCCGGCGAAACGATGATGATTTATGACAAGAATATCGTACCTTCTCATGACTTTTCGATTTTGGTATTCGGATGGGATAAAAGCTTTACTACAGAAATATTCAGAAAAGACATACGAACTCCGGATCCGGAAGAGGTTGATGAGCTTACTTTCGAGCTGACTGCGGATGTAAAAGGTCCGACTACTGCAATATGTAAGATTGTTCCTTCCAATGAAAAGGCTTCGTATTTTTATGATGTGGTTTCTGTGAAAGATTGGACAGAGAAATATCAGAGCGATCCGAAAGTATATATTGAAAAGATGGCTGCTCAGAATAATTGGGCCGTGTCGAAATATCTGAATCTGTTTGGTTCGGTAGGTACCCAGCAGTATACTTATGGCAAATCATATCTGTCGCCAGGAGGGGATTTTGTACTGTTCGCCATTGGGTTCCAAAATAAGGATGGGGAGATTAAATATCTTGAACCCCAGCAGATAACTTTCTCTACTCCGGCTGAGTAAGAATCTCTATTCTCATACTACAGGCTGTACAGCATTTACGCAGACGGTTTCCACCGGCAGGC
>UMLG01080326.1_pt1 | contig 12026 bp, 10 predicted proteins | sample 1966511 | NCBI WGS metagenome assembly UMLG01 (sample SAMEA4836195, study PRJEB28245) | human gut metagenome | biome: gut microbiome; material: fecal sample | place: Denmark | collected 2008
TGATACGGGAACAGAGCGCGATCTGTCCTCTGTAATCCTGATTTTTGATATTCTGCATGAAAAACACCTGCTCCACCGCATACTCACGTATCAGTTCTTCTAAATTCTCCATGGTGCCTACATATTCCGGCTCTTCTCCATCGCCAACATATCCGACGATATTCAGATTCAGATTTGTCTTTTTTAAAAAATGACGAAATTTTTCATATTCCTCACAGTTTCCGACTAAAAGCGTTCTTGTCTGGTTACGGTTCTGACTCTGCATCCTCCTTGCCAATGCGATCATCACAAACAGGATGTAGAACAGTGTCGCACAGAAGATCAAGGCTTTTCTGTCCTGCTTTATTTCTCCGCTCGGAAGTATGCAAAGAAGCAAAATACCCCCTGCAACCATCCACGAAAACGTCACTTTTTTAATGGTTCTGTCTATATAGAAAAATCTTGTCCTGTCATACAAGCCTGCGTCCTTTTTTTCTAAGATAAAAATAACGGAAAATGCAAAACCATAACAGAAAAAGCGGGAAAACTCCCCACTTCTGCCAAAAAACAGATAACTCAATATGACCACAGCAATCCCGATCAAAAAATCGCAGACCATATCTGTCATATTTGTATCAGCTTCAAAATTACTTTTTCTCATCCAACCATTTCCTCTCCTATTTTATCTGCAGGATGTACTTATGGATTCAATCGCAACTGCACCGCCCCGTACGACTTCTATCTGTTTGAACTTTGACTTTAACAGTGCGATCAGTTCATTATTGCGTCTTTCTGACAGCTTACACTCTAAAAGGACACTGTCCTTTCCGATATCTGCTACCTGTACCTGAAATACCTGTGCGATCTGAAAGACCTCCGCTTTTTCCTCTGCCGTACATCTTTTTACTTTTGCAAACAGGATCTCCTTCATATGGATTGGGATATTCGTAAGGTCGATCACTTTAATGACCTCCACCATACGGTTCAACTGTTTTTTGATCTGCTCAAACGTAATATCGTCACTGGTTACGCAGATGGTCATACGGGAAATCGTCTCGTCCTCTGTCGTACCTACCGTCAGACTTTGCAGATTATATGATTTTCCGGAGAAAAGTCCGGACACTTTTGCTAACACACCGACCTGGTTTTCCACATATAATGCGATCCAGCGGTTCTTCATGTCTCGTTCCATCTCTTTCCTCCTATTTCAAGATCATTTCACTCATCGGATTGCCGCTTTTTACCATTGGAAGCACAATCTCTTCGGTTGCTATCATAAATTCGAGTACCACCGGTGTCTGCTGCTCTCTCGCCCACTGTAGTGCCGGCAGAATCTCTTCTTCTTTTTCAATTCTCTTTCCGGATGCACCGTAGCTCTCTGCTAATTTTACAAAATCCGGTTCGTATGGCGGACAATCTTCTCCCGGTCCTTTGCAGCGCGGAGGACATGCCTTTCTTCTTTTCAGACAGGTCGCCTCATAGCGTTTTCCATAAAAAAGCTGTTGTATCTGACGTACCATCCCGAGATAATAATTATTCAATACACAGACAATAATATTCGTCTCCTGACACATTGCGGTTGCAAATTCCTGAATATTCATCTGAAATCCACCGTCACCGGTAATACAGATTACCTCTTTATCCGGACATCCGATCTTTGCTCCAATAGCTGCCGGAAAGCCAAAGCCCATCGTACCAAGTCCGCCGGAGGTAATAAAACGCTTCTTCTCGTTTAAATCAATATACTGGGTTGCCCACATCTGATGCTGTCCTACATCCGTAACAATGATTCCCTCATCAAATTCCTGATTGATGCCTTCCATGATCATCTGCGGGGTCAGTCCACGGTCTCTTCGCATCTGTAACGGATTTTCTTCTTCCCACTGTGCAATGCAGGCTCTCCATTTCTCCGTCTTTTGCGGTTCTGCCCACTCTAAGAGTCTTTGGATCGCAAGTTTTGCGTCTGCTACGATCGGTACATCTACCACGACGTTTCTCGAAATGGATGCCGTATCAATATCGACATGGACAATTTTTGCATTTGGTGCAAACTCGTTCAGATCTCCGGTGATCCTGTCATTAAAACGGGTTCCGATGGAAAAAAGTACATCGCACTCACTGACTGCAAGATTTGCTGCATATCGTCCATGCATACCGCTGTTTCCGATATAATACGGATGATCGGTCGGGATCGCTCCTTTTCCCATTACAGTGGTAACTACCGGAATCTTCGTACGTTCTACTAACTCTAACAGTTCTTTATTGGCTTTTGCCGCATTGACACCGCCTCCGATTAAAAACAGCGGTTTTTTTGCAGCTTTTAAAAGTTTGTATCCTTTTTTCAACTGACCGATATGTACACCGGTACTTGGCTTATATCCGCGGATCTCTACTTTGTCCGGATAGACTGCCGGACCGGATGCCACCTGTATATCTTTTGGGATATCGATCAGTACCGGTCCCGGATTGCCTGTCGTTGCAATGTGAAATGCCATTTTGATAATGCGGCCTAAATCTTTCCGGTCACGCACCGTCACACCGTATTTTGTGACACTTCTTGTCATTCCGACAATATCCACTTCCTGAAAGGCGTCGTTTCCGATCAGATTTAACGGAACCTGTCCGGTAAAACAGACTAACGGTATATTGTCATAATGTGCATCTGCTAATCCGGTAATAATATTCGTTGCTCCTGGTCCGCTTGTTACAAGACAGACACCGACTTTTCCGGTTGCCTTGGCATATCCTTCCGCTTCATGAAGTAATCCCTGCTCATGTCTTGGAAGCACCACTTCAATGGCATCCTGTTTATATAATTCATCAAAGAGGTCTGTTACCATTCCGCCCGGATAACCGAAAATGGTATCTACGCCCTCTTCCTGTAATGCTTTTACAAATAATTTTCTTCCTGTAATATCCATACTTCCTCCTGCTTCCACAACTCGTTAGATATACCCCATTGTTCTCAATATAAATATCCACCCGGTCAGCGTAAATGCCGCAAGCAGGGTTGTGACCACGATGATACTTGCGGTCAGCACATCATCATTTTTCATGCTCTTTGCCATGATATAACAGCTTGGCGTTGCCGGCGCCGCTAACATGACCATAATGGCGATCAGTTTCTCTCCCGTAAATCCAAAGTGGATGGCTACCGGTATGAACACGGCCGCCTGCGCCACTAACTTGATAAAGGCTGCCACTAATGTCGGTTTGATCTTTGCAAGTGCCTTCTTTCCTTCAAAGCCTGCTCCTAAAGTGATCAATGCCAGCGGTGTTGCCATTGATGCCACATTATTGATCGTCTTATCGATCAGTACCGGAAAATCCAGACGCAGCAGGGATACTGCTAATCCCAATGCAATAGATAAAATGATCGGATTTTTTAAGATGTTTACACATGCTTCTTTTAATTTTCCCGTATCCCGGTCCTGTTCTTCGCCCTCGGCTTCAAAGGTCAGCACCAGAACGGAATAGATATTGTAAAGCGGAACTGCTCCAATGATCATCAATGGACCCATCGCGGATGGCCCGTACAGATTTGAAATAAAAGCCAGTCCCATGACCGCCGCGCTGCTACGGAAAGATGCCTGTACAAACGCTCCCGTCATGCTTTTATCTTTCATCAGAAATCTGGCTGCTGCCCAGATCCCCCAAAAGCAGATTGACGTTGCCACCGCGCAAAACAGCACATACTCTGCGTCAAACACCTTGCGGATATCTACTGCAGAAATATCACGAAATACCATAAACGGCAGTGTTACTGTAAAGTTAAACTTATTTGCTATGTTAATAAAATTATCATTAAACATTCCCCTTTGCCGCAGGAACCATCCGATCACCATTACCAAAAAAATCGGGAATGTTACATTAACGCTATATATAAAATTCTCTAGCATGATCTCTTTTCATATTTCAGGAACTGGTACTCTAAATCAAAATAAGTCTGCTCCTCACTGTCTGCCGTGATCTCCCATTCTTCTTTTTCATCCAGATTTGGGAAATATGCATCTGCCTCGTATGCATAATCTATTTTTGTGATATGTGCAACATCACACTCATCGACAAGCTGGCGATAGATGCTCTCTCCACCGATCACATAGATATCCTCTGACGGATATTTTGCAAGTTCCTCTCTTAACTGCTCCATATCATGGACTACCACGGCATCCTTAACCTGATATGTCTCGTCTTTTGTCAGTACGATATTAACCCTGTTTTTTAACGGTCTCTGGTTTGGAAAGCTCTCTAAGGTCTTTCTTCCCATGACGACTACCTTACCTGTGGTCGTTTCCCTGAAAAACTTCATATCTGCTGGAATGCTTACTAACAATTTGTTTTTAAGTCCGATTGCCCAGTTCTTATCTACTGCTGCAATTAAATTCATGGTGTTTTCTCCTTTTGGGCGGCAATTATACTGCTACCGGAATATTTTTTATCTGAGGACCTGTCACATAATCTGTCACAGTCACATCCTCCGGTGTAAAATCATAGAAGTCTTTAATCTCAGGATTTAATGCGAATTTTGGTGCATCATGAACCGGGCTTTGGATCAGCTCCTCGACTAACGGTATATGGCGGTCATAAATATGCGCATCTGCTATGACGTGTACCAGTTCCCCGACATTCATGTCACAGACCTGTGCCAGCATATGAACCAGCACTGCATATTGGCAGACATTCCAGTTATTCGCCGTTAAAATGTCCTGTGAACGCTGATTTAAAATTGCATTTAAGGTCAGACGATCTTCCCCTTTTTTCTGTGTTACATTAAAGGTCATGCTGTATGCACATGGATAGAGGTTCATCTCGTGCAGATCCTGATGTACATAGATATTTGTCATGATCCGTCTGCTGAATGGATTGTTTTTTAAGTCGTAAATGACGCGGTCTACCTGATCCATCATGCCTTCTTTATACTGATGTTTGACTCCTAACTGATAGCCATAGGCTTTTCCGATAGACCCATTCTCATCTGCCCATTCATCCCAGATATGACTGTTTAAATCTTTGATATTATTAGACTTCTTCTGCCAGATCCAGAGCATCTCGTCCGTACAGCTCTTAATGGCTGTCCTTCTAAGTGTAATTGCCGGAAATTCCTCGGATAGATCATACCTGTTGACGACTCCGAATTTCTTGATGGTGTAGGCACTGCTTCCATCCTCCCAGTGTGGGCGGACTTTTTCGCCTTCTGTACTGACACCGTTCTCCAAAATATCTTTACACATATCTATAAATATACGGTCTGCTCTGCTCATAAATGTTCTCCTCTGCTACTTATTCACTATTGATTTTATCCCATTTTTCCTATGCTTGCAACCGCACTTTTGCTATCTTTTTTATTTTTTTGCTCTTTTGCATAAAAATGTGCTATAATACAAAAAAAATATTTCTATTAAGGAGTTTTTTATACTATGAGCCAGGAAAAAGTAGATCGCAATAAAGCCGCTAAGGCAAACCGTAAAAAAGACATGCAAAAAGAAAAAACAAAGCTCGCTACTATCCGTGTATGCGCGGTCGCACTGTGTGCAGCTATCATCGGCTGGGGTGGTTATTCCATTTATCAGAGACAGGCTTCTAATAAGACCGCTGAAACGATTGAAGTAGATGCTTCCGCACTTGCAGATTACCAGAATTCGTTAGTGCAGGCAGAATAGTTTCTGTTGTTTTCAAATGTTCAAAATCCCACGGAGATTATTGTATACAATCTCCGTGGGGTTCTTTATTCTGTACTGATATACTGACTTCTTTGGTAGTGATTCCGCTACTTTTTTATCTCCGCTTTGTCTAATGCGTCCTCTATGGCATTGAGCAGCACCATGCTGGTGTATTGATTTTCTTCACTATATGTAATATTTTCCAGCGACTGTTTTTTATAGATCTGCTCTGACAGACTCTCTAACGCCGGTTCTACTAAGGGATACATGGTTGCCGTCGATTCATCCAGATTTACCAGTGAAATGGATTTAATCTTTTTTTCATCTACTGCCACCTCAACATCCAACACATTGTCGTTAAATAAGATTGAGGAGGTATAGACTCCTGCCTGATATTTCATGGTTTCTTTTGTCTTTTTGTCATCTCCTTTTTTATCAAACATACATACCATCAGTATGATAAAAAGAATTGCCAATCCCACAAATATTGCCGTATAGATTAATTCTTTCATGTGGAATACTACGATTTTTGTTTTTGAACTCAATGGAACCTCCTCATTTTTTCATTACTATAGATTATGCTTCCACCTGTTAAAATATGACTCTTTATTTTAATTCCGAAAGCGGTTTGAATGTATATCCCATCTCCTCCCACTTTGTCAGCAGTTCATCGAGTATTTCCCCATTTGTCTTAGATGTATTATGCAGCAGTACGATTGCACCCGGATGGACTCTTGGAAGCAGTTTGTTAAATGCTTCTTCCTTTGTCGGCTGTGCATCCACATTCCAGTCTACGTAGGCAAGACTCCAGAAATAGGTCTGATAACCTAATTCTTTTGCCATCTTCAAGTTTTCCGTACTGTATTTTCCCTGTGGCGGGCGGTAGTATTTCGTCATTTCCTTTCCGGTGATTTCCTTATATAACTTTGAGACTCCCTCTAATTCCTTCTGAAAAGATGTCTTATCCGAAATGGAGGACATATCCGGATGATGATAGGTATGGTTTCCTACCGTATATCCTTCCTTTACCATCTTTTTTACCAGATCCGGACTCGTCTCTAAGAAATTTCCCACCACAAAAAAGGTTGCCGGTGCATTGTGCTTTTTCAATGCCGCCATGATATTTTCCGTATTGCCGTTCTCATACCCGCAGTCAAACGTCAGGTACAATACCTTCTTTTTTGCATCTCCGATATAATGTGCATCATATTCTTTGAGTTCCTCCGGCGTCGCGTTTCCACTTGGCTGCGTACCCTCCGTCCCGAATCCAAGTCCCCAGTTTTCCACCTGTTCTTTTTTAGGAGAAAAATTGCTCAGACATTGATGCGTCAAAGACGCTGCTCCGTTTCCTGCCAAAAAGAGAACCAGTGCCGCTGCGATCACGGATGCTGCTTTCTTTTTTCTGATTTTTTTTATTTTCATACGAACCACGAAACTTATTCTTAGTAAAGTTTATAGGATGGGGAGATGTCTTATGCAAGAATTGCTTAAAACAATCTCATTATCGGATGACAGTCACTCTCGGTCACTCAATCATGTAGTTCCTTTTACACAAAGAAAAACCCCTGCAAAGTCTCATGCTACAGGGGTTTAACTAAAAATAAAAAAGAGCGCGAGACGGGACTCGAACCCGCGGCCCCGACCTTGGCAAGGTCGTGCTCCACCAACTGAGCCACTCGCGCATAAGTGTTAAACACAAATGCTATTATACTGACTCTGGCGTATTTTGTCAATAGTTTTTTTGTATTTTTAAATGCCGCAACAACCTATCGCTTGCTGCGGCATTCCGTTCTATTTCAATCTTTTTTCTGCATATTGGAGATTATTTTGTTTCTACATACTTTTTGATATTTGACGCATTGACGTATTTTTTTGCCCTGTTATTTTCTACTACGACAAGCGTTGGTGCCTGCATAACACCATATTTTTCAACCAGTTCCTGATTTTCCTCTGCGTCGATCAGCACATAATTTTCTTCGCCCAGAATTTCTTTTGCTGCTGCACAGTTCGGACAGGTCTTGGTTGTAAACAGATAGCGGATGTTATCGGTCGGCTCCACTTTGACCTCATCCTTTGAAATCGTAACAATATTTGTCTTGACTTCACTTAATTTCGAAGGATTGATCTCATATAATTTACGATCTTTGTATTCCTGTGTCTTTCCATCATTCCAGTTCTGAACCGGACGGTAATAACCGGTGATCCGGCTGTAAACCTCTGCTTCTTTTCCACAGTGAGGACAGGTAAAATGTTCCCCTGCAATATAACCATGTTCTTTGCAGATCGAATAGGTTGGAGAAATCGTATAATACGGCAGTTTGTAGTTCTGTGCGATCTTTCGTACCAGCGTTGCTGCCGCTTTCCAATCCGGAAGTTTTTCTCCAAGGAATGCATGGAATACAGTTCCTGAGGTATATAAGGTCTGAAGCTCATCCTGAATATCCAATGCCTCAAAAATATCTGAGGTATAGCCTACCGGAAGATGAGAGCTGTTCGTGTAATACGGTGTTTCGCCCTCACGTCCTGCCGTAATAATGCCAGGATATTGCTTTTTATCATATTTTGCCAAACGGTATGTTGTGGATTCTGCCGGTGTTGCTTCTAAGTTGTATAAATCACCATACGCCTCCTGATAGTCACTCAGACGCTCACGCATATGATTTAAAACATCTTTGGCAAACTCCTGTGTCTCCTCGTGTGTTAAGTCCTCACCAAGCCATTTTGCATTCAGTCCCACTTCGTTCATACCGATCAGCCCAATCGTTGAGAAGTGGTTATCAAAGGTTCCAAGATAACGCTTGGTATACGGATAAAGTCCCTCATCTAACAGCTTGGAAATAACGCCTCTTTTAATCTTCAAAGAACGTGCCGAAATATCCATCATATGATCTAATCTGTGATAGAATTCTTTTTCATTCTTAGACAGATATGCAATTCTCGGCAGATTGATCGTTACTACACCTACAGAACCTGTACTCTCGCCGGAACCGAAGAAACCACCCGATTTTTTCCGCAGTTCACGCAGATCCAGACGCAGACGACAGCACATGGAACGCACATCACTCGGCTCCATATCACTGTTGATATAGTTTGAAAAATACGGTGTTCCGTACTTCGATGTCATTTCAAACAAAAGACGGTTGTTCTCTGTATCAGACCAGTCAAAATCACTCGTAATAGAGTAGGTCGGTATCGGATACTGGAATCCTCTTCCGTTCGCATCTCCTTCGATCATGGTTTCAATGAATGCCTTGTTGACCATATCCATTTCTTTTTTACAGTCTTTGTACTTAAAGTCCATTTCTTTGCCACCAACGATCGCAGGAAGTTCTGCTAAATCGTTTGGAACGGTCCAGTCTAAAGTAATATTGGAAAACGGTGACTGTGTTCCCCAGCGGCTTGGTGTATTTACACCATAGATGAATGACTCAATGCATTTTTTTACTTCCTCATAGGATAAGTTGTCCACTTTGACAAATGGTGCAAGGTAGGTATCAAAGGAAGAAAATGCCTGTGCTCCTGCCCACTCATTCTGCATAATCCCAAGGAAGTTCACCATCTGGTTACACAGTACGGAAAGATGTTTTGCCGGAGAAGAAGTAATCTTACCCGGAATTCCACCAAGGCCTTCCTGGATCAACTGTTTTAAAGACCAGCCTGCACAGTAACCGGTCAGCATGGACAGATCATGAATATGGATGTCACAGTTGCGGTGTGCATTTGCGATCTCCTCATCATAAATCTCTGAAAGCCAGTAATTGGCTGTAACCGCTCCGGAGTTGCTTAAGATCAAGCCTCCTACGGAATATGTAACGGTAGAATTCTCTTTGACACGCCAGTCCTCTACCTTTACATAGCTGTCTACAATTTCCTTATAATTTAAAATTGTAGACTTCATATTTCTCATTTTTTCACGCTGCTTGCGGTATAAAATGTATGCCTTTGCAACATCTGTATAACCCGCCTGCTCTAACACGGTCTCAACGCTGTCCTGGATATCCTCTACATGGACAACTCCCTCTTCAATCTTAGACTGAAAATCTGCAGTGACCCGAAGCCCTAACAGTTCTATGATATCATCTGTATATTCCTTGCCCGTTGCTTTGAACGCTTTCTCTATCGCTCCACGAATTTTTGCCAGATTAAAGTCATCGGTCTCCCCGTCTCTTTTCACTACTTTGAACATTATTCCATCACCCTCCATATCTGTTCAAAAGATACGCTTTTCAAATCGTGTACGTCTATTCTATCAAATCGCATTTTTGAAGTCAATATAAAAAAGCACTATATGTAGTGTTCATTTTTTGTTGAACTTTCTACATATAGTGAAACTCTTTTGGTACCCAGGCACGCACAAAAATGCCGTCTTCCCGGTATTCTTCGCTTAAAAGCTCGCCCTTTTCGCGGATCTTCTGGATGACTCCGGCATCCCGATATGGTATCGTGCACTCTAAAAAATCTTTTTCTTCGCGTAAAATTTCTTCTAAGATATTTTTTAAATCCTCTAAACCGTCTCCGTATTTTGCCGAAATATGAACAGTCCGCTCCGCGCGAAAATCATGCAGCGGTTCCGGCTGCCCGATACGGTCTGTTTTATTAAACGCTGTAATGATCTTTTTGCCCTCTACTTCTAAATTCCGCAGGGTATCATATACGATATACATCTGTTTATCCATCTGCGGATTTGAGGCATCTACCACATGCAAAATGATATCTGCATACTTTGCCTCCTCTAAGGTACTCCGGAAAGCATCAATTAAGTGATGCGGCAGTTTGCGGATAAATCCTACCGTATCTGTCATCAGGACCTTCTGATGGTTGGTCAGTTCTAAAATCCTCGTTGTCGGATCTAAGGTCGCAAACAGCTTATCCTCTTCTAAAACTTCTGCATTCGTTAAATGATTTAACAGTGTGGATTTTCCTGCATTGGTATAACCGACCACTGCCACCACCGGTATCCCGCTTCGCTTCCGCTGCTGTCTGTTGACCTCACGATGCCTTTGCACCTCTTTTAATTCCCTGTTCAGCTGTGCCACACGGCTGTTGATCAACCGCCTGTCTATCTCTAATTTTTTCTCACCGGGTCCTCTGGTGCCGATTCCTCCACCTAATCTGGATAAAGAGCGCCCCAGTCCGCTCAGACGGCTTAACCGGTATTTTAGCTGTGCTAATTCTACCTGTATCTTTCCTTCGCTGGTAGAAGCCCTTGCCGCAAAAATATCTAAAATAATTAAAGTCCGGTCCATGACCTTCGTCTTTAATGCTTCTTCTAAATTTTTCAACTGCGCCGGTGATAACTCATCGTCACAGACAATTCCGGTTGCACCGGTCTGTTCTATCAATTCTTCTAATTCAAATACCTTTCCGGTCCCGACATAGGTCCCCGGATGGATATTCTCTCTCTTTTGGATCAGTGTTCCCACAACGACTGCACCGGCAGTCTCCACCAGTTCTGCCAACTCTGCTACCGAATCCTCGGCATCGTCGCCGTCCTGCTGTGAAACACCTACTAAAATGACACGCTCTGTCTCCTGTTCTACTTCATAAAGCGGCATGCTTTTCTCCTATCTGGTCTTTAAAAATGTGTATTCCCGGACTGCCTCTTCGTCACTTTTATATTCCTTGATATAGGCTTGCATCGTCTTTTTTGCCGACTCAAAATCACCGCTGTACTCATAGGCGGCAATCTCATTTTTCATCAGTTCCTGTTTGTTCACGGCATCCTTATTTTTCAAGCCCATCTGAAAATATTTTAAAGCATCCTCGTAATTACCGTCTTTCATCTGCATCATGCCTAAGGTATTCAACGCTTCACTGTCTTTTGCGTTTTCTTTGACATAGCTTTCTAAAAGTGCCTGCCCCTGTTCCTGTTGATCCGTTGCATTATAGACCTCTGCTAAATACAGCAGTGCTGTCTTATCATCCTTATCAATTGCCCGATCCAGACTGCTCTTTGCCTGTGTATAATCTTCTAAGAGATAGTACACATGTCCCTGCTCCGCATAATCTGCACCATCCTTTGGCTTGATGTCCAGTGCTTTTTTCAGATAGTTCTTCGCTTCCTCTGTTTCACCTTTATTGGTCAGATTCTCGTAAATGCCCTCGTAAATCTCATACTCTCTTCCTGCATATTTGACCGCATTCTTATAATCTTTGAATGCCTTGTCTTTTTTATCTGTATCTAAATAGACACTTCCACGCAGATAGTATGCATTCGCATTTTCCTTATCATAATCAATCAGTGACGTATAAGTTTCGATCGCACCGTCATAATCTTTTTTTGCAAACTGGGCAGCTGCCTTATAATAACAGATGTCTATCTCCTCGGCACCGATTTTTCCTAATGACGTATCTAAGGCTTTCTGAAAGGATTTGACCGCCTTATCA
>UMLG01034242.1_pt1 | contig 11932 bp, 8 predicted proteins | sample 1966511 | NCBI WGS metagenome assembly UMLG01 (sample SAMEA4836195, study PRJEB28245) | human gut metagenome | biome: gut microbiome; material: fecal sample | place: Denmark | collected 2008
GTCACGGAGGCGACTTGGCCGGTATCGAACAGCATTTGGATTATATCGAGGATCTGGGCGTTACCGCTATCTGGCTGAACCCGGTATTGGAGAATGACATGGAGGGAGGCTCTTATCACGGATATGCCACGACGGATTATTATCGGGTAGACCCACGCTTCGGCACGAACGAGAATTACGTCCGCTTGATCGAGAAGACACACGAGCGGGGCATGCGTGTCGTAATGGATATGATCTTCAACCATTGTGGAAGCGATCATCCTTGGATGAAAGATATCCCTAACCACGACTGGTTTAATAATCTCGATAACTACGTGCAGACCAACCACGATAAAGAGGCTTATTTCGATCCTTACGTCTCGGATTATGATAAGGAGACGATGCTGAACGGCTGGTTTGTCCCGAGCATGCCGGACTTGAACCAAAAGAACCCACATGTAGCCAAATACCTTATCCAGAACTCGATCTGGTGGATCGAGTATTGCGGCGTGGATGGTATCCGTCAAGATACGTATCCGTATGCCGACGTGGACATGATGCGGAATTGGTGTACGGAGGTCATGAACGAGTATCCGGAGTATAACATCGTAGGCGAGGCGTGGATGAACTACACGATCGGTTCCGCTTATTGGCAGAAAGGCAGCCGGTTGAACTTCGGGCAGGATACCGAGCTGAAATCGGTAATGGATTTCCGCTTGATGGGTATCGCAAGTCAGGCGTTCCATGAGGAGACTGGGTATTCCGGAGGCTTGCATACGATCTTCGAGCATATGTGTTATGATTATGTATATCCCGATATCTATAATGTATTGCGTTTCTTGGAGAACCATGATACGGATCGTTTTCTTCCCTCCATGCCTAAGTCTGTCGATGATTTGTACGCGTTCAAGCAAGGGGTGACATTCTTGTTGACGATCCCCGGTATTCCCCAGCTCTATTACGGGCAGGAGTTGCTGATGAATGGCACCAAGGAGAAGGGAGACGGATATATCCGCTTGGATGTTCCCGGTGGCTGGCCCGGCGACAAGGTGAATCAATTCGAGGCATCCGGTCGCAGCGAGGTGCAAAATGACGCATGGAATTTCCTCCGTACTTTATTGAAATGGCGCAAGGGCAACGATATCATCGCTAAGGGTAAGATGAAACATTTCATGGTGAACCAAGGTGTCTACGTGTACGAGCGCAGTCTGGATGGCCGGAGCGTATTGGTCTTGATGAATGGCAGCGATAAGGAGGTGAACCTCCCGTTGGCCCGCTATGCGGAAGTATTGCGAGGTAAAACCTCCGGAAAAGAGATATTAACCGGAAAGGAGATTCCATTGGGAGACGAATTATCCTTGGCACCAAAAGGGATCTTCGTGCTGGAAATGTGATACCATTAGCCCCGATGATTTTTCATTCGGGGACCTATTTATAGATTACTAATAATTAAATCGGGAGGCCTCTTAAACCTCCCGATTTTCTTTTCATATATACTATTTTAATCTCTTTTCAAGAATCAATTGATGCCTGCATTGAATGCCGTTCTCCCAGATAGGTTCGGCATAGTTCCGCACGAAATAATCGCGATCTACGGCAACCAAGTCGAAGCCTTCCTGTTGATAAAGCATCATCGGGCCGGCGGCTGAGGTTCCGGTGCAAATACGCAAAAGCTCGACATCTTGAGCCGGAGCCCATTTATTAGATACATGCCGTAATAGTTTCCGGGCGATTCCTCGCCGACGGAAGATATCCGCCACGGCAAGGTTCATAATCTCCGCCTTGCCACCCTCCTCCTTGCGAACCACGATCACGCCGGCAACGGAATTTCGTACCGTAGCGATAAAGCAATCCGAATCCTTTAGGTAAGCCTCTACTTTCTCCCGATCCGGATCGGCTTCCAGCAGTAACTCATAAGGAGGGAATAAAGCTACTTGTATCTCCGGCTCCCCGTTAGCGACGATCTCTATTATATTTCCGTCAGGATCTCGGATTACACCCTCATAGTAACCATCCCCGGAAGTGCGGGTCTCACCGGCGATCGTGTATCCATCCATCCGGAAACGTTCGATCATTTGATCCACTTGCTCCTTCTTATCCGCATGAAAGGCCAGATGAGCCAAGCCGATATGATCCTTGTCGTAAGCCTCAGTAATATCTTGCCGTTGCATGATCTCCAAAGCGGGGCCACTCTCGAAAGAGACGAAATAAGAGGCGAACCCTTTCTTTGGATTCACATATTTCTCATTACTCTTACCGTTGAAATACTTTACATAGAAATCCCGTAAACGTTCCAGATGATTCGTCCATAGGGCGATGTGTGTTAACTGCATAAGTTGGAGGTTTTAATTTGTCACTGCCAAAGATACGAAAAATCAGACATGGTTCCCTACATTATCGTCGGGATAATCCATGCCTGATTATAGTTTTCCTCTTATTCGCAATTATTTACAAATCCGGCAACCGGCGCATTTAGCCAGTTCACCGCGGAAACGTTTCTCTACCAGTTTATGCAAACGGTCTTTCAACGCCTCCAAGCGTACATGGTCGATCACGTCGGAAGTGAAAGCCACGCTCAATAACATACGGGCCTCGTCACGCGGGATACCGCGACTTTGCATATAGAACAAAGCGTTCTCATCTAACTGACCGGTCGTCATACCGTGCGAGCATTTTACGTCGTCTGCGTAAATCTCCAGTTGCGGCTTGCTGTACATACGGGCCTCACGGGTAGCGCACAGATTACGGTTCGTCTGGTAAGCGGCAGTCTTCTGGGCATCCTCTTTCACCAAGATACGTCCACTGAAGACACCTACGGCATGATCATTCAGTACGTTCTTGAACAACTCGTTGCTGGTACAATTCGGGACCGCATGGGTGATATGGCTATAGGTATCCATCTGTTGCTCCTTGTCCAGAACCGACATACCGCATAAGGTAGACTCGGCATACTCGCCATTCAGTTCCACATAATAATTGTTGCGAGTCAAGCCATTCGTCAACGTAATACCGTTTACCAAGACATTGGTCGAAGCCGCCTGCTTTACGTGTACGGAAGAGAAACGGGTCGTAGACTCGCTGCTTTCTTCCAAATCATAATAATCAAAGCGAGCACCTTCCTCCGCAAAAATCTCAACCACTTGAGTCGCCAAGAATTTCACGTCATCGATACTATGATCGCAAACCAATAGCTTCGCTTCCGAATGAGGTTCCATAATCACCAGAACACGACGGTTCGCCATCGTATCCACATCGCTACGGAAAATATTCACCAATTGGATAGGACGCTCAACCACGACATTTTTCGGTACATACACCACGAAACCATCTTGGGCTAACATCGTATTCAACGCAATAATACCATCCTTGCTACTCGGCGCCGCCTTTCCGTAATACTTGGAAGCGATCTCCGGATATTGCTCCGTAAAAGCCTTCAACCCTCCAGCATACACGCCTTCCGGCAAATGCGTTTTTGGCAATTCCTTATCGTAAAACGTATCGTTCACGACAAAGTATAACGATGTGCTCAGGTTCGGCACGTCACAACGGAACACGTCATAAGGATTCACTGGGATAGCGACCGGGTTGATATTCAAACCGTAATCCGGAGCGAACGCTTGGGCTACATCCGTATATTTATAATCCTCGCTTCTCGTGGAGGGGAATCCGAGTCGCTCAAAGTTCGCCAAGGCATCAGCCCTAAGGGCATTCATCACCGGCGTACTATGACGACATACCAGATCCTCACATTGGGCGAAAAGATCGATATATTGTTGCTCGGCCTTCATATTACTCATCTCCCATCTCTTTCTTGATCCAGTCGTAACCTTTCTCTTCCAGTTCCAAGGCCAATTCCGGACCGGCGGTCTTCACGATACGGCCTTTGTAAAGCACATGAACCACATCCGGCTTGATGTAATCCAGCAGACGCTGATAGTGCGTGATTACGATAGCGGCATTCTCCGGAGTCCTCAACTGGTTCACGCCATGCGCTACGATACGCAAGGCATCGATATCCAAACCACTATCCGTCTCATCCAAGATCGCCAATTTCGGCTCCAGCATCGCCATCTGGAAGATCTCGTTCCGCTTTTTCTCTCCACCGGAGAAACCTTCGTTCACGCTACGGCTGGCTAGTTTATTATCCAGCTCGACGATCGCACGCTTCTCACGCATCAATTTCAAGAAGTCCGTAGCCGAAACCGGTTCCAGACCGTTATATTTACGGTGCTCGTTCAACGCCGCACGCATAAAGTTCACCATACTAACTCCCGGGATCTCGACCGGATATTGGAAGCTCAAGAAAATACCCTCACGGCTACGGTCCTCAGGAGAAAGATCCAACAGATTCTTACCGTTGAAGATAACCTCTCCTTCCGTTACCTCAAAAGCGGGATTACCTACCAATACACTACTTAACGTACTTTTTCCGGAACCGTTCGGTCCCATGATAGCATGTACCTCACCCGCTTTCACCGACAGGTTGATACCTTTCAATATCTCTTTGCCATTTACGTTGGCATGTAAATTCTTAACCTCTAACATCTTTTCTAATTGAAAATTGAAAGTTGAAAATTGAAAATTATTCTATCCTACGCTGCCTTCCAGCGAGATCGTTAGTAATTTCTGAGCCTCGACGGCGAACTCCATCGGTAACTTATTCATTACCTCACGGGCATATCCATTCACGATCAAACCGACAGCCTCTTCTACCGAGATACCCCGTTGCTGGCAGTAGAACAATTGCTCCTCGCTGATCTTACTCGTCGTAGCCTCATGCTCCACGATCGCCGTCTCATTCTGAATATCAGCGTAAGGGAACGTATGAGCTCCACAAGTAGAGCTTAGTAACAAACTATCGCATTGGCTATGGTTACGGGCGCCTTCCGCACGGGCGGACACCTTTACCAATCCCCGATAGCTATTCTGGCTATGACCGGCAGAGATACCCTTGGATACGATCGTACTTTTCGTATTCTTACCCAGATGGATCATCTTCGTACCCGTATCGGCCTGTTGGTAATTATTGGTCACGGCAACCGAGTAAAACTCACCTACCGAGTTATCACCCGCCAAGATACAGCTCGGATATTTCCAAGTGATCGCCGAACCGGTCTCTACTTGCGTCCAAGAGATCTTGCTACCCTCACCTTTGCACAAACCTCGTTTCGTCACGAAGTTATAGATACCGCCTTTACCTTCCTTATCACCCGGATACCAGTTCTGTACGGTAGAATACTTCACCTCAGCACGCTCGTTCGCCACGATCTCCACGATAGCGGCATGCAATTGGTTCTCGTCACGCATCGGCGCCGTACATCCTTCCAGATAACTTACATACGCCTCATCGTCAGCGACAATCAAGGTACGCTCGAACTGTCCGGTATTAGCGGCATTGATACGGAAATACGTACTCAGCTCCATCGGGCAACGTACGCCCTTCGGTATATAAACAAACGAACCGTCCGAGAACACGGCCGAATTCAAGGCGGCGAAGAAATTATCACGATAACCAACCACGCTGCCCAAATACTTCTGCACCAAGTCAGGATGATGTTGTACAGCCTCGCTGAACGAACAGAAAATAATCCCCTTCTCCGCAAGATTCTCCTTGAAAGTAGTCTTCACTGAAACACTATCCATCACGGCGTCTACCGCCATTCCGCTTAAATGCTTCTGTTCTTCCAAAGGAATACCCAGTTTATCGAATGTTTTCAACAACTCAGGATCTACCTCATCCAAGCTCTTTGGTCCCTCTTTTTTCTTAGGGGCGGCATAATAGATAATGTCCTGATAATCGATCGGCGGGATATTCAAGTGAGGCCATGTAGGCATCTCCAACGTCTGCCAATGGCGAAAAGCCTTCAAACGGAACTCGAGTAACCATTCCGGCTCGTTCTTCTTGGCAGAGATAATACGGACCGTCTCCTCGTCTAATCCACGATGGATCACCTCCGTATCAATATCGGTAACGAAGCCATATTTATAATCTCCGCTCGTTACCTCATTAATTATATGATTTGAATCCTGCATAATTAAAAATTAACCATTGATAAAAGCCCTTCATTCTCCTAATGAAAACAAATTATGTGGGAAAATTGTTGGTACTATTTGCTTCACGCTATAATAAAAACGAGATTCTATCTTTGATTGGCGATGAATCAAGACCGATCCACGATCCACGAACTCCAGCGCGTTCAACAGCAAACTGGTAAAGACCAAAACGACCAGCAACCCGAAAAAACCACCAAACAAATGGTTGATAACGCTCAACGGTGTCGCCCCTACCACCTTGGTAACCAGTTCACCCGCTAGGATAAATACCCCCATAATCAAGATAAAACCCGCTATATAACTCAAGATCGTAACCCCTTCTTCCGGAAACCAACCCAACGCCAAGATATATCCTTTCAGCCAAGCCGCCGCTTTTCCGCAGAAAAAGATCGCAATCACTAGGGCTATAAGCGAAACAACCTGTTTGATGATTCCATCAAACAGGCCTTTCACAAATCCTATCCCTGCCAGACATAGCAATGTAATGTCCAACCAGTTCATCGTTATAACGTCTTCTTAATTTCTGTCTCTTCGTAAGCCTCGATCATATCGCCCACTTGGATATCGTTGAAGTTCGTAATATTCAAACCGCAATCCAAGCCAGCCACGACCTCTTTCGCATCGTCCTTGAAACGTTTCAAAGAGCCTAGCTCGCCGGCATAGATAACGATACCGTCACGTATCAAGCGGATCTTGTTCGTACGTTTGATCTTGCCTTCCTTAACCATACATCCGGCAACCGTACCGACCTTGGTGATCTTGAATACCTGCTGAACTTCCACATAAGCGGTAATCTCCTCCTTGATCTCCGGAGAAAGCATGCCTTCCATAGCGCTCTTCACCTCCTCGATCGCATCATAGATGATAGAGTACAAACGGATCTCTACACCTTCCTTCTCGGCGTTTCTACGTGCTTGCAAAGACGGACGAACTTGGAATCCGATAATGATAGCGTTCGAAGCCGCTGCCAAAACCACATCCGACTCGGAAATCTGGCCAACCGCCTTATGAATTACATTCACCTGAATCTCCTCGGTAGACAAACGGATCAAGGAGTCGGACAAAGCCTCTACGGAGCCATCCACATCACCCTTCACGATCACGTTCAACTCTTGGAAGTTACCCACGGCGATACGACGTCCGATATCATCCAAGGTAAGCATCTTCTGCGTACGAAGACCTAACTCACGCTGCAATTGCTCACGACGGTTAGCGATCTCACGCGCCTCTTGCTCAGTCTCCAATACATTAAATGTATCACCGGCCTGAGGAGCACCGTTCAGACCGAGGATCAATACCGGCTCGGAAGGACCAGCCTTCTCCACCCGTTGATTACGCTCGTTGAACATCGCTTTGATACGTCCTTGATGAGTTCCCGCCAAAACGATATCTCCCATCTTCAACGTACCGTTCTCCACCAATATGGTAGATACATAGCCACGTCCCTTGTCCAAAGAAGACTCGATGATAGAACCAACCGCACGTTTTTTCGGATTCGCTTTCAAATCCAACAGGTCGGCCTCCAACAGTACCTTCTCCAACAACTCCTCGACACCGATACCTTTCTTAGCGGAGATCTCTTGACTCTGGTACTTACCCCCCCAGTCTTCCACCAAGTAATTCATATTCGCCAACTCCTCCTTGATCTTCTCAGGATTAGCATGTGGCTTATCGATTTTATTAATAGCGAAAACAATAGGAACACCGGCAGCCGAAGCGTGATTAATCGCCTAGATCGTCTGAGGCATCACGTTATCATCAGCGGCCACGATAATAATAGCGATATCCGTCACCTTCGCGCCACGGGCACGCATAGCGGTAAACGCCTCGTGACCCGGAGTATCCAAGAACGTGATACGGCGGCCATTCTGCAACTTCACGTTGTAGGCTCCGATATGCTGCGTGATACCACCAGCCTCACCGGCGATTACGTTCGCGCTACGGATATTATCCAATAAAGAAGTCTTACCATGGTCAACGTGTCCCATCACCGTTACGATAGGCGGACGGGCTACCCAATCCTCCTCGTTATCATCTTCCTCATCAGCGTTGATCGCCTCGACAACATCCGCGCTTACATATTCAGTCTTATAACCGAACTCCTCAGCCACGATATTGATCGTCTCCGCATCCAGGCGCTGATTGATCGAAACCATAAGGCCGATGCTCATGCAAGTACCGATAACCTCCGTTACAGATACGTCCATCATGTTCGCCAAGTCGTTGGCCGTAACGAACTCGGTCAGCTTCAATACCTTGCTTTCCAGTTCTTCCTGTTCCATCAACTCGTGCTCACGTTTCACAGCGGCGTCACGTTTATCACGACGGTATTTAGCCCCCTTATTATTCTTATTATTCTTGTTGGTCAAGCGAGCCAAAGTCTCCTTGATCTGCTTTTGAACATCCTCTTCGCTAACTTCCGCTTTCACCGGCTTCTTCAAGCGAGGCTTACGGTCGTTATTCGGACGATCGTCACGATTCGGGCGCGGATAATTCGTACCCGGCGTATTATTCACGTCTACTCGATCTTTCTTGATACGTTTACGCTTCTTCTTAGCGTCACCTTCCTCACCCGGTTTGGTGGGAGCGTTCGGTTTAATCAAAGTAGGCGAATTCGGACTCTTATGAGGAGCGCCCGGACCGTTGCTATTATTACCCGGCCGATTGTTATTAAACTTTTGCTTCTCATCACGCTCTTTCCGCTTCTCCTCCTTCGTTTTCTTCTTCGGACGAGTCGATTGGTTAAGCGCATCCAAGTCAATCTTACCGGTTACCTTGATCTTTGATTCCAATTTAACCGAGTTCAAACGGAAAAGATTATCGTCTTTTTCCTCGGTCTTCTCTACTTCCTGTTCCGGTTTCACACTTTCCACCTTAGGTTCCGCAACAACCGGTTGCTTCTCTACGGTTTTTTCTTTTTCCACTTCCACTACTATAACTTTTTCTTCTTTTTTCTCCGTGGGAGCCTGCGCAGGCTGCGCGGGTTTAACAGGAGCTTGAGCAGCGGGAGCGGCAGGCGCTTCCTTCACTTTCGGCTCTTCCTTTACCTTAGGCTCTTCTTTCACCTTCGGCTCCTCTTTAGCCTTCGGCTCTTCCTGCTGTTTTTTATGTTGTCCACCATCCAAATCGATATGACCCTTCATTACGATCTTAGGCCTGAATTCTTCCGGTATCACTGTCTTTATTTCCGCAGTCTTCTCTTCTTTCACAGAAGGAGCCTCTTTCTGCGCACGATCCGCCGCAAAATTACGATCTTTCTCAGGCAGATCCTTTCCAAACTCTTTTACGAGCAAAGCATACTGTTCATCACTGATCCTCGTGTTGGGATTATCCTCAACCGAGAACCCATTCCGGTGCAGGAACTCAACCACCGTGTTGATTCCCACGTTCAATTTTCTCTGTACTTGAATTAATTTTATAGGCATATCTAACTTTGTCGTAATACTTATTCGTTACCTTCATCTTCAAATTCCGCGGATAAGATAGCTAAAAGATCGTCCACGGTCTGCTCTTCCAGATCGGCACGTTCAATAATCTCATTGCGGTTCATAGCAAGGACGCTCTTCGCCGTATAGCATCCTATATTCTTCAGTGCGTCGATCACCCAGCTGTCGATCTCGTCGGAGAACTCATCCAAGTAGATATCCTCCTCGTCCGCTCCTTCGATATCACGGAATACGTCAATCGTATACTCAGTCAACATACAAGCCAACTTAATATTCAGACCACCCTTACCGATCGCTAAAGAAACCTCCTCCGGACGTAGATAAACCTCAGCTTTCTTTTCTTCCTCATTTACACGGATAGAAGAGATCTTAGCCGGGCTTAAAGCACGCTGGATAAACAAAGAGAGATTTGAGGTGTAATTAATCACATCAATGTTCTCGTTTCTCAACTCGCGAACGATTCCGTGAATACGAGAGCCTTTCATACCTACGCAAGCACCCACCGGGTCAATACGGTCATCGTATGACTCGACAGCCACTTTGGCACGCTCTCCCGGGATACGGGCGATCGCCTTGATCGTAATCAAGCCGTCATTAATCTCCGGAACCTCCAACTCGAACAACCGCTGCAAGAAGACCTTATCCGTACGGGAAAGAAGGATCTTCGGGTTGTTATTATAGTTATCCACACGTTGAACGATCGCACGTACGGTCTCTCCCTTACGATAGAAATCGGTCGGGATTTGCTCGGATTTCGGCAGTAGCAACTCATTACCATCGTCATCCAGCAACAGGATTTCTTTCTTCCACACCTGATAAACCTCAGCGGCGATGATGTGGCCGATTTTATCCTTATACTTAGCGTACAAGCTGTCTTTCTGCAATTCAAGTATCTTTGAAGCCAAAGTCTGGCGCAAGTTTAAGATCGCACGACGTCCGAAGTCCGCGAAATGCACCTCGTCGGTCACTTCCTCGCCCACCTCACAGTCGGCGTCGATTTTACGGGCCTCCGTCAACGTAAGCTGCAAGTTCTCATCCTCCAATTCATCATCAGCCACAACCGTACGGTTTCTCCAGATCTCGAAATCACCTTTCTCAGGATTGATAATCACGTCATAGTTCTCATCCGTGCCAAACATCTTGGCGATCACGTTGCGGAACGAATCTTCCAAAACGCTAATCATCGTATCTTTATCGATATTCTTCAACTCCTTGAACTCCGCAAGGGTGTCAATCATACTGATTGTTTCCTCTTTCTTGGCCATAATCTTACTTGAATCTTATTAAGTATTTTGTATATTTTATTTCATCAAATGTATACGACTCATCCTCTATCACGGTTACCTTCCGCTTAGCGCCCTCCGGTTTCACCTTCTTCTCGACAGAGACAACCACACCGTTCTCGTCGGCAGATTTCAACACACCTGTCAGCTTCGAGCCGTTTTTCAACAGCATCTCCACCTCGTTTCCGATGTTCTTGACGTATTGGCGAAGTACCTTAAAAGGAGAAGTAATGCCGGCGGAGCCAACCTCCAGCTCATAGTCCTCGACGTCACGATCCAGATGCTCCTCCAAATACCGGCTCAACTCAGCGCAATCATCAATGCTTACCGCTTCATCGTTATCAATTTCAACGACTATCAGGTTCCCCGGTTTAATCACTACGTCTACTAAATAATTGCTTGAAGAGGCTAGTTTTTCCTCTACTAATTGGCTTACCACTTTCTTTTCTATCATACACATATCTGTTAAGAACAAAAGAAGGGGACTACCCGCCCCCTCCTCAACTTCACTTAATCGCCCGCAAATATACAAAAAATCAATGAGTTCTCAAAATATCCTCATCTTTTTGCAGAAAAAATTAATACGACACAAACCGGATTACGATCGATAGTAATCAGAATTAATATCTATAGAAATCCGATTTACTATTGATAGTAATATTTATTAACACTTTTATGCCTATCTTTGCTGCCGAATACGAAGGGGTGCTCGCGGAATCCTTCACGAAAGGAGCGGGCTGAGATCATACCCATAGAACCTGTACAGGTAATGCTGTCGTAGGGATTCATGCTTCTCCCATCCTTTCTATTCATCTATTTAGTTTTAAAGCAAAAAGATGAAAAGATGAAAAATGTATTGGTTATCTTGGCCGGCTCCTTACTGGCTACAACCGCCAAGGCACAAATGCCCAGTCCGGTCGACTCCTTGAAAATCTCAAAAGACGTATCTTTAGATGAAGTCGTTATTACCGCTACCAAAGTCGGGAAAGAGACCCCGGTAGCTTATAGCGACATCTCCAAACAAGAACTAAGCAGCCGGAACAACGGGCAAGGTATCCCATTCCTTATCTCCCAATCCCCGTCTGTTATCATGACCTCGGATGCCGGAACGGGTATCGGTTACTCCGGTTTTCGTATCCGGGGTACAGATGCGAACCGTATCAATATCAC
>UMLG01001643.1_pt1 | contig 11920 bp, 8 predicted proteins | sample 1966511 | NCBI WGS metagenome assembly UMLG01 (sample SAMEA4836195, study PRJEB28245) | human gut metagenome | biome: gut microbiome; material: fecal sample | place: Denmark | collected 2008
TTCCCTGTGCATCTGTTACTACATACTTAAATTCTTTCATGATAAATTCTCCTCGTCTTTTTCTTTCATTTTTAGTTTACTTTTTTGACAGCGTTTTGCTTGCCAAAGCGCCGCCATTATTAAAACAGCTTTCGCTGTTCTATTCTACTGTATCTACGGCAAATAGTGGATCGCCGGCTTTAACTTCTCCCGTCGCAAGGAGACGTACTCTCTGATTCTCTTCCAGTTCTGTACAAAGTACCGGTGAACAAAGAGACGGTGCATGCGAAGTCAGGAATGGAATATCGATCTTCATAAGCGGATCCCCCTTCTTCACTTTCTGACCATTTTCTACAAATACTTCAAATCCTTCACCGTTCAGAGATACGGTATCAATACCGATGTGAAGCAGCATGCCAAGTCCGCTTTCTGTCTGGAACCCAAGTGCATGCTTTGTTTCAAATACGAAAAGCACTTCTCCATCTTCCGGTGCGCAGATCACAGCATCTTCCGGTGTAACAACAGCTCCGTCACCCATCATTTTTCCTGCAAATCCTTCATCCGGACAGGTTGTAATATCGCCTGCCATACCGGTGATCGGACTGGATACAACAATTGTATTTACCACTTTTTCCTGGGTTTCATTATTTTCATTTACAGTATCTGTATTTTCTTCAGCTGAATTCTCTTCTGACACAGCAGCGCTCTCATAATATTCATCCGGAGCTGTTTCCAGATAATCTTCCAGTTTAGACTTAATCACAGTTACCTGTGGACCATAAATGATCTGGACACCCTGTCCCTTTTTCACGATTCCTCTGGAACCTGTTGTCTTGATGATCTCATCATTTACGCGGGCTGCGTCATGAACTGTGATACGAAGTCTTGTTGCACAACAATCCACATCACTGATATTTTTCTTTCCGCCAAGCCCCTGTGTGATTGCCTCACTTACCGGATCTGCGGTCCCTGTATTCCCTGCTGTTTCTTTTCCTGCTTCTTTTCTGGCATTTACATCTGCCTTTGTATATAATTTTGTCTCTGTATCATCATCTTCACGTCCCGGTGTCTTGAAGTTAAACTTTTTGATCAGGAAACTGAAGATAAAGTAATACAGGAAGAAATAAATAATTCCAACCGGAATGATCCGAAGCCAGCTTGTCTTTGCATTTCCCTGCAGGATACCGAAAAGGAACAGATCCAGAAAACCACCAGAGAAAGTAAGTCCTACTGCTATATTCAGGATATGCGCAATCATGTAAGCAGAACCTGCAAGCACTACCTGTACAGCAAAAAGTGCCGGTGCAACAAAAAGAAATGAGAATTCCAGTGGCTCTGTAATACCCGTCATCATGCAGGCAAGTGTTGCAGAAAGTAGAAGTCCTCCTGCCTGTTTTTTCTTTTCCGGTTTTGCACAGCGGTACATCGCAAGTGCCGCTCCCGGAAGTCCGAAGATCATAAAGATAAATTCACCTGAGAAATATCTGGTCGCATCTGCGCTGAAATGTGCGATATTTGCAGAATCAGCAAGCTGTGCAAAGAAGATGTTCTGTCCTCCCTGTACCATCTGTCCCGCAACTTCCATTGTTCCACCGACTGCTGTCTGCCAGAATGGCATGTAAAATACGTGATGAAGTCCGAACGGAATCAAAGCTCTCTTAATAATACCAAAAATCAGGGTTCCCAGATATCCGCTTCCGGTTACCAGTCCGCCAAGTGCATAAATTCCATTCTGTACAACCGGCCAGGCAAAATACATTCCAATCCCAACAAACATGTACACCAGTGTAGAAATGATCGGAACAAATCTGGACCCTCCGAAGAATGATAACGCATTTGGAAGAACGATTTTGTGAAAACGGTTATGCAGAGCAGCAACACCAAGTCCTACAATAATACCACCAAACACACCCATCTGTAAGGACTGGATTCCGCAAACAGAAGTGATGGTTCCTTCCAGTACATTCGAAGCGATCGTTCCATCTGCGGTAATCTCTCCTGTGATCACAAGCATTGCATTGATTGCAACATTCATAACAAAGAATGCGATCAATGCAGAAAGTGCCGCTACTTCTTTTTCTTTCTTTGCCATACCGATTGCAACCCCAACCGCGAAAATCAGTGGCAGGTTGTCAAATACAGCACTTCCTACTTTGTTCATGATAATGAGTAACGAATTCAGGATGGTTCCGTCTCCTAAAATTTTCTCCAGACCATAAGTCTGGATTGTGGTAGCATTGGTAAACGAGCTACCGAATCCCAGCAGCAGACCCGCTACCGGAAGAATTGCGATTGGAAGCATGAAGGATCTTCCTACTCGCTGCAATACGCCAAAAATTTTGTCTTTCATTGCATGTACTCCTTTTCCTCAAGAAATTTTAATTACCTGGCTTATGCCTATGATATTATTTCCTTTCGTGGAAGCCTTTTATCCGAATTTTTGACGCAAAAAAGGCACTAACCCCACACAAATATCAAAATAATATCTATGTATGGTTAATGCCTGCCGTACAGTTACACACCAAAATCTGTAACTTACAATAATTTATTTTCCACTAAATGTCAAGCCTTTTCTGAAATTTTCTTTTTATAATCCTACGGACTGCACTAAAAGAATCAGAAGCATCAACGGTGCAATTACCTTGATCATTGCAACATAAAGCTTTTCTCTGCCAAACCTGTATCCGCCAAGTGTCACTTCATCGATGATCACTTTTGGTTTTACAACCCATCCGATCAGAATACAGGTAAGCAGTGCCACCATCGGCATCAGACAGTTATTGCTGATATAATCCATCACGTCCAGAATCTGCGCTACCGTGCCGTTCGGAAGTTTCAGTTCGAAATAAAGCTTGTTGTATCCAAGACATACGATCACACCAACGATCATTCCATATAAAGTAGTCAAGATCGTTCCTTTTTTTCTGGATACATGGAATTTATCCATCATGCTTGATACGATTGCCTCCATAACAGATACAGAAGAAGTAACCGCTGCAAAAGATACCATCAGAAAGAATACAATTCCTACCAACACTCCTGCTGCCCCCATTGCTTTAAATACTTTTGGCAGAGATACAAACATCAGTCCCGGTCCTGCAGACATTCCTTCGGTTCCCATAAAAGTATAAACAGCCGGAATGATCATAAGTCCTGCCAGAAGCGCTACAAGCGTATCAAAAAACTCAATCTGGTTGATCGACTTCATCAGATTGGTCTCTTTCTTCGCATAGGATCCGTAAGTAACCATAATTCCCATCGCCACGCTGATCGAGAAGAAAAGCTGTCCCAATGCATCCATCACAACCGAAAGGAAACTTTTAACCGTCATCCCTCTAAAATTCGGGATCAGGTAAATCGCCAGTCCCTGCATACCGGTTCTTGTCACTCCATCTGCATTTGTATGTTTCAGGGTAAGGGAAAATACAGAAATTCCCGCAATCAGTACAAACAGGATCGGCATCAGAATCTTACTGTATTTTTCAATTCCTTTATTTACTCCTTTATAAACAACCGTTGCCGTAATAAGCACATAGATCAGCATCCATATGATCGGCTGTCCGACCTGTGTAATATAGCCTGTAAAATATCCGTCTTCTGCTGCCTGCGCCCCATGACCTGTGAGAAATGCCGACAAATATTTGAGTACCCATCCACCAATCGAGCAATAATATGGAAGAATGATAACCGGTACTGCACATGCAAGCACACCGATTCCTCCCCATCCTTTATGCATCTGTTCATATGCAGTAAGCGGACTCTGTCCTGTCTTACGTCCGATCGCGATCTCTGTTGTCAGCAACGTAAACCCAAAGGTAAGTGCCAGTACCACATAGCACAGAATAAACACTCCGCCTCCACCTTTTGCTGCCAGATACGGGAATCTCCAGATGTTCCCCAGCCCGACTGCACTTCCCGCAGCCGGCAGCACGAATCCGATCGAGCCGGTAAAATTACTCCTCTTCTTTTCCATCTTTTCTACACTCCTTTTACAGTGGTGCCTCCATACACACCATCTCCAGCTTTTTAATAATATGATGTGAGTGTCAATAAGTATCAATTGCTTATTTGTGCGAGCACAAACGCAATTGATACTTTTGACACTTACATCATAATATAGAAATTATATTTTTCTATAAGCCAAAAACACCTCCGCCGTATGGCGAAGGTCCCTTCTTTAGCTTTCTTCTTATTTTAACAATCGGATATGGGAAAGTCAATGGAAGTATTTTACTCATTTTCTTGATCTTTTTTACACTGGGGCAGGCTCTCACCTGCCCCTTTATGAGTAGTATATCAATAATTTTTACAAAACGTCTTATTTATGCAGTTGCCGGAAGAACACGGGATAAGAATGACTGCGTCCTTCTCTCTCTTGGTGCTGTAAAAATTGCATCCGGTCTGCCTTCTTCAACAACATATCCGTCTGCCATAAAAATGACCCGATCTGCCACATCACGTGCAAAGCCCATTTCATGTGTTACAACGATCATCGTCATTCCTTCTTTCGCAAGAGATTTCATAACATCAAGTACATCTCCTACCAGTTCCGGGTCCAGCGCCGATGTCGGCTCATCAAACAACAGCGCTTTCGGTTCCATTGCCAGTGCTCTTGCAATGGCAACTCTCTGCTGCTGTCCACCTGAAAGTGTACTCGGATATACATCCGCTTTATCCTTTAATCCTACCTTATCCAGAAGTTCCAGTGCTTTTGCATGCGCTTCTTCCTTATTCATGTGTTTGGTAAGGATTGGTGCCATCATAACATTCTGAACAACGGTCTTAAGCGGAAACAGATTGAATTTCTGGAAAACCATTCCGACTTCCTCACGGAATTTGCGGATGTCACAATTCTTATCGAGAAGATTCTTTCCCTCATACTGTACGGTTCCGCCTGTCGGTCTTTCAAGTTGATTGATGCATCTTAAGAAAGTACTCTTTCCCGATCTGGAAGGTCCGATGATACAGACCACTTCACCTTCATTGATATCAAGATTGATATCCTTTAATACCTCCAGGTTCCCAAATTTCTTCGACAAATGATTTACTTTAATCATACCAATCACCTCATTTTCCTTTCTATCTGTTTCTGGACAATTATCAGTACCGAAAGTATCACCAGATAAAACGCTGCCAGTGCTGTGTATGTAGGAATTGCTTTAAAGCTCAACGCTGCATACGCCTGTGCCTGATGCGTGATCTCATTAACCGCAATCGCAGATAAAAGTGCGGTATCCTTAACAGAAATGATAAACTGGTTAAATAATGCCGGAAGTGCCGCTTTAAATGCCGGTGGGATAACCAGATGGATCATCGTCTGTGCACTTGTAAGTCCAAGTGATGCACCTGCTTCTTTCTGTCCCGGATCAATGCTCATCAACGCACCTTTTACAATTTCTGAAATAAATGCACCGGAATTCAGTGCGATAACGCCAATTCCCACTGCAGTGCTTCCAATATCGACACCCAAAAGCTTCGGAATTACAAAATATCCGTATAAAGCCTGCACCATAAGTGGTGTCGCACGAATGATCCAAATGTAAACTTCTGCAATTGCTTTCCCTATTTTATATTTCGACTGAAGCAGGTATCCACAGAGGCTTCCGATCAGGAAGCCAATTGTGATACCGACAACAGCAATTAAAATCGTAAGTTTTAATCCCTCAAACATCATTGGAAGTAAAACATTCAAAAAAGTCATATCCATATACTATCTCATCCTATCTTCTTTTTAGTTGCTGTCTGTTCTTTGATTATTCACACCATTTCGCATAGAGTTCATCTGTTGTGCCATTATCAATCAGTACCTTTACAGCTGCATTGATTTCATCATAATATTTGCATTCTTTAGAAATTGCTACGCAATACGGTGCCTGGCCCTGATTAAACTCATCCCCGACTACCTCCAGGTTGCTGTCCGGTGTTGTCTTAATATAGAAATATGCTCCAGGTCCATCCTGAATAACAGCATCTACTTTTCCCTGCTCCAAAGATTCATATGCAGTTGTGATCGTGTCATGTACTTCGAGAGTTGCACTTGTAAGGTTCTTGCTTGCATAAGTATGAGATGCGGTTCCCTTTTCAACGGCTATTTTTTTATCCTTCAGATCATCAACACTCTTAATTCCTTTATCGTCATTTTTATTTACCATAACGACCTGACCGGAATCACAATAGATATCACTGAAGTCCATAACTTCTTTTCTTTCATCTGTTGCACAAAGTGCTGCTGCTCCGATGTCCAGTTTATTTTCAGCAAGTGAAGTAGTAAGTGCCGAATAATCCATTGCCTGGAAGCCACCATCGATTTCGAATCCCAGAAGCTCCTGCAGATCATTTAACAGATCAACATCATATCCGATCAGCGTCTTTCCGTCCTCATCATAGTATGTAAATGGTCCGAAAAGTCCGGTTGTTCCGACTTTCAGTTTGACACCTTTCATGCTGTCCTTCAGCTCGTCTTCTGTATATTCTTTCTTTGTATCAGAGGTTTCCTTTGTATCTTCTTTTTTACTTCCACATCCTGCTCCAAGTACTGTTACCATTGCTGCACACATTAAAACTGCTATTAATCTTTTTTTCATAATAATAATCCTCCTTAACTGTGTAGTGAAAACGTAAGGGCGCATCACAAATTCTTTTGTAATGCGCCCTTGCATTTCCGTCCGCAGACACTCTCTCGTTCCCGGGATTGTTTGAGAAATTACTTTGCACTTCTGATTACTTTCTTTTCTGAAATACAAAAAGGATGCCGCATCTGATGCGACATCCTTGTCTGTTCTGTTCTTTATGAACTTGTGATTATTTTACCGTACTTTCACACTTTAGTCAATGAAACTTTTATCCAAAATTGCCAGTTTTATATGTTTCTTTTAAGTAAATTTTCACAAAATTGATTTTCTATAGTATATGTGTTACACTATTTCCAGATTCAAACTGACTGCAAAGGAATTCCTGCGCAAAAAGAATACAAAAAAGGAGATTACAAAAACTATGAGTCTTAACAGCACCCCTTCTGCAGATCGTGTACATATCGGTATCTTCGGTCGCAGAAATGCCGGAAAATCCAGCATCATCAACGCTATCACCGGACAGAATCTTGCCATTGTATCTGATGTTCTCGGAACAACTACCGATCCGGTTCCAAAGGCAATGGAACTTCTTCCCCTCGGGCCTGTCGTGATCATTGACACCCCGGGGCTTGACGACATCGGAGAACTCGGTGAACTGCGTGTCAAAAAAGCCTACCAGATTTTAAACAAAACAGATATCGCTGTTCTGGTAATCGATGCCTCTCTTGGCATGACACCAGAAGATTTATCCATCTTAAAGAAAATACAAGATAAGAAGATTCCTTACGTTGTGGTAAAAAATAAATCTGACCTCTGCTCTTCTGCTGAAAATGGCGCAGTCTGTCCGAACCTGGATTCTATGCCGGATGCTTCTTTTCATATAGATGCTTCCAACAGTATCGAAGTCAGCACAGTAACCGGATACCATGTTCATGAATTAAAAGAACTGATTGCAAGCCAGGCTCCGAAAGAAGATCAGGATAAATATCTCGTCCGCGATCTTTTAAATCCAAATGATTTTGTCGTTCTGGTCGTCCCGATCGACTCTGCCGCCCCAAAAGGACGTCTGATCCTCCCGCAGCAGCAGACCATCCGCGATGTACTGGAGGCTGGTGCAATCTCTATTGTAACCCGTGACACAGAATTGAAGGAAACACTTTCGTCTCTTGGCAAAAAGCCACGCCTTGTCATCACCGACAGCCAGGCATTTGCCAAAGTGTCTGCCGATACACCGGAAGATATTCCACTGACCTCTTTTTCCATCCTGCTTTCCAGATACAAAGGAAATCTGAAACTTCAGGTCGAAGGCGCACAGATGCTGGACAAGTTGGAAGATGGTGACAAAATCCTCGTCTGTGAAGGTTGCACCCACCACAGGCAATGTGATGACATTGGAACAGTGAAGCTTCCTCGCTGGATCCGCCAGCATACCGGAAATAAAGACCTGCACTTTGAATTCACAAGCGGGACCGAATTCCCGGTAGATCTTTCACCTTATAAACTCATTATTCACTGTGGTGGCTGCACCCTGAACGAACGCGAAATGCAGTATCGCCTCAAATGCGCCGAAGATCAGGGCGTACCGATCACGAACTACGGAACCGCTATTGCTCACCTGAAAGGGGTATTGGAGCGGAGTCTCATACCGGTTAGAGGAAGTTTGGAATAAGGTTACGGGCGAAGTGGGGACGAGGTGACGGTTTCACGCCGGTCTTCATCGCCTGCATTCTGTAAAATTTAATCGGGACGAAAGTTGCGACACCGGACTGATTCGCTGGAAAATCTGATGATTTTCCGGCTCAGGCAGTCCTCAGATTCCGTACTTGTAGTACGAAATCTGGTCACAATTTCCGTCCCGATTAAATTAACAGACTGCACGGCTCTTACGAATGGCGTGAAACCGTCACCTCGTCCCCGCTCAGCCCTTACGTTATTCAAAGCTTCCGCATTGGCACATCATAGATGCGCCTCGCTGTGGATGGAAGGATTGTTTGTTCAGAATTGAAATTAATTCTTATTGTGTTTACTTTTATTCTGGCTTATATGTTATGAGTGATTTTGTTTTGGTATAGACACACATAACGGTTGAATAAAGCTTAAAGCCAGGTATCATTTTAAATTGTCTGCAGCGCCAAGTGCGTCGGATCACGGTGTGGATTTGGCGGTATATGGCGGCGTGTTACAGCCTGTTAATGAAAAAAAGAGAAAAGTGTGATCGGATTTCGTACCCCAAGTACGAAACTCCGAAGACTCCTGAGATGGAAAATCATCAGATTTTCCGTCGAATGAGTCTGGTATCACACTTTTCTCTTTCTTTTCATGTTACAGGCTGTTCACGCCAGAGTCCACCGTCAAATCTACACCGTGATCCGACGCCCGTCCCTGCAGCCAGATTTTCAATTAAATATTCTCAATTCTCTTGATCGCTTCCAACGTATTCTCGTAACTTCCAAATGCTGTCAGGCGGAAGTATCCTTCCCCGCTCGGTCCAAATCCTGATCCCGGAGTTCCAACTACATTTGCTTTTTCAAGAAGGAAATCAAAGAATTCCCATGAAGTCATGTTATCCGGCGTCTTTAACCATACATATGGTGAGTTCACTGCTCCGGATACCGTGTATCCGGCATTCTTCAGACCTTCATAAATCGTTCTTGCATTCTTCTGATAGTATGCGATCTGCTCTTTTATCTGTGCTTTTCCGGCCTCTGTATAAACAGCAGCTCCGGCTTTCTGTACAATATAAGGTGCTCCATTGTATTTTGTTCCGTGACGTCTTGCCCACAGCGAATGAAGCATCACATCTCCACACTTAAGGTCTTTCGGAATGATTGTTGCGCCAAGACGTACTCCTGTAAATCCGGCATTCTTAGAAAAACTTCTAAGTTCGATTGCACAGGTTCTTGCTCCTTCACATTCAAAAATACTGTGTGGTACATCTTCCTCTGTGATATATGCTTCATATGCAGCATCATAAATGATCACTGCCCCGTTTTTATTTGCATAATCTACCCATTTCTGGAGTTCATCTTTTGTGATAGCCGCTCCGGTCGGATTGTTCGGGAAGCATAAATAGATCATATCCGGTACTTCTTTTGGCAGTTCCGGTACAAATCCATTTTCTGCTGTACAAGGCATGTAGATTACATTGCTCCATGTTTCTGTCTTTGGATCGTAAGTTCCGGTACGTCCTGCCATTACGTTTGTATCCACATATACAGGATATACCGGGTCTCCTACTGCGATTCTGCAGTCAGGTCCAAAGATCTCCTGGATATTTCCAGAATCACTCTTTGCTCCGTCTGAGATAAAGATCTCATCTGCAGCAATATCACATCCTCTTGCCTGGAAATCATTCTTTGCGATCGCGCTTCTTAAGAATTCATATCCAAGATCCGGTGCATATCCGTGGAATGTCTCTGCGTGTGCCATCTCATCAACTGCACTGTGAAGCGCTTCGATGATCGCAGGTGCAAGCGGCTGTGTTACATCACCGATTCCCAAACGGATGATCGGTGCATCTGGATTCGCTGCTGAGAACGCTGCAACTTTTTTGGCAATATTGGAAAACAGATAGCTTCCCGGTAACTTTAAGTAGTTTTCATTTACACTGTACATATGTCGTCTCCTTTGTGATTTGATCTTTATAGTACACCATCAAATACTTTAACCGCAGGTCCCTCCAAAAATACATGATTCACCTTACGGTCCCATCTGACAGATAACTCTCCACCTAATAATTTAACGATTACTTCCTCATCTGTCAAGTCATTCAGCACAGAAGCCACAACTGCTGCACATGCTCCGGTTCCGCAGGCAAGCGTTTCACCAACCCCCCTCTCCCACACACGGATCTCCATCCGGTCCCTCGCAGTCACATGACAGAACTCGATATTTGCCCTCTCCGGAAATCTCGGATGAAATTCTAACTCCCTTCCTGTCTCTTCCAGAGAAATCCCGTTTATCTCTTCTGAAAAGATTACCGCATGCGGATTTCCCATCGAAATCCCGGTCATGCGGTAGTTCTTCTCCTGTACCTCAATCGGCTCATTGATCACCAGATCCTTTTCGCTCAGGATTGGAATGCTGTGTGCGTTCAGTCTTGGAACACCCATATCTACCATAGCACCGCAGGCTTTCCCATCCTGAATATGAAGGTACATGTTACGAATTCCGGATTTCGTCTCGATACTGAGAGTTTCCTTTCCGGTAAGTCTGTAATCATATACATATTTTCCCAGGCATCGGATGCCATTGCCGCACATCCCGGCAACAGATCCATCCGAATTGTATATCTCCATTTTAAAATCAGACACCTTTGACGGACATATCAGAATCAGACCATCCGCTCCGATCCCGTAATGCCTGTCACAAAGTGTTCTTGCAAATCCAGGTGGATCTTCCACCCTTTCTCTGAAGCAGTTTATACACACATAATCATTTCCAAGACCATGCATTTTTGTAAAGATCATATATCCTGCCTCTTTAATCTCCTTTATTCCGCCATAATACTAAGTACCATCTGAGCTGTCTCCACCATATTGACACCGCTCTCCATACTACATTTCTGCAGATAGCGATGCGCTTCTTCCTCCGTCATATTATTACGTTCCATCAGAAGACTCTTTGCCTCTTTTACAAGTGCCTGCTGCTCCGGATTCCGGTTCTTAAGCTCTGCTCTTCTTTTCTTTCTCCGCCTGCCAATCGATTGTGCCATCATCTCGATCGTGTTCATCAGATCAAATACCTTAAATGGCATCGACAAGCTGATCACTCCCGGCGTCCTGTCACTGCATTTCTCCGGCGATGCGATCAAAAGCATCTCAATCGTACTCGGCAGATAATCTCTCAATTCATTATATAACATATCTGTCATTTTATAACCACAAACTACAATTCCATCATCCAGATTATCTGCCAATTGAACCGCCTGTGCTCCGGTTACCCCCACACCAATCACGTCAAATCCATTTCGTACCAGTATATTGCGAATATTGGTTGCAATCTCCTTTTTTGGAAATACAACAATAATACTGCTCATAATACCAGCCTCCTGCCTTTAGAATTGGAAAGTTTCTTTAGAATTTCTGTAAGTACTCATTAATTTCCCATTCTGTAACCTGAGTGCGGTATTCTCTGTATTCTGCACGCTTTGACTCGATCAGCTTCTGTGACAGTTCTTCTCCCAGTACTTCCTGCATAAACTGATCTTTCTGGAATTCTGTGATTGCTTCTCTTAAGCTTGCCGGAAGCTCCTCAATTCCAAGTGCATTTTTCACCACATCTGTCATTTCGTAAATATTTTCATCTACACTCTCCGGCGGCAGGATCTTGTTTTTAATTCCTTCCATTCCGGCAGCCAGACATACGGC
>UMLG01077717.1_pt1 | contig 11908 bp, 8 predicted proteins | sample 1966511 | NCBI WGS metagenome assembly UMLG01 (sample SAMEA4836195, study PRJEB28245) | human gut metagenome | biome: gut microbiome; material: fecal sample | place: Denmark | collected 2008
AGTTACCTGCGGCTCGTAATTGACAGCCCACTCCCACATACCAACATAAAGGAGCGTATTCATGCTTTTACAACCATTTTATATTGATAAAATCATCACCACTGCACTGGAAGAAGACATCCACTATGTGGATGTTACCACCGATTATCTATTAGACGATGATCACACTTCTGAAGCCTACTACCTCGCAAAAGATACCGGCGTTCTGTGCGGCATCGACATTGCAAAACGTGTTTTTGAACTGGCTGGCGGCAACGTCACCATGGAAATCCTCAAGAAAGATGGCGAAACCGTTCAAAAGGGCGACATCCTCGCACGAATGAAAGGCAGCACCAAAACCCTCCTCAAGGGCGAACGCACTGCTCTGAACTTGCTCCAGCATATGAGCGGCATTGCAACCGCTACCGCTGAATGTGTGGCACTCGTTGCCGGAACACGGGCACAGATTACCGACACTCGGAAAACCCTGCCGGGACTGCGGCAGCTGCAAAAATATGCGGTTACCGTTGGCGGCGGAAAAAATCACCGCTATAACCTCTCCGATGGAGCAATGTTGAAAGATAATCACATTGATGCTTACGGCAGCATTACCGGAGCAGTAACCGCTCTCCGGAAAAAAATCGGTCACATGGTAAAAATCGAACTGGAAGTTCGGAATCTGGACGAACTGAGAGAAGCCCTCGCAGCGGGTGCAGACATCATCATGCTGGACAATATGAGCTGTGACGAGATGAAAAAAGCGGTTGCCATCAATGATGGGAAAGTCCTGCTGGAAGCCTCCGGCAATGTCACCAAAGACAATATCCGCTCGGTTGCAGAAACTGGCGTGGATATTATCTCTCTCGGTGCACTCACCCACTCGGTCAAGTGCTTTGACATTTCCATGCGGATTCAAACCGTCAAGGATTAAACTTGTAATTGTATACAGATACAAAACCGCCATTTCCGGAAAAAGCAATTCCGGAAACGGCGGTTTTTGTTTATCGGATATTATTTTGCATGATTTTGATTCTTCTCTTTTTCCGGCAGCTTTTTCTGTGCCGGAAACCATACTGTGAATGTAATCCAGTGTTCCGGCTCGCTGTTGACTTCGATTTTCATCTTATGAGCATCTGCAACACTCTTTGCAATCGAAAGCCCCAGTCCATAACCACCCGTTGCCCGTGCACGGGAACTGTCGCTGCGGTAGAATCGTTCAAAGATTTTCTCTTTCTCGTCCTCTCGAATCCCTTTTCCGGTATTATAAACTTCCAATACTGCCCGACCGCTGGTTTCTTCTTTCAGGGAAACTCGAATTGCTCCGTGCTCCGCACTGTATTTGAATGCATTGTCAATCAGAATGCCAATCATTCGCCGAACCTGTTCGGGATTACCCTGAAAATATAGCTCTGGCTGAATGTCAATCTCAAACTTTTTCTGTTGCTCGAACGCCTGTGATTCAAACGGCAACGCCATTGTTTCTACGGCAGAACTCAGGTTGAACCGCTCTGCGGTTGCAGTTGCACTGCTGTGCTCCATCTTGGTCAGCGTCATCATTTCATCCACCAAAATCCGCATTCGCTCCGTTTGCATCCGGATATAGTCCAGCCACTTATTTTCTCCGATTTCGTCTTGCAAAATATCAGCGTTGGCAGAGATAATCGTCAGCGGTGTTTTCAATTCGTGTCCAGCATCTGAAATGAATTGTTTCTGCTTTTCAAATGAAATTTGCATCGGCTGCATCGCCCGTTTTGTCAGCATCATCGTCAATCCAAAGACAATGCTCTCCATCAACAGAAAGACTACAATACTGATGAACAGCAGCTGCTGCAAAAACTTCTGGTCTTTTGAGCAATCCATAAAAGAAATAATCGTGCCCTTTTGATAGTCCTGTGCATAGTACTGCAAGGATTCATATTTGCCATCCTGTTTATTCTGTTTCTGTACCTGTGCCACCAGTGCAGCAACCTGTTCCTCTGTATAATCATACCAATCCGCCTGAACGGTTTCTATCATGTTACCCTGCTGATCAAGCACTGCCAAAAAGTAATCGGTGTCATGTTCTTCTTTGGGCGGAAAGTTGATGTCCTGCGGCTTTTTTTCCTCTGTTGTCAAAGATGCGGTCAGTGGCATATAGGAAAACATCGCTGCCCCTGGAATGCCACAGCCATTAAAACTCATATTTTCATCGTTATAATGCTCATGCTCGTACCACCACCATGGGTCTTGTTCTGGCGGTCGATGCCAATCGTCTGGATAAGGCGGTGGATTATCATGATTGTCATCCGGTGGGTAATCCGGATTCGGGTCATTGGGTTGGGTCTGCACATTCTGCGTCGTAACAACAGGGGCAGCCGGCTTTGTCATGACTGGCTGTGTTGTCATTGCTGCTGGTTTCGTGTGCGACTCCTGCACAGCTGGTTCTGGCGGTGCTTGAGTCTGTTCTGCTGGTGCATCCGTGGTGATTCCAGCAGTGGTTTCTGTAGTCGTAGTGGTACTACTAGTAACAGAAACCGAAACCGTTGTTCCAGAAACAACCGTGGTTGTCTGCGTAAACGGATCATTTTCTGAGGGTTGTTTATCCGGCTGCTTGCTGGGTTTTGGACTGCGTAAGCGAATTTCATTCTGTACCGCCTGCTGCAAAACCGTTTTATTTTGATTATAGGACATGAATGCCGGAATGACGTTCAAGGCAATCATAGGCAGCAGAACCGCTCCAGTCAGAATGCACATGGTGAAGCAAATAAAATGTCGTCTGACATGGCGAATCATGCCGGCTGTTCCTCCAGAAAATAGCCAATCCCCCGAGCGGTTTTAATAGAGATATTGGCGTGAATCGACTGCAATTTTTTCCGCAGGAATGAAATATACACTTCGATATTGTTATATTCAACATCGCTCTCATAGCCCCAGATTTTTTCAATGAAAAATTCCTTGGAAACAATCTGCTTGGGGTTGCTCATGAAAATTTCCATGATTTGATATTCTTTCAGGCTCAGCTTGATTTGTTCCTGTCCATAGCTGAGCGTATAATTCTGAGAATCCAACCGCAGGTTATGAAACTGCAAGCCGTCAACGGCAACTTCTCCGGTACGGCGAGTCAGGGCACGAATTCGGGCGAGCAGCTCACCGGTGACAAACGGCTTTGTCAGGTAGTCGTCTGCACCGCTATCCAGACCGTTAATTTTATCGGCAACGTCTGACTTTGCGGTTAAGAGCAGAACGGGGGTAGAAATTTTCTGTTTCCGGAGCATCCGGAGAACTGAAATGCCGTCTAGAATGGGCAGCATGATATCCAAAACAATACAATCATAAATGCCAGTGCTGGCATAATGCAAGCCGTCTTCGCCGTTATAGACGGTATCGACATGGTATTTATTCCGCTGTAAGATTTCAGCGAGGGCATCGGCAAGCTGTACTTCGTCTTCTACGATTAAGAGGTTCATAAAGCAAGGCATCTCCTTTCTACATTCCATTTTAGTATAACATCAGAACCTTAAAATAGGCTGAGAAGGGGCAGGATTTGGTGGTGGCTGATGGGGATGAGCCGCAGGCAAAATAAAAAGTTTTTTGATCCAACAATTTTTCAAAAATGTTGGCGAGGTGTGGGCGAGCAGCCCACATTTGCGGAGCAAACGAAATTTTGCAATCTCTGGCTTCCCTGCTGCAATTGCACTTTTTGAAACTTCCCAATTCGGAATTGGGTGCTTTTATGAAACAAGTTGCAAATTCAGACAGGGCAACGGGGCAATTGCAGCACGCTGGCAGGCAAAAGCAGGGGTGGAACCCCCTTTTGCCGGACGCTGAAAATCGTTTTTCCTAAGAGCAGTTTTTGTAATGTTTCATGTGAAACATTGCACTTGGGAAACCAATTGCATCCGGTTCGGCAAGGCTGGGGCACATCCCCAGCTTGCCTTGGGAATCGCAATTGCCCCTGAAACCTTGACTCTTATTACAACCTTCTGATTTTGAAGGCAATTGCGATTCTTTCAATTCTCTCTTAGATTTTTGTTTTATTTCATGGTGCAGTTTTGATTTGCTTCGCAAATGTGGGCTACTCGCCCACACCTCGGCAGCATTTTTGAAAAACTGCTGCACCGAAAAACTTTTTGTTTGCCTGCGGCTCGCTCCCAGCAACTATACTGCTTATGCCACTTCCAATGAAACAAAAAACCGCCCCTCTCGGAACGGTTTTTTCTCATGCAGTCGGCTCTTCTTCCGCTGATTCCATCGGTTTCGGCGGCTCTGTCTTTCGACGGTAGTCCATTGCTGCCGTTCCAACCTCCGGCATCGCCAAATAAAAAATATCGGTTGCCTTTGCATCCAGCGATGCACAGCGACTTGCTGCCGGATTCAACTTACTCAATTCTTTCAGCGAATGCGAGAACGGAATTCCTCGGCTATCCTTAGAACACCGCAAAATCTGCCGTCCCATGTCATTAAACGCCAAAATTCGACCATATGGCGGTAAGCCCTTGGTATCGCTTTTTCGGATATCCAGCAGAACATGAATCAAAATTCGCCGCAGCCGTGCCAATGGATAGCGTTTTGTTTGCAGAATTTCCAGCAGATTTTCCAGACTGGTAGCGGAACGAGCCTGATAAAGGCGATGCTCCAACCCCTGCCCGATTTCTGCAATCGTTCTTAAATTCTCTACGGAAGTTGTCCGCAGCTGATAGAGCAAAATTCGCTCCAAATAATGAATATCTGCAATCTGTCCGGCTTCTTCCATCTCCTGCAAGGTTTGGTAACAGTATTCCGGAACAGTTCGCCGACAGTCAACACCATTTTGAATACAGTTCCGAATATAAGTTGCACTGGCAATTCCAGCTGTTCCCTCTTCTGGTCGCTCTTCGCCCAGCAGTAAACTGTGATGCCCTGCCCCACGACGTTGTACAGTATAAGGTTCGAGCGGACTTTTCAGCGTATGCATAGCGTTCAGGTATTCTACTGCTAACGTGTTATTCGGTTCGAGCAGCACTTCTGCAACTTCTGTTCCATAGAGCTGTTGCACCATATGCATCAAAACTTCCGGATAGGGGTGTCCCTGTTTCAGGAAATCCTGCATCACATCCCGATATTCCGTCTTACAGAGGTAACAAGCATCTGCTGCCTGCCGGAGCAGTTCCAAATCCCCACATTCGCTTCCGAATGAAATTTCTGTCACATTCGGCAATGCGGAAAGCAGAGCAACACCGCCCAATGCAAACACTTCTGCCGGTGCAACGGCATACGGTACGGGCAATTCAATCACCAAATCCACGCCCGATTCCACCGCCAACTTTGCACGGGTAAATTTATCCATCACAGCAACATCGCCCCGCTGCATAAAATTTCCGCTCATGACCGCAACAATGGCTTCTGCTCCGTTTTTTCGCACCTGTTGAATCTGATAAAGATGTCCGTTGTGCAGTGGATTGTATTCACAAATAATTCCGGTAATTTTCATGCGTTTGCTGCTTCCTCCCCTGTTGATTTCTGTCGATTGGTTTCTAAAAAAATGTATTTGTGTCCACTCAACAGCGGACACTGCTTTACTATTTTACACGAAATGGTGAAATTTTGCAATGCTATTTCGTAAAAATCCGAAAAAATCTTCTGAAATTCTACAAAGTGTTGCAAAATTGGTAGACTTTTTCTATTTTTTGAGTGATTTTCAAGGAATAAAAATGAGAAATGTTTCACGTGAAACGCTGTGTTGGAATAAAAAGCTTTTCTGATGCGAAATGGATGAAAAAACGAGCCGCAGACAACTGCGGTCGAGCTGGCTCAGCTCGGCGGAGGAGGGTGATTCCCCACAGTGTGGGGAAATGTCCCGAAGGGACAAAAGGGCAGGGCATCTTCTAAAATGGAGGACAAGCTGTCCTCCCTAACAGAGGTTGCAATGAATGATATTGAAATCTAAGAGAAATCGGCAAATGCTGTTCGCCATCTTGAAAACAAAGAACTTCAAGCAAACTGTAATCTAAAAAACATTCATAGGCAATTCGGACAACGCAACCACCGGCGAACAGCACACAGGCAGACAGCGAAGCGATTCTGCCGAACCGGATTCAGGTGATTTTCCTAAGAGTATGTTTCACATGAAACATGACAAGAATGATTCTTAGAAAAAACAATCTTCAGCATCCGGCAAAAGGGGGTTCCACCCCTGCTTTTGCCTGCCAGTATGCTGCAATTGCCCCGTTGCCTTGTTTGAATTTACAGCCTTGATTCTCATGATTCAACTTTGTTTGAATTGGACAGCTTTTAAAAATGCAATTGCAGCAGGAATCACTTGTTGCGAATACAATTTGCTTCGCAAATGTGGGCTACTCGCCCACACCTCGGCAGCATTTTTGAAAAACTGCTGCACCGAAAAACTTTTTATTTGCCTGCGGCTCGCATTTTATTCCGTTTCCTATTCTAGATGCTCTATTATTTATGATGAATGTTTCCGGTTTTGCAACTGCTTCGGCGAACGAGGATACTGCTTCGGCGTTTCCCGAACCTTCCGAATCACAAATAACCGCCGTGCTTCATTCTGCTCCAGCGAATACAAAAATGTTTCTTCCAGTTCTCCGCCCAGCCGCTTCATATGCTCCATAGCATCTTCTACCGTTTCATTCGGCCCTTTTAATGCCAGAAACATTCCGCCAACTTTTACAAACGGCAAGCAATATTCACACAGCAGCGGCATTGCTGCCACGGCTCTCGCACACGCAACGTCAAATTGTTCCCGTAAATCCGGCTGTTTTCCGCCAAATTCTGCCCTTGCATGCACGCAGTGCACTGGAATTTGCAACGCTTGGCAGACGGATTCCAGAAAATGCACCCGCTTTTGCAGGCTGTCCAGCATCGTCAGCCGCAAGTCCGGTCGTAAAATCTGCATGGGAATGCCCGGAAAGCCTGCCCCTGTTCCCACGTCAATCACCGCTGCCCCTTTTGGAATCTCAACATACTGAAACGGCAGACAGCTGTCCAGAAAATGTTTTCTCCAGACTTCTGCATCTTCCGTGATGGTTGTGAGGTTCATTCGGCGGTTGGTTTCCACCAAAATTTCTTGATACGTTGAAAACTGATGAAATTGTCCTTCTGTCAAGGACAGTCCGCTGTGGGCGAACATTTTTTCCGCACGTTCCCATTTCATGATGGCTGTTCTCCTTTCTGCAAGGCGGTTTCCCACACCAATAACACGGAAATATCTGCTGGCGATACGCCGGAAATCCGGCTTGCCTGCCCGATATTTGCCGGACGGTGTGCATTCAATTTTTCTGCTGCTTCCAGCCGTAACCCCCGAATTTGCGTATAATCCACCGTTTCCGGCAGAGATTTTTCCTCCAGTTTCCGCATCCGGGCAATCTGTGCCATTTGCTTTTCAATATAGCCCTCGTATTTCAACTGAATTTCCACTTGTTCCCCAATTTCCAACGGGTAATCCGGACGTTCTTCATCGAACGGTTTCAACAATGCATAGTTTAATTGTGGACGGCGAATCAAGTCTGCCAGCTTACAGCCTGTGGAAAGCGGTGCTGTTTCGTGTTCTGTTAAAAACTTGTTGAAAGCATCTGACGGAGCAACATTTGTTTTCAACAATCGCTGCTTCTCTGTTTCGACCAGTTCGTACTTTTTCAACATCTCCTGATACCGTGCCTCCGGCAGCAGTCCGACTTTATAACCAATCGGCATCAACCGGAAATCTGCGTTATCCTGCCGCAGAACCAGCCGATATTCACTTCTGGAAGTCATCATTCGATATGGGTCTTCACAGCCCTTTGTTACCAAGTCATCGACCAATGTTCCAATATAAGAACTTGCCCGATCCAGAATCATCGGCGGTTTGTTCTGTGCCTGCAAAGCAGCGTTGATTCCGGCAACAATGCCCTGTGCTGCGGCTTCTTCATAGCCAGAAGAACCGTTAAACTGCCCAGCTCCATACAAGCCATGAATCTGTTTTGTTTCCAGTGTTGGACGCAGGGCGGTTGGATCTACGCAATCATATTCAATCGCATAAGCTGGACGCATGATTTCTACATGTTCTAAGCCCCGAATCGTCCGCAAAAATGCAAGCTGCACATCTTCTGGCAGCGAAGATGACATCCCTTGCAGATAATATTCTTCTGTCTGCATCCCCATTGGTTCAACAAACAGCTGATGGCGTTCTTTCTCTGCGAACCGTACAATTTTTGTTTCAATGGATGGGCAGTACCGAGGGCCAATGCCGGAAATCTGCCCGGTAAACAGTGGCGAACGGTTCAGGTTTTCCCGAATAATACGGTGGGTTTCTGCGTTCGTATAAGTAATATAGCAGCGAACCGTATTGTGCAAGCCTTCCCGTGGTGTTGCAAACGAAAACGGCACAATTTCTGCATCGCCGTCCTGCGGTTCCATCCGGTCAAAGTCAATGCTTCTGCTGTGTACCCGGCAAGGCGTTCCGGTCTTAAATCGCCGGAGCGGCAAACCCAATGCCTGCAAACTCTTCCCCAGTGCACGGCTCGGCAGGGCACTGTCTGGGCCGCTCTCATAGGAAACCGTTCCAACGTGAATTCTACCATTCAGATACGTTCCAGTGGCAACAATGGCAGCCTTTACGGCATACTTTGCCCCCAGTGTGGTGACAACGCCGCAGACAGCACCATCTTCCACCAGAATTTCTGCGACTTCCGCCTGTTTGATATACAGGTTTTCGGTCTGTTCGCAAACTTGCTTCATATAATTATGATACCGAACACGGTCTGCCTGCACCCGAAGGCTGTGGACAGCCGGTCCTTTTCCTCGGTTCAGCATACGGCTTTGCAGGAAGCAGGCATCGGCTGCCTTACCCATTTCACCGCCGAGGGCATCAATTTCCCGTACCAAATGCCCTTTTGCCGTTCCGCCGATGGACGGATTGCAGGGCATGTTGGCAATCTGGTCTAGAGAAATTGTAAATAATACGGTTTTGCAGCCCATTCTGGCACAGGAAAGTGCTGCTTCAACGCCGGCATGACCGGCACCAATGACTGCAACCGTATAAGATTCCATCTCGTACATTGGTAATCTCCTTTTTTGCATCACCTGTATGCATCTATGCAGGCGAACATTTCAAATACTATCATCATGATGGGAATGTGGGAATGTATATTTCAACCATTTTTTCAAAACTTGTGGAAAGTATGGTTGATGGGAAACAAACCTATTTGCATGCTTGCTATAAGAATCGAGCCGCAGGCAATTAAAAAGTTTTTCGGTGCAGCAGTTTTTCAAAAATGCTGCCAAGGTGTAGGCGAGCAGCCCACATTTGCGAAGCAAATTAGATTTTGCAATCTGTTTTTCCTGCTGCAATTGCATTCTTTGAAACTTGCCAATTCGCAATTGATTATCTTTATGAAACAAGTTGCAAATTCGGACAAAGCAACGGGGCAATTGCTGCACGCTGGTAGGCAAAAGCAGGGGTGGAACCCCCTTTTGCCGGACGTTGAAGACCGTTTTCTCTAAGAGCAGGACTTTCAGAAAAGTTTTCCGTTCCAACTGTTCCACTGGAACAGTTGGAAAATATTTGTTTTCCGATAAGGCCTCACAAGGCGGGGCGGTCTTGTTCGCCCCGCCTCGAAAAGCTGTCGCTTTTCTCACCACCCCCTCCGTGTGCCAAAAGCATGGCACGGGGATTTCGCTGCCTGCGGGCAGCGATCAGGGCTACTCGCCCTGAACCTCGCCAACATTTTTGAAAAATTGTTGGATCAAAAAACTTTTATTTGCCTGCGGCTCGGTAATTGCAGCCGACATGGAAAAACAGCTTATTTTCACGAATTGTTTCATGTGAAACATTGCTCTTAGGAGAGCATCTTGCCCTCCATTTTAGAAGATGCCCTGCCCTTTTGTCCCTTCGGGACATTTCCCCACACTGTGGGAAATCACCCTCCTCCGCCGAGCTGAGCCAGCTCGACCGCTTTTGCCTGCAGCTCGTTTCCCTTTCACAATCTCTTATTTTCCAACGCAGAAATGCCGGAATACTTCTTCTACAACTGCTTCTGTTACCCGTTCTCCTGTCAAGGTCATCAACGCCTGTGCTGCTTCATCCAGTAGTACGGTCACTGCATCCAGCAATTCCCCACCCTGCAACGCCTGCAAGGCATCTGTCACCATCTGCAAAGCAGTTTCTGCACATGCCGTTTGTCGAGCATTTGCCAGAATTCCCAGCTCCGGTGTGACATCACCTCGGTCAAACAGCCCCTTTACAGCTGCCTCCAGTTCGGTCAACCCACTGCCAGCCTTTGCAGACATTGTGATACAATACGGGAAATCCGGCAACTGTTCCGGTGTAATCTGTGCTGTTCCGGCATCACTCTTATTCAGAATGACAATGACAGGACGACTTTTCACCTGTTCGAGCAGTGCCCAGTCCTCTTCTGTCAATGGCTGCCGACTATCAAACACGGCAAGAATCAAGTCTGCCTGTTCCAGCTTTTCTTTGGCAATCCGCACACCGATTTGTTCAATGCGGTCTTCAGTTTCCCGCAGTCCGGCAGTATCCGACAACCGCAGCGTGACTTCTCCCAACCGCACACATTCTTCTACAACATCTCGTGTCGTTCCAGCAATTTCTGTAACAATGCTGCGTTCACATCCAGAGAGCAGATTGAATAGTGTGGACTTTCCGACATTCGGCTTTCCTGCAATAACAGTCAGCACACCAGATTTCAAAATCCGACCATAGTCTTTCGTTTGCAGCAGCTGCTGCAAATCCTGCTGAATCTGTTGCAGAGAGGTTTGCAAGGCTTCTGGAGCGACTTCCGGCAAATCTTCTTCCGGATAGTCTGCCCACGCTGCAAGACCGCTCAGAACTGTTACCAGCTGCTCTTGTACGGCATGCACCCGACGAACCATTGCCCCTTCTCGCATGGCGTTGGCAAACTGTAATTCCCGGCTGCCAGAGGCTGCAATGACATCCATCACCGCTTCTGCCTGCGTAAGAGAAAGTTTTCCGTTACAAAATGCCCGTTTCGTAAATTCGCCCGGCTGTGCCGGAACTGCACCGGCATGCAGAACAGCATCTAAAATTTGCTGTGTGAGATAAATTCCGCCATGACAGGACAATTCTACAACGTCCTCGCCCGTATAGCTGTGCGGTGCACGGAAAGCGGTCAGAATGCCGTCATCTAAGTTGGCAAGTGTGCCATAGGCACAAGTATACCCTGCCATTTTGGAGGGGATTTTTCCAAAATCAGAATGGAAAATCCGGTCTGCAACGGCAAATGCTTGGTCGCCGGAAATCCGGATGACAGAGATTCCGCCGGCAGCGTGTGGGGTTGCAATGGCAGCAATGGTTTCCATGGGTGGTCACATCCTTTCAGAACATTTGATGGAGAAATATGCAATGTTTCACGTGAAACATTGCATTAAAATAGAACAATCTTGGCTGCAAACTAAGAGCCGCAGGCAACGAAAAAGTTTTTCGATGCAGCAGTTTTTCAAAAATGCTGCCGAGGTGTGGGCGAGCAGCCCACATTTGCGAAGCAAATTAGATATTGCAACTTGTTTTTCCTGCTGCAATTGCATCTTTTGAAACTTGCCAATTCACAATTGAATTGTCTTTATGAAACAAGTTGCAAATTCGGACAAGGCAACGGGGCAATTGCTGCACGCTGGCAGGCAAAAGCAGGGGTGGAACCCCCTTTTGCCGGATGTTACAGACCGTTTTTCCTAGGAGTAATTTTCAGGGCGTTTCACGTGAAACACTGTATCAAAATCGCATAACTGCAAGCAACGAGCCGCAGGCAACGAAAAAGTTTTTCGATGCAGCAGTTTTTCAAAAATGCTGCCGAGGTGTGGGCGAGCAGCCCACATTTGCGGAGCAAATTAGATTTTGCAAATTGGTTTTCCTGCTGCAATTGCATTCTTTGAAACTTGCCAATTCGTAATTGATTATCTTTATGAAACAAGTTGCAAATTCGGACAAGGCAACGGGGCA
>UMLG01071438.1_pt1 | contig 11882 bp, 10 predicted proteins | sample 1966511 | NCBI WGS metagenome assembly UMLG01 (sample SAMEA4836195, study PRJEB28245) | human gut metagenome | biome: gut microbiome; material: fecal sample | place: Denmark | collected 2008
AAATCCCGAGTTGTTGAACTAAGCCGAGTATACCACACCATCCCGCAAAACGCCAGCAAAACAAAAAGAACCACCGACCGAAGTCGATGGTTCTTTTCCACGAGTGGACGGTACAGGACTCGAACCTGTGACCTCCTGCACGTCAAGCAGATGCTCTACCAGCTGAGCTAACCGTCCATATTCTGTTTGTGCCGCAATCAGCTTGATTATGATATCATACCGCCGGGCAAAAAGCAAGCCCTTTTTTGAAAATTCTGCAAACTTTTTGATGCCTGGTTTACTGTGGATGGAAAATCAGCCGCCCAGCGCACATTTTGTAAACCGACTCAAGGCGTTTCCGTTGCCCTGAACGCCGGTTTGTGGTATAATACATTGATTATAATAGGAAAGGTATCGCAGAATGAGAGTTTTGGGCATCGACCCGGGTTACGCCATTGTGGGCTGGGGCGTTTTGGACTATGCGGGCAACCGGTTTGCACCGGTGGATTTCGGGGCCGTGTGCACCGATGCCGGGGTGCCGTTTGAGCAGCGGCTGGACGAGGTCTACACCGGCATCCGGGAGGTCATTGAGCGGACACAGCCCGAGGTGCTTGCCATCGAAAAGCTGTTCTACCAGCACAACCAGACCACCGTGATCGGCGTGGCCGAGGCCCGCGGGGTCATCCTGCTGGCGGCGGCGCAGGCGGGCATCCCCATCTACGAGTACACCCCCATGCAGGTGAAACAGGCCGTTACCGGCTACGGCAAGGCCGTGAAAAAGCAGGTGCAGGAGATGACCCGCATCCTGCTGCATCTGCCTGCTGTGCCAAAGCCCGATGATACCGCCGATGCACTGGCCATGGCCATCACCTTTTGCCATACCAACGGCAACCAGCTGAACCGCTTTGCAAGAAGGGGCGTTGGGCCGATTTAGTTGTTGTTATTCGTGTATAAGGGAAGGCTTCCCTTTGTACAACCTCTCAGTCTCACTTTGTTCGACAGCTGCCCTAGCAGGGGAGCCTCTGGCGAAGAGGAAGAGCTGCCCGTTATGCCAAGGCCTCCCCTATTAGGGGAGGTGGCATTGCGGAGCAATGACGGAGAGGTTGGACAGGGGAGGAGCCGACCGAAAAGGGAAAACACTTTATGATCTACTCTTTAATTGGAAAAATCATCAAAAAAACCCTGAACGCCGTGGTGGTGAGCTGCGGCGGGGTGGGCTACTATGTACAGTGCCCGACCAGCGTTGCGGGCGCACTGCCCGGGGTGGGCCGGGAAGCCACCCTTTACACCGTGATGAGCGTGACCGAAAATGACATCAGCCTGTACGGCTTTGCCACGGAGGAGCAGCAGAGCTGCTTTGAGCTGCTGACTGCCGTTTCCGGTGTGGGCCCCAAGGTGGGGCTGGCCATTCTCAGCGTCATGGAACCTGACCGGGTGGCGCTGGCGATCTCGGCGGGCGACCACAAGGCCTTCAAGGCGGCATCCGGCGTGGGCCCCAAGCTGGCCCAGCGCATCGTGCTGGAACTGAAGGATAAGGTGGCAAAGGGCTTTGTGGATGGCATCAACCTCGAGGATGTGGGCGCGGCCACTGCCGCCCCCGCCGCACAGGGAGCCGGGCAGGCCATTGCGGCGCTGGTCTCGCTGGGGTACAGCCAGAGCGAAGCCGCCCTGGCCGTTTCCAAGATCGACGCAAGCCTTCCCGTGGAAGAGATCATCAAGCTGGCCCTGCGGGGCATGGCAGGCAGGAGGTAATCCATGCAGGACGAAACCGCGCTCTATGGCGCAAAAATGATGCAGCCCGGCTTAACGGCGGCGGACAACGAGGAAAACAGCCTCCGCCCGCAGCATCTGGAGGACTACATCGGACAGGACAAGGTCAAGCAGAACCTGAAAATCTATCTGGAAGCCGCCAAGCGGCGCGGCGAGCCTATGGATCACATCCTGCTCTATGGCCCTCCGGGCCTGGGCAAGACCACGCTGGCGGGCATCATCGCCAACGAGATGGGGGTGCAGATCCGCATCACCAGCGGCCCGGCCATTGAGAAGCCCGGCGACCTTGCCGCCCTGCTGACCAATCTGCAGGAGGGCGACGTGCTCTTCATTGATGAGATCCACCGCCTGTCCCGGCAGGTGGAGGAGGTGCTCTACCCGGCGCTGGAGGATTACGCGCTGGATATTATGATCGGCAAGGGGCCCAGCGCCCAGAGCATCCGGATCAACCTGCCCCGCTTCACGCTGGTGGGCGCTACCACCCGTGCGGGCCAGATCACCGGCCCCCTGCGGGACCGCTTCGGTGTGCTGCTCAAGCTGGAGCTATACAGCCCCGATGAGCTGAGCCGGATCATCCAGCGCTCGGCGGGCATCCTCGACCAGCCCATCACCCCGGAGGGCGCTTACGAGCTGGCCAAATGCAGCCGGGGCACCCCCCGCGTGGCAAACCGCTTCTTGAAGCGTGTCCGCGACTTTGCCACCGTGCTGGGGGATGGCATCATCGACCGGGATGTTTCCCTGATGAGCCTGAAGCGGATGGACGTGGACGCGCTGGGTTTGGACGAGCTGGACCGCAGCCTGCTCCGCGCCATCATTGAGATGTACAACGGCGGCCCTGTGGGCCTGGAAACGCTGGCGGCGGCGCTGGGCGAGGAGGCCGTGACGCTGGAGGACCTGTGTGAGCCCTACCTGATGCAGATGGGCTTTCTGACCCGCACCCCCCGGGGCCGCTGTGCCACCCGCCTTGCCTATGAGCACCTGGGCCTGAAGGCCCCCGAGACCGGAAGCCCGGAGGACAACGGCCAGCAGAGCCTGTTCTGAGCCGTTTGAAGAGAGAAAGGAGGACGCTTATGCGCCCTGCAGATAGTTGGAAAGATTACGAGCTGCTGGATGCCACCGGCGGCAACCGCCTGGAGCGCTGGGGAGAGACCATCCTCATCCGGCCCGACCCGCAGGTGGTGTGGAAAACCGAGAAGCAGAGCCCGCTCTGGGCCAAGGCCGATGCCATCTACCACCGCTCCAATCAGGGGGGCGGAGAGTGGGAGTACCGCCGCCGTCTGCCTGAGAAGTGGAAGATCTCCTGCGGTGAGGGCGAGGACAAGCTGACCCTCATCGTCAGCCCCACCGGTTTCAAGCACACCGGCGTGTTCCCGGAGCAGGCTGTCAACTGGGCCTGGTACGCCAGAAAGATCCGTGCGGCAGGCCGCCCTGTCAAGGTGCTGAACCTGTTTGGCTACACCGGCGGCGCAACGCTGGCCTGTGCCGCTGCGGGTGCTACCGTCTGCCATGTGGATGCTTCCAAGGGCATCGTAGCGTGGGGCAAGGACAACGCCGTGGCCAGTGGTCTGGCTGACCGGCCCATCCGCTGGCTGGTGGACGACTGCGCCAAGTTCGTGGCCCGGGAAAAGCGCCGGGGCAACACCTACGATGGCATCATCATGGACCCGCCCAGCTACGGCCGCGGCCCCGGCGGCGAGATCTGGAAGCTGGAGGACTGCATCTACGAGCTCATCAGCCAGTGCGAGGAAGTGCTGAGCGATACGCCCCTCTTCTTTGCGGTCAACAGCTACACCACCGGCCTGTCCCCCGCGGTCATGGAGTATATGCTCAAGACCACGCTGGTGCCACGCTTTGGCGGCAAGACCAGCTGTGATGAGATCGGCCTGCCCGTTTCCGCCACCGGCGGCGTTGTGCCCTGCGGCGCAACGGCCATTTGGGAAGAATAAAAGAGGTAAACGGGCTCGCCCTCTCAGCTTCGCGTTGCTCAGCAGCTCCCCCAAAGGGGGAGCCCTTGGCAAAACCGGAAAGTTTGCCGTACTGCCAAGGCCTCTCACTTTGGGAGAGGTGGCATCGCGCAGCGATGACGGAGAGGGCGAGGCCGCTAAAAATAAATAAGCAATCAATTTCAATAGAATGGGGTACAGCCCTTTTGAGAAGGGCGCACCACCGGAAAGAGAAAACCTATGGAAGAAACGATTTTAACTGCGAAAGATCTGAAGTTCCGCTATGACCCGGAACAGCCGGACTACGCCCTGAACGGCGTGTCGGCTGAGGTGAAGCGGGGCGAATTTGTGGCAGTGCTGGGGGCCAACGGCTGTGGAAAATCCACGCTGGCCAAGCACTTCAACGCCATCCTCCTGCCGGAGAGCGGCACTGTGCTGGTGGAGGGGATGGACACCAAAGACGAGGACAAGATCTACGATATCCGCCAGACCGTGGGCATGGTGTTCCAGAGCCCGGATAACCAGATCGTTGCCACCGTGGTGGAGGAAGATGTCGCCTTTGCGCTGGAAAATCTGGGCGTGCCGCCGGAAGAGATGCGCCGCCGCGTGGATGAAGCGATGAAGATGGCGGGCATCTACGAGTACCGGGAGCGTGCGCCCCACAACCTGTCCGGCGGCCAGAAGCAGCGCGTTGCCATTGCGGGCGTGGTCGCCATGCGGCCCGACTGTCTGATCCTGGATGAGGCCACCGCCATGCTTGATCCCCGGGGCCGGGAGCAGGTGATGCAGACCATCCACCATCTGAACAAGAACATGGGCATCACGGTGGTGTCCATCACCCACTATATGGAAGAAGCTGCTCAGGCCGACCGCGTGCTGGTGATGAGCAAGGGCAATGTGGTCATGGAAGGAACCCCGAAAGAGGTATTCAGCCAGACCGAAAAGGTGCGCGCCCTGCGGCTGGATGTGCCGCAGGCTGCCGAGCTGCGGGATGAGCTGGTCAAGGCCGGCATCCCCATGCCCGAGGGCATCATCGACACCGGCGCGTGCGCACAGGCTCTGTATGAGCTTTTGAAGTAAGGGAGGGGACGGAAGATGGGAAGCATTATCAAAGTAGATCACCTGAGTTATGTCTATAACCCGGGAATGCCCAATGCCGTCACCGCGCTGGATGACGTGAGCTTTGAGGTGGAAGAGGGAGACTTTGTGGGCATCATCGGTGCCACCGGCTCCGGCAAGAGCACCCTCATCACCCACATGAACGGCCTGAACAAGCCCACCAGCGGCCACATCATCATCGATGGCCGCGACCTGTGGGCCGAGCCGGAAAAGATCCGGGAATTCCGTTTCCTCACCGGTCTGGTGTTCCAGTACCCGGAGTACCAGTTGTTTGAGGAGACCTGCTATAAGGACATCGCCTTTGGCCCCAGAAACATGGGGCTGGACGAGACCGAGATCGACAGGCGGGTGCATGAAGCAGCGGACTTTGTCGGCCTGGATGAGGCGCTGCTGCAGCGCAGCCCCTTTGAGCTGTCCGGCGGCCAGAAGCGCCGGGTGGCCGTGGCGGGTGTGATGGCCATGAAGCCCCGCATTCTGGTGCTGGATGAGCCTGCCGCCGGGCTGGACCCCGAGGGCCGGGACGAGATCCTGTCTGAGGTCAAGGAGTACCACAAAAAGACCGGCACCACCGTGCTGCTGGTCTCCCACAGCATGGAGGATATTGCCAAATACGCCGACCGTGTGCTGGTGATGAGCAACAAGAAGATCGCCATGTACGACACCGTGGAGAACGTGTTTGCCCGTGCGCCCGAGCTGCTGGCGCTGGGCCTGAGCGTGCCGCAGGTCACAAAGATCTTCCTCAAGCTGCGGGAGATGGGTGTGGATGTCCCGGCGGATGTTTACACTGTGCCCTATGCCGTCAAGATGATTTTGGAAGCCAAGAAGCGCCGGGACGCAGGCGAAAGCCTTGTGCTGCCCCGTGTGGATGCAGAGAAGGGGGGCGCTGCCACATGCTGAGAGATATCACCATCGGCCAGCACTTCCCGGGCGACAGCCTTGTGCATAAGTTCGACCCCCGCATGAAGCTGGTGCTGACCATCGTCTACATCATCCTGCTGTTTGCCGCGTCCAACCCGCTGGGCCTGACGCTGTCCCTTGTGTTCCTTGTGGCCATGTACGGCGTGGCGAAGATCCCCTTCAAGCTCATCACCAAGAGCCTGAAGCCCATTTTGCCCATCATCCTCTTTACCGCGGTGCTCAACCTCTTCTTTGTTTCGGGCGAGGGCGAGCCGCTGGTGCACTTCTGGGTGCTGAACATTTACGCCGAGGGCCTGCGCTATGCCATCCTGATGGCGGTGCGCGTGATGGCACTGATCGCGGGCACCAGCCTGCTGACCTATACCACCAGCCCCATCGTGCTGACGGATGCCATCGAGCAGCTGCTCAAGCCTTTGGGCAGGCTGCACTTCCCGGTGCATGAGCTGGCTATGATGATGAGCATTGCCCTGCGCTTTATCCCGACCCTGATCGAAGAGACCGACAAGATCATGAACGCCCAGAAAGCCCGCGGTGCCATGCTGGACAACGGCTCCATGATGGAGCGCGTCAAGGCGCTGGTGCCGGTGCTCATCCCGCTGTTCATCTCGGCTTTCCGCCGCGCCGATGAGCTGGCCATGGCCATGGAGTGCCGCTGCTACCGCGGCGGTGATGGCCGCACCCGCCTGAAGGTGCTGCGCTGCACCCGGCAGGATTATATCGACCTGGCGGTGTGCATCGTCTGCTTTATGGTGATCCTGAGCTCGAGACTGGTGTTCCCGAATTTTTAAAAACTCCCCCAGTCGCCTGCGGCGACAGCCCCCTCGAGGAGGGGGCCTTATAGCCTCCCTCTTTGAGGGAGGTGGCACGGCAAAGCCGTGACGGAAGGAGTTCCATGCAGAACTATCTACTTATCCTTGCCTACGACGGCACCAACTACTGCGGCTTTCAGGTGCAGCCCAACGGGCGGAGCGTGGCCCAGACCTTTCAGGATGGGCTGGAAGCGGTGCTCCACAGCCGCCCCGATATCAAGGGGTGCAGCCGCACCGATGCCGGTGTCCACGCGCTGGGCTTTGCGCTGAACTTCCACGCGGAGACCCGCATCCCCCCCGAAAAGCTGCCGTTGGCCATCAACCAGCACCTGCCCCCGGATATCCGGGTGCTGTGCGCCCGGGTGGTGCCGGAGGAGTTCCACGCCCGCTATGCCGCCCATACCAAGACCTACCTGTACCGCATCCACAACCACCCCATCGATTCGCCTTTTGATGAAAAATATTACACCCGGGTGCCCCGGCGGCTGGATGTGGATGCCATGCAGAGGGCGGCGGAACAGTTTGTGGGAAAGCACGATTTTCTGGCCCTGTGCGCGGCGGGCTCCTCTGCTGCTGCCCACGGAGATACCGTGCGCACCATCACTGACTGCCATGTGACCCGGAAGGGCGACGAGGTGGACATTGAGGTGACAGCGGACGGCTACCTCTATAACATGGTGCGCATTCTGGCAGGCACCCTGTGTGAGGTGGGCGCGGGCCGGATGCAGCCCGATGCCATCCCCGGCATCCTTGCCAGCCGGGACCGCAGCCAGGCCGGGCCGACGCTGCCCGCGAAAGGGCTATTTTTGGAGAAGGTGGACTACGACCTATGAGAAAAAATCGCAACCGTCCGGAGAGTGACGAGCCGCTTTCGGAAGGGCGGGTCGAATATCTGGAAGCTGCCCGCCAGCGTGTGCGGAACCGGCGCATCCGCCGCACGGCGGTGCTGCTGGTGCTGCTGACGGCGGTGGTGCTGTTTGCCACCGGCATCGCGGGCAGCTCGGTGGCGGCCCTGAAGGACCTGACCGATACGGCCCGCATTGCCCTGCTGCCCGGCTCCGGCTGGCCCCAGCAGACCGGTGTGGCCGAGCTGGAACAGATGGCCCCCCTGACCGGCAGCTTTGTGGAGCTGGGGGACGAGGGCTGTGTGGTCTGGTCGCGCACCGGCAAAAAGCTGAACAGCATCCAGAGCGGCTATGCCCGCCCGGCGCTGGCCGCGGGCAAGACCCGCTTTGTCCTCTACAACCGCTCCGGAAACGAGCTGCGGGTGGAGAGCCGCACCCAAAACCTTTACACCAAGCAGCTGGAAAACAGCATTTTCCTCTGCGCCATGTCTGACAACGGCACGCTGGCCGTGGTCACGGAGGACCAGACCAGCATGGCAAAGCTGCTGGTATACAGCCCCTCCATGGAGCAGCAGCTCAGCTGGAGTATGACCTCCAACGACGGCACCCCCCTGCGGATGGCCTTTTCCCCCGACAGCCGGAAGCTGGCGGCGGCAGCCGTCACCGTCAGCGGGGGACAGGTGATGACCAACCTCTACCTCATCAATCTGGCATCGGGCGATCCCGTCAGTCTGGTGAATCAGGGCGGCGTGCCCCAGTGGCTGGGGTGGACCTCTGCTTCCACGATCCTGGCTGTCTACGATACCAGGGCCGTGCTCTACAATGCGGGCGGCGGCGAGCGTGCGGTCTATGATTTTGCGGGCACGGAGCTGAAGGATGTTTCGGTGGACGCGGCAGGCAATGTGGCTCTGCTGCTGGCATCGGGGCAGGTCTCTCAGGCTGTGACGCTGGACAAAAACCTGAACGTCCAGTTCAGCGCTGCTGTCTCGGCGGCAAATTCCATTGTCCGGGCGGGGAACCAGTTCTATCTGCTGGCCGATAACGCCGTGGAGTGCTTTGATGCATCTGGCACCCAGCAGTGGAGCCAGAACCTTGACACCAGCCCGCAGGCATTGCTGGCCAACAGCAAGGATCTGCTGCTGTTCAGCGGCAACACGGTGCAGAAGTTGGAAGCACCCGCTGAATAGCCCTCTCCGTCAATGCTTGCGCATTGCCACCTCTCCCAAAGGGAGAGGCAATTGCGGCTTTGAGGAAAAAGAGTGCAATTTATTTTGTGGCTTCCCCTGTCAGAAGCGTTGGCTCCCCCTTTGGGGGAGCTGGCACGACGGCAGTCGTGACTGAGAGGGTGAGCCAGTTCGGAATAAGGTTAAACGTATGTTCAAGAATCCGTCATTTATTTTTGATATCCTATGTACGGTGGTCTGGCTGGTGCTGGCCGTCCGGTATGCCCGCAAAGGCTTTCTGGCCTCGGTGGTGCAGCTGACGGGCAGCCTCATCAGCCTGTTCGGTGCCAGAGCCTTTTCAGGCTGGGCAGCCGGGCAGGTGTTCGAGCGCTTCCTCGCCGGAAGCTTCCGGGACCAGATCGCTGCCAATATCGCCGCCGGGGGAGCTGTCAGTCTGGATGGCATTGCCCAGCGGTACGCGGGCTTTCTGCCCGAGGCGTTCCGGGCATCCATCGTGGATGCCTGCGAGCGCTCCATCTCTGCCGTCCTCAATGACAACGCCGTTGTGCTGGCGGATACCATCGTCCAGAAGGTGCTGGCTCCGCTGCTGACCCCGGTGATCTCGCTGGTGCTGTTCTTTGTGGCGTTCGCCCTGCTGCGGATGCTGGTCAGCCTGCTGGTCACGGTGCTGGGGCTGGTGAACAAGCTGCCCGTGATCGGTGCAGTGAACCACTGGCTGGGCTGGGGCGTGGGCGGCATTGCCAGCCTTGTGGACATCTATCTGGTGCTCTGCGTGGTCTGGGCGCTCATTGTGATCACCGGCGGCAACCTCACCATGCTCAACGACACGGTGATGAGCGGCAGCCTTTACTATAAAGTATTCAATGTGTTCAACCCGTTTGTCTGAGCGGGGAGGGAAAAGGAGGAACAATGGTCTGCATTCGATGCCAGAAGCGGCCTGCCATTATTTTTGTCCAGCGGATGGAAAATGGCCAGATGAAAAACGAGGGGTACTGCCTGCACTGTGCCCGGGAGATGCACATCAAACCGGTCGATGACCTGATGAAGCAGTTCGGCATGTCCGACGAGGACATGGATGCCATGGAAGACCGGATGGAAAACATGATGCAGGAGATGGGGGACATGAGCAGCATGAACCCCTTCTCCATGATGATGGGCATGGGCCAGCCGGACCAGAGCGAGGAGGACGGCGACCTTGTGCCCGGTTCCAGCGCCACCTTCCCGCTGGGGGTGAACGGCGGTGCCCAGAACGGCAAAAACGAAAAGAAGGCGGGCAAAAACGACAAAAAGCCGCCCCGCCGCAAGTTTTTGGATACCTACTGCGAGAACCTGACCCGCAAAGCCCGGGAGGGGAAGCTGGATGATATCATCGGCCGCGACCGGGAGATCTACCGCACCATCCAGATCCTGAGCCGCCGCCAGAAGAACAACCCCTGCCTCATTGGTGAAGCGGGCGTTGGCAAGACCGCCATTGCCGAGGGCATTGCGGAGCGCATTGCCAAGGGGCATGTGCCCATCGGCCTGCAGGATAAGGAGATCTATCTGCTCGACCTCACCAGCCTTGTGGCAGGCACCCAGTTCCGCGGCCAGTTCGAGCAGCGGGTCAAGGGCCTGCTGAGCGAGGTCAAGGCTGCGGGCAACGTCATCCTGTTCATTGACGAGATCCACACCATTACCTCTGCCGGTGAGAGCGAGGGTGCCATGAATGCGGGCAACATCCTGAAGCCCGCCCTCTCCCGCGGCGAGATCCAGGTCATCGGTGCCACCACCTTCAACGAGTACCGCAAGTATATCGAGAAGGACCAGGCGCTGGAGCGCCGGTTCCAGCCCGTGCGGGTGGAGGAACCCAGCGTTGCTGATACGCTGGCCGTGATGGGCGGTATCAAGCACTACTACGAGGAGCACCACCATGTGCAGGTGCCCGCCGATGTGCTGAACGCCACCGTGACCCTGAGCGAGCGGTATATCACCGACCGCTACCTGCCCGATAAGGCCATCGACCTGCTGGACGAGGCCTGTGCCTGCTGTAATCTGGCCCACCCGGTCATCTCCGAGTACCTGACCATGCAGAAGGAGCTGGAGGCCCTCAAGCAGGAAGAGGCCGACATGGAAAACGCCGATGTGAACGAGCCCATCGACTACGAGCGTGTGGCAGAGCGCAAGACCCGGATGGCACAGCTGGAGCGGGAATTGCCTGCCAAGCAGGCTGCAGCCGGGGAGATCCAGGTGACCATGGACGATGTGGCCAAGGTCATTGAGCTGTGGACGGGCATCCCGGCGGTGAAGATCCGGGAGACCGAGTATGCAAAGCTCGCAAGCCTTGAGGCCGAGCTGAAAAAGAAGATCATCGGTCAGGACGATGCCGTGCATCTGGTGGCGCAGGCGGTCAAGCGCAGCCGCGCCGACCTCTCGGGCCGCCGCCGTCCGGCCAGCTTCATCTTTGTGGGCCCCACCGGCGTGGGCAAGACGGAGCTGGTGAAGCAGCTGGCAAACCAGCTCTTTGATGGCCCAGACCCCCTGATCCGGCTGGATATGAGCGAGTATATGGAGAAGTACGCGGTGTCCCGCATGATCGGTTCCCCTCCGGGCTATGTGGGCTACGAGGAGGCGGGTCAGCTGACCGAAAAGGTCCGCCGCCGCCCGTACAGCGTGGTGCTGTTCGATGAGATCGAAAAGGCCCACCCCGATGTGATGAATATCCTGCTGCAGATCCTAGACGAGGGCAAGATCAACGATGCCCAGGGCCGCACCGTGGATTTCTCCAACACCGTCATCTGCATGACCTCCAATGCGGGCAGCAGCGACCAGACCACCGCAAGTCTGGGCTTCAACCGCAGCGAGGAGGAGCGGAACGAGGAGAAGAGCCGCAAGGCACTGAGCCAGTTCCTCCGCCCCGAGTTTTTGGGCCGCGTGGATGAGGTCATCACCTTCAAGCCGCTGAGCGAGGAGACTCTGCAGGGCATTGCCGCCCTGATGCTGGACGAGTACAAGCCCAGCATGAAGGCCAAGGGCATTGCCTACAGCTATACCCCGGCGGCACTGGCAGCGCTGGTGCACAAGAGCCAGGGCGGCAAGTTTGGTGCCCGCGACCTGCGCCGGACCATCCGCAAGGCTGTGGAGGACCCCGCCGCTGAAAAGATCATCGACGGCACCCTTGTTTCCGGCTCCACCCTGACTGTGGATGCTGAGAACGATGAGATCGTGCTGAAATAAAGAGCAAACAGAAAGCCGCTGCACAGCGTAACAACTGTGCAGCGGCTTTTGTAGTGTATAAAACCTCTCAGCCGCCTGCGGCGGCAGCTCCCCTGATAGGGG
>UMLG01005946.1_pt1 | contig 11880 bp, 10 predicted proteins | sample 1966511 | NCBI WGS metagenome assembly UMLG01 (sample SAMEA4836195, study PRJEB28245) | human gut metagenome | biome: gut microbiome; material: fecal sample | place: Denmark | collected 2008
TTCCGCACTCACCGCGCCGGGAATTGCCAGTGCAAAAAATTTCGGTCTGATCGGTGTCTACATTCTCGAGCCGGCCGAACCGCTTCCTCCGCTTTCCCGTGAAGATCTGGAGTTTGAGCAGTTACAGACGGTATACATTTTCCGTCTCCGGGAAGTGTTAAACTGCATTACCGAGCGCAGAAAACTCGAAAAATACCCGGTATTTCTGGAAGATATCCTTTCCCACTACGGGTCTTTAAAACACCGTGTGAATTTTAACCAGAATCTGCGCAGCAGTGATGATTTCATGTACAAGCATGCGATCAGCACCGCAATACTCGTAACCATGATGGGCGCCCATCTGAGACTTCCGCAGGAAAAACTCCGTATACTGACCACGGCTGCCCTTCTTTATGACAATGGATACCGGAATGTTCCGCGGAATATTCTGGAAAAAGGAATGAACGACCTGTCCTCATCCGATCAGGATGTCATCCAGCTTTCTCTGGAAAAAGGACTCGTTCCGCTTTCCATGTACCGGAATGATTTTGACTTTTTTCCACGCGCACTGGCTCTGATGCAGACCTATGTATATGAAGACCACCTGGAAAAACTCGCAACCGCTCCGGATCAGGAATTACAGGAAATGGCATCCATTCTGCGCATCGCCGACTGGTTTGACCAGATGACTGCGATGAACAGCGGCCATGAACCGATGTCAGAAATTGCCGCCATGCAGTATTTCAAAAAATACCCAAAGAAGTTTCTTCCGGTGCTTGTCACAGCACTTGCAGAGTGTATTCATATTGTTCCAAAGGCCGCCAGTGTTGATCTTTCCACAGGTGATAAAGGCATTGTCCTTATAGAAAACACCCGTGATTTTATGCGTCCGGTTGTCCTGCGCCTTTCTGACAATCAGATCTACGACCTGAGTGACAAAAACGTTTATCAGGAAATGCAGGTGACCGACATCATGAAAACCATGGATAACCGTGTTGCCATGGATGAAGAAACCCTAAAGCAATTTGTACCGGATGAAAAACTCCGACAATTAACGCAGGAATTCCGTAGAAAACTTGCTGCCGGGAAAAAATAGCATAACCGTAATCACCTTCCCCATGATTTATTCATGGGGATTTTTTATTTTCCACTTGACGTGTTTCCTCTATTCTGTTATATTTACTTCATCAGACGTAGTACATCTATCGTAGCAACGACAGACGAAATACGACAGATAAAGTAAGGAGGAATGCATATGGCAATCAGCAGTGATGTTATCCGTGGTTACAATGACACCATGATTCTTTATCTTCTGCTGGATCAGCCATCCTATGGTTATGAAATCTCCAGACAGATCAAAACGCTCTCCCATGAAAAATATATTATCAAGGAGACCACGCTCTATTCTGCGTTTACACGTATGGAGAAAAATGGCTATATCACATCTTTTCAGGATCAGAACACTGCAACCGGCAAACGCCGTACCTACTACCAGATCACTGGCAAAGGGCGTGCTTACTATCAGGAAAAATGTGAGGAATGGCTGCTTACGCAGGAAGTTGTAGAACAGTTTATCAGGAAAGGGGAAACGGAAAATGGAAGCTATTAGAAATTATCTGGAAACTATGTTTTTAAATCTTCCAAACACGCCAGAAGTATACAAAGCCAAAAACGAGCTCTGGCAGATGATGGAAGACAAATACACCGAGTTAAAAAATGAGGGAAAATCGGAAAATGAAGCGGTTGGCACCGTCATCGCGGAATTTGGAAATCTCGACGAACTTGCAGAAGATCTTGGGATCAAACAGTTTGTTCACCAGCCGCGACAGGAGCAGACTCCCAATGCTGTATCGCTCTCTATGGAAGATGTCAGACAGTTTCTGCGGGAACATTCCCGTCATTCCTACTTTGTGGCACTAAGCGTATTTTTGTTTATCCTTTCTGCCTGCTGTCCGATCTTTTTCGGGGCTGCTGCAGATACTTCGCTGCGCAGCAGTGATGTACTTGATGCATCCGGTATTATTCTGATGTTTGTTTTCATAGCCATCGGTGTGGGCATGCTTGTCTATTCGAATGTATGCATGGGACACTGGAAACACTTAGAGGAAGGAAATTTCGTTACTGATTTTGCCACCACAGACTACATCCATCACGAAATGGAACATTATAAAAGCACACATGCGCTCCTGCTGACCATAGGTATCATGCTGTGCATCTTAAGTGTTGTCCCACCGATCCTTTTAGATGCGGCATCCAGTTTTGCGGCAGATACACTTGAGGACTGTTCCGCCGGGTTTGTATTAATCTTTGTTGCCATCGGCGTTTTCCTGATTGTAATCAGTTCCATGCGCATGGGCGGATATCGCACACTGCTGCATCTGAACAACCAGAACACCATTGGCGGAAACTACGTTCCGGAGCAGCAGGATCGCCAGCAGTACCATAATTCCACACTGGCTGCAATCATGTCCGTCTACTGGCCAACCATCACCTGCCTTTACCTGATCTGGAGTTTTCTTTCGTTCGACTGGTGGATTACCTGGATTGTCTGGCCGATTGCTGCGATTGTAGAATCCCTGATCAAAAATATCAGCAAAAACTAATGGGAGGAGAACTGTCATGAAACGAAATGTTTATTTAATCCTTATTACCGTCATTACAATTCTCTGTATCATTGCAGGAACCGGCTACCATCTGGTGCGTTTTGGCCTCTCCGTGGCAGAGGGACTGCCGTCCTTCAGTGAATTTATAGAGGCCATCTCTGACTGGGATGATGATGGTGATGACAATGATGATAGCGATGACAATGATGATAGCGATAATGGTATATCCACATCCGTAGATGCCAGCCAAAAAAATCTGGATGCCTTCTCATCCATCAATGCTGACTTAAATGTTGTCGATTTAACCATCCAGCGGGGGAACACTTTTTCCATCACCTGCAAAGCCAGCAAAAAGCTTACCCCGGAATATAAAGTAGAAAACAACTGTCTGACAATCACACAGTATGCCAAAGCCCACAATGCTCTCGGCAGAAACAAAAAATGCTCCGTAACCATCACGGTCGCCGATACTTTAACCGATTTAAAACTCCATACAAACGTGGGCGATGTTGACCTGTCCGGTCTGAACGTTCTGGCACTTGACCTGCGTGCCGATGTCGGAGATATTGATCTGGAGAACTGCACTCTGGAGACTTCCACACTGGATGCAAATGTGGGCGATATTGATCTGGAAGATTGTACCTTTACTTCCATGGAAATTACCAGTAATGTGGGAGATGTCGATCTCGATTGCAAGGAAGACCTGTCTGATTACCATATAGAATTAGGAACCGGTGTCGGAGATGTAAATGTTAATGATACCTACTGTCACCGCAGTTACTCCAACCAAGGAGATTCCTCACACTCGCTGACCATTTCCAACGATACCGGGGATATCAGCTTAACCTACTGATTCCAAAAAAGAGCGGAACACCTGACGGTGCCCGCTCTTTCTTTTTCATTATCTTTTATTTTAATGTAAGAAACAGATTTGCTTTCTTGAGTGCCGGACGAAGTGCCATGTAGATAATTACTGCAACAACGGCAGAAATGATGGCATTGACAGAAGTCGTTGTGATATTCCATACCAGTGCCACTTCTGCAGCCGGTTTTCCCATCAGCACACGTTTGTAAAAATATCCGAACAGTGGATCAAATACCACATTAAATCCAAGTCCGCAGACCGTGGCAATAATTGTCCACTTTAATACATGCTTATTGTCATTTGATGTAGAGATATGACCCATCTTGTGTGCAATCAGTCCTGTGATCAGACCGATACAAAATTTCAAAATAAATGTCTTTGGCGCATACACAATATAAACCGGATCCAGCAGATCTCCAATCGTCATACCAATTGCTCCGCCGATTCCGCCATACACACCGCCGAGAAGCAGTGCACCAAGTACACATACCGCATTACCCAGATGGAAGGATGTTGCATCTCCCCCCGGAAGTGTTACCTTGATCTGTAAAAATGTAAATACCACATAAGATAATGCTGCCATAAGCGCAGTCAATGTCAATTTGTAAATATTTTCGTGTTTCATAACCAATTCCTCTTTTCTGTAAAATCTAACGATATTTTACAGCAGAATGGTTATATGTAAATATCCAGTTTTATATATTTTTATAGGGCCAGGCAATCCTGTCTGACCCCATCGCTCTTAATTTCCACACTCAATGGAAATTTCATTAAAGGTTCCAAGAATATCATCGACTTCCATTGCCTGTTTTTCCGCTCCGGATTTATCAATGATTGCATGCCCCTGATGCATCATGAGAAGACGATCACCGTATTCCACAGCGTAGCGGAGGTTGTGAGTAACCATAATCGTGGTAACCTTCTTCTCTTTTACAATTTTTCCTGTAAGCTGCATAACGATCTCTGCCGTCTTCGGATCAAGAGCAGCCGTATGTTCGTCCAGAATCAAAAATTCGATCGGCTTCATGGTCGCCATAAGAAGTGCCAGTGTCTGCCGCTGTCCACCGGAAAGTGCCCCGACCTTTGTATGCATCTTGTCTTCCAGTCCCAACCCAACACTTGCAAGAAGTTCACGATACGCATCCATTCTCGCATGGTTGGTTCCTCTTCCGAGACCATAAGCCTTTCCCTTGTTGTCCGCAATTGCAAGATTCTCCAGAATTGTCATGGACGGACAGGTTCCCTTGGACGGGTCCTGAAATACACGACCGATTCTGCGGTGACGGATATAATCTTTCTGACGGGAAATATCCACTCCATTCACCAGGATCTTTCCGGCATCCACCGGTATGCTGCCGCAAATGATGTTCAGCATGGATGTCTTTCCGGAACCATTGCTTCCGACAACGGAAACAAACTGGCCATCCTCAATTTTCAGGTTAAAATCTTCAAACAGGCAGATCTCGTTGATCGTACCCGGATTATACATTTTGTGAATATGCTGTAATTCCAACATCTATGCCACCTTCTTTCTCTTTTTGCGATCCATGCCGAGAACTAAAATCACAAGAAACAGTACCGCTGTAATCATCTTCAAATCGGAGGATGGCATTCCCAGTTTGATGGCAATTGCCACACATGCTTTATAAATGATCGAACCAATAATTACGCTTGTTGTCACACGAATGAAAGAAACTTTTTTCAACAGGCTGATACCGATGATCACGCTTGCCAGACCGATGACCATCGTTCCGGTTCCCATAGAGATGTCAAAATATCTCTGCTGCTGTGCAAAAATACATCCGCTCAATGTTACCAGTCCGTTGGCAATCGCAAGGCCGATGATTTTAATAATGCCTTTGTCCACACCCATCGAAGTGACGATGGTCTCATTATCTCCGACTGCCCGCAGCAGATATCCGGATTTGGTGCTCATATACCAGTCCAGTAAAAACTTCATAATCAGCGTAATCACCAGAATGATAATCGTATTTGCAAATGGTGCAAGCGATCCCGTAAAGATCTTTTTTACCAGCGCATTGTCAAACAGTGTTGTCATGTTATAAATCGGCACATTGGCCCTGCCCGCAATACGGAGATTTACCGTATAAAGAGCTGTCATCATAATAATTCCGGACAACAGATCCCGTACCTTTAATTTTACATGAATCAGTCCGGTCAGTGTTCCTGCTGCCACGCCTGCCAGAAATGAAATCAGAAGCGTCAGTATCGGATTTACTCCCTTCGTGATCAGTACCGCGGAGATTGCAGCTCCAAGCGGAAAACTTCCGTCAACCGTCAGATCCGGAAAATCCAGAATCGTATACGTAATATAAATGCCGAGTGCCATGATCGCATAGATCATACCCTGTTCCAGTACGCTTAATACCAATGTCATGTGATACCCCTTATCTTTCCCAAATATGATTATTTTACGGTAATCTCATCAAAAGTCTGAGCCGCATCCTTGACATAAGATGCATCCAGCTTCATTCCGATCTTATCGGCTGCTGCTGTGTTTACATATAATTCTGCTTTGGAAGCTGTAATATACGGAGTCTCCGAAGCTTTCTCCTCACCCTTTAAAATCTTTGCTGCCATCTTTCCGGTCTCGATTCCAAGCTGATAGTAATCAATTCCCATGGAAGCAACACATCCGGATTTTACCTGCTCAATCTCACTTCCGAATACCGGAATCTTTGCATTATTTGCCTTGTCAAGAACGGTCTGCAGAGCATTTACCACGGTGTTATCTGTCAGGTTGCACAGGCAGTCTACTTTGCTTACCAGATCTGTTGCCGCCATGTCTATATCTGCAGAAGTGTTGATTCCGGTATCCACGATCTCGAAATCATATTTTCCGGCAAGTTCCTGGTATTCTTTTACGGTACTGCAGGAATTTGTCTCGCTCGTTGTATAAAGAATACCTATCTTTTTGGCATCCGGCAGCATGGCACGGATCATTTTTAACTGTTCTTCCACCGGAAGCACATCGGAAGAACCGGTAACATTTCCCACGCAGGAACCGTCTTCATTGGCAAGTTTTGCAGCAACCGGATCCGATACGGCTGTGTAAACTACCGGAATATCTGCATTCATGGCAGAGTTGTAAGCACTCTGTGCACACGGTGTTGCAATTGCACAGATCAAATCCTCTTTTGCGGATACGAAACTGTCTGCGATCGTGCTTGCTGTACCGGTATCGGTCTGCGCGTTCTGATAATCAACCGTCAGATTTTTCCCTTCCTCAATCCCTTCTTCTTTTAAACCCTCTAAAAAGCCTTCCCTGCAGTTGTCCAATGATCCATGTTCTGCGAACTGGGAAATTCCAATCTTATAACCGTCCTCTGCTGAGGACGCATTTTTCTGGGTGTTTGTATTTCCCACATTACTGTTTCCACATCCTGCCATAAGTCCCATGGTGCATACTGCTGTCAAAATCACTGCTAATACTTTCTTTTTCATAATAATCTCTCCTTTTCCTTTTTCCCGATGAATAAAAAAACCGTCTCAGGATAAAATCCTGAGACGGTAATAAAGCCTTTGCTCTCTTATCGCGGTACCACTCAAATTGACAATGAATTGTCCACTCTGTCACATACATCCATATGTGCCGAATTGATAACGGGTTCGGTTCCCGGCGACACCTACTAAATGCAATCTGCTTCTTTTTCAGGCCGCCCTCAAAAGTCCATTCAGCAAATCCTTTCATGCTGCATCACACCACCTGCAGCTCTCTGTGATGTCCAGATAAGCTTACTTCTCTTTCTCATCGGTTTTCTCTTATTGTTATACTTTAATCCTTTTTGCTCGGTTTGTCAAGTTCTACCTCCAAATTCCCCGGCGTTTTCGAATCGTATCATACATATCGTGTTCCATTGCCATTACTTTTTCCACAGGAACACTTTTAAAAACCGGCATCTTCATTTTAAACCGTATCCAGAAGAAAGAATACACACCCAATGCAAGAAATACGGCTCCGGACAAAAGCAGAATCGCATTGCGTTCTGTCGGATCTGTCGAAATATTACAGATCATAAACACCGTACCTGCAATTCCGACAAGCGGCAGCACCGGTCCAAACGGAACTTTGAAACTTCTTGGTGCTTTCGGAAGACGGTGCCGCAGTACCAGCACATCAATATGTGCAAAAATATAAGACACCATCCAGAATACCGATCCAACCAGAATAAAAAAGGAAATTGCATCCGATGAATCACTGCTGATAAATGCAAATACAAGAATCAGAATACTGATGAACCACACACCGACAAACGGCACATTGTTTTTGTTCAGTTTTTTAAAGCAGCGCGGCATCATATTCATTTTTGCCATTCCCTGACAGATACTTGCCAGCCCGTTGATCGCAGAGTTCTGGGAACTGATCAGTGCCAGTGCCGCCACAAAAGCCATCCATATTTTTCCGACATTTCCCAGAAGATTCTCCCCGTACAGCAGATGCGGGGCTGCAGAATCTGCCAGCTTGTCCCATGGGGTATAATTGTGAAATCCGAACACCAGAACCGACTGCACAACACAGATCAGTCCCAGCCCGAGAAACATACCAAGCGGTACATTACGCCTGGCATTTTTGACATCCTTCGAAATCGGAATCACATATTCTGCACCAATAAACAGCCAGAATGCAACTGCGGTCATGGAAACAATCGTTTTCCAGTCTGCGGAAAGAACCATCGGCTGACTCACCTTTTTTCCTGTGCCAAGTCCCAGCATGCCGATGACACCCATAATCACCATCGATCCGACCATCAGATATGCCACTGCATCCTGAATCTTTGCAAACATATCCACACCCTTTAAATTGGCAATCAGAAGAATGACCGTCACCAGAACGGTATAGGAAAAGTTTGGAATCGGCAGATGAAAAATTTCTCCCATGGCATATGCGAAAATTGAGGCTTCCACACCGGAAGACAATACATTGCAGAACAGATACCCTCCCACCATGGAAATCATCGTCGGAAACGGTCCCAGGCAGGCAAGCGTATACTGTGCCAGTCCCCCGGTCGTATTCGGCATCAGGGCATTGAGTTCCGACAGGGATGCAATGGTTGTCATGTTAAACAGACAGGCAATTACCATGGCAAAAATAAAGGTCACGCCAATCGTCCCTGCGCCCTGTCCGAGTGAAACCAGACAACTCGTTGCAATGACAAGTCCTACAGAAACAGAAATAACACTTTTGAGTCCTAACTTCTTTTCTTCCATAAACAGACCCCCATCCCCTACAACGCTTTTTCGCCCTCATCACCGGTGCGGACGCGGATGACATTATCCAGTTTATAGATAAAGATCTTTCCATCTCCGATGTGACCGGTATACAGCTGTTCCTTGATGATCTCTACGATGGAATTCACACGCTCCGTTTCCACAACAATATTGATCTGCTGTTTTGGAAGCAGTTCCATCTCTTCAAGCTCATCCACTTCATACTCTCTGGTTCCTTTTTCCACACCGCATCCAAGTACCTGCATCACGGTCATTCCCCGCACACCGGCTTTGCTGAGTGCTGCTTTTAAGCTGGAAAATTTTGACATGCCTGTAATTACTTCAATTCTTGACAAACTCATGGTCTTTCCTCCTTGGTATAATGCTCTTTACAATTCCAGTTCCGGAATCTTTGTTCCTGTAATGAGCCGCTCATAACCCTGTGGGGTAATCCCGGCATACTGTTTAAAATCTTTGATCATATGTGCTTCGTCATAATAGCCGCACTGCTGCGCCAGTGCATCTAGCCGGATCCTCTCCGGCATTTTATTTATGACATGCAGCAGCTTCTGAAACCGGACAAACCGTTCAAAATTCTTTGGCGAAATTCCATGCACCTGCTGAAAAACACGCCGGATATAACATTCCGAATATCCGGTTTCCTCTGCCAGCTGCCGGATACAAATGCATCCATCGGTATCATAAATTCTCTCCCTGAGATAATTTTCCAGCTTTTGTATGCCATCCGCCAGTTCTTTTCCACGCAGTTTTGCATATTCCGTCGTAAATACATTGACACGCTCCGAAATATTTTTACTCCCGGCAAGTTTTTCGGTCAGGTGATCTCCAAACAGATTGCCATCAATCTCGAGATCTTTGTTAACCAGATCCCGGATGGAAAGTTCTTCCGGCAGAATACAGCTTCCCGGCTGAAAACGGACCCCAAAATATGAACGTCCGTCCTCAAACTCCCAGCCTTTTGCGGCAAGAACCGTTCCGCCAATATACGTCTTAACATCCTGCTCTCCGATTCCAAACAACAGGTCCACACTGCCATCCGGCACCGCTTTCATCTCTACCTTTGAATTTTTCTTTTTGGAAAATTCATAAAAGTGGGAGATTCCGGATTTCATTTCTTTTTTTACCTCATAATCATCTGTATCCAGCACCAGATACGGCTGCATTGGCATGACGTTTTTCATTTTCTTTCGCCCCTTGTACTTAAACCTCTGCCAGGGCCGCCCGGCAAAAAGTACTTAAAAAGGCGTACCTTTTATGCCATATCCGGCTGATCCCATAAAGGCAGTTCCACGCCGATACCTTCTTTTAATGCATTGCGGTATACGGTACCGCCCCAGGCAATGTCCTCAACAGGCATACCGCCTACCGAGTATACAATGATCTCATCATCGCTCTCCCGTCCCGGATGCTTTTTATTAATGATATCGGCAATATCTACAATATCTTCCCGCTGAATCCGTCCTTCGTGCAGATAATCCGTAAACTTGGAACCTATGATCTGTACCATCTCATAACTCGGATACGGAAATTCCTCTGCCCAGGCTTCATACAGTTTATAGTTATCCACCACTTTCTTGCAGCGGTTGATCAGAAAATCATCATCAAACCGTGCAGCCGATGGCAGACAGATGAGTGCACCTTTTTTGACCCAGTCTTCTGCGATATATGGGAAATCGATTTCTTTTACCGGTGCGGTGGAAGTAACACAGATGATGTCACTGTCTTTTACGGCCTCTTCCATCGAATCACATACGATGACCTGCTGAATCTGCGGACATTCCTTCTTTACGAACTCTTCAAATGCATGCAGGGAACGCTGTCCTCTTCCTTTCACTTTTACAGTAGTAATCTTCGGGCAGACGCTTAAAAAAGCCAGCAGACAGGTTCTTCCCATAACACCCGGTCCGATAATGGTAACCGTTTCGGAATCTTTTCTTGCCAGATATTTTGCCCCGACTCCCGGAATTGCTCCGGTACGGTAACAGCTGACAAGATTTGCAGACATCAGTGCCAGTGGCGCCCCGGTATCTTTATCGTTCAACATCATCATCAGAATGGAACGCGGCAGACCGGAAGCTTTATTCTCACAGTTACTTCCATACCACTTCATTCCGGCCATCTGGTATTTTCCTCCAAGATATGCCGGCATCGCCATAAACCGGCGGTCGTCTGCATTTTTCGGCATTCCCTCAAACTGCGGATCATCTGGAAAAATGACCTGTGCACCGTGGGAATTATGGTTGACTCCGGCCATCACATAATCGCCTTTGTTCAATGTAACCAGCAGATCTTCCATTGCCTCCACACACTGATCCATGTTCTTTACTCCGGCCTTGATCATATCCGGTTCACTCAAATATAAAAATTTAATCCTGGTATCCATATGCATTTCCTCCTTATGTTTTCAGAGGTATGGAATATCAAAGCAAATAAACAAAAAAGACGCCATAGTATCACCTACTATAGCGCCTTTGCTACTTATTCGTGCTTATAATATACCATACTATCTTTTTGATTGCTACTCCTGTATTCTTTTTTATACAACAATCCTGCTATCTTAGATCACTGCCTGAAACCGGTCATACCGCAGTTCATGCAGATCCAGTGTGGTTTCTTTTCCCATGGCCAGTTCGGATAACAGTTTTCCGACAATCGGTGAAATTCCAAATCCGTGTCCGGTAAAAGCACAGGCTAACAGCAGTCCCGGCACTTCTTTAACCGGTCCGAGTACCGGTACTCCGTCCGCACACAGATCTTCATATCCGGCCCAGGTACGGACGATCTTTGCATCGGCAAGTTTTGGAATGTATTTCATAATTCCCCGGCAGATGCACGGAGCAGTGATACTTGAAGTAATCATATGCCCATTGTCACGGTTTTCTGCCTCAAATCCGGAAGCACCTCCGAATACAAAAGATCCATGATTCGTCTGATGGCCGTAGAAATCCGCATCTGCGGTACCAAGCATCTGTGGAAACATCTTTGGCTCTGCCTCCGTAACCAGTGCCTCGATCAGCTCTTTGCGCATCGGGATGTCGATGCCGACACTCGCTGCAATCGGTCGGCTTTCGTATCCGGATGCCAGTACGATGGTTTCTCCTTCATACACATTTTTTTCTGTTACTACACGTCTGGCTTTCCCTTTGATCTTCTGGATCTCGAGCACATCCTCACCTGTGATAA
>UMLG01022213.1_pt1 | contig 11845 bp, 5 predicted proteins | sample 1966511 | NCBI WGS metagenome assembly UMLG01 (sample SAMEA4836195, study PRJEB28245) | human gut metagenome | biome: gut microbiome; material: fecal sample | place: Denmark | collected 2008
TTCAAATCACCCGTCCGGTCTGTCAGGGTCGGTGTGCCTGGCGTTTGACCGTAAGTATAGCCCGCCATGCTGACCTTGCCATACTGTTGAGCCTTGTTGACCCTGACCGTTGCGGTGCCGGTTGCTTCCGTATAGGTATCCCCATCCTCCGGCGTGAACTTCCATCCGATATCATGGCCCAACGTACTCGCATCCAGAATCGTATCGCCCGGTTGCTGCCACGAGAAGGTGCCCTTAACGACCGTATCGCCGGCCTTCATCATTCCGGTGATCTTGATCTTGCTCAGCGACTCACCGTAGGTGAGCTCGGTAGGCGTGAGCGTCGGTGTACCGGTCAGAACCGGAGTGAGTCTGTTCTTCGCGCTGACGTTGATGGTCAGGGTGATATCCTGATAGTTGCTCGTGGAGATTGTAACAGTAATCGTGCCGAATTGTCCTTCGTCCGTGCCTCTTCTGTTTGCTTCCAGCGTCAGCTCACCGGTCTTGCCGTTTACAAGGGTAACATAGGTACCCTTGCCCAGAGCGGTATCAACCTTCTTGTCATAGATGATCTCGCCGTAGTCGCAGGGAGCAGTCAGCTTCGGCAGCAGCGTCGAGAGGTCAAGGGAATAAGTCTTGTGCAGATCGTTGGTGATGGTCAGCGAGCCAGCCTCTGCTGCGGGTACAGCAGCCTTGGTGATCTCGAAGGTCTTGCCGGCCTCTCTGAGAACATAGTTGCCGCCTTCAACGTCCTTGACGGTCACAGTCGCAGTACCGACATTGGTATTGTTGCTGTAGAAAATCTCGTACTCCTTCGGGTCGATGATGTTGCCGGTGTCGTCCTTGACGGTGACGGGCGGTTCCAGAGCATCGCCGGTGTAGGTGCAGGATGCAACTTCAATCGTGGGCGTCACTTCTTTTGGCGTGATCTTCCACTTGACCGTGGCCTTACCGGTATAGTTGCCGGTACCTTCGATGGTCAGGGGAATGCTGTCATTGGCATCGGTGGCCTTGTCGCCGCTTTTGATAACATAGGTGATTCTTGTTTCATACCAGTTCTCCAGCGTCACGCCGGTAATCTTCGGCGATTGCTCCGCTGCATTGTACGCGAATTCGTATTTTTCCAGCGTGATGGTTGCGCCCTCGATGGACTTGGGGGCGACGTGGACTTTCACTATGTCGGTTACGGCTGCGTATTTCTCGTAGCCTTCCGCCGGGGTGAATATCCAATCGACGTAGCAATCGCCGGTTCGGCTGGGTATATCGTATTTATCCGGCCACGCAAAGGTGCCCTTGACTTCTTCTCCTGTGGTGGGGTCTTTCATCGTGCCCTCGACCGTGAGCCTGCTGTTTTCCAATGTCTGGCGGTAGATGATGCCCGTCGCGCTGATTTTGAAGTCATCTGACTTTACGGGCGTGATCTTCTCGCCAATAACGACCTTGATGGTCAGCTCGAACTGCTGATAGTTCGCGGCTACAACCGGGGCGGTTATCTTGCCGATTTGCTTGTTAACATCTGTGGAATGCGCGGCCACGATGGGCAGAGTGAGAATGCCGTCGTTTGACACGAACATACCGTTGTTACTGTCGAGGTAGGTGCTATCCGTAAAATGGTAATCGCACCTTTGATACTTGATTTTGCCGTACTCGCAGCCCGGAGTCAGCTTCGGCAGGAGCGTGGCCAGGTTGAGCGTGTAGGTCTTTGCCACGTCGTTGTAAACATACAGCGTGATCTCAGCCGGGGTCACAGTGGCCTGATTGATCTTAAAGCGGTCATCCTTGGAGGTGAAATTGAAGTTGACCGATCTGACGTTTGCCGCCTTGCCCTCGAACGCGTAGTTGGAATCTGTGAGCGTCAGGGTGAAGGAAATGGCCTCTTTCGTACCGGCGTCCGGCGAATCCTCATAAATAAATCCATCCTGCTGCATGGTAAAGCGGGCGTCCGTGATCCTATAAACGCTCCCGGGAATGGAAATCATGCTGCCCGCAGCGCCCAGGAACGCCAGATTGGTCTTGGGAAGCGTAACGCTTGCGCTGCCGTCGTAGGTCTTGGAGACGGAAGCGACGTTGCCGATGCCTTTGATCTTCACCGGGCTGATGGTTACTTTTATGGACTTAGCAGTGGTGTCATTGTAGCCCTCAGCTCCTACAACTTTGTAATAAACCGTGTATGTTCCGGCATCGGTGGCGGCGGGAATGGCAGTACTGAAGCCGCCGCTCGTGCCCAGACGGTACTGCATCTCGCCGTACTTTGCGTCCACGCTGCCCGCCGTGACGAGTAGCTGCTCTTTGCCGTTGTAGGTCAGGGCGTTTGCCGCGGGCGCGGTGATCGCGCTGTCCGGGGTGGCGGCCTTGATGACGGTCAGCTTTTTGTGTCTGCTCGTCACCGAATAGCCGTCCTTGGAAGCGGTGAAATAAATATCGTAGGTTCCGATTGTGTTAGCGTAGAGGTCTACAACGTAGTACCAGCTGCTGCCGATCTTTTTATATTCAGCTTTCTTCTGGCTGTATGTGTACGTGGGATTGTTGTTTCCAACCATTTCCCCGATGTAGATGTATACATCCGCACCCTTCGCATTGCAGACGGCACAGAGCTGGACGGTCGTGCCGCGCTCCACCTTCGGCGAGTTGCCGGTCAGGTTCTTGCCATCGACCTTCAGATTCAGGGTCTTGGTGGTGATGGGCAAGCTATTGATGATAACGTTGTTCAACTGTGAACCATTGACATCATCCGGGGCATACCACTTGTGGGTGCCATCCGCGTTCGTGACTCTGAAGCCAAGGCGGGTAGGCTGCTGCAGGATATCCTTCCACTTCGTGGTATCGGCCAATGTCAATTTGCCGATCACGGCGGGATACCCCGTCCCGGCGAGTTTTGCTCCCCTGTGGGCAACGACCGCATCAATGCTGGCTGTGGTGTTGTTTTGTGTGTTGCTGAAAGTGGTGGTATTGTTGCCTGTAGCCGCCTTGACCGTCACCGTACCCTTGATGCAGTGTCCGTTCAGGTTAAGTCCCGTGTCCTGCGTACCGTCGATGGTATAATCGCCGGTCACATCGGCCAGCAGCTGAAGAGTCGCGCCACCGTCTCTATCTGCATCAATGGCTGTTTGTAGGTTGGTAAATCTCCGCCGCAGGCGACCGCCCTCACCATCGTTCAAGGCTGCTTCCGCCACCGCGGGCGCGTTGCAGTAGGGGCAGGCAGTGGCGTTTTCGTCAAAGCCGTTCTTGCCGCCGTGGGCGCAAGACTTTACCACCAGGTCGCAGGTCTTGGAAGCGGCTTCCTTCAGCGTGAGCTGCGTGTCGCTGCCCTCACGGTAGTAAGCAAGCCCCGCTTTCCGGGGAAGCAGATCGCCCAATACGATGCTGTTATTCAGCTGCAGACCTTTTCTCAAAATCCTTCCGCCGTACAGCTCGACTGTGCCGCCCCAAACCTCCAGCTGGAGCAGGGTGGTGCTGTCATTCTCCGGATCAAATACCAGCGTACCGCCGTCCCGCACGGTCACGCCCACTGCGCCGTTGCCGCCGCTGCTGTCAATGACCGTCAGATTGCCGGTGCGAATCTGGCTCGTGGCCGTAAGGCCGCCGACATTCAAGCTGTACCCACTCAGGCTATGTCCGTTCAGATCCAGCGTGAGGGTCTTGCTGGCATATATGCCGCTAGGAAGCATCCCGTTTGCCAGCAGCCGTACGGTCTGACCGTCAGCTGCCGCATCCAGGGCGGACTTCACATCGGTATAATAGGTTTCACCGATGCCAGCCGCAACCTGCGTCCCGCAGACCGTGCACTTGCCATCTTTACCGATGGTGCTCACGCCCTTGGTGTTCGTGTGGGTGCAAGAAAAACCGCAGGCGCACTTGTTGTCCACCATGGTGTGAGTGTGTTCTTTGACCGTCACATCTTGCAGAGAATCGATCTTGCTGCCGTCCTGCACGGCGTTGTCCTTATAGAAGGCATAGCCCGGCGCCAGCAGGGACATAGGCGGAATGTTGCTGCTTACACCCGTATTTCGAATCGTAGAGAAGGTGCCGCCGCTGATGGCGATGGTCCCACCGTTATTACGGAAGTTTACATTGCCGAACGTGCCGCCTGTGATTGTCAGCGTACCGTCGTTGAACCAGAAACCCGCGTGCGTTGAGCCGCCGGAGACGGTGACGGAAGCGCCCTCGCCCACCGTGAGACCAAGCACCGTGCCGCCGCAGACAGTCACGCTGCCGCTGTTCCCGTTACAGGTAAGCTTGCCTTCGCCAGAATCTCCAATCTGACCGCTCTGAATCTCCAGTGAACCATTTACAAATTGGAGGTCTTTGATTTTGCCGTGGGAGCCATCTTGAATGTTATCTACGATGGTCAGGTTGCCATCGGTGGATTCCAGGATTCCGCCTTCCTCGTCAGGAACCACCTCGCCCACTTCGAGATAATCCACCGTCCAGCCGTTCAATTCCAGCGTCAGCCGTTTGGTGACGACAGCCAGTGTGGAAAGATCGCTGGCTTCGACGTCGCTCCAATTTGTCGTATGGTTCGCCAGCAGCTTGACGGTGTCGCCGTCCTGCGCCGCGTTCAGCGCCGCCGGGAGGGATTCGTATGTACCGCCATCCGTGCCGTCCGCTTTTGTCACGGAAGCCGCCTTAACGACCGCCTTGTTGACCGTGAGTTCCACGGTATCCGACCGTTCCTCATCGTAGTTCTTAGTCTCGCTGGACTTGGCATAAACGTAATATGTGCCGGGCTCGCTGATTGCAGTGTTTTCGTCGATTGCAGGAACGACATCACTGCCCTCATACTCCGAATCCCCAGCTAATGTTTGGTACTGCGTATAGTAATATGTCACCGCGGCGTCTTCTGGAGCACCGCTGACAGACAGCAGCGGAAGAAGCTTTTCGCCCACCGTGCAAGTCGTCTCGGAAAGAGATACGGTCAGATTTGGATAGGCCTTGTTGATGGTGCCGCTGATCGTAAACGTTTCCTCGCCCGCCTTGAGCTTGTACTTCGCTGCGGCCTCGCCGATCAGCGTGACCTCTACAGTGACGGTATGATTACCCGCGTCCGCAGAATCGAAGGCCTTCTTGGCGGTAAAGTCCGTTCCTTCCGTGAGTTCAAACGTATTTGTGCCGTCCGTGAATTGCGGTGTGCCGAACGAAACCATGCTGCCGTCCGTCGTACCGTCATAGCTGCGGCCAATGGAATCGGGCTTTCTTACGAACCAGATCTCCGTAAGCGTGCCCGTTTCGGAATTGGACTGTTCGCCTTCGCCCGTGTTGGTCGACTGCCCGTTGCCTTCGGTCGTGGCTTTTTCCTGCTCCTCCTGCACGATGGTGCCGCCCTCCGACGTGTCCTCCACCGCCTGTTCCGATATGGCGGGCGTAGATTCTTCCTGCTCCTCCTGCACGATGGTGCCGCCCGAGAGTGTGTCCTCCGCCGCCCACACGGGCGCGGGCAGGAGCGTTAGACACAGCGCTAGCGCCATGAGCACACTCAATATTCGTTTTTTCATGTCTTTCCTCCTTGAAAAATCGTCTTGCTTTTATGTGGAAATCCGACATCTGTCGGATGATGTTTTTACAGGTTGTCCGGCACTAAATGCAGCTTCTTCGCGGCGGTCTTGGCCTCCGCCCGGCGCTTCACGTCCAGCTTGTCGAGGATGTGGCTGACGTGGGTCTTCACTGTGGACAGCTTCACGTCCATGATCTGCGCGATCTCGGTGTTAGACTTGTCCGCGCAGAGCAGATGGAGAATTTGCAGCTCCGTGGGCGTCAACTCCTCACCGGGGGCAAGGCGGGGTTCGAGGAAATGCGGGTAGAACGCCGCCTGCGTCCGCACCGCCGCCATCAGCCGTTTGCGACATGCTTTGTCGCCGTCCCAGTCCAGCGCTTCCAGCAGCGGCAGCACCGCCGTGCCGTATACGCTGACGGTGCGGATGAAGCGGTACTCCGCCGCCGCGTCCAGCGCCGCCGTCAATCGCTCGCGCCACCGCTCGTCCTTCTTGCGGTGCAGGGCGATGGCAGTCAGGACATTCAGGTGAATGCCGTCGATGTTGCGGGCGCAGTTTTGAATGTACGGTTCCAGAGGGGAGAGGGTCAGCTGCGCCGTGTCCGGTCTGCCGTCCTCCAGCTCCACCATGGCCTGGGTGAGATACTGATAGCGCCGCATGACGTTCAGGTGCGTGGGTTCGCACGGGGCTTTTTCCCGATACCATGCGTCCGCTGCGTCAAGGTCGCCGGTGTGCATGTCAATACGGCAGAGCATGGCGTCCATATTGGGCAGAAAGCGTGTCAAACCGCGCTCGGCAAAGCATTCACGGAGCACCTCGATGGTGCGCCGCGCATCCATCGCCTGTCCGTTTGCCAGCTGGCTGCGGGCCAGAAGCCCGCTGACGGCGAACTCCATGTCCGGCGTGCCCCGGTTGCGGATCTCGTTCAGCTGCGGGAGAAGGGACAGCATCCGTCCGGTGACGTCCGCGCCCTTTTCAAATTTGCTCTCGGCAATGGCGCAGTCGGCAAGACCCACACTATCCCGCCCCAGTACTGCCTCCACGGGGAGACGGAGGGTTTTGTAGAGCAGGTCGTCCTTTTTGCTCCATTCGGAAAAGTCCTTGCCGCCGTTCATGATGCTCGGCAGCGCGCTCGTGACGGAGAAGGACGGCAGCGCCAGCTCTTTGTTCGTCAGCAGCCGAAACACGGCGGGGATGGTTTCCGTCAGACCCTTCACGCCCCGCTGGGGCAGGGAAATGTCCAGCCACGCAAGGCGACCGCGGGCCTGCTTTCCGGCGGCGTCCTGCCTGCCACAGTGTTCGACAAACTTTTGCAGTTCGCCATACCAGCGCTCCGAGCCTTCGTAATCCATGACCAGCGCGCAGAGCATGCTCATGCCCTGCATCAGAGAGGGGGATGCGAGAATTTCCGCCTCCGGCAGGCTGCGGTAGTATTTTTCCATCTCGGCATAGTGCCCCATGCCGGGGTGTAGTTCTGCATTGCGCACCAGCAGCTCGGAAACCTTGGAATGGTCACCGCCGCTGGTGTAGCATTCCAGGGCGTGGGCGTAGTCCTCCTTCAGCTCATAGTACAGCCCTCCCCGGCTGATGAGCGCTTTGCGCTTTTCCTCGGTATACTCCCGTTCCATCTCCCAAAGGAGAAAAGCCCGGAAACCCGACCAGAAATGGAAGCGCTGGCAGTCGTCGTAGCGCAGCATAGTGGTGTATCGAAGAAGCCAGTCCAGCCGTTCGCCGGCACGGGGATCGCCGCTGACCATCCGCGCCATTTCCAGGTCAAAACTTTCAAAGGGGGCCAGCTCCAACAGGAAGCGCCGCACCGGCAGGTCAAAGCGCCGGTAGATAGCGGTCTCAAAGTAGAGGAACACCTCGTGGAACACCCGCGCCACCAGCTCCGGCGCCCACGGCTTGTTCGGGGACATGCACCGCGCCGTGATGGCCACACCCAGCGGATAGCCCAGGGATTCTTTCAAAATTCCGTCGATCTCGTTATCTGTTACATTTGCTCCCGAAAGCTGAAACAGTCGCCGCACATCGTCCGCGTCAAAAAGCAGGTCGTCGGCCTCCAGCACCGTCATCAGCCCTGTGTACTGAAACGCCATCAGGCAGCCCAGCGGCGCACCGCGCGAAAGCAGGACGAAATGGCGCTCCGGACTTGAGCGAATCAGTTCGCAAAGAGCCTGCTGCCCGGCTTCCTCCTGCATAAGCTGAAGATCGTCAATCAGCAGAATGTCCCAATCCTGCGCTGACGATGGAATCGCCCAGTCTGGGGCTGCCGCACTTTGCCGCAGCACATTCCGCCCGCGCAGCAGCGCGTCCGCCAGTACGGTCTTTCCAAAGCCGCAGGGCGCGCTGAAAAAAAGGACTCTGCCATGCACCATGAAGCTGTCAAACCGTTTCTGAACAGAAGGCTTTATAATGATTTTTTCGGTCATTTCTTCCCTCCCTTTGATACAGAGCGAGATCGCCATAAGCTTTTCGCCACCTGTCTCAAATTATATTATACGAGTCTGTTTCGAAATGTAAATCATCCCAAAGGATGAGACACGCTGCATAGCAAACTGCTATGCAGATCAAAATTTGCTTGGGGATACAATTGAGAGTATTTGGCGTGAAATCTTTTTTCACCCTGAAGATGAGCAGGTCTTTAAAGATGTTGCTGCCTGTGTCTCATGGATTTATAAAAGACTGGAGTATGGAAATTTACACGACCAATGCAATCGAAAGTCTGAATTCCACCTACCGTAAACTCAACCGTCAGAGAAGTGTATTTCCAAGTGATACAGCACTTCTGAAAGCCCTATATCTGGCAACTTTCGAAGCCACTAAAAAATGGACTATGAGCATTCGAAACTGGGGACAGGTCTACGGTGAACTCAGCATTATGTATGAGGGAAGACTCCCGGAATAACAGAATCTGTATACATGATGAGAAGGACGCTTTTGACGTCCGCTCTTGACATATCAAAAATCATGTCGTATATATACAACAAGAGCTGGAAGCTCCAATTTAGTGCTTCCAGCTCAATCATTATCATAGAAGATTATTATTTACAGACTTTTCTTCATAGTCTCGCATAATCCCTCATCAATCGTAAAATACTCTGCTAACAAACAATCAAGTTTCTTTTTTTGAAGTCAGGCAGGCGATTAATATACCACCTAGAACACCAACAATCTAATTCTAGATGATTAAATCACTGTAATGAATATGTATATCTTCCCAATCTATAAACATTACATAAAACACCCTGCCATATTGAGGTGTCTCCACAATTCTTCCATGGTCAAGAACAGAAATATAAGAACCGTCACTTTTTCTCATATGAAAATAAATATAGTCATTTTCATTGCCACCGTCAATCTGTTTCCAGATGCTGGATTCCATCTGTTTTTGTTCATCCTCCCGGATCAGGTTTCGAAAACTTTTCTTTGTATGTGAAAAGAATTCATCCAAATTTTTGTATCCTGTCATATGAAGAAATTCACGGTTGGCGTAAAACAATTCATCATCTTTTTTATCCGCTTTATAAATAATAAATGCACCCGGAAGATGTTCTGAAACATCTTTAAGCGCAAATCCCAGTTGTTTACGGACTCCTGATTGAAGTCCTTCCCGATATGCCATACATCCATTTTTTCCATGTAGTTTTATTTCATAAAGTGCTGCATCTGCACATCGCATGAGTTGGGAATGATTTGATCCACTCCGTGGATATTCCGCATAGCCGAGAGAAATATAAAAAGAATGTTCTTCCCCTTTACACAAAAATGTTTTCGGTGTCTTTGTAAATTGCGTTAACTTTTCTTTTGCCTCTTCATAAGTACAATTCGGTATAAGGACGCAGAACTCATCTCCTCCATTTCGTCCCAACAATACATCAGATGGAAAAAACTTTTTCATGCTGTCAGCCAGATTTTTTAAGGTACGGTCTCCGTATGCATGTCCATAAACATCATTGATAAGTTTAAAATTATCTACGTCTAGTAATGCAGCAATATAATGATTCCTTGGATTTTTTGCAATCATCCTCTCTGCCAGCGTATCAAAACCATAACGATTATAAATATTAGTCAGAGCATCCATATTCGCCAAAGTTTGAAATTTAATCTTATTTTCTCTGTACTTAAGGATCACACAGGTAAGACCTGTCAGTAGCAGGACGATAACACTAAGAATTCCTCCAAGCAGAATTACAGACTTTTTTTCCCCAGCCTCCCTTCGGCATTAATTCAAATTTCCAATTTTCCTCACCTATAGTAAATCCATAAGAAATGGGAGAAATTAATTTATCATCTGACTGAGAAACGATTTCATAAGTGTCATCCCATGGAGCAACCGTTTTGGAAAGCCTATACTCATATCCAAATTCTGATACTGCACTGAGCGACTCTGAAAAAATATCCGGAACACGCAGAATAATAATCGTAAATCCCCAGAAATATTCCTGTCCCGTTCCATCTTCCAAATAAACCGGATTGCGAACGGCAATTCCTTCTCCACCCTATTTTAATTCGAATGGTCCCCGTGTAATCAGTATATGATCATCTCTTGCATAACAGGATATTTTTCCTCGCTCCTTATCATTAAGCAGATCAATCTTCCCTGCTTCGTTTTCCTCTTCCGGATATATATCAGTCACAACACCATTTGGAGCAAGCTGTATGCTTTCTACAGAATCATTCACTAAATTGTTCGCAATCGTATCAAATTTGTTAATGGTCCAATTTTCGTCAATCAGCAGTTGCTGTAACGTATGAGTAATCTCAATTCCATCAGAAATTTCCTGTTTGATACGTTCACCATAAGTTGTTGCATTCAATCGCGTTATTGTGAGTTTATTTTCTTTTTCATGAAGATTTGTTTTGTATACAATTAGACCTGCAAGACACATTCCTATCAAAAAAACAACAAGAGGAATAAATATTTTTTCTTCACTTCACACACTTCCCAGTATTTTTGAATCTGGTTATCCCTTTTAGTCAGGTAGAATGGTAGAGCCTTGCTTAATGGTTGACTTGCTTGTGGCAATGACTGCAAGAGTCTGTTTGGTTTTGAGTGGCATCTTGTAATCCCTCCGTTGTTACGGTCTACGATTACATTCTACCACTTTAAGAGTCCCATTGTCCGGTCTTTAACCAATCTGACTTAAAGGGATAACCACATTTAAAATTAGTATTGATACTATTATTGTTACAATTAAAGTTATACAACAACTTAACAAATTGATAATTTATTTATCATCTGTATTTGCTTTATTGTTTTCCTTTTTCTTATGAGTCGAACCTAAGCAAAGAAATGAGGAACCAAGACACAACCATACTATAGCCATAGAATTATCATTTCCACTCATAAAGCCAATAGCTGAGGCTATAAAAAACAGAACTGATACAACATAAAATAAGATTGATTTGTTTATTCCTTTTTTCATAAATAAGAATCTCCTCCAAATACCGATTCATAATGTAAGAGTAAGGTCTATCCGGCCTTGCTCTTTTCTTTTAAAATGGAGATATGGTCTGACGAAATTTCCGATTGGGACATCACGCCCGCAGACAAATGTGTCAGCCAGCCTCCATTTGTATCACTGTTCTTAACTTCCTATTTTACCAGATATCACCTACAGATTCCATAGCTTCATAGCTCAAAATAGTTTATTCACAAACCATTTAGCTATCCGCATCGGTCCCAGTTCTTTTATGATGTGCCGTCTGACCTTTGATGTATAATCTATCAGCGTGGTCGCCCTCACACGAACCGATCTACCATTTGACGGATCGCATAAACATCTTCGTCTGTTGCGCCTTTGGCTAACTGTACATCAATAATTGTATATTTTGATTCACCAGTAATTTCTTCAAACGTATCCTTTGAACAGATAATAGTTCCAACACCGGCAGCACTGTAAAACGGACAGTCGGACAACTTTCCTAGGATTTTAATTTCTTTACTTTGTCCGTTTATATTCAGTGATACAGTATCGCCTATTTGTATTGTGCTTTGCGAAGCATAAACGATTAAACCTGTTCCCACATCAGTTTGCACAGATTCAAGAGAACCCTCTAACAAATAGTCCTCTGCCCAATCAAATTGATACGGCTCATAAGAGATTAAATCCATCTTTTTTTCAACGCCGTTTGTGACAGACGGAACCTCGTATGCAAACTTTCTTCCATACGCTAAATCCACAACAGGGTTTTCCTTTAGATTATCAAGTAATGCTTTGTCAATAGCACAGGAGTTATCAGGACTTATGATGGATATATCTGTTGTCCATGGTTGAAGTGGTGTTAAGGTATGCTGCATAAACTCAACTGTCACAGAGAATGATACACGGATATGGATAAAGCCTGCCAGGTATCATGCTGATACAGCACCC
>UMLG01027463.1_pt1 | contig 11776 bp, 7 predicted proteins | sample 1966511 | NCBI WGS metagenome assembly UMLG01 (sample SAMEA4836195, study PRJEB28245) | human gut metagenome | biome: gut microbiome; material: fecal sample | place: Denmark | collected 2008
TTAAGCAGAGGAAAGGCGGCGGGCAGGATTTTTTTCAGAGAGATAAAGGAGACGTCGGAAACGATCAGATCCACTTGTTCCCCAATATCCTCCGGAGTCATGTAGCGGGCGTTGAATTTTTCCTTCACAATGACGCGGGGATCCTGCCGCAGTTTCCAGACGAGCTGGTTGGTTCCTACGTCTATGGCATGCACCCTGGCGGCTCCGTGCTGGAGCAGGCAGTCCGTAAAACCTCCGGTGGAAGCCCCAATGTCAAGGCAGACCTTGCCTTCCGCAGAAACGGGGAAGGCATTCAGGGCTCCTTCCATTTTCAGGCCGCCGCGGCTGACATAGCGGGGACGGTTTCTAATGGTGATATCCGCGTCTTCATTAACCTTGAGACCGGGCTTGGTGGAGGGATGCCCCCCCACGCTCACTTCTCCGGCAATGATGAGCCGCTGGGCCAGCTCCCGGGATTCTACGAGATTGCGGGAAACCAGAAGGATATCGAGTCGTTGCTTGCTCATGATTCGGAAAAAGGTGTGAACGCAGGTATTTCATGAAACCGCATGAAGAATCAAGAAAAACCGAGTGCAGAGAGGCATTCGGGCGTAAAAATGCGGCATTCCTCGTACTGGAGCATTTTACGATTGATTCAAGGCCGGTTTATAGGAGACTCTGCGGCGGATGGAACACCGCTACAGGCAATTGATGCGCAGAGTCAGGCTTTACCTGCTGACGGAGGTGCGCAAAAAATCGTGGGCAAGCAAGTTCCTTTCCGCCAGGGTTTTTGATTCTGTTTACTGGTCATGGAACAGGCAGTCCGTTGCAACAGGAGCTGCCTGGGGGGCTGCCGCCGCGATTGCCCCTCTTCCCATGCAGAGCCTGTGGGGCGTTTTCGCCTGCCTGTGGCGCAAGGGTAATATTCCCGTAGCCATTCTGATGGCGTGGCTCTCCCCTCCCGGCTTTACCTTTTTTGCCATTCCCGCTCAATGGTGGCTGGGGTGGTTCCTTTTTTCGATTTTGGGGTTCCCTACGTCCGGCGCGAACTGGGAGATGCTGAAAGCGGGGGTTCAGCAGTGGTCCTGGACGCCGTTTGGCGGATTGAGCATCGGCATGGTAAGCCTGGAATTCGCAGCGGGCTGGGTGGTTTCCAGCGTTGTTCTGGGCAGCCTGTGTTACGGGCTGGTGCAGTTGGGATGGAGGATGGGCCAGTTCCTGCACAGCAGAAAAAAGAGCGGCAAGTTGTAATAGAAAAACTGCCGTCTGTGTCAGGCAGGGCGGAACCGGAAAGCCGGGCAGTCCGGAAAAATCAGACGGCTACTTCCATCAGCAGAACGGTTGAGTTCTGGAGGGCTTCTATGGAGACGGTTTCCGTATCCGTAATTCCGGCTCCGTCCCGACTGTGCAATATGGCATCTCCTATTTTTATTTCTCCGTCTATCACGAAGATGTATACGCCCGTGTTCCGTCCCTTGAATTGGTATTCCCGTTCTATGCCCCTGTCCAGCTCCGCCCAGGAAAACCAGGCCTGCTGCATGATGGAAATATCCGTTTCCGGAGCCAGGAAGGTAGAGATTTCATTATGCTTCAACAGGGGGGTGATGTCGTAATCCCGGTATCTGGGGGGCGTGTTGATCCTGTCCGGAATGATCCATATTTGCAGGAATTCCAATGGTTCCGTGAGGCTGTCGTTGAATTCGCTGTGCTGAATACCCGTTCCGGCGCTCATCACCTGGATTTCTCCGCGCGTGATAGTATGGCTGTTGTTCAGGCTGTCTCCGTGGCGGAGCCTTCCTTTCAGAGGAATGGAAACCACTTCCATATTTTTGTGCGGATGAGTGCCGAAGCCTTCTTCCGGGAGAATCTTGTCGTCATTGAGCACGCGCAGAGCTCCGAATTGCATGCGTTCCGGGTTGAAATAATTGGCGAAGCTGAATGTGTGGTGTGTATCCAGCCATCCGTGGTTGGCATGCCCACGGGAGGATGCACGGTGAATGGTAATGTTCATGATTGATAGGGGGAGTGGGAACGGTTTTCCGCCTGCAGAATGTTTGACCGGCTGCAACTCGGGGCTGTTCAAGGCGAATGACATTATTTCCAGGACCGTAAAATAAATCGGCAACACAAATTGGTGGTGCAATGTCTCTTCTTTTAGGGTAGCGTGCTGCAGTACCCGTGCAAAGAAGACAAGGCTTATGGCTCAGCGGACATTTATGAGATGGATCAAAGGACTGATTCCCACAGTGATTATTTTGCTGGGGGCGTTGCTGCTGGGCTGCATATGCTATGTCTCCATCTGGGGGGTGCCTTCCTTCGTTGTGCAGCGGGTGGAGCAGGCTCTTCTGGAAAAGGGCATTCCCTCCCATATAGAGACGCTGAAAGTTACTTTGTGGCCCCGTGCCGTTGTGACACTGAAAAATGTGGAATTGCTGGATCCGGAGGCCATGCCGGAAACTCGCCTGCCCATAGTTCTGCTGCATGAGGCGGATGTGGCGCTGAATTGGAAAAAACTGATAGAAGGACAAGTAGTGCCGGAGCGGGTGAATGTGAAGGGGATGGACGTCACTCTGCCCGTAGATGCGGGGAATCCGGAAAAAGTTTTTTCCGTAACGGGGGTGAACGCGGAATTGAATCTGGGGCGGTCCGGCATGGTGGACATCGTCAAGGCAGATGCCGTTGTGCAGGGCATCCGGGTGACGGCCCAGGGGGCATTTTCCATTGGTCAGGATGATTCCGGAGACTTTACGCTGACGGCTCAGGATATGGGCGCCGTCAGAGAGCAGTTGAATCAGGTCCTGAATTACATGGACCGGGTGAAGTGGCCTGATGCATCTCCTCCCCGCCTGATTGTCAATTTAAGCGACGATCCGAAAGGCGGCGTGCGTGTAGGCATGGATTTGCAGGCGCCTGTCCTCAGGTACGGAAAAATCATGGTCAGGGATTTCCTGTTCAGCGGGGATTACGCGGATTCCGTTATCATGGCCAAACACTTTACCATGCGGGATGCGGAAACGGCCGGTTTCGTCAGCCTTTCCCTCCAGGCCGATTTGAAAAAGCGCACGCTGATCTGGGATGTCCGCAGTACGGCTCCTCTGGTCTCCTGGGCGGTGGCTATTGTTGATGAAGCTCTGGTGCCGAAGGAAATGAAGTTTCTGAGCGAGCCGCATGTACAGATATCCGGCCGTGCGGTTTTTTCGGAAAATTGGGAAGGCGTGGAACATCTGAATGCTTTAGGTTCCGGGTCCATGGGAGCATTTTCCGTGCTTGGGGAAAAATTCCAGAGGGCCTCCTGCGATTTCAGTTATGAAAACGGTAATTTTTATGTAACTGATTTGGATATAAGGCATCCCGGAGGCAGTTTTTCCGGCAAGGTAATGGGAGTGGACGGAGAGATTAAGGTAGACGTTCACAGCACGCTGCCTATGAAGGCGATGCTGGGGATGGCCCGTTCCATTGCCCCGGAGGATGCGAAGCTGCCGCCAGCGCTGGAAATCAGGGGAGACCCGGAATTGAAGGTGTACGGTTCCGTGGATATGGGAAAGGGGTGGAAAGGGCCGTTCCAGGTGGACCGCCTCCAGATTGAGGCTTCCGTGGCGGATGTCTTTTACCAGGGAGTGGAATTCGTTTCCGCTGCGGCCAGGGCGGAATTGATTGGCCGTTCCATTAACGTCACCCAATTGGAATTGGTGCGGGATGACGGCCGGGTGAAGCTGGAAGGAAGCTATTTGGGCACCGACCTTGTTTTTACGCTGGAATCTAATCTGAAGCCTGAACTGCTGGAGACTCTGGCTGGAAATTGGTTTTCTGTCCCTGAACATTTGCAGCTTCCGGAAAAAGCGGTTTTATGGGTGCACGGCAGGCTGGATATTCCGGAGGGCAAGCCTGTGGAGCCGACTCTGGTCCGCGCACGCATCCATGCGGAGAATCTTGCCTGGAACAAGGTTCCTGTCAAAACGGCGGATGTGGAAGCGGAATACCGTCCCAACCAGCTTTTTGTGCAAAATTGCCGGATGGAAATGGAAAAGGGCGTCTTTGAATTGTTCGCCAACGGTTTTCTGGACGGTCAGATGTTTGTGATGGGGCAGTCCACGGTTCCGCTGCAAACGATAGACCAATTGTTGAGCATGGAGGATGACGACTTTTTCATGAACCGCTTTGTCTTCCGCAAGGATTCCGGCCTGGAGTTTTCCTTCCAGGGAACGTTGGGTTTGTACAATCTGGAAAAGGCTTACGACTTGCAGGCTACTGTTTCCGCAACCAACACGCGCTACAGGGGGGTGGACTTGAAGTCTGCCCGGGCGGATGCCCATCTGGTGACGGACCAGCTGGTGCTGACCAATGTGACGACTGTGGTTTCCAACGGAAATTACCTGTCTTCCGTCGGATTGTCCGGAGGCCCTTCGGAATGCACGCTCAGGGCCAAGAGCATAGATTTCCGTTTTGTGCAGGATACGGTGGAAGTGCTTGGTCTGGAGGGGCAGGCCTATCCCGGCTATACCCTGCGGATGTTTTCCGATAGTGCCGCCAGGGTTTTGAAGGAGTTTGTCTTTACCCGGCCCGTAACGCTTTCCGGCGGCGGCATGTTTCCGATGGGGGATGACATGAAGCTGATGAAGGGGCGCATCCGCTTTGACGCTTCCGCCGGGCGCGTGCGCTATCCCCTGCTGGGAACCACGCTGGACCTCGGAAGGACAAAGGGGGAAGTGTTGATTTCTCCGCAATGGGTGGTTGTGGACAAGATGATGGGAACCATCTGGGACGGAACTTTCACGGGCCGCATTCTGGCGCAGATTGATGATGGGGATGCCCTGAACGGTTCTTTTGTCCTCCAGGACATGAATTTGACGTCTATCGGGAAATCCTATGACAAAAAAATGGAGAAAGCCACTGTGCACGGAGCCATTGAGTTTTCATCCAAGGGAGGCAATATGAATTCTATTCAGGCGAAGGGGGAGGCTGCCCTGGTGCATGGCGACCTGGTGGAAATTCCCCTGTTCGGATTTTTGGGGGAAGCCCTCTCTAATTACATTCCAGGACTGGGGCATCTGATTAATTACAAGATATCCAGGGCCGATTGCGATTTTTCCATTGAGAAGGGTTATGTGCGCACCAGTAATTTCGCGGCCCAGGGAAGCAACATGTCTCTGGAGGGGGGAGGCTGGATACGCCTTTCCGATTTGCAGGTCAATTCAGATTTCAAGCTGGGGCTTCGCGGTTTGCCGGGGTTTATTACTTCCCCGGTTTTCCTGTTGGCCGGAGGGCTGTTTCAAGTGCGGGGAACGGGGCCTTTGAGCAATGTTTCCTGGAATTTCGCTCCGTTTTCCGGAGGGAAAGCCCCCGTTCCTCCCGCCGCGGCGCCTGCCCGGAAAAGGTAGGGCAGACGAAATATTTGGGTGTTGCGCAACTGCCGTAAGGAGCCGCATGCCTTGCAGCAATTGAAAATAACAGATACCGGATATCTGACAGAAGATAAAGAGCTGTAAATTCAGAATGCCCCGTTTACGGTGCTTTCCCTCAGGAAAAGGAGTTCCCGGAGAAATTTTTCTTAAACCAGAGTATAGGCGGAAACAGCTGTAGTGCTCAATTTCTGTAGGAAAGACCAGTGAAACAGGAGGTTTTTCCCCGGGAATGAAACCCGGGGCTGAACGGTGCCGGAGCGTAAAAACGTATGAACTATGGAGCCGGAAGGAAATATCCCCACCATGCAATCCTGAAGAAGGTGCAGGAGTTCCTTCATGGAAAAGACAGGCTGCCGGTTTCCGTTGAAGTGCCGCGATTTGCTTCGGCCGTTCTCCTATGTGAACGCCCGCCTGCATGTTCCATACGGGTAGATCGTGCGGTCCGGTACGCTGCTGGCTGGATGGGAATAAGCCGATTCCGGGGCCGGATCGGCTGTTCCCGGCAGGGCGGGGCCATAATGGCGTTCTTTTACTGAGGAGAGGATGTGGCTTTACCGGAAATAGTCTGCGGCAGGAGAGGCGGTTTTAACGGGTAAAAAAGCAAATAAGGCAGGAGGTGTTGGCGTAAAAGAAGGAAGTTTTTATTCCGGAGTGGGTCCGTTAAAAACGGGGCGGCTGAACTGCTCCAGCCACCCCGTTGAAAAAGGGAGTTATTTACCGGATTTTCCCAGTTTGTACCCGGCGTAGGTTTCCGTGTTGTACAGGGGCTGGTTGTCCGGCACGGCGTAACCGATGGATTTGCGAATGGCGAGGAAGTCCGCCACGCCTTCCGGCCCCACCTGGTTCAGAGGTGCTTTGTGCAGTCCGGCCATCAGCACCATGCGGCAGTAGGCATCCGCATTTTCCATGAACCATTCCGCTTCTTCCACGTCACGTGCTCCGGTAATGACTCCGTGGTTTTCCATGAAAACGACGGTGGATTGTCTGGCTGCTTCCGCCACGGCCCGGGCCGTTTCCAGAGAGCCGGGCGTTCCGTAAGGGGCCAGCGGGATGTGTCCCAGGAAGATATCCGCTTCCGGATTGATGCCGGAGGGGGGAACCTGCCCGGCAAACAGGAAGGCATTGCAGTGCGGGGGATGGGCATGGATGCAGGCATTGACGCCCACGGATTTCATCATGGCAATGTGCGTTTTCACCTCACTGGTGGAGGGGCGGATGCCCGCTTTCTGGCGCGCGTCCATGTCCACCATGCAGATGTCTTCCACAGTCATGAAGCCTTTGGAACACAGGGTGGGGGAGCAGAGCAGCAGGTTCTGAGCCACGCGCACGGAGATGTTGCCCCCGTTGCCGTCCACATATTCCCGGTTCCACAGGCGGCGCCCTATGTCGCACATGCGTTCCTTGATGACCAGAATTTCCGGGGAATGGAAGAATTCATTCACTTCCTCCCGCGTGACGGGGTTGTATTTTTCCCATGGGAACACTTTGTCCGGCAGGGGAGGGGAGATTGACCAGTCTTCTGACATATTTAGTAGCGTGTTATTGGTTGAACTTTTCGTAGGCGGCTTCCTGGGAACCCGGCATATATGTCCGGTAGGTGATGCCGAAGGCGGCCCGGGCCTGCTCCGGCGTAGAGTACACCCCGGCGCCCGCAAAGGCAAACATGGATGCGCCCAATACCGTACTTTCTGACACTTCAGAGACTTTGACGGGAATCCGGAGAATGTCCGCCCTCATCTGGGTCCAAACTCTGTTTCTGGCGCCTCCGCCCACCAGGATGAGGAATTCGCTTTTGAAGCCGCCCACGGATTCCAAACGGCGCAGGCGGGATTTCAGCCGCCAGGTGAGAGCCTCCATGGCGGCGCGGTAGATATGGCCGCGTGTTCTTCCCAGCACCAGTCCGTTGATGGAGCCTTTCCGGTCTCCGGAGGCCAGGAAGTCCGGAACCATTGTCACGCCGTCGCAGCCGGGTGGGACGGCGGCCGCTTCCGCATCCATGGTGTCATAGGATTCCCCGTGAAAGCAGGCTGCTTTCACCCATTCGATAATGCCGGAGCCCAGCCATTGGAGCCCGGGGTTAAGAAAGCCGGATTCCGCGTCGAATTCCGCCGTGGCGCCGTCCTCATAATCTTCCCGGGCCAGCCTGGCCTGTGCGGAGCGCGCCATCAGGATTTCCCATGTTCCGGAGGAAAGGACGGGCTGGTTCTTGTCTGCTCCGGAACCGAAAATGGCGAACTGGGTGTCGTGCCCGGCGGAGATAACGGGAATGCCCGCCAGGGCCGGGAGATTCATCGCGTCTGCCGCTTCCGGCGTAAGGAGGCCAATGGTTTCCCCTGCATCCACGATGGGAGGGAAGAGGCCGCGGCTCAAACCGAGGCAGTTCAAAATGAATTCGGAAAAATCTCCCGTTTCCAGATCCGTGAGCTGGGAGGTCCCTGCCATGGTCCGGTCTGTCGTCATGATGCCGGTGAGCTTGTAGGCCAGCAGGTTGGAGATGAAGAGCCACGCATGGGCTTTTTCCAGAAGTTCCGGGTGGTTTTCCCTGAGCCAGACGAGTTTGTAAATGGTGTTGAAAGCAAAGGCCCCCACGCCGGAGATACGGTTAAGTTCCTCCTGGGAGATATATTTGCCGATGTTTTTCATGACCTCCGCCGTGCGGGGGCATTTCCAGGATATGACAGGATAGAGCAGGTTGCCGGCGTCATCCACCAGCGCGCCGTCCACGCCGAAGGTGGTAATCGTGACGGCCGTCACCTGTTCCGCATTTAGCCCTTCCAGGGCCTTCACGGCACATTCGGAGAGCTGTCTGAAAATCCGGTCGGCGTCCCAGACGTGAAATTCCGGATTTTCCTCACCGGGCAGCGTGGCGTTCGGCTGTGAGGCCTTTCCCACAATGACGCCTTGTTCATCCACAACCATGGCGCGCACATTAGTCGCGCCGCAGTCCAAGCAGAGGGAGTACATGAGTTAAGATTTAATAGTGAAAAGTTAATAGGAATCCGGCTGAGCGTGTTGAGTTGGTTTGTTAATAGAAATGAGCATTTTAGGGATTTCTGTGCTGTCTTGGTTGACAGAGGAAGATTCCGTTTCCGTCAGGCTTCCGTGGCATGCAACAGTTTAGGCCGTGTATGCGTCCCGGAATATTCCTTCAGGACAATGCGGGTTTTGGAAAAGAAGTCCCTTCTGCGGCTCCCGTAAGCAGCTTCGGATAAATTGGCGGCAATGCCCGCACCGGAACGTAGGAGCTGGCTGAGCAATTCCCGTTCGACGCCCTGCTTTTTCAAGTACCTGCATCATTGAATAATGCGGACTGCGAAAGAAAAGCTTTTCGCGGAAACGGGACTTTCTGCCATGTTTTATCCGAAGCTGTTAACTATTACCTATTAACTGTTACCTTTTCGTTTTCAGTATTTTCCGTATAATGGCCCGTAGTTGGCGCAGGCCCGGAAATCAGCTCCTTCCGGGTCCGCCGTGCCGTGGAGACCCCAGGCAGAGGGGCGGTAGATTTGGTCATCCGGAATGTTATGGGCGTATACGGGAATGCGCAGCATGGAGGCCAGCGTCAGGATGTCTGCGCCGATGTGGCCGTAAGTAAAGGCTCCGTGGTTGGCTCCCATGTTGGCCATGACGCTGTACACGTCCGTAAAGGCTCCCTTGCCGGTCAGGCGCGGGGCGAACCAGGTGGTCGGCCAGCCCGGGTCAGTGCGTTCGTCCAGGGTCTTGTGCACCTCGGCAGGCAGATCAACAGACCAGCCTTCCGCCACGATGAGGACGGGGCCGAGTCCCTTGACGATGTTCAGGCGCATCATGGTGACGGGAGCGCCGCCCCTGGTGACGTAGTGGACGGAGTAGCCGCCGCCGCGGAAGTATTCCCGGTTGGCCGGGCACCAGACGGCTTGTTCCATCATGGTTTTCGCATCGTCCGGAGTGACGTCCCAGTGTTTTTTCATGACGGGCTGTCCGTCCTTGCCCGTGCAGGCCATGCAGCCGTCCAGGGCGGCGGAGCCGGAATTGATGAGGTGGATGATGCCGTCCTTGGCATGGCCTTCCAGCGTATAACCCGTGACGCGCTTTACGGCTTCCGGACTCCAGTAGGTGCGAACGTCCGCGAAGACATTGGCCTGTCCGGTCAGCAGATAGCCGAAGAGGAGGCAGGCGCCGTTGAGAGAGTCATTTTCCGTGGCGAAGGGAAGCGGGGCGCGCGGGCCGTTCCAGTCAAAGGTGGAGTTAAGCAGGGTTTCCGCGATGTCTCCGTTCGGGTAGAAGTCCGTCCAGTGGCGCTGGCCCTGGAAGCCGCCGGCAATGGCTTGGTAACCCAGGGATTCTTCTTCGCGGTCAATTTTCTTGAGCTTGGGATTGCCCTGCATCATGTCGCGGAAGATCATGGCCATCAGCACGCTTTCCCTGAAAGTTTTGCGGCGTCCGGCTTCATCCAGCTTCAGGTCCGGACGGTTTTTGTCCTCGGCGAATTTAAAGACGGAGTCAGCCCATTGCATGGCGAGGTCGAATTCCGCTTCGTCATAAATTTTCTGGTCCATGCGGCGGCGCACTTCCGTCATGTCCACGGCCTGTACGCGGATGCCCAGGTAATTTTCCCAGAAAGACTGGTCCACAATGGAACCGGCAATGCCCATGGAGCAGCCGCCGATGGAAAGATAGCCTTTTCCGCGGAGGGTGGCTACGGCGAGGCCGGCGCGGCAGAAGCGCAGGATTTTTTCAGCTACATCTTCCGGGATGGAAGTATCCGTGGCGTCCTGCACGTCTTTTCCGTAGATGGAGAAAGCCGGGAATCCTTTCTGGTTCAGGCCGGCCAGCGCAGCGGCCAGATACACGGCGCCGGGGCGTTCCGTGCCGTTGAAGCCCCAGATGGCCTTGGGAGTGAACGGATCCATGTCAAATGTTTCACTGCCGTAGCACCAGCAGGGCGTAACGGCCAGGGAGGCGCCGACGTTGTTGGCCTTGAATTTGTCCGCGCAGGCGGCGGCTTCCGCCGGGCCGCCGATGCAGGTGTCCGCGATCACGCATTTGACGGGTTCTCCGGAGGCGTGGCGGATGTTGGCCTCAATAAGGGCGGCGGCCGCCTTGGCCATGTTCATGGTTTGATCTTCCAGGGATTCCCGGACGCCGAGGCGGCGACCGTCAATCGTGGGGCGGATACCGATGGTTGGTAATGCTGTTTTCATATCTTGCGTAGGTGATGTGAAGCTGGTTCATGCCTGGGCAGGCTTTTCTTCCTCTTCCTTTTTCAGATGAGTGTTGCGGAAGAAGAAGCCGTAAATTAGTACCACGGCAAAGCAGATGATGGGAATAAAGAAGGATGACCGCACCGCTTTTTCCACGAAGTTTTCCTGGGCCGTCTGGAATTGCTTCATGTCCAGGGGCAGGGCGATGAGGTTGTCCAGCACTTCCGCCTGGTTTCCGGATAACGTGGAGAGAGCCGGAATCAGGGAGAATTGCTGAATTTGCTGTTCTCTTCCGGCAGGAGCGGGGAGGCGTTCCAGATTGGCTTTGAAAACGGCCAGTTCCCCAGGCTTGAGGGAGGAGCAGCCGGGCAGGGATTTGGCCGCCTGCTCAAAAGCGTCCCCTTCCAGGGAGGGGAGGGAAAGGAAGGTTTCCAGGTTTTTCTGGAATTTGCCGGCGGCCCTGGCTTGTTCTTCTCCGTCCGCAGGGCTGGCTTCTGACATCCTGTACAGCGCCAGCATGGCTCCGGATAAGGATTTGCGGGCGTCCGCAGCTTCCGCCTGCGCGATCAGAGGACGGTTGATGGATTCAAAATAGGCCACCTGGTTTTTTACTGTGGTGTTGTCTATCCAGGAACCCATGTACGGGGTAATGACTGCGCCGCCCAGAATGGCCATGATAAGGCCCGCAGCTCCCAGTTTCACTTCAGACCCCAGTCCGCGCAGGGCGATGCCGTAAATAGTGGGGAACATCAGGGACATGCAGCCGGAGATTCCGACCAGTGTCCAGACGGAGATTTCCCTGGGCAGATAGATGGTGCCCAGGCAGCAGAGAATGCCGGCGACGGCGAAAAGGGACATCATGTTGGCCGGGTTAAATTTTTTCATCAGGGCCGTAGTGATGGCGCGGCAGGCGATAAACAGGATGATGGAAAAGATATAGTAGTTGGAGGCCGCCGCTTCCTGCATTCCGGGGAAGACGGACATGATGTATTTAATCGTCCACGTCCACACGGCAATCTGCACGCCTACATAGAAAAACTGGGCCGCCACGCCGCAGAAGTAGCGCGGAAGCTTCACCAATTTCATAAGCTGGCAGCGGTAGTCCGGCATGATGAGCAGGAAGGCGATGGGCCCGATCATCATAATCAGGATTTGCTGCACCATGCTGAATTCGAAAGCGGAATAGTACTGGAACAGGAAGGGGATGAGAAT
>UMLG01079016.1_pt1 | contig 11681 bp, 9 predicted proteins | sample 1966511 | NCBI WGS metagenome assembly UMLG01 (sample SAMEA4836195, study PRJEB28245) | human gut metagenome | biome: gut microbiome; material: fecal sample | place: Denmark | collected 2008
CGGGGATTGCTACCAACGCCAGCGACGCGACCAGCGACGACCTTACGGTAGACACCACCCTCGGAACCGCCGCAAAAGCCGGCGACGCTATTTATAACGCGGCCAAGGCCGGGGCTTCGGGTTCCGCCTTCAAATACGAGCCGATAGCCCTTGTAGGCGAAAGCTACGACGTGGAAGCACTTAGCAACCATATCGTAAACGCTTGGACTATCGGGCAAATCCGGGAAAGCAATATCCCGCCCGTAGGCTCCGCAGTAAAAGCCAAACTTCCCGGTATGGTATTCATTTAATCGTTAATCGGACAAAGCTATGCAGAAAAGTTTAATGATTGGCATTACCGAAAAGGATATGCAGGCCGTAATTAACACCTACGACCTTAAACCGTACTACTATCCTACCTTGTTCCCCTTGAAGGAGAACTACACGCTTACCTGGAAAGCCCTTGAAGCGCAGGTAGGGTTAAAGATTGCCGGCGACCTTGTAGCACGCGGCGCAAGTATCAACAAAAAGACCCGCGAAGCTATCGCGCGTATTCAGGGCGATATTCCGAAGGTGGCTATTAAGCGCACCAAGGACGAAAACGAGCTTAACGAATACGACATTATGGTAGCGATGACTTCCGCGAACCCCGACCTTCGGGCGTTGGTAGAAGCGTGGGCCGAAGATACGCAATACTGCTGGGACGGAGTGGCCGCCCGCTTGGAATGGATTGCGTTGCAGTCTATTTCGTTGGGCAAAGTAACGCTTACCAACGACAACAACAATAGCGTAATTACCGAGTACGACGTAGATTATCAAATCGACGCAACGCAGAAGGTAGGATTTCAGACCGGCTCGGCCGCTTGGAACACCACCGGCGCGAAACCGTTTAGCAAGGACTTTAAGGCTATCGCAGCTAAGGCCAAGAAAAAGGGTATTAGCTTGAAGTACGCTTTTATGAACCTTGACACCTTCGCGCTTATGGTTCAGACCGAGGAAGTAACGAAACTTTGCGCTTCGTTCGCGGCTAACGCCTTGAACATCGCACAAACGCCGAGCTTGGAACAGGTAAACGCGGCTATGAAGGGTTTGGCGTACCTGCGCGGCTTGCAGGTCGTAGTTATCGACCAAGATATTACTATCGAGAAGGACGACGGAAGCCGCATTACCGGCAACCCGTTCGCCGACAACGTGGTAATGTTCAGCGAAAGCAAGGTGCTCGGTTCGACCTATTGGAAGAAGCCGGCCGATATGAACCTTAAAGGTTCCGTAGCAATCAAAGCTATGAACGGCCACACCTGCGTAAAGAAGTATTCCACCGAGGAACCTATCGAAGAAGTTACCGTAGGAATTGCAAACGCTTTCCCGGCTTGGCTTTCTTCGGGCCGTTCCTTCCTTATGGACACTTCTAACAGCACTTGGACACACTAACCGGAAAGGGGACGGCCGGCAACGGTCGCCCCTATCCTAATACCCTTACCCGATGACTTACAAAGAATGGATTACTAAAACGGTCGGCAAATTCCAGCTATCGGCGGACGACGTGGATTTGATACTTTGCAACCAAAGCGGACTTATCCCCGACCCGGACGCACCGGTAGACGTGCGGAAGGCTAAAACGGCCATTTGCCGAGAGTTTACAACGCTTATCCCCCTTGCCAATATCGGAGAAGGCGGGTATTCCATTAGTTGGAATTGGGACGCTATCAAACTTTGGTATAACGCGACTTGCACGGAATTAGGCATTACGCCGGCCGGCAAGCCCAAAATTCGGAACAAAAGCAACGTATGGTAACGACTTCCTACCAATACCCGCAATACTTGTACGCCTTGCAGCACGACGGCGAAAGCGTCCAATTACCTAACGGTTCTTGGGAAACGCCCGCCGCCGCATGGGAGTTAGAAGCAGTTTGCCGGGAAGAAACCAACGGTAAAGGTTCGACAATTCAGACCGCCGACGGAGAAACCCGCGTATTCGCTTCGCTTATCCAGCTACCGAAAGGTACGGCCAAAATTCCCGAAGGCACGCAGGTAATTGTAACGCGGGAGAAGGTAGACGTTAGCCAGCTTTCGAATACCGAGTTTGTAGAAGCAGCCAAAGCAACGGGCTTAGTTGTAGTAACCGGAACTTGCGAAAAGTTCGACCTCGGCCGGCTTCATTGCCGGTTATGGATTTAACACAAAGAGGTATGCAGAGTATAGAAACCGATGATATTCTTTTTGAGATTCTGAACGCTTCGGCCGAATTGAAAGCGGCCCTTAGCGGCGGAATATTCGTGCAGGGAGAACGGCCGGATAATTCCGGGAAGGAAGACGTAGTAATTAACAACCTATTCCTAAACCACGAAGTACCGCAAACCGGAACTTCAAACGTAAATATCCACGTCCCCGACAAAAAGGAAAGGATAGGCCGAACCGAACAATTTAAGGCGCATAGGGAGCGAATACGCGAACTAACGGCTATTGTTCTATCGGTTCTAAAATCGGCGAACATTACCGGGCTGACTATTCGGGTTTCTACGGAAGCCATAATTAAAGAACCGGGCATTAACGAGCATTACAACAACTTGCGGGTAGAATGGAATATACAACGAACTAATTAAAATTTACGACAATGGCAGCAAAGAAAACTTATACTATCGGTCTTTCCAAGATTGAGGTAGGAGCAATTGCCGAGGACGGCGGTATGGGCGAAACCTTGGACGTATTGGGTTATACCTACCAAGACACCTGCACGATGACGCAGGAAGACCCGGAAACAACCGACCACTACGCCGAAGAAGTGGACGACCCCGTAATAAGCATTAGCCGGGGCGGAAAAACGAACTTCAACTTTTCGATTATGAACCCTTCGGTTACGGTTCTTGCCGACCTTTTGGGCGGCGTAGGTACCCCCGGCACGGGTTCAACGCCGGATAAATGGGAAGCCCCGGACAAAATCCCCGTAGTCGAAAAGTCGGTACGCATTACCCCGGAACAGGGCCTTAAATTCGAGATTCCGCGCATGAAGCTCGTAAGTAAGATTAACGCAACTTTCAGCAAAAGCGGTATTCTTCTTATCGAGGTCGCCGGTACGGTTATGCAGCCGACCAAAACGGGAACTAAGAAAATGACCGCTACGCTTATGACCGCAGACGCACAGGCATAACGCGGGGAAAGCCTTATTTTAACCCGAAAGCCCCCAAAATGAAAGTTTCGGGGGCTTTCTTGATTTAGCTACGATATGAACGAAGATAACATAAGAGAAAAAACGGATTTAGAGTTAGAGCGCGAAGAACTTAACCTTTTGGTAAAGCAAGGGGTTCGGTTCAGCGTTACACACAAAATCCGCCGGCGTAAAAAAGGCGTTAAAGGGTTCTTTCAACGCCCCGAAGTAGTTACGGTAAAGGAAGACTTCGAAATACAGGAACCTACGCTTTCGGTTCTTGACAGACTTAGCGCGATATGGGTAGAAATGGGCTTAGACGAAAAACGGCTTACAGCCGGCGGAACGGAAACCTTGGCGGAAGCGAAGCGCATAGCCAAAGATAACGCCGCGCGTATGGCCCGAATAATCGCTATTGCCGTATTGGGCGAAGACTACCACGTTACCGAAGTTTGCGCGGGCGGAAGGGTAAAAAAATACAACGACGATAAGGAGTTAGACCGGCTTACGGCCCTTTTCTTCCACACTATTAAACCTTCCAAATTGGTAGGACTTTCCGAAGCCGTAACCAGCGTAAGCAACTTAGGGGATTTTATAAACTCTATGCGCTTGATGAGCGGCGCAAGGACGACCCAACCGAGGACGGAGCGCATAGAGTAATAGGGCTTAATAGTCCTTACGGCCGCCGGGGTTCGATTTGCGCCCACCTTGGCTGGACATGGGATTACTTACATCACGGCGTAGCTTGGGCCGTTGTTCAACGGTTGTTAATCGACGCGCCGCGCATGGCCGACGACGAAGACGGCAATACAGCGGGCAACACGACAACCAAGATAACCAGCGAGAACGCCGAAAGTGTTTTACAACAAATAAATAGCATTATCCGATGAATATAAAAGGCGGTGCCTTGGAGTTCGATATAATTGCGAATAACGGGCAAATAAATAGCGCATTGGCCGAAACCAAAAGGCGCGTACAAGGCTTCACGGATGCAACCGTAGAAGGCGGCGAACGTATGGAAGCCGCGTACAGAGAAGCCGCCGCACAAATTGAAGCGGCGTTTAAGGATATAGACACTATGGCCGCAATCCATAGTAACGCAATCGCCGACCTTGAAAAAGAGTACGCCCGTTTGGGTGAAGCGGCCGGGGCCGCCTTTATGAAAGGCACCGCCAAGGGGGACGAAGAATATAGGGCATTAACGGCAAAACGGCAGGCCATAAAGGACGAAATAAGCCAGCGAAAAACACTTTTGCAGGAAGTAGCGAATACGGCGGACGCTCTATTGAAGGAAGAAATAGCCTTAAACGAAAATAAGGCCAAGGTAGAGCAAAACGCGAAGGCAAAGGGGATGTTACGAACGCAAGTTATGAACCTTAAAAATTCACTTGCGGAAATGGAGCAGGCAGGGAAACGAGATACGGACGAATTTAGGGCTATGCAGGCGGAATTAGGCCGTTTGGCGGACGCTATGGCCGACGCAAATACGCAGGCTAAAATTATGTCCGACGACTACCAAAATATGAATACCGTATTAGAGGTAATGGGCGGTATAAGCGGGGCTTTTTCGGCCGCGCAGGGTGCAGTAGGACTGTTTGCCGGGGAAAACGAAAACCTGCAAAAGATTATGGTTAAAGTTCAGTCCCTTATGGCTATAACCATAGGCTTGCAGCAGGTAGCCAAAACCTTAAACAAGGATTCATATACCCAGCTTGTATTAGTCCGCAAGGCGAAAGAATTACTTACCGTAGCGGAAACGAAGTTTGCTACGGCTTTGGGTATTTCCAACGTAGCGGCAAAGGCGTTAATGGCGACCTTAACCCTTGGCCTTTCAGTAGCGATTACCGCCGCGATAGCCTTAATTTCCAAATTCATATCCAAGAACCGGGAAGCAAAGAAGGCGCAAGAAGAATTTAATAACAAAGTGGTAGAAGCTGCCGCCGAACCGGTTACGGCAATTATCGAACTGTCTAATGCTTGGAACCGGTTAGGTAACGATATGGCCGCTAAAAACAAATTTATCGAAGACAATAAAGACCGCTTCGAGGACTTGGGATTTTCCATAAAGTCAGTTAAGGACGCGGAAGATTTGTTAGTAGCTAATAAAGGCAAGTTTATAGAAGCGTGTTTACAACGCGCTAAGGCTTTGGCCGTGCAGGAATTGGCCGTAGAGAAATACAAGGAAGTATTAAAGGCCCAGCAGGAGTTAGAGGCCACTCCGAAAGCGTATGTATCGAAGAAAGGAACTTATAAGGACGGTTACGGCGTGGAGCGGGAAGGCGTTGTAATTGAAAAATCCCGCAATTGGCAAAAGGCCGAAGAAGCCGTAGCGAAAGCGGAACGGGAATACAACGCCTTGATAAACCAACAAGTAGAATTTACCGCGAAAGAACGCGAAATTTTGGATTCTATCGGGGCCGGTGCGAATAAAATTGCAGAAGGCAGTATAGAGGCTTTGGAAAAGACCATTTCCGAACTACGGAAGAAATACAAGGAAGCTACCACCGATAAGGAGCGGGCCGAGTTATTGGCGAAAATCAAAGAACAGGAAGCGTTACTTAAAAAAATGGATTTATCCGGCACGTCTTCTAAGACTACGCAAAAAGACCCGTTTACGGAACAATTGGAAGCCCGGAAAAAGAAATATACGGAGTATTACAATTGGGTAAATTCCAAAGACGAAGTAGTACGCAATGCCGCAAAAGCCGAGTTCGCCGGGTTGCTGAAAGAAGGAAGTAGCTATTTGGATTATTTACAGAAGCAGCGCGACCAGCTTATTAAGGCTATCGGAAGCGGAACGGCCACAAAGACACAAGCCGAAGAATTGCAGAAGCTAAATAACGCCATAGCCAACGAAACGAAGGAAACCGTTTTAGCCGGATTCGAAAAGGAGCTTAAAGAACAACTTTCCGGGGCACGTTCCATTTTGGAAATGGTTAATATCTTGGAAGAAAAGCGTAAGGCTTTGACCGGGGACGGTTCCGACCTTGACAAAGGTAAAAGCGACATTATTAAGAAGCAGCAGGAAGACGTAGAGCAAAAGGCCAAAGACCGGACAAAAGCCCTATTATCCGAATATGCGGACTATTTGGGTAAGAAGATAACCTTTGAAGCCAACTACGCCGAAAATAGCCGCCTTCTTAACGAGCAATTGGCGAAGGCCAAGACGGACGACGAACGCCGTATAGCCTTGGAAGCCTTGGCGAATTTGGAGAAAGAGCGCAAAAAATACGCAAAAAGTTCGGGGAACGAAGACTACGACGCATTGGTAGAGGAATACAAAACATATCAGCAAAAATGCGCCGATATTTCCGCGCAATACGACGAAAAAATAGCATTGGCAACCCAGCAGAATAACGAAGAATTAGTAGCGAAATTGCAGGAAGCCAAGAATAAGGCCCTTTCGTCCGCAGCGTTGCAGGAATTGACCGATTCCGGGGCTTGGGAGCAACTTTTCGGGAACCTCGACGACCTTACTACGGCGCAAATACAGGCCCTTATAGATAAAATCGAAGCGCAAAAGGCCCAATTAGGCGTAGAACTTAACCCGCAAGACTTAGACGTAGTTTTAAGCAAGTTGCGGGAAGCCAAGGACGAAATACAGACCCGCAACCCGTTTAAGGCCCTTTCTACGGCTTTGAAGGACTATAAGAAGGACGCAAGTAAAGCGAACCTATCCGAAGTATTCAAAGGCGTAGGGGCTACGGCCGATTTGGTAAAAGGTTCGTTCGACGCGGTTACGGGTGCTATTGAGAAAATGGGAGGTTCTATGGACGACGAAACCCAAGCTATTTTAGGGGACGTAGGCGGAATTGTGGACGGAATAGGGCAAATGGCACAGGGGTACGCAACTATGAACCCGGCCCAAATGATACAGGGAGCCGTAGGTATGCTAACTTCCGTCTTTGACCTGTTCAACTCCCGCGACCGTAAGGCCGAACGAGCCATTAAGAAACACGCTGCTGCCGTCGAAGAATTGGAACGCGCCTACAAAGCACTTGAACACGCCGTAGATAAGGCGTTAGGCGAATCGGTTTACGATAACCAAAAGGCCCTTATTAACAATATGCGCGAACAACGCGCGCACTTGCGGGCTATGTGGGAAGCGGAAGAAAGCAAGAAAAAAACCGATAGTGGTAAGGTAAACCAATATAAGGAGCAGTACGAAGAATTAGGCCGCCAAATCGAAGACACCATAGCCGAAATTACGGAAAGCGTAACGCAGACTTCGGCAAAGGACTTGGCTACGCAATTGTCCGACGCGATAGCCGAAGCCTACTCCGACGGCTTCAACAGCGACAAAGTAAAAAGCGCGATTGAAAAGGTTACGAACCAGGTATTAGGTAATGCCGTAAAGAACGCCTTAAAAAAACAATTCCTCGAACAGCAGCTACAAAATGCCGTAAAGCAGTTGCAGCGCGATATGGGTTTTGACGATGAAGGCGGCGGTTCCTTCGACGGCTTGACCCCGGAAGAACAGCAACGGTTTAAGGATAGAGTAAACTCAATAGCCCAAGGGTACGCCGAAGCCTTGAAGTTGTACGAAGATTTGTTTAAGGACTTGGACGATAACGGCGACCCTACTACGAGCCTATCCGGTGCAATTAAGGGAGCCAGCCAAGAAAGTATAGATTTATTGGCCGGACAAACGAACGCCGTACGTGTAAACCAAGTGCAGGAAATAGAAATCTTGCGCCAGCAGCTTATACACCTTGCCAACATCGACGGCAAATTAAGCGTATCGAACCGGTACCTTGAACAGATAGAAAAGAATACTTCGGGAAGCGCGTCCGACCCGTTACGGGCGCAAGGAATAACAATGTAGCGATATGGAAGTAAATAAACGATTGGCCCGCGACGCCAAAAAGAAAGGCATTTGCGAAGAATGGTACGGCCGCCTTATAGATACCAAAGGGAAAGACGAACTTATTAAAATGTACCTTGAAGGTATCGACTTTTGCCTAAGCAACGAGTACCCCAGCAACGAATTTATACGCCAGCACTTCGTAGGTGCTTGCGAAGCCTACGGCGTGTTCCTCGACCAAGCTATTACGGCCGGAAACTTCCGGCACGTAGTAGCCCTTGGCCGTTGCGAGGGTACCGCCACTTACGACGGTTGGAACGTAGGGCAGGTATTCGCAAAGCACCAAAGCCGGTTAAAGGTTCTTGCTACCGGTAATTCCTTCGTAATGGTAGACGTATTCGACGATACCACCGTAGAAGTAGAAGCACGGGATAACGCGAAGATTTGCGTAAACCACTACGGCGGGAACTTGACGACTACCACCGGCGACGGCGAAGGTAACGCGATAATAAAAGTTATTCGAAAAACGACTAAAACGTATTGATATGGCAGACGAAAGTAACATTATCCTAAATATGCCCTTCGATGAAGCGGCCGGTTCTACCATTGCTTACGATTACAGCAAGACACGGGCGGACGGTACGGTAGTAGAAGCAGATTTTACCGGCGGAAAGCAAGGCAATTGTATAAAGTTCGACGGTAACGGGCATTGCGATATAGACAAAAACGTAATTCCCCTTACCGGGAACTTTACCCTGCTTGCCTGGTTGAAGCGTTCAGCCTTCCCGGACGGCTTTACAGGTAAGCGTATCGGATTCTTTGCCCGCTGGGAAGCCATAGAAGGTTATACGGAAGCGTGGTTTAACCTTGCGGCCGATACTTGGGGCTATTGGGCTATCGTCAAAGAGGGCCTAACAATCCGCATTTACCTTGATACGGCATTGGTGCAGACCATTACGCTACCCGCCCAGCCTACCGGTTTCGCTATCCTGCAAGACATCTATACGACCGCCAACGGGTACGGTTGTATCGACGAAGTTAAGGTATATAATACCGCCTTGCCGCAGGAAGAAATTACCGAAAGTATTGCTACGGTGGCGCAATTGGCTTACAGTATAGACGGAACCGATTTTAAGGCTTGGGATATTTATGTAAGCGAAAGTAACGGCCTTCTTGACCGTCCCAAAATGAAAACCCCGGTTTCCGTTGATTGGCCGGATTATCACGGGGAGATAGTAGACCTTGAAAACAAGATACTGCAACCCCGCGAAATAGCCCTTAATTGCTTTATGAAAGCGAACGGGAAGGTAGACTTTGTTACGAAGCTAAACGACTTCTTGGACGTATTCAACCGGCCCAACACCCAGCGGCTTATGGTAGATATACACCCTACGAAACCGTTGCTTTACGAAGTCTATAACGAGAACGGGGTAGCCATTAACAAACGTTGGAACGACGACCTTATGGTAGGAACCTTTACCTTGAAATTGAAGGAACCCGACCCGGTAAAGCGTATCGTACGGCACCAGCGTTTAAGCAATGATACGAAAACGCTAACGATTACCCTAACCAGCAAGAAGGCGGTTACTATCTTTTGGGGCGACGGAACCCAAACGAACGACGTTTACGGAACCGACGTAACAGCGAGTCACGAATACACGACCGACGGAATTTTTTACGCCATTGTCGCCGGAGTTATCGAAGAAATAGAAAGTTTCACTACTAACGGTATTATCGTATGGAACAAATTATAGTAAGACACCCGGACGGGACTACGGCCCTATTGACTTCGCGGGCGCGTAAGTCCGGAGTTACCAAGGCCGAACAAAGTATTACGCTGTTAGGGGCGGATACGGTGGCGATAACCGTAAAAAGTGCCACGCCCTTAACCTTCCACTTGGGCGACCAAATAGACGTTTACGGGAAGACTTATACCCTTAACCAGCTTCCGGGCATTAAGAAGACCGGAAACCGGAATTTCGAATATACCCTTACTTTCGAAGGCGTACAGTACGAGTTAATCGACGTGCAATTTTTGTTACCGGACGATACCGTATTAGATAGCTTTACGGGCGATTTAGAAGACTTCTTAGGTATTCTTATCGGGAACCTTACCCGCGTATATCCGGGTAAATGGGTGTTAGGCGTTTATCCGGCCAATACGGAGTATAAAACGCTTACCTATACGGAAAAGAATTGTTTGGAAGTGTTGCAAGACCTTTGCGAACAGTACAGCACCGAATTTGAGATTACCCAAGCTAACGGCGTTCGTACGCTCAATATCAAAACGGCCGGGGTAAACTTCCCCTATACCTTCCGGTACGGACGTACCGGCGGGCTTTACGAATTAACGCGCCAAAACATCAATTCCAAGAACGTAGTTACCCGGCTATACGTCTACGGCGGTAGTAGCAACCTTGGGGACAAATACCGTTATACCCGTCTTTGTCTTCCGGGCAAAGCTAAAAACGCTTCCTACATCGAGGACGCGGCCGCTATTGCGGCTTACGGGTTGAAGGAGAATACAAAGATATTCGACGACATCAGACCCGAACGCTACGGCGAAGTAACAGCCGCCGGAAGCGCGTATTATGCTTTTAAGGACGCTACTATGAACTTCGACCTTAACGAAAAGGATAGCGCGGGTAATACAAAGTGGCTTATCGACGGAGCTACTGCAAAGGTAAAGTTCACTACCGGAAACTTGGCCGGCTATGAATTTGACATACACAAGTACGACCACGCGACGAAGGAAATACAGGTGGTACCGTTCACGGACGAAAACGGCATGAAGTTCCCCAGCGAAACAAGTGCGGCGTTTCAGTTCGGCGTAGGCGATAAGTATTTCTTCACGGATATAAATTTGCCGGACGCTTACAAGACCGACGCGGAAAACAAACTCCTTGCGGAAGGCAACAAGGCAATAGCCGAATACAGCCAGCCGCAAGTACAGTACGGGTTAAGTATCGACGAAAATTTTATACGTCAGTTCGCCGGCGAATTGACCGTAGTAAACCTTTTCGCCGTCGGCGATTATATCCCGGTGGAAGATGAAGACATAGGCGTAAACAAATCGGTACGAATTACGGCCTTTACGCGCGATTTGCTGCGGGAATACAAGTATAATATAACCTTGGGCGATAGCGTAACCAAAACAACGATAACCCGCGTTATCGAAGACTTGCAGAAAATCGACAATGTTATAGAGATAAACGACCTTGCCGACCCGTCGAAGGCCCGCCGCAATTGGAAAGCCAGCCAAGAAGTATTAGCTAATGTTTTCGACCCCGAAGGACACTATTACAGCGAGAAGATAAAGCCGCTTTCGATTGAAACGACCATGTTAGCCACCGGCGCACGTTCCCAGCAGTTCGTATTACAGAACACCCGCTTTGAACCGAACTACGAAGGGAATCCCAATACGGTAAAGGTGGTAGGCGGTACGTTGGTTCACTATACGATAGCGGAAACCGTAAAAAGTTGGCAGCTAAATACGGCCACCTTTTCGAACCTTGTAAGCGGAACGGTCTACTACATATACGCCCGTTGCCAAAAGACAGGAACGGCCGGAAACATCGTTTTCGACACAGTACAGCGAGCGGTAGACGGCGACCCTATATATTACTATTTCTTAGTGGGAAGCCTAAGCAGCGCGATAACGGACACCGACGGAAAGCGGCCGGCGCGTCTTATTTCCCTAACTTATGGCGCAACGACCATTAACGGGCGTTTCATTACTACGGGGCGAGTTCA
>UMLG01048449.1_pt1 | contig 11609 bp, 17 predicted proteins | sample 1966511 | NCBI WGS metagenome assembly UMLG01 (sample SAMEA4836195, study PRJEB28245) | human gut metagenome | biome: gut microbiome; material: fecal sample | place: Denmark | collected 2008
GGGCCGTGGCCGTACCGCTGCCGGGGCGATGTGTGGGCGGATGGTCTGCCGGTAGGACTGGGAGAGTGCTTCCCTCCCCATGCGCTGTGGCGCCGCTGCCTGCGGGAGACGGCGCAAGAGCGGGGGCTGGTCCTGCACCCCGGCGATTTCTGGTTGGGGGAGGAGGGACTGCTCCTGCCGGGGAGCCGTCCCAGCGGGGGATACGAGGTGGTGTGTTTGCCCTACGACCCGGAGCTGGGGCCGCTGGATCCACTTGGGCCGTGATGGGCCGGTAACGAGTACATGAACAAAGAGCTTAAGGACACTACCATCACCGTCTGCGCCACGCAGGACACTGTGGAGAGCGACAGCTTCAACAACACCTATGACGAGAACGCCACTTACCCTGTGGTGAACGTTACGGAACTGAAGGAGGCTCTGACCAACGACGGCTACTATTACGGCGGCGGTACTGCTGTGCAGGTTCAGGAGGGTACGCTGGTCATCAATGGCGGCACCTTTGCCTGTGAGCCATTCGAAGATCCGTATGGCTACAACTTCCTGATCAACTGTGTGGACAGCGCTTACAAGAATGGTACGGCGAAGGTCATCATTCAGGGTGGTACGTTTATCAACTTCGACCCCTCCAACAACTCCGCTGAGGGTGCCGGCACCAACTTCGTGGCCGATGGTTACAAGGTCGTGCCTCAGACTCAGACCAACGGCGACATTTGCTATACTGTGGTTGCTGAGTAATTCCCTGCATCAAAAAGAGCGCTCTCCCCGGAATGGGAAGAGCGCTCTTTTGATGTGTGAGATTATTCCCACTCTTCTTACGAAGCTTAACTTAACACATTTTGTTTAGCGATTATTGCTTCGTATCCTCTTGATTATCTAATGTATTCGTATTATCCTGACTTAAAAAGCTCCTGTTATCATTTTGTTATCGAGGTTGATAACAAGAATAGTAACATCGTGGATAATAACAAGTGGTATATAAGTATTATAAACGATTTTGCTTGGAATTTCAAGGGTTACAAGGAAATATCTATAAACCAAAAGCCTTGCCTTATCTTAAATCACACATCACCTTCGCAATATCAGTATCTATATTTCACTCTTATTACTTATCAAATTTTTATTTATCAATATCCCAATTTTTCTCCAATCAAAATAATCTCAAACTCGCCCGTCATCGGCTTTGACCATAACACCGACAGTCCTCGGCAGATACGTTCGGGACTTTTGCAATCATAGCAACGAAGCTCACCAACGGCGCAGGGCGTTTTGAGTCCGAAGCGGCGGGCGTTCAGAGGCGATGCGATATTTCTCGCACGCCAAAGTGCGCTGTCGTAGTCTTTGGCAATTTTGTTTTCGCCTGCGACAAGATACACCTTTTCGTGTCCGTAAAAGATTGATGCCACACGATTGCAGTTGCCGTCGATATTGATGATCTCGCCCGTTTCGGCAAGTCCGTTGACCGAGGACACGTAGATCTCGGCGGCATTTGCGGCAAGGCGCACCTCTTTACTCGTTTTGCCTTCAGGAATACGCTGATGCCAACGCACGTCGTTATGTGTGGAAAGTGCCTCGTAAAGCCCCATTTCTTCTAACGTCATAGAGCCACCGAAGCCGACGGTCTTGCCATCAATCTCGCCGTTTATGTACTCGGTCGCTTCTGCTGTCGTATCAAAGCAGGATACCTTGTAACCGAGGGCTTCTAATTTCTTTTTTATCGTATCGAAGTTCATTTTAAGTATCCTTTCGTACCATTTCCACAAGGGCTTTGTTGCGGTAGGTAAGGTCGTTCCTGACCGTAAAACCTTGCTTTTCCCAAAAGGCGTTGCCGCCTTGATTTCGCTCAAACACCACAAGCGCTACTTTAGTTATGCCGACAGACCTCAAGGTTTCCAGTGCCGCCGACACGAGCGCCGATCCAATGCCTTGTCTGTGATAGTCGGGATGCACCGCTGTGTGATAGATAAATCCGCGCCTACCGTCGTTGCCTGCCATAATGACACCGACAAGCCTACCGTCGCGCTCTGCGACAAAGCAGGTATCGGGGTTGCGGTCAAGAAAACGGACAATGCCACTTTCTGAATCGTCTACATCGTTTAGCCCCATGCCTTTATTGGCAAGCCATAGGTTATATACATCGCTGTAATCTGCTATTTGCATTTTGCGTATCATTGTCGTTTTCCTCACTTATTTGTTCGTATAGTAGAAGAAAATATCCTTCTTGTTCTCCTGCGACGTGCCGTTATACACGTGGGTGTTCAGCCCACCGATCTCAAAGCCGTTGCCAAGATAAAAGTGGCAGGCACCGAGATTGTTGTCCTGACCTTGCGTGTAAACGCCGATGTAGCCGTTATCCTTTGCGACCTTTTTGGACTCGTCAATCAGCATTTTGCCGACACCTTTACTGCGATACTCGGCGTTGACCTTCAAGTCATAAAGGTACATATATTTGAACATATCGTGGCGCAGAATGGCAAGACCAATGCATTTGTCCCCGTCGTATGCGCCGATAAAAATGTGCTTCTTTGCCATCTTATCATAATTGTAATTCTCGTCGGGAAAGCACATTTGGGTGTGGTTTTCGGGCGGGAATACAAGCTCCGTATGATCCCATTTGCCGTTGTTGTAGGACGGCAGCATCAGTCCGAATAGTCGGAAAGGGTGATTGGGAATGTTAATATCGTCTTTTCTATCACTATCTATAATTTTTACAGTTATCATTAAAATCACCTTCAAATTCACTTTTTTGCAAGTCGGTAGCTTTCGTCAATCCGAGTGCAAACTTCCTCGGTCTGTATGCGACCGTCAAGGATAATCGTGTACCAATTCTTTTTGTTCATGTGCCAACCGGGGAAATAGCGGACGTTGTCAATCGTCTGCTCCATAAGTTCCTTTTCAAGCCGCAGGTCTATAATTTCAAGAATTTCATCGGTCGGGAGTCCCAACTTGCGTCCCGATACGGTAAGAATTGCGCCGTACCATTTTTGGTTGTCTTTTCTTCTCCATACGGCATTGTCGGGAAACTTTTCCCATAGATATTCAAGTTCATCACCGTATGTATCCCGAACATAATCGATAACCGCAAGCGTTTGGTCGTTTTTGAAAACGGAAAAATCAAAGCATTTACCAGCGATCTCTGAAAGAACGCTCCCGATCTCGGTTCTTACTTCACCTACAAAAGAGCCTGCCGCACTCGTCTTATACAAAACATACGGCTCATCGGTTTCTTTTTCTACAAGTCGTGTATCGACATTGCCGTTCTTCGTCACCAAAACGGTAAGCAAAAAGGCTTCGTTCATAATAGGCACAGTATATTCAAAGCTACCATTTCGCATTTCAAAACCGAAACTCTGTAGTTTTTCGATATTTAGCTTTCTTCTATGGAAAATATCTTCAAACATAACTGTGCCTGCCTTTGTTTTCAAACTTGAAAGTTCATTTTTAATGTATTATATCACAGAAATATGACTTTTTCTACCTGTTTTACAAAGTAAAGCGGCGGCAAGGAGTTTTATTCTCCCTGCCGCCGTTAATCATAGTGATAAATTTTACTTGTTCCATTCGGAGAGCAGTTTCACCACATCTGCCGTTTTCAACACCTTGCCCATTGAAACCACCTGCTCGTTCACCACAAGCGCCGGAATGTGCATAACACCATATTCCATAACCTTTTTCAAGTCCGTAATATATTCTACTTCTACGGAAATCCCCATTGCTTTAACGGCGGATTGTGTGTTCTCATAAAGAGCATGACAACACCCTGAACCTAATACCTTGATACAGCAAATTCTGCCTTGTATGTCTTGACAACAGTTATTCAAATTTTCCGGTTCAACTGTTTCAGACACGGAACAGTTACCATTGCAAGTACAAACAGGAGCGTTTATTTCTTTTTCTTTCTTCTTTCCAAAACCAAATAATGCCATAATTATTACCTCCAAATTTTATATAATCAAAGGTTGGATCAGATTAAAGAAATATCCAACCACAATAATTCCTACCGTACATACTCCAATAAAGATGGCAAGCAGCTTTGGCTTAACTGCCTTGCGAAGCATAATCATAGAAGGCAGGGACAGCGTTGTAACACCCATCATAAAGGACAAAACTACACCAAGCAAAGCACCCTTTGCAAGTAAAGCTTCTGCAATCGGAATTGTGCCGAAAATATCTGCATACATAGGAATACCTGCGACAGTTGCAAGGATAACACCGAACGGATTGTTATCGCCAAGCACCTTTACGATAAAGTCTTCCGGTATCCAGTTATGGATAAAGGTGCCGACACCGACTCCGACCAATACATAGGGAAATACCTTCTTTGCAGTTTCAGCCACCTGCTCCCACGCAAATTTCATAGTCTTCTCTAATGATTGAAAAATAGCTGGTACAAATTCTATGGTAGGAGCGTTTCCTTTTGATTTTAAAAATGCTTTATTCTTTCCACTTGTGAGCTTATCTTTTAATCTTGATGTGTTGGGCGCATTGTAACCGCTGTTAACCATCAATTCGGAAATAAGAGTCATTGAAAACACAGTAGTTCCTGTTTCCTTATAGTGGTAAAAACACAACAACTTCGCTTTTTCACATTCATTTTGCTTTGATAAGTCAGTTTTTTCAATAAAATCAAGTATCTGCATGCAACTACAATCCTTTAGGCAAATTAATAATAACTGAGTGTTTTAACAGACAGTATATGTGTCAAGAAACAACAATAAATTCTATAATTTTCTACGTGCCTCTGCACGAACCATATCACAAAATTCTTTGCAGTTGATTCTTCCATAGATTCCAGCTTTACCAGCTGTCATATTTCTTTTTAAGCACTCTGGAACACCTTGTTCGCTTTTGAAATGAATGCGTTCTTCCGATGCCCACGCACCTTGATTCTGATTATCCTCATGAATGTTGAAATCAACATTATTTGAACTCAAAATATACTCAATAGCAATGCGAAGTTCTTCTTCCGAATTAAAACGAACCTGCCCGTTTTTTCCAAATACCAAACTACTCATAACTTTCCTCCTTATGCTGCATAATGAACATTTATAGCATTAATGACGGAGCAGAAATCCATATCTGCAATTTCTAGCACATCGTCATTATCAAACCCGACGTTGAGAACGAACAAGAAATTAGAGAACTCATAAATCTTTTCTGTTGCAACATCTGTCAGATTCTCATGAATTCGATCTGCCTTGGAGAGTAAGAGCAAATGCTGATACTGCTCATCGATCTCCTGCGTATGGCCGTTTGGATGAGCATAATTCAAATGCTGTGTTGGAGTAAGGGCGATAATATTCTCTAAGTAATAGCAAATTTCGGGATACACTGCTTCGGGGAAAATGTGGTGCATATGTATTGCCTTATCACCCATATGAGCAGTTTCAAGATGCTCTGTCTGGCCACCACGGTTTTGATCGTTGAACAAACGTAGGAATCTCTTGGCTTTTGCAGACTGATAATGATAATATGCTTCGTTGACTTCCACCGGATGTGCCGTAGCATACTCTTTTCTTGTTACGCCTTTGGGCTTATCCGCATATACATCCCTAAAGTTATTTCGGTTATACATCAACATATCATAGGTGATGATCTGCTCAGATAATCTACCTTTTTCAGTACCGCAGGAATTATTGAAGTATGCCAACGGATTTAACACCTTTATGAAGATACGGTTGCACTCTACAGTACCATTGATTTTGGTGTTTCTGATAATAAAACTCGAAAACGCCTCTTTGACGTGCTGATAGGCATCTTTGGTTTGAGTTCTGAAGAATGCCTCAAAGTCCGCATAAATACCGCTGTCTCGCAAAACTTTCTCGATATAGGTCTTCAAGAAAAACAGTGCATTACGCTCACGCAAGGCAATGTACTCAAGAACTTCCAAGTTGTTCACTTGATAAAAGTTTCGATTTCCTCGCTTTGTTTTCTTCAAAACGTTTGCATTTGCCAGCATCTCCATTGGCTGTTGAAAGAATTTATCGTATTCGCTTCTTGCGGCTTCATTTTCTACACCGGGCTTCTTGAAAATAGATTCAACATTTTCAACCGTATAGTCATAGTGCCATATTTCAGTCGAAGTAAAAATGCCGTCTTCATCCTGCAGGGCGTAATTATAGATACAGTCAGCTACAACAGTAACTACGTCTGCTGCACACTTTTGGTCAATCCATCGGCCATTACCGCTTTTTCTTATGTCGTAATCATACTGATTACAAAAGTCTATAATAGCTTGTTGCGTTAACATTTCATTCGCCTCTTTTCGTTAGTTAAACATTGAGATCTGAACGTTTTCTTGTTCATCCAGTTTTTCGGTAATAGGTACAGGCTTTTCGGTTTCACGTAAAAGTCCGTAGAAGAATACCGAGCAAGCATCCACATTCAGCGATCTGGTCTGATAATTCCTTGCCACTTGATAAAAACCTCTGTATTCCTGTGTTGAGAAATATTCAAGCTGTGCCTCGGTGGGAATAATTTCTCCTTTAGGAACAAGAATCGCTAAAGAACCATTGACAAGTGTGTCCTTGGGTTTTCTCATCATTCGAGGTTTATAAGTCATATTAGGGGTCAGATAGACATCTTCTCTCTGTAGGTATTCAAATACAGAAAGCGATCTTGCCTCGATGGAAGATATATAAGAATCATACCCATCAATATCAATCACATTTTTACCATCGTCGCTTATGTTTCGAGATTTTAATACCCTAATATCACCAATATCGGTCAGCAGTTTATTTGTTATCTGCCTATCTCGAAACACCTTGAAAACATTAAAATCCAACTTCTTACACACACTATCAAACTCACTATTGCGATAGATAATCCAATAAGGGAGTTTTTTATCAAAGATATAGTCCTGTGTTTGTTCAAGGCGAATACCATGTGTAAAAGAAAATACGTTGGTTTTCCTTGGCCGACTTTGGTTGTTAATAAAAATAGCCAATGTTTCAACCAATACACCCGGAAATCCCTTTTCGCCAAAATCAATAATGCACTCAACAGCTTTTTCAGAAAGATACTCTCTCGTTTTGGCAAACTCCGGTGTGTTCAGCAAAAACTTCGGGAAAACCAAAGCCACATAATTTCCAATACTCATTGCTTTGTCAAGAAAAAACGAGCAAATATTGGTGGTATTCCTGTTGATTGCTTTTTGACGATATACGTTCAACAAAGTGTTGACCGATTTCATTTTATAGAACGGAGGATTTCCGATGATATAATCGTACCTCTCATCAAAATCATGGAGCAAAAAATCGTCAGCAATGTAATTGATGGTACAGTTTTGAGGGATGTCATAGTTTTTCAGTATTAGTTTAGCCATTTCCAAACTATGCTCATCAATGTCTACCACATCAAGAATGATGTCCTTGCCCTCAAATTTCTTCAAAATAAGAGGAATAAAGTTCCCTACACCAACAGACGGTTCAAGAATTCTTACTGTTTGCTGGTCGGTATCCGGCAATGATTTCATCATTTCTGTGATGAGCGTTTTGCTGGTAAAAAAAGCAGCATTATCGGTACGACTTGTATTGGCTAATTCTGCGATTTTACCCAACGTGGCAGCGGATAAGGACATTTCGTTTTTAACGACAAAACTTTTGAGTTTTTCAACATCAGCCAATCCATACTCATTTACGATTCTTTTGATCGTTGCAGTATTTATAGGAGTATGATTTAGAACAGCAGCAATTTTCTTGGCAATAGCCTGGAATATTGCAGTAGGAACAGCTTCTCCCAAAGATTGTCTGATTTTAATTTCTTCTTTTTTCAAGAAAGCTCTTTTTTTAGCAACAGGAAGCTGATTAAGCGCTTCTAAGTCTGCTTCAACCCATCTAAAAGAGTTAGGAACAGTCATCATCATCATAAGTTCTCTGATGCTGAAAACTCTGTCATCACTTGGGTGAATTGTATTTTGACTTGCAAGTTGGTCATTTCTTGTGTGGATGCACGGACCAACCTTATCCCAATATTGTCGTTTATACTTATCTCCGTTTTTCTGCTGATTGATTACAATCTTTCCATTCTTGACTTGGTGTGGCTTTTTGCAATCATCCACATTGTCAAAAGCAGATTCACCTTCTTTGATGTCAGAGATCCATGCTCTCATATGTTCGGGATATACTCTGAAAGAATGGTATATATCTTCCTCATCTATTTCGCCAAACTCTGTTAAAGGCTTCAGTTCTCCGATTACTTGTCTGAGGGTTTTTTCTTCTACAAGATCGGGATAGAGTTCCAACGGCGAAACTTCATCAGCAAAATCCTTGGAAACTCCAATAACAACAGTACGCTGTCTGCTCGAACAAGCACCATAGTTTTTGAAGTTGATAATTCGGGAAACATACGAATACTCTGCTCCCAAATTATTTTCGATTGCTTCAGCAATCGTTTTATTTGTGCCATCAATATCGGTGCAGATAGTTTTCATAAACGCAGGAACATTTTCGAAGATAAAAAAGCGAGGATTGATCTGCTTTATTATTTTGACGGACTCGATCACCAAAGAGTTTCTTACGATTTCCGTGGAGCTTTTTTTGTGGTTTGCTACAGACATACCCTGGCAAGGTGGAGTAGCAATTACGACATCAATACGAGATACATTTTCTTTCTTTCTCCACAAGTCAATCTGTGCATACATTGCGGATTTTGTATCATCATCTGTGATATCGCCACAAATATATCCGCTTTCATATTTGCATTTGTTGTTATATCTTTGAATATCTAATCTTCTTGCAATCAGCTCGTTTGTTGCTACGCAATCGAATCCCTCCAGCTTAAAACCGTAGCATCCGATTCCAGCGCTGCTAAACAAGCTTATGTATGTTGGTTTGTTATTCGTCTTCACTTTTTGTACCATCCTTACATTGCTTGTTTGTCATCTGGAACTAATTCCATAATATCTTCTATATTACAATCAAGAGCAGTACATATTTTCACAAGCACTTCAACTGTAACATTTTCATTTTTTCCTAATTTAGCAATTAAAGTATTACTTATTCCGGCTGCTTCTCCAAGTTCTTTCTTTTTCATATTTTTATCAATAAGAAGTTTCCATAATTTATTGTAACTGACAGCCATAACGCACCTCTTGTATGAGTTTTAATTTATATGTTTACAGTATATCACAAATCCTCAATAAATACAATAAGTAATTGCGCGAAAGCTTAATTTATTTTCGTATCAAAAAATAATTTGTTTTTTTATAATCCATATATTAAAAAGCGGCAGAGATTTCTCCCTGCCGCCTTGGTGCTTATACCGTGTAAATCAATTCTGCATTTACAATTTCCGTTGCTCTATTACGGATGTTGGTCATCTTTTGCACCCACAACATTTGGTTTTCAGCTTGTTCATATGACCGACCAACAGAATGGCGCAGTCATATTTCTCTGCCACTCGTCCAAGCTGAGCCATTATATTACGGACTTCGTTAGCGTTGTTCATATTAATGTTTGCACCGACATACGCTTGAATCGGATCGAGGATAACCACTCTTGCTCCGACTTCTATGATTGCTTTTTCAATGCGTTCGTCAAGCATACTGAGTGCTGCTTCCGATTCGTCTATAACTTTTATCTGTGAACAGTCTGCCTCTGCCGCCTCTAACCTCGGCTTAATGGTATCTTCCAGCCCGTCCTCTGCGGTTTGGTAGATAACCTTAACAGGCTCACGCTCGGTATCATCAAATGGTAGCGCTTCTCCTTTTGAGAGAAGTGCCGCCAGTCTTAATGCCAAAGTTGTTTTACCTTCCCCGGGATCGCCTTGAATGATTGTGATTTTTCCATAGGGGATATATGGATACCAAAGCCAGTTGACCTCCTTGCTTTGCACTTCGTCCATACTGATAATTTTTAATTCAGCCATCCGTACCACCGCCTTTCAAAACAAAACTGTTGATTTTTGAGTGATATGCGGTTATACTATTAACAGATACATTGAGTGACTGCCTTTCATCTGCGCCAACAGATGATTTACGGGCGGTCATTTCTTTTTTATCTATCATTCTGATTCCTCCTTTAATCCGCCGAGAATATAGGCTATCATTTCAATTAAATCCAGCAACTCATCATTTACCTCACCAACTGTCTCAATACGCTGTAATTCTGCAAGCACATCTGCAAGCTGATTTCGCAAGGCTTTGAACACTCTCGGATTACCCTGAACAATGACATCTCTGTTCATACATATCCAAATCACCGCCCAGCTTGTTAAGCTGTTCTCGCTCCCAAGCCTGAGCTTCACGCTTTGTTTTGAACCCTCGTTTCTGCGACTGCTTGCGTTCACCGTTCCAATCGGTGTAACGGTAAAGCACTCGCCAAGTGTTTGTTTTTTCTTCTTTATATACTGCCATTGTTTAATCCCTCTCTTTCTTAGTTGCACCGTAGCAGGTGCGTTCCATAAAATATTGCTTATTTACTCGCCCTGAAATTGTCATAAACCCTTTTTCTTTCAGTTCGGCATTTAGCTTTTGGACGATTTTGTAAGCGTAAGATTTTGAGATACCCAGTTCCTGAGCTACCTCATCAACTCTCATAAAGCTTGTACTTTCCATTTAATCACCCCCTTTACTCGATTTTTGATAATTCGATTATTTAGTGTCGGAGAACTTTCTGACCGCATTCCGATTTGCCCGAGCGGATATGCCCTTACCGTGACATATGACGGTTATTCAGTTGTTAAGCAAACAACCTAACGCTATTTGTTTAACTATTATACTAAACAAATTACGTAAAGTCAAGTGGCTTTTGAGAAAATATTTACTTTTTTTGCTTTGGTTATCTTGACACACACTAAACATATATGATATACTTATCGCATATTACATAAACAAGGAGCGTAATTGCTATGGCAATCGGTGAAAGAATTCGTTTCTTCCGCAATCTGCGGGGAATGACACAAAAGTATTTAGGAACGGTAGTCGGTTTCCCCGAAAAGACCGCTGACATCCGTATGGCACAATATGAATCAGGCTCAAGAACACCGAAAGCTGATTTAACAGAAAGTCTTGCCGGTGTGCTTGGTGTGTCACCGATGGCTCTGTCCGTCCCCGACATTGACAGCTATCTTGGTTTAATGCACACGCTTTTTACATTAGAGGATCGCTACGGTCTGACAACTGAAAAAGGTGAGAACGGCGTTTATATGCGTGTTGACCCTCGCAAGGGAAAGGATGCTGCCGAGCTTTCCGAAATGCTAAATGCGTGGGCAGAACAGGCTGAAAAGTACCATAACGGCGACATCAGCCGTGAGGACTATGACAAGTGGCGTTATAACTATCCGAAATATGATGAAAATTCCGGTTATGTTAAAGTCCCGTCACAGGGACTCAGCGACGAAATGATTGAGGCTTTCAAAAACCGACTGAAAAACGATTAAATACAAGCATAAGAAAAAAGAGCTATCAGACTTTCAAAAAATCTGATAGCTCTTTACTTTTACAATAATTCAAATAATGTTGCCACTTTGTTGCCACAGAGGGAATAAAAGCGGTAAAAATCCTTTATTTACGGGCTTTTTCTCGGGTGTGAAATCATTCCCACTCGCAAAATGAAACTTAATTCTAAAGGCTTTTGTTTGGGAGATTTGATATCATTTGATTTTTCCTGATA
>UMLG01051717.1_pt1 | contig 11568 bp, 10 predicted proteins | sample 1966511 | NCBI WGS metagenome assembly UMLG01 (sample SAMEA4836195, study PRJEB28245) | human gut metagenome | biome: gut microbiome; material: fecal sample | place: Denmark | collected 2008
AAAATGCGTTTGGAGCGCTCCGCAGAGCGCGACAAACGCGAATTAAAAATAATTTTTCCGCTGAATATGGCTAGAGCGAAGCGGAAGCCATTTCAAATCGTTCTGCTGCCCAACCCGCACCCAATTTGCAAATTAAATTTGCATCTTTTTTGCGTTTTACGGCGATTTTCAGCAATTTTGCGGGGATGTAAAAAACTTTGCGGATTTTGCTTGACAGGGGGCTGTCTGCGTGTTATCATGAACACATGAACAGATGCTCATATATTGAAACGAAGGGAGAGGACAGCATGACCGGGCTAGAACAGACCGCACCGGAAAAGGAAAAGCAGCCGGTGGAGATGCCGGACGATGAGGTGCTGTACGAGCTGGCAGATCTGTTCCGCGTGTTCGGCGATTCCACCCGCATCAAAATTTTGTACGCCTTACATGACAGCGAGCTTTGCGTGCAGGATATCGCAGACGCCGTGCAGCTGAGCCAGTCTGCCGTCAGCCACCAGCTGCGGGTGCTCAAGGACTCCAAGCTTGTGCGCTTCCGGCGGGAGGGCAAAACTGTTTTTTACGCACTGGACGATGACCATGTGCGCAGCATCCTCTCCATGGGGATGGACCATATCGAAGAATGACCGGGCACACGCCCGCACAAAAAGAAAGGCTGGTACTTATTATGAAAAAGACCTACAAGATCGAAGTGGACTGCGCCAACTGCGCCCAGAAGATGGAGGATGCCGCCAATACCGTTTCCGGTGTGGAAAAGGCTACCGTCAGCTTTATGACCCAGAAGATGAAGGTGGAGTTCGCCGAGGGTGCCGACCCCCACGCCACCATGGAGAACGTGCTGTCTGCCTGCAAGAAGGTAGAGGACGACTGCGAGATCTTTGATATCTGATGTGCGGCAAAGCTCTCCCGGTCGGTGTTGACCGGGGGAGTTTTTCTGTGGAAAAATCCGCCACTTTTCAACAATTTCCACCGGGTTTTCAACAGACTTTGCGGAAAAAGAGAAAAAGAAGCGTGGAAAAGCGCTTTTTTAGCGGAAAACTGTGTGGAAAACGCGGTTAAAACTGTGGAATAACCATTTTTTTGCCGAAAAACCTGTGGAAAACCACCCGTTTTTCATCCGATGCACCCCAAAACGAGGAGCGTTGCTTATGAACAAGAAACAAAAAAAGACCCTTGAGCGCATCCTGATCGCCGTGGCGCTGGTGATCGTGCTCAAGCTTTTGCCCGCCCTGCCCATGCCGGTGGAGCTGGCGCTCTACTGCATCCCCTACCTTGTGGTGGGCTGGGACGTGCTGCGCAAGGCGCTGAAGGGCATCAAGAACCGCCAGCCCTTTGACGAGTGCTTCCTGATGGCGGTCGCCACCGTGGGCGCGTTTGCGCTGGGCGACTATGTGGAGGGCTGCGCCGTTATCATCTTCTACCAGATCGGTGAGCTGTTCCAGAGCGTCGCTGTGGGCAAGAGCCGCCAGAGCATTGCCAGCCTGATGGATATCCGCCCGGACTACGCCAATATTGAGGACGAGGACGGCAAGCTGGAACAGGTAGACCCGGATGAGGTCGAGGTGGGCACGGTCATCGTGGTGCAGCCCGGCGAGCGGGTGCCCATTGACGGCGTCATCGTGGAGGGCGCTTCTGCCCTGAACACTGCCGCCCTGACCGGCGAAAGCCTGCCCCGGGACGTGAACGCCGGGGACGAGGTCATCAGCGGCTGCGTGAACATGACCGGCCTGTTGAAGGTGCGCACCACCAAGGAATTCGGCGAATCCACCGTCTCTAAAATTCTCGACCTTGTGGAAAATTCCAGCATGAAAAAAGCCCGGGCAGAAAACTTTATCACCCGCTTTGCCCGGGTGTACACCCCCGCCGTCTGCTACGGCGCACTGGCGCTGGCTTTCCTGCCGCCGGTGGTGCTGCTGCTTATGGGACAGCCCGCCCGCTTTGGCGATTGGGTCTACCGCGCTTTGACCTTCCTTGTCATCAGCTGCCCCTGTGCGCTGGTCATCTCCATCCCGCTGAGCTTCTTCGGCGGCATCGGCGGCGCTTCCTCCTGCGGCATCCTCATCAAGGGCTCTACCTATCTGGAAGAGCTGGCAAGCACCGGCGTTGTGGTGTTCGATAAGACCGGCACCCTGACGCAGGGCACCTTTAAAGTTACCGGCATCCACCCCGCCGAGGGCGTGACCGACGCTGCACTGGTGGAAGCCGCCGCGCTGGCGGAAAGTTGGTCCAAGCACCCCATCTCCCTGAGCATCAAGGCTGCCTATGGCAAGCCCATCGACGCCGCCCGGGTCACAGACGTGCAGGAACTGGGCGGTCATGGCGTGACCGCGAAGGTAGATGGCAAGACCGTTGCCGCCGGTAACGCCCGCCTGATGGAAAAGCTGGGCATCACCGTGCCCGCCGTAGAGGGCGTGGGCACCATCGTGCACGTTGCCGTAGAGGGCCGCTATGCGGGCTATCTGCTGATTGCGGACGTGGTAAAGCCCCACAGCGCCGATGCCATCCGCGCTCTGAAAACTTCCGGTGTGCGCAAGACGGTCATGCTGACCGGCGATGCACAGCCGGTGGCGCAGGCGGTGGCGCAGCAGCTGGGTCTGGACGAGTACCACGCCGGTCTTTTGCCCGGCGACAAGGTGGACCAGATCGAAAAGCTGCTTGCCGCAAAGCAGCCCAAAGAAAACCTTGCCTTTGTGGGTGACGGCATCAACGATGCACCGGTGCTGTCCCGCGCAGACGTGGGCATCGCCATGGGTGCGCTGGGTTCGGACGCCGCCATCGAGGCCGCAGACGTGGTGCTGATGGATGACGACCCCGCCAAGATCGCGCTTGCCATGCGCATTGCCCGCCGCACCCTGCGCATCGTGCACCAGAACATCGTGTTCGCGCTGGGCATCAAGGCGCTGTGCCTGCTGCTGGGTGCACTGGGCATTGCCGGAATGTGGGCAGCCATCTTTGCGGACGTGGGCGTGATGGTCATTGCTGTGCTCAACGCCACCCGCGCCCTATATACCAAAGACCTTGCAGGAAAGTAATTGGCAGGGATTGCATCTTCAGCAAAAAGAATATTTTTTGAGGTTCAGGAAGGTCTGCGGACTTTTCTGGACCTCTTTTTTTAACAGAAGCAGCCGCGCAGGGGGGATCTTTCTGCTGTCCGTTTCAAAAAGCGACGAATCAGCCAAAACTAACCGCAATGTGTTTCAAGAAGTAACATATTGCGACAAGAAAATTGAACAAACTCTGAATATGTTTCAAAAAAGAACGCAACAAACCAAAAAATGATTGTGACGCACAGCGGAAAACTATATACTTTTAATCAAGAAAGCCGCATCGGAATTGTGCAAAGGGTCGGGCTCTTGCACAACAGGGACTGCGGACACAAAAAAGGAGGACACGTTCTATGACACTTCCCATGATCATTGCTCTGGCAGTGACTGTCCTCATGATCATCCTGATCATGGTGGATAAACTGCCCTTCGGTGCACCCCCGCTGCTGGCACTGCTGCTGCTGGTGGTGTTCGGCGTCACCGACATCAAGACCGCCTTCGGCGGCTTCGCAAACCCCACCATCGTCATGCTGGCATCCTTCATGGCCATCATTGCGGCTCTGCAGAAGACCAGCTTCATTGTCAAGTTCAAGCAGACCATGTTCAACATGGCCAGCAAGGGCGGCTTTAAGGCATACGTCCTGCTGATCCTCATCGTTATGCTGGGCTGCAGTCTGTTCGGCACCGGTTCCACCGCCTACTATGTGCTGGTCATCGGCCTGCTGTCCACTCTGCCCTACTCCAAGCAGCTGCCCCCGTCCAAGGTGCTGATGCCTGCGGGCTTTGCAGCAAACCATCCGCTGCTGCCCTTCAACACTGCTCTGCAGTACGGCATCGTCATCGCCGTTCTGCAAAGCGCAGGCGTTGCGGCAAATGTCAATCTGGTCAAGTTCTCTCTGGTCAACCTGTGCCTGTCCATCGGCTTCCTAGTGTGGTGCATCCTGGCTTACAAGATCATGCCTGACCACCCCATTGCCGAGGCCAAGGAAGAGGCTCTCCACGCCGGTGAGCAGAAGGTTGCTCTGACCAAGAATCAGGAGCTCATCACCTACTTCAGCTTTGTGCTCGCCGTTGTGGGCATGATCCTGCAGAGCAAGATCGGTGACGCAGGCTACGCCATCACCGGTCTGGCCGTGGGCGTCATCCTGATCTCCGGCGTTATGGACTTCAACGAGATCCGCAACTCCATCAGCGCACCCATCATCCTGATGTCCGCAGGCGTCATCGGCATTGCCGATGCTCTGGGCAACACCGGCCTGACCAGTCTGGTCGGCGAGACCGTTGCCAAGATGCTGGGCACCAACGTCAACCCCTTCGTGCTGATCTTCGCTTTCTGCATCCTGACCAGCCTGCTGGCTACCCTGACCGGTTCCACCATCGGCACCGTGTACGTCTTTGCTCCCATGGCCATTGCCACCTGCGTCAATCTGGGTCTGGACCCCACCGCAGCCGCTGCCGCTATCGTGGTCTCCGGCTGGTGCGGACACTTCCTGCCCATTGACGGTATGCCCGCCATGATCATGGGCGCCGGTGACTACAAGATCACCGAGTTCTGGAAGTTCACCATTCCGCAGTATTTCATCCGTCTGCTGGCGCTGACGGTGGGCGCTGTGCTGATCTTCCCCATGAAGTAACAGGAGAAACACCAAATGAAAAACACGTTTGAGCTGGAGCACGTCGGCATCAACACCGACAACGCAGGCGAGGCCGAGCAGCTGGCGCTGCTGCTGTGCAAGCTGTTCAACTTAGAGCCCCGCCACGGACAGAAGTCCGAGTTTGCCGGCAACTATTTCGAGTGCATGAAGAGCCCCTTTCTTGGCAAGAACGGCCACATCGCAATGCGCACCCCCGACCTGAAGGCTGCGATGGAGGAGCTGGAGGAAAATGGCTTTAGCTTCCGCATGGAGACTGCTGCCTATTTTGAGGACGGCCGCATCAAGAACGTATATCTTGACGGCGAGTACGGCGGCTTTGCCATCCACATCATGCAGAAATAACGCCAACTGACCGATCTTGTGCAGAACCGGGGATGGAGCGATCCGTTCCCGGTTCTGCAGGTTCATGCCCCGCGAAAATTCAGAGGAGAAAAATTATGCTGGTTCCTGTATTGTTATTTATCGTCGGTCTGCTGTTCCTGATCAAGGGCGGCGACTGGTTCGTGGACGGTGCTTCGGCACTGGCACGGCGGTTCCACCTGCCGGAGCTGCTCATCGGTGCAACGGTGGTGTCCATCGGCACCACCCTGCCGGAGGTCATGGTATCCACCATGTCCGCTGTCTCCGGCCATGGTGAGATCGCCTACGGCAACGCCATCGGCTCGGTCATCTGCAACTCTGCCCTAATCGCCGCCATCACCATCGCCGTCCGTCCGGGCAAGGTAGACCCCAAGACTCTGCGGGTGCCGGTAGCCTTCTTCTTTGCCGCAGCCGCCATCTACTGCGTGGCTGCCTACGCCATGGGCGAGTTCACCCGCCCGCTGGGCTTTGTGATGCTGGCCATGTTCGTGGCCTACATGGTGGCAAACGTATTGCAGATGAAAAAAGCCCCTGCCGCCGCCGAAGCGGAGGCCGAGGCCGAAAATGCCGGGGAAGAGATGTCCCTTACCAAAACGCTGGTGCTGCTGGTGCTGGGCGCTGTGCTGATCGCACTGGGCGCAAACCTGCTGGTGGATAACGGCACCCTCATCGCGCAGGCACTGGGCGTGCCGGAGTCGGTCATTGCGCTGACCTTTGTGGCGCTTGGCACCTCCCTGCCGGAGCTGGTCACTGCCATCACCTCGCTGGTCAAGGGTTGCAGCGATCTGTCCCTTGGCAACATCGTGGGCGCAAACGTGTTCAATCTGGTGCTGGTCAGCGGTATGTCCGTCACGCTGGCACCCTTCACCGTGCCGCAGAGTTCCACCCTGTTCGGCATCAATTCCAGCCTTGTGCTGGAGATCCCGGTCATGCTGGCTGTCATGATGATCATGACCCTTCCCGCACTGAAGCGCGGCAAGCTGTCCCGTGCACAGGGCATTATCCTGCTGTGCATCTACGCTGCCTTCTGCGCCATCCAGTTTACCATGTGACATTCCCGGAGATACTTCCTGAAAAAAGGCTGCTGCACGAAAGTGCAGCAGCCTTTTTGTGGTTCTCTGGTTTTCAGCCCTTGCAGCCCTGTTCCTCCCAGTCGCCGAAATCGTTGGCATCGGCGATTTTGGTGACGTCGATCTTGCCGTTCTCATCCTTGGGGGCAACAGCGGGGCCGGCCTCCACGGGGTTGGCGTTCGGGGCTTCGGGGTCGTAGGCGGGGCGCTGGGCAGCGGTCTCCGGCTGGGTCTGGGGTGCGTTCTCAGCAGGGGCAGGTGCTTCCGGTGCGGCTTCCTCGGCAGCTTCTGCGGCAGCATCGGCAGCCTTTGCTTCTTCCTTGGCTTCGGCTTCCGCGTAGGCTTCGGCGGTCTTTTCGACCTCCTCGGCGTCCTTTTCGGCTTCCTCCGGGAACTCGACCTCCTCCACATGGAGCGGGTCTTTCTGGTTCAGGATCTTGTCCAGCACCACGATGGCAGCGCCGGTGACGGCCACGGCAGCAGCCGTGCCAAGAATACGGAACAGAGTTTTCATACCAGAACCTCCTTGTTATAAAGAAACGTTAAGAGAACGTTACGACCTCTTCCAGGGGCTTTTCGGCGGGCTCCACCGACACGGCGGTCAGCACCGGGCCCTTGCCCCGGTAGATGTTGTGGAACTTGTACCCCACCTTGGCGGTCACCCGCACCCATGCGCGCTGCTCCAGCGCCTTGTAGCCATCGTAGCTGCAGGGGAAGCCCACAAACTGGATGTCCTGCACGCAGCAGGTCATGGCAAAGCGGCCGGGCACAAAGCTGTTTTTGCCGGCGCGGTTGGTCTGGCAGACCTGTGCCAGAAAGCGCACCGTCTTGCCGGTGTACTTCTGGGGCTCATCCTGACAATCCATGTACCAGATGCCGAAATCATCATCCGGGATGTCGATGGGGTCGGCGTTGATATCAAAGGGCAGCGGGTCGGGGATATCATCGTAGGCTACGCTGCCGTCCTTGAACTCGTAGGCGATATCGCACTTGCGGGAGGCCTGCCGCACCAGCTTGTGCAGCTCCTGCCGGGCGTCATCGTTGTTCACGGCTTCGGCGCGGTTGAACACGATCAGCTCACTGCGGGCGATCTTGTCCAGCATCAGACTGCGCATGGAGTTATCGCGGGCGTAGGTCAGGGCAGTGGTGCCGTCGGCGGTGGCGATGCACTGGTACACCAGCCAGTTCTCGGGCAGGGCATCCGCTAAATCCTGCAGCAGCCACATTCCGTTGTACTCGATGACCACGCGGCCTGCGTCCGCTTCCTTGCCCAGCTTTGCAAGGTTCTGGGGGTTCAGCTCGGACTTGTCCTCCAGCACCTTCACGGTCACGCCGGGGAAGGCGAACTTCTTCTCGTTGTACTCCTCTTCGCCCTCCTCGCAGATCAGCAGCAGGGTCTTGTCGCCGGAGTCAAAATTGGGGTCTTCAAAGGTCTCCTGAATAAACTTGGTCTTGCCGCTTTCCAGAAAGCCCACAAACAGGTAGACCGGGATCTCTTTTGCCATAATAAATGGTTGCTCCTTTTATCAATGATAGGCACCCCCTTGGGGGAGCCGGCAATGCCGTCAGGCATTGACTGAAGGGGTCAGCAGCCGAACAGCTGGGCGATGGCAGTCTCGTTCAGCTTGGAGCCGATGACCACCAGCTTGCCGCCCACGTCTGCGCTGCGGCTGCGCACTTCCCACTCGCCGGGCACATAGTCGAACTCCAGCCAGCCGTCTGCGCCGCCGTCCACGATGCCCTTGCTGCGCAGGATCATGCCGTAATTGCCGGTATCCAGCGCGGTGAGGGCGTGCTCCACTTCAGCCTTGGTGAACTTGCGGGCAGTCTCCACGCCCCAGCTGGTGAACACTTCATCGGCGTGGTGGTCGTGATGATGATGACCGCAGCAGCAGTGGTCGCCGTGCTCGTGGTCATGCTCGTCATGGTCATGGTGATGCTCATGCTCGTGCTCGTCATCATCCTCGTCATGGTCATGATCGTGGTGGTGGCCGCAGCAGCAGTGATCATCGTGATCGTGGTCATGCTCGTCGTGGTGATGATGCTCGTGCTCATCCTCATCATCGTCATCATCGTCGTGGTCATGATGATGGCCGCAGCTGCACACACCGTTCTCATCGTAGTGATGATGGTGATGCTCGTGCTCTTCTTCCTCGTCCTCGTGGGCGTGCTCCTCGTTGGCCTTGGCAGCCATGGCGATCAGCTCGGCCTTGAAGTCGTCCTTGGTGGACATGGCTTTCAAGATCTGCTCACCGGTCAGGTGATCCCATGCGGTGGTCACGATGGTGGCGGTGGGGTTCTTTTCGCGCAGCATTGCCACGGCAGCGGCGATCTTTTCCTCGCTGGCGGTCTGGGTGCGGCTGAGCAGGATGCAGCTTGCATGGCTGATCTGGTCATCGTAGAACTCGCCGAAGTTCTTCATATACATCTTGACCTTGTTCACATCGGCCACGGTGACAAAGCTGTTCAGCTGCACGTCCAGATGCTCTGCCACGCCCTCCACGGCGCGGGTCACATCACTCAGCTTGCCCACGCCGGACGGCTCGATGACGATGCGGTCGGGGTGGTACTGCTCCACCACCTGCTGCAGAGCGGTGCGGAAATCGCCCACCAGAGAGCAGCAGATGCAGCCGGCGTTCAGCTCGTTGATCTGGATGCCGCTTTCCTTCAGAAAGCCGCCGTCAATGCCGATCTCGCCGAACTCGTTCTCGATCAGCACCACCTGCTGGCCTGCAAAGGCCTCGGTGATCAGCTTTTTGATCAGGGTGGTTTTGCCGGCGCCAAGGAAGCCGGAGAAGATATCGATTTTAGTCATGTTCCAAATGCCTCTTTCTTTTTATCGCAATATTCGCAATTGTTAGCGCAAAGGGCCGCAGAGTGCTGACCCATAAAAATACTACACCTCTATTATAACAAGGCTGTCAATGGGAAACCGGCCTTTTTCAAGAAAAATTTGTAACTTTTTTTGCAAATTGACGGCGTTTTGGGGCGGGGACGAACTCCCTCAGTCAAAACCTGACGGTTTTGACAGCTCCCTCTGGGAGGGAGCCTCTGGCGCACCCGCAAACTTTGCGCTTTAGCCGGAAACTGTACCGCTATGCCAAAGGCCCCATCTCAGAGGGGGCTGTCGCCGTAGGCGACTGGGGGAGTTCGCTCCTAAACCCTCCCCCGCATTGCATTCTTCCCCGCAGAATGATACAATAGCAGCAGCAAACCATCGCCGCCGGACGTTTTTCCGGCAAATGACAGAAAGAGGGCTTTTGTTATGAGTATGAACACAGTTCCCGAGCGTCTGGCCGCGCTGCGTGCCGCTATGAAGGCAAACGGCGTGGACGTCTATCTGATCCCGGTGGGCGACCCGCATTCCAGCGAGTATCTGCCCGACCACTACACCTCCCTGACCTACTTTTCCGGCTTCCACGGTGAGAACTCCAACTTTGTGGTCACCATGACCGAGAGCGCCGTCTGGGCAGACGGCCGGTACTTTGTGCAGGCAGAGAAAGAGATCGCCGGCACCGAGATCCAGCTGATGCGCATGGGCGAGCCGGGCGTACCCACCGCCGAGGAATACTGCGGCAAGGTGCTGCCCGAGGGCGGCACGCTGGGTCTGTGCGGTCTGACCGCCAACTGTGCGCTGGTCAACAACCTGAAAAAGGAGCTGGAGCCCAAGCACGGCAGCATCAAGACCCTGTTCCTGGAGGACGAGCTGTGGGTGGAGGGACGCCCTGCCCGCCCGGCTACCCCGGCATGGATCCTGCCCAAGGAGTACGCAGGCTTCTCCCCGGCAGAAAAGCTGGAGCAGCTGCGCGGCAAGTTGAAGGAGCAGGGCTGCACCGCCCAGCTGGTTGGCAAGCTGGATAATCTGGCTTGGCTTTTGAACCTGCGCGCCATGGATATCGAGTGCACCCCCTACGCCATGGCCTACTGCTATGTTACCCCCAGCCGCGCCGTGCTGTTCATCAATCAGGCGCGGGTCACCCCGGAGGCAAAGGCAGAGCTGGAAGCCAACGGCGTGACGCTGGCCGACTACGACAGCATTCTGGACGTGATGGCCGCCGAGACTGAGCCGCAGACCGTGCTGGCGGAAAGCGCTACCGTGAACTACGCCGTGTATCAGGTGCTGGAAAACAACCCCGCCCTGACCGTGAAGGACGCCGCCGACCCCCTGCTGGCCATGAAGGGCGTGAAGAACGAGGTGGAGCTGGCACACCTGCGCGAGTCCCATCTGCGGGACGCCGTGGCCATGGTGCGGTTCCAGATCGAGCTGGAGAACCGTCTGGCTTCCGGCGAACAGCTGACCGAGCTGACCGTGGACGAGATCTTGCACAAGTACCGCAGCGCGGACGACAAGTTCCTTGTGGAAAGCTTTGGTACCATTGCAGCCTATGGCGGCAACGCAGCCATGATGCACTACCATGCCACCCCGGAGGATCACGCAGTTTTGCAGCGCAAGGGCTTTTTGCTGGTGGACAGCGGCGCAACCTATATGGACGGCACCACCGACATCACCCGCACTTACCCGCTGGGCGAGCTGACCGAGGACGAGCGGCTGTTCTATACTTGGACGCTGCAGTGCCACATCGACATCGCCAAGGCCGTCTGGCTGGATTACTGCGACTGCCATATGCTGGACACCATCGCCCGCGAGCCGCTGTGGCGTCACCTCATCAACTACCGCTGCGGCACCGGCCACAGCGTCAGCTTTGTGGGCAACGTCCATGAGGGCCCCCACGCTTTGAACGGCCGCAACACCACCCTGATGCGCCCGGGCATGATCGTCACCGACGAGCCCGGCGTGTACGAGGCCGGAGAGGTGGGCATCCGCATTGAAAACGAGATCGAGTGCTACCACAAGGCCGACAACCAGTACGGCACCTTCCTTGCCTTCCGTCCCCTCACCTTTGTGCCCATTGCCACCTCTCCCATCGTGCCCGGCGTGCTGGACAAGGAGCAGATCGCTTGGCTGAACGACTACCACCGCAAGGTGTTCGAGCAGCTGGCACCCCGCCTGACCGAGGACGAGCGCGCATGGCTGGCTGAGAAGTGCGCCGCCATCGGCTGCTAATGCTAAAAAGAACAAAAGTCAGCTGCCGCTTGCCGTCCTGACTCTTGCCGTAAAAATGCAATTCCGGGCAGACCGCGGTCTGCCCGGAATTGCTTGATTTAAGATGATTTTTCCGCAAAGGAAACCAAACCATGATCTTTCACATTGCGATATGCAGTCCGGACGGGGCGCTGCGCAGCAGGCTGGAGCACCAGTGCATGGAGTTCTTTGCCCGACGGGAGGACGCCTGCATCGTGGAGCAGCTGCAAAGCCCGGATGCGCTTTTGCAGCAGGATGCCGCCGGGCTGCGGTACGAACTGTACCTTATCGAGCTTGCGGCGGTAGCCCGGCCCGAAGGGCTTACGGCGGCGGCAGAGCTGCGCCGCCGGGGCCGCCGC
>UMLG01004269.1_pt1 | contig 11567 bp, 15 predicted proteins | sample 1966511 | NCBI WGS metagenome assembly UMLG01 (sample SAMEA4836195, study PRJEB28245) | human gut metagenome | biome: gut microbiome; material: fecal sample | place: Denmark | collected 2008
AGCAGTTCTGTTTGTCAAGAACTTTTTTCATTTTATTTTCAAGCTTCTTTCGAAACCCGGTTGCTCATCACTTGCAGCAACAGTTCATTATTTTACCAGAACTTTCTGTTCATGTCAAGCAGTTTTTAATTTTTTTGAATTTCTTTTCAGAAATCCGTGTTGCTTTCGTTCGCCGCAACAGTCACAAAGTATATCAGGACTGTTGATCGATGTCAAGCACTTTTTGTATTTTTCTATTTTTGCACCTTTCAGAACTAAATTCGTTGCTTTTGTTAATGTATTGTATGCTGCCGCAAAGAATGACGTTTTAATACACTTAAAATGACACTTCTTTTTTTACGTCGAAAAATCTTTAATTTTGTTGATTTTCTCATCCGTTTATTTCTCAATAAACACTATTTTAAAATATGTTAAAGAAAAACCTACAGCTTCATCAAAAAAGAGACCGGTGCGCCTTAAAACGCCCGGTCTCTTTTTTACTCCAATATTTGTACTTTGTGCACCACGCCGCAAACTCCCAGAGGCGCAAGTTGCTGCTGAATAGCCTCTGCCTGATCGCGTGTCCAGACATCCGCCACCGATACTGTATAGATTACTCCAGACTCCGCCACATGCTGTGTCCACGCTGCCGGATCTTCGTAGCTAATATTTAGATCAACATCGCCTTTGATGCCTGCAATCTCGCCACAGCTCGTATACTGCCATACCGTAAGCCACCGGTTGATCGATGGCTTATAGCTCTGATCCGGCTCATCGGCAAACAACATCGTGCGATAGCCTTTGTAGTATCGAGCCACCCACAACCGTGTTCCAGAAAACGCATTAAAGTCAAACCAGCACTCATTGTACACGTACAACCCAACGTACAGTCCAAAGCTGTACCCTGCTGCCGTAATAACCTCCTGCGCCGCGCGGATGCACTCCGTCAGCTTTGCAGCGCCAAGCGGTCGCAGCACGTCCTTATCCTCCACATCCCACCAGACCATTGTACCAGTCAGTCCATAAGACTGTAGCAACACTACGACCTGCTGTGCTTCCTGTCGCGCTGCCTCCGGCGTGGCGGCATAGGTGTATTTGTAGACCGACATCGGGATATTACGCTTCCGGCAGCCCTCCAAATTTGCGGCAAACTGATGGTCTGCCTTGCCCGACCGGCGCACGCTGCGCAGGATTGCAAAATCTACATTCTTGTGGATCTGCGCCCAGTTGATTGCGCCCTGATTATCTGATACGTCTATTCCTTTCCACATAATCATTACCTCACCACAAAATTCTCCCATTTTTTGTAAGCGTCCACACCATGACAATCTGCTTGCATTTCTCCAAAAACTCTTTGCTTCCCATACTTTCAATCCTCCGTATAATCTTCGATTACATCACGCTTAACCCCGCGCCGGGAGATAATCGGATCACCTTATCCTTCCTGCTCTGCCTGTTTCGCTTCAATTGCCGCTGCATCTGTCATCCCTTCCCCGATTACATAGCCGATAACAGTAGCACCGGCCATAATAAGCGCAGAGATCTGTGCAGCTTCATTTTCCGTGCCGCCGCACGCAACAACCATTAAAGTCACAAATGATGCTACACTTAACCAAAGTTTTCTACTGGTTAGTTTTCTCATCCAATCAATTTTTTTCATATCTATTTTCTCCTTTGCTTCTATATTAAGTAGGGATTTAAGCGCTGTCCCGGAATTTGTAATTGATAAAAGTACGGGTAAAATAACGGGATATAAGACAAAGGCTGGTGCGGATACAGTATTCCCTTTTAGTGCCCCGTTATTAAACATGAAATTTTCTCAAATGCCGAAAGTGAATTACTATACGAGTACTAATCTTGTATTTGAAAATCCGGGTTATAATCGTCTAAAAGTAACGGATTGTAATGCAAACTATTGGTGGGTATATAATTCTCCGAATTTCGATGTTAATAACTGGGGGAATGAACTGGACACAAAATATCAAATCGGCAATAGAAACGATACTGTGTTTGATATAACAAATGTTAAATATGTCTTAATTCACACCAAGCAGTCCGAAAACAATAATAGCGGGTTTGGCGGATGTAAATTTAACTTATGCAATGAATAAGTCAAAATATGTGCTTATCTGGCATATATTGTCGTTGCAGATCCGGTGTAATTTGTCCCTCCAACATAACAAGCCAGCAACCGGCAAGATGTTTTTGATATTTCCCATTCGCACTGCGCTCCAGTTCCAGCTGTATATCCGCCGTTGCACACATGTATTTTGTCTTCACTCAATACAACTACTGGTATTTTAACCGTATAAACCAATTTTGCATTTCCAGCGCATGTTGTAACAAGGCAAATTTCTTCACACTGCGAAAAGTCAAAAATTTTCTGCGCAGTTCCAGACAATGAGCCGATCTGTTCCCAGACAGAATGCTCTTTTACAACTTTCAAATCCCTACTTAATACTCTCGCTGCCTCTCCGGCATCGTTGCACCGGTGCAACTTGTCCCCATAACCTCTCTTAGACCGTCTTGCGGCGGCCTTAAAAAATTCCATATAATACGCTCAAATCACGCCGCCATAAAGCGACGATGCGATGCCCTTACCTGCTCCTTTGTAACCGTGCAGTATATCCGCGTGGTCTCGATTTTAACGTGCCCCAGCAGCTCCTGTACCTGCTCGATCGGCATTCCCATGCGTAGCAGATCCGTGGCCGACGTCCGCCGAAAGCGATGTGGGTGTACCTTGCTTACCCCCGCCGCGTTCCCGACCTTTTTTAAGATGTTCCTGATACCAGATTTCGTCAGGCGCTTGTGCGGCGCTCGAGTCCCCACAAACAAGGCAGGATTATCGTCCGCCCTGCTTTCCAGATACTGCTTTAGGTGCAGGTGTGCTCGCGCATTAAGGTACACTTCCCGTTCCTTATTGCCTTTCCCCAGCACCATGACATCATCTGACTCCCAGCATATGTCGTCCCGGTTTAATCTACACAATTCCGAAACGCGCACGGCACTGGAATACAAAAACTCAACTATGGCCAGATCGCGCTCCTGCTCGCAGGCACAACGTACCTTTTCCAACTCCTCCGGAGACAATGGCTTTTTTACAGCCTGCTTGTACTTGATTGGTTCCAGCCCATCCACAGGATTTCGCATAATCACTTTTTTGCGCTGCAGCCAGCGGAAAAAGCTGTTAAACACAAGACGGATATTATTCATGTATCTGTTTGACACCTTCCGAATCGACTTATATTTTTCCATATACTCGATCAGATCATCATCCTCTATATCTTCCACATTTTTTCCGACATACGACAGCATGCGGCTTAAATGCAGCTGATACTGTTCGATCGTGCCCTCAGATTTCCCGTTCTGCCGGAACGCATCTAAAAATACCCGCAGATAATTTTGACCATTCTGATCAACACGCATTAGCCCTGTCTCTTTTTTGCTGATGTCATAGCCGCATAATTGCACCCGGACAACACTTTTTAAGCGCGCAAGTTGCTCTTGGTCCAAAACAGGCGTCATCGCCTGTAGGATTGCCATTACAATTTCATCTTTCATGGACATTCACCTCCTGCCGCCATGTTATCAGACGGCAGGGGTAAGATACATTATTCAGTTGTTTTCTTTTGCCAGTTCAGCCTCTACTTTTTTCTTCCAGAGGCTCGGCACTTCATCAATCGTCATTCCACCGTTTTTGATTCTGTTGACATAAAATTTTACCATTATTTTTTCCTCTCTTTCTCAATGTCAAAGGCTTACGCCCTGTGCTTCTGCCATTCCGGACACGACATCCCCCAGATCCTGGATCGCGCCATCCTGAATACCCTGACCAGCTTCCAGATGACGCAGTCTCATTTCAATCAGACTCTCCTGCTCTAATGTCACTGTAACAACATCCTCCTCCGGAGTTGCCCCGATTGTCTTTGTAATCTCACGAAAGATGTCATAACGCTCATGTGTCGCCTGCACATGGCCTTCTGCATCGCACTGCTGGATCAGTTCTAAGTTGTTCTGACCGGCGTCTCTAAAAGACTTTTCCAGTGTGGTAATATCGCCAGCTTTAAAGCTGATTGCAAGAGTACCAGTTCCAAATCCGATGCTGTCATAAGGCAGCTCCACTTTGTTTCCTAAGATAATTTTTTCTTTCATGTATTTTTCCTTTCTCCCGGTTTTCCGGGTAAAAAATTAAGACCCCTTTCGGAATCTTATTGACATAGTTTTTTGTCCCCCTTACTCAATTAAGTAGGGATTTGGGCGGCTGCTCTCTGGAGCAGGACGGAGTCGATTTTTACATTGTAGGTGCTGATGCAGTGCGAAAAAAATTGGGTGAAACGCCAGAGTATTCGGTTCTTGACTGTGGCGGAGTAGACTTTAAAGAACACGAATTTGGACAATGGCATCACGGATATCATTTTACAAAAGTATCTGAAATTCCTAATTTTGGATCTATGGTTCATGGAAAAGATTTCTTCATTGAAGTGTACAATGGAGGAACGAACCAATTAAACGCCGGTATCGGTGTTTCCTATGTAAAACATAGCAACTCCGAACTTGTAATGACATCCGTTAATGGTTTAAAAGGTCTTTATGTCAAAGTTTATTATATTAACAACAGGGCAATACCAGCACCGTCTTCTTTTCTTAAATCAATCGATTTCACGATTGCATCTGGAACTGCCACCAAAAATATTTTATTGGCTGATATCCCTGATGCTGGAGAGATTGTTTGCGCTGGTCTTGTATCAAGAGGGTGGGAAGGATGGAACGCTCTTAACGTGACATATACAACAGAATCCGTAACAATCACCTTTAGCACCTCAAACAATAGCGGAAATGCGTATGGATCGGAGATTGTAAGAGTCTGGTATCGCTAATATTACTTAATCATAAGTTTGTAAACATGTCCGTCACCAGTTCCTCCGTGCCTAAAATTAACTTTTCCGTTCAAAACAGGGTTCGCGATTAGCGCGAAAGAATAGCTTCCACCCGGCTTATTACATACAATGGATGGGCCACTAACCCCGCTAAGTTCGATCGATACCACGCTACCAGCCGTAACCGCGAATAGTGCAAGATAAGAGTAAGCCGCATCTTCCGCGGTCATTGTATAATAATGTAAAACGTTCGGGTTTCCAGCAGCTACAACATACGGAATCGAAATTCCGTGTTCGTAATCAAAGTCCGGATCACCTTTAAAAGGGGTTACTGTATCCGCACCTCCCGCTTTGTATCCCCAGTTGCCATCCGCGTCTTGTCCAAAAGACAGACCACCCAAATCCCTACTTAGTCCATCAATCTCCAGCCCATGTGTCCTCACGATCCGAGCATCCGCCACAAACCCCTCAGCCTCTGTGGTGTCATTGTTCGCCACCTGATAATTTGCCGCAGACCCCTCTGGGATAGTAGGCTTATTCGTCAGATCCGAATAGCTTCCGGACCACGCCACCGGTCTCAAGTCCGCATACCACTTCGACAGCTTACCAAATATAACCGGCAATTTGTCCTTATATGTGAGGTTGCTCCGTTCCTTCTGTTCTACAAAATTTTCCGGCAGGACATTCGAGGCTTTCGCCCCGATGTCCATAATAACTTCCTCACCTTTCTGTGTTTTGTGCTTAATCTGAGTTAAAAGATTCATATCGTCCTCCTTTATCCAATCAAGAAGAACAGGGAATTCGGTGCTGCCTCCTGCGGATATTCTCTGCCAAATCCGATAGATGGCATATTGTCAATCGCTTCTTTTTGCGCCTTTGTCACAAATTGATGGTTGTCATCCTCTGTAATAACCGTCGCGGGGTGATGTTCCGGATGGGTATAGTTATTTGCCCCCTCAGCTACCCCATCCAGTTTTGCCTTATCTGCAGCACTCATCAGACCATTCGTGGCTGTTGTGGCAGGACTATAGGTAGTGTCTTTATCCTCTACCCACTTTGCCTGCCCGTCTGCAGACCATCCCAACACCTGTCCCGATGCACCGCCCGCCGGGATATGCTTATTTCCGGACGTGTCGGGATGCGTATAGTTGTTTGCCCCTGCCGCAATACCGTCCAGCTTTGCTTTATCCGATTTGCTCATACGGCCATCTAAGTCTTTTGTTGCCAGCGGGATGCTGTTGGCTGAGATCGCCACCCACTTATTCCCGGTATAGCGGTAGGTCACATCATCATCCTTGACGTTTACCGTCCACCCATCCTCCGGGTTCGGATAGGTTTTGGCAATATCCGCAAAGGTTTTTACCGCTTCTTTCCAGTCAAGCTTTGTTTCCAGCGCTGAAAGCTTGTTGTCCACTTCATTTTTGGTGTACTTGTCTGACCAGCCCTGCTTGTCCACATCACTGACAAAACGGTGCTCTGCATCCTGCACAATCATCGTTGCTGCATGAGTCTTGGGATGGGAGTAATTATTTGCCCCCTCAGCAATACCATCCAGTTTTTCCTTATCTGCAGCACTCATCAGGCCGTTCGTGCCTGTTGTGGCAGGATTGTATGTAGTGTCCTTATCCTCTACCCACTTTGCCTGACCGTCTGCAGACCAACCAAGCACCTGCCCAGATACTCCGCCCGCCGGGATATGCTTGTTACCCGGCGTGTTCGGATGGGTATATCCGGCACCCTTGGTCAGCTCATCCCAGCCCGAACCATTATATACATAAGATGTCTTCGTTTCTTCAACGTAAACCCGCAAACCTGGCGTTACCGCATTGAGGGTTACCAGCTCATCCCTCTCTGCGATGGTTTTTACCTGACCGCGCGCATCCAGCAAAGCTGCTGCCTGCAGCTTAAACCCGCTCGCTACTGTTATACCTTTTTTATCCTTAAATCCCATGGTTAAATCCTCCTTAAAACGTGGTTAATCAATAGTTAAAGCTCATCTTAAATGCCGCTACTGTAGACGGGTCGTTAAGATATGCGTAGTAATCCACGCCATCTACCTGCACCGTCGTCTGCACAAAGGTACCTGTCACGTCAAAGCTATTTGCGTCCAGAATCTTTGCTACCGCGCCGTAACTCTTGGGATAAGCGATCAGCATCCGCTGATTGTTGCAGTTATATACAAAGGACTTGTTACCCTTGCCCTGCACGACCTTAGTAGCTGCCTTGATCACACTCTCTGTTGCTGTCACACCTGCTGCCACCGCACCCCAGTAATACGGGGATACAAAACTAAAGGATCCTGTCTTTGCCGTTACCACCTTATCCTCATTGTCGGTTACCTTAACAGTAAGCTGCTTGGCTGCCGTCACAGTTAAAGCCTTCGTGAGCGTCATCGTATTGACACCCGCCTTGATCCCAGAGGTAAGTACCCCCAGGGATGTATCAACATCAAATACCTCTACCTTTTTTACCCCTGCAGACCCCATTGTGATGTTCACATCCACCGCCGTCACGGACTGCGATTTCCCGATTTCAAAAACGCCTCCGTTCACCGGCTTTGCGCTGGCAGATACCGTCGGTGCAACATAAGCATGGAGCATCTTATCTAAAAGCTCCGCAGCACTGATCCCCGATGTTGGAGGTACATATCCCTTCGGGATACCTCCAACCGCCACGGTACTCGCCGTCTTGTTTTTATAAACAACCTCATCTTTGTTTGCCTTATTTCCTACTGCCGCCTGTAAGGCATCTGCCACTTCCTTGTGACTTTCGATGTAGGCTGCAATCTCCTGCAAAGTATCAAAATTTTCCGGCGCACTGCCTACTACTGCCTGAATCCGCTCATTAACCAGATCCATGACTGTCTTATCTTCGCCTTCCCTGTCACTCGCAAGGATGGCATCCACAACTGTTTTGGGGAAGTATCTCTCCCACTTCGGTGCTTCTCCCTTTTGTGCCGTGTTGCGCGACATTGTTACTCTTTCGTTTGCCATTTCTTAGTCCTCCTTAACATTTATATCTTCCCGAAAAAGGTCGTGTCCTCCTCCGGGGTACTACCTACAGTCATCTTACCTTCTACTATTCCCCAGTTATCCCCATCTGTCGGGGGCTGGTCTGAAATTACCAGATTCGTAGGGGCTGCCACCACAAAGTCCTCAGCTGGAACCAGAGGCTCCCCACCTATGTCCATGATAAGCAGCACGTCACCTTCCCGGATTTCCGTAGCTGCTGCTCCCACAAAAATATGCCCGGAATGCCGCATATGCTCTTCCAACTTCTGCTCCAGATAGTCCTTCCGCACAAAATCGCTGACACTCACATCAAAGGTGATTTTGTCCGTGGAGCTGACCCGGACTGCAATATTATGCAGATACTGTACTTCTCTTTCTTCGATAGGCGGAATCCATTCGCCTTCTGCATCCTGTCCCACAAAGATCAAGACGTCCCGGTTTGAAACCGAATCATGCGCATATACGCCGGACTGCTGCAAAAGATACCCTTCATGCAACTCCAAATTCGTCAGCATACAGTGGATGACTGCCTCATTCACATCCTGCTCCACGGATTCGATCTGCAGCCGCTGCTTTACATCCAGCAGGGTTTCCAGCTTTTCGGGTGCAGCCGACACACCGCTCCCCACTTCCACCCTGACCAGATGCATCCGTATCATCTGGGCATTGACGCGGGCCAGGTATCTTTCCCCTGATGCCGTTAATACATATTTCATACCATACTCACCTCCTCCTGCCGCACCGAAATGAATGTCCCGTAGCCTCCTGCATGCAGCACCGAAAACAGCCCGCTGATGTCCACCTCCGACTCCGACATGTGAATGATCCGCCCATACCCTGCCCCATACAAGTCAAGCCGGGCATTCCGGATCAGGCGCTCAATAAATTTATAATTCAGATGGGCGGGACGGGCATCATGCACCGCCCTGCGGGCAATCCCCAAAAAGTCCGACAACTTATCCTCCTGCACATACACCGTAAATGCATATTCCGCCGGATGCTCCTCGATCCAGACGTTTTCTGCACCCACCGTCTGGCGTACCAGATTTTCGAGCATTTTTACCGTGGCGGGCATCCGCATATTGAGCTTTGCCAGTACCTGGGCGCGGCGCTGCTCCTGCGTAAGCTCTGGGTTCTCAGCAATCCCAAAATCCTGTTCCCACTGGTTCAGACTGTACGTTGCCGTTTTGATATAAAACTGGGCTAAAAGCTCTGTTAGGATCCCCTCCAGCCTGTCCAATTCCGGCTGCTCTGCCCCAAACAGTTCTGCCATCTCCCGCATCTGGGCGACAAAGGGCGGCACACTTTTTTTAAGCATCTGCAACCTCCTTTACGCTGATCCGCACGGGCAGCGCTACCGGAAACTGTCTTGCTGTCAGGATCAGGCTCTTTTCCTGCCCGTTAATTCTGGCATTTTCCACATCCACCACCCCCGGACAGTCAAAAACCAACGCCACAATCCCCAGATAAGACACCACTGTGGATAAAAATGCCGTATCCTCACAGTATCTGTCCAGCAGCTCCTGCAGACGTGCTGTTACCATGGATTCCGTGTATCCACTCTTTACCAGCACCGCCGCCTCTACCTGCAGCTCCACCGCCTCCGCGCTTGTTACCAGTACATCCGCCCCGATCGGCCGCTGGGACTCTATATATTCCGCCACATCAGTGACCAGGCTTTCCGGCGCCGGTTCGTTGTCATTTGCAATCAGCACCACATCTACCGTCCCGTTCCCCCGCACAAGGTCAAATACCTTTACCTTATGTACGCCGGGGATTTCCTTTGCCCACTGGATATAGTGGGCAATGTTGCCGCTGATCGCTGGGGTACGGATATGCTCCAGCGCCCTCTGCCGCAGGACGTTATCGCTTTCCCGATCATATCCCCCCTCTGCATCCTCCGGATTTGTGATCTTCCTGATGTGGATGCTGTCCGCCTCTGTAATGCTTCCAGCAGCCACGTTTCCCTGCTCCCCTGCCGTCATGCAGACCGCCCGGACCTGTACCGCGCCTGCACCTTCGATCACAAAATCATCCAGCAAAAAAGCGATCTCCCCGGCATACCCTGTCACACCACTGTAATTCCCGGGATCCCCGGTCACTTCCACGACCGTCTCTGCCTTCGTTGCCTCCCGGCGGGTTATTCCATAATCACTGCAGGCGCTGTCCAGATTCTTCCCAACCGCCGTAGCAACAAATGCCTGCGGCAGGATGTCCTCGATGTCCTCCGCATAAACCCTTGCCAGTTCATTTGCAACCGCCTGCAGGTTATCTGCCGTCCATGTGCCTTCCCGCCTGTCCGCTTCCGTTGTTATCCGGCTTTTCATACGGTTTAAGATCGCTATAAAGCTGTTTTCACTCATTGTAAACCTCCGTCTCATGGGTAAAACGCCCATAAACTGTCGTGACGTCAAACGCTACCGTCATCTCCGATCCCCTGTGTTCAAAGCGGAATCCTGACAATTCCTGAATATACGGATTTACCATCAGGGTTTCTGTGATGTAGCGTTTTACCTCACTGTCAAGGATGTCCCTATTGTTTGAATATCCTATAACAGCCTCCAGCTCGCTTCCATAAGCATGGGTATAGGCAGGCCACACAAAGCGGCGCGTCAGCAATGCCTTGTAAATCCAGACTCGGACAGCCTCATCCTTTTCGACCAGATAGGTTTTCCCTCCCTTACGTTTCAGGCAGTTATTTTCATAGTCGTATGCCAGTTCCCGGAACACCGGCAGCTCCTGCGCAGCACGCTCCTCCAGTTCCGGCACGTCCTGTGTAAACGGGAAAATACTCATAACGCCGCCACCTTCCCACAGATCAGAAACTGATTTCCGACCCGCTGTACCAGTACATAATCCCCAGGCTGTACCCGGATACCTTCATACAGTTCTTTCAAAAACCCCTTCAGGGCAGGGGATACATATTCCTCCTGCTCCAAAATTGCCGCCAGCTCCTCATCCTTGTTGGAACTTGTTACCTGATTGCAGTAGATATGCTCTGCGATCGGCACGCCATCAACCGAAATACTGACCGGATCCACTCCTGTTACGATTCCAACCGTCATGGCGGGCTCATTCATTGCCCGCCCCTGCCGTTTCATGACCTCCACAAAACGTGCGTAGGGATTTCCTTGCGCCATTTTATGCCACCTCCAAAAACCGCAATCCCAGCGTCGTCTGATAGTCAGACCCTGTCCATGCATGCTCATCCGATATGATCGTAAAGCGCCCGCGGATCTTGGAATTTACCTTTTCCACCACGATCGCCCGTCCGGTCTGGTAGGCGGGATTGCCGCGCACAACCACCTTTCCGGAATCCTCGATCCCTTTCAGCAATTTACGCGCCTCCCCCGCCACATCCTTTTCATCCCCGGTCTGTTTATAAGCCTCACGGATGATGCCATACCCTGTGAGACCGTTGGAAACCTCCCCGATGGGCTGGTCAGACGCCCCAAGGATCACGACCTGGTTTACCAGATTTTCGATGCTGCTCTTATACTGGGCATCCATGACCGCATCATCCCCGGTCACTGTCCCAGCAAGCTGCTCGCCATATTTCTCCACGCACACCGTCTGCCCCTGCATGTACAAATGGGCATCCTTACCCTCATAAGCCGTCTGGATGACCTGCGCGATAGACTTTTCCCCTGTGCTGATCACTTCTACCTCGCCACCCGGGTCATACAGCGTCCCGCATGCT
>UMLG01005676.1_pt1 | contig 11559 bp, 6 predicted proteins | sample 1966511 | NCBI WGS metagenome assembly UMLG01 (sample SAMEA4836195, study PRJEB28245) | human gut metagenome | biome: gut microbiome; material: fecal sample | place: Denmark | collected 2008
CGGATTATACATTTGATATGCTATACGACCTGGCACCACTGAAGATCGATCGTTTAATTTTCAAACCGTATCTCGCCGAACTGTTCCAGCGTTGTCACGGTTCCGGAGAAGAACAGTACTGGGACTTTCTAGAAGAGGTATATCCAGAAATCAACTACACGGTTGGCGACGTTGTGAATTCCTATTTCAACTTGCCGAGCTCGTATATCTATGACATGATTCTACATAAGAAGGGAACGGAACGAAAATATGTCATTGACAAGCTGCCCTATGACGAAGACTATGAAATTGAAACATATCTGTATGTCGAAAAAGATGGAGAGACTGATTGTGTAAATGCGGCGGATCTGGAACCCCAGGAACAGCAGGCATATGATTTGGTTGAGGTCAGCGGCCACAATTGCCGTGTGTTGATTTCTGAAATTCGAGAGGAAGAGAGCAATCTGCATCAGGCGATGCTGGATCCGTATTTTCCATATATGCTGGAATATCGTGAGATGAAAAAATGTCTGTATGAATTGGAAGATCAATTGACCGATAGTGCATCTGCGGAGTATGAGGAGATATTCTAAAGAGAATTGGAGATACTCTTATTAGAGGGAGGGTTATGATGGCTGCGTACATTTGCATCGATCTGAAAAGCTTTTACGCATCTGTGGAGTGCGTGGAACGAGGACTAGACCCGCTGAATACCAATCTGGTAGTAGCAGATGCCGGTCGAACGGAAAAGACGATCTGCCTTGCGGTCACGCCTGCCCTAAAGCAGTATAGCATTCCAGGCAGAGCAAGACTGTTTGAGGTGATTGAAACAGTGAGACGAGTCAATGCACAGCGTCTGCAAAAGTTGTCAAATCACGAATTTACGGGAAAATCCTGTCTTGCTTCGGAACTTGGTCAGAATCCGTCTTTACAGTTGGATTTTGTCATTGCACCGCCGCAGATGGCACATTATATGGAGATCAGTACAAAGATCTATGAAATCTACTTGCGGTACATTGCGCCGGAAGATATTCATGTGTATTCCATTGATGAGGTCTTTATCGATGCAACAGGTTACTTGAAAACCTATCACTGCACACCGCAGGAACTGGCGAGAAAAATGATCCGGGAAGTACTGCAAGAGACAGGCATTACAGCGACTGCCGGCATTGGAACCAATCTGTACCTTGCTAAGATCGCCATGGATATTGTTGCAAAGAAAATTCCTGCGGATGAGAATGGTGTAAGAATCGCTGAACTAGACGAAATGTCCTACCGGGAAAAGCTGTGGAGTCATACTCCACTGACTGACTTCTGGAGAATTGGCACCGGCTATGCCAGGCGATTGGAAAAGATGCAGATCTTTACCATGGGTGATCTGGCACGCTTTTCAGAGCATGGAGAAGACCTGCTGTTCCGGATGTTTGGCGTGGCTGCGGAACTGCTGATCGACCATGCCTGGGGGTATGAACCATGTACCATGCAGGCAATCAAAAGCTATCAGCCCAAAGGGCATAGCATCAGTCAGGGACAGGTGCTTCCTTGTCCCTACGACTTTGAGAAGGGACGGCTAATCGTTCGGGAAATGACTGAGCTGCTGGTGTTAGATCTGGTGCGAAAGAAAATGGTTGCAGATCAGATCGTTTTGATGGTGGGATACGATCACACCGGAATCCCGGAAACTTATCAAGGTGAACTGAAAAAAGACCGCTACGGCAAGAAAATTCCCAAAGCCGCACACGGTTCGGTGAACCTCGGAAAGCAGACTTCTTCTACCAAACGCATTATGGAAAAAGTACTTTCTCTCTACGACCAGATCGTTGATCCGAAATTGCAGGTGCGGAGAATGAGCATCACGGCGAATCATGTAATTCCAGAGGGCGAAGTGCAGGATGAAGTGATGCAGTACAGTCTGTTTGATGATGTGGAGGCACAGGAACAAAAGCGAAAACAGGAGCAAGAGTCCTTGAAGAAAGAGCACCAGTTGCAGGAAGCGATCCTAAGTATCAAGGATCGCTATGGAAAAAATGCGATCTTAAAAGGCATGAATTTTCGGGAAGGTGCAACGACCATGGAACGAAATGAACAGGTTGGAGGGCATAAGGCATGAGGAACTATGAGGACATCCGGAATCATGAACGCTATCAGCTAAAACATCATACGCCCATGTCCTTGGAAAGCCGTGCAGCACAGTTTGCTCCGTTTGCGGCACTGGTCGGCTATGACGAAGAGATCGGAGAAGCTGCCAGATCGACCGACGGCAGAGAAGAACTATCGGAAGATGCTATCGATGCATTGAATCAGGCATTTCAGAAACTGCTGGATCATGAAGAAGAACGTCCGCTGGTAATGGTAACATACTTTCAGCCGGATGCCAAAAAAGATGGCGGCAGGTATATGACCTATACCGGGAATTTCCGGTTCTACGATGCAGAGAAGCGAGTGATGAAGTTTGTGGATGGGATGGTGATTGGCGTGGGGCAGATGTGCCGGATTAAAATGAAATAAGCTATCTCAAAATAGTTGATTTTTTTGATAAAAATGTACGCACATCACTTGAATTTTTCGACATATTGTGGTATAATTGCTTTAAAGCAACGAAAAGAACAGAATTGGTTTAGGCTTTGAAGGGAGATTTACCTGTGGAAATATTTAATAACACCACGAAGGTCGTAAAAGATGACCTTTTGAAAACGATAAAACGCGGTGACCGTATTTCTATTGCAGCAGCCTGTTTTTCCATCTATGCCTATCAGGAATTAAAGAAACAGCTGGAATCCTGTGAAGAATTACGCTTTATATTCACATCTCCCACTTTCGTGGCAGAGAAAACGCCGAAGGAGCGTAGAGAATTTTATATTCCACGTCTTCAGCGAGAAAAAAGTTTATATGGTACTGAATTTGAAGTACGCCTACGAAATGAGCTGAAGCAAAAGGCAGTCGCAAAAGAATGTGCTGATTGGATGCGTCGTAAGGTTTGTTTCAAAACCAACACAACCCGTGAAGGCATGAATAACTTTCTTCTGGTAGATGGCGATGAGGATACTTATACCTATATGCCAATGAATACTTTCACAACGGTTGATCTGGGCTGTGAACGTGGGAATAATCTGACAAATATGATTACACGCATGGAGAATCCAGCAAGTAAAGAATTTCTCCATATGTTTAATTCTGTCTGGAATGATGAAGAAAAGCTCACAGATGTTACAGAAGAAGTCATCAATATGATTTCTTCTGTCTATCAAGAAAATTCTCCAGAGCTGATTTATTTCATGTCTCTGTACAATATCTTCAGCGAATTTTTGGAAGATATTTCTGAAGACGTACTGCCAAACGAAGCGACTGGTTTTAAAGACAGTGTCATCTGGAATAAGCTGTTCCACTTTCAGAAAGATGCTGCTCTTGCAATCATCAATAAACTGGAACAATACAATGGCTGCATTCTTGCAGATAGCGTTGGTCTTGGTAAAACATTTACGGCACTTGCTGTCATCAAGTATTACGAAGGCCGCAACAAAAATGTTCTTGTACTTTGTCCGAAAAAGCTCTCCGAGAACTGGATGACTTACCGTGGCAATCTGATTAATAACCCACTCGCAGAAGACCGGCTCCGCTATGACATTTTGTATCATACTGATCTTTCTCGTGACAGCGGTAACACGGCCATTGGGCTTCCAATTGATCGAATCAACTGGGGAAATTATGACTTAGTCGTTATAGATGAAAGCCATAATTTCCGGAACGGGAACGGTACCAACAGTAAAGGCGGCGAAAAAGAAAATCGCTATATGCGTTTGATGAACCGGGTTATTAAACCCGGTGTTAAGACAAAAGTACTGATGCTGTCTGCTACACCTGTAAATAACCGCTTCTATGATCTTCGCAATCAGCTGGCACTTGCCTATGAAGGGAATCCATCTGCATTTAATGAAAAGCTAAACATCAAATCGGATATTGATACGATTTTCCGGCAGGCACAGAAAGTATATAATGCGTGGTGTAAATTGCCGGAGAAAAAACGCACAACAGCAACGCTTCTCTCTCAGCTGGATTTTGATTTCTTTGAAGTGCTGGATAGCGTAACCATTGCACGTTCCAGAAAGCATATACAAACTTATTATGATGTTGCGGACATCGGAAATTTCCCGAAGAGAAACAAGCCAATCTCTCTTCGTCCGAAATTGACAACACGTCCAAATGCCATCAACTACAAGGAAGTATATGAACTGCTGTCGAAGCTGCACTTGACAATTTATACACCAACTGCATTCATTCAACCAAGCAAACTGAAGAAATACCTGAGCAAAGATGAAACCGAAAAGTTCCGCAGCGGTCGTGAACTTGGCATCCAGCGGTTGATGAGTATCAATCTGTTAAAACGTATGGAAAGCTCTGTACATTCTTTTCTGCTGACTGTAAAGCGTATCTACGATTATCTGTATGATACCGCACACGCAATTGATGATTTCATCGTCACTGGCACCAACAAGCTGAATGAGATGCCTGACCTGTCCAGCAAAGCCGATGAATTTGACTATGATGATCAAAACACAGATTTTTTCAATGTTGGCAAAAAAGTAAAGATTGATCTTCGTGATATGGACTACGTTTCGTGGAAACGTGACATGGATGAGGATATTGAGAACCTGCAGCTGCTGATTCTGATGATTGAAGACATCACTCCAGAGTATGACTTCAAACTGAATGAGCTGATCCGCATGATTCGTGAAAAGGCTGCAGCTCCGATCAATCCAGGCAATCAGAAGATATTGATTTTCACCGCTTTTTCAGATACTGCGGAATATCTCTATGAGAATATCAGCGGCATGGCACTGAAGGAACTGGGACTGCATACGGCACTTGTCACAGGATCAGTGGAGGGTAAAACAACCATTCCGAGATTCAAGCCTGATATGAACCACGTGCTTGCGTGCTTCTCACCAAAGTCAAAAGACAGAGATATTCTATATCCTAAGGACAAAACGGATATTGATATTCTCATTGCGACTGACTGCATTTCAGAAGGGCAGAACCTGCAGGACTGCGATTATTGCATAAACTATGATATTCACTGGAACCCGGTGCGGATCATCCAGCGATTCGGGCGAATTGACCGTATCGGCAGTAAAAATGCAGTGATACAGCTGGTAAACTTCTGGCCGGATCTGGATCTCGATGAATACATCAACCTGAAATCCAGAGTAGAAACCCGAATGCGTATTTCCGTTATGACTTCTACCGGCGATGACGACCTCATCAATCAGGAAGAAAAAGGCGACCTGGAATATCGCCGCAGCCAGCTCAAAAAGCTGCAGGAAGAAGTTGTGGATCTGGAAGACATGACAAACGGCATCTCTATCATGGATTTGGGGCTGAATGAATTCCGTATGGATCTGCTCTCCTACATGAAAACGCACAAAGATATTGATCGTACTCCTTTCGGCATTCATGCGGTTGTCAGGGGAGACAAGCCCGGTGTTATCTTCGTCTTAAAAAATGTGAATGCACAAATCAATATTGAAAATCAGAACCGCCTGCACCCGTTCTATCTGGTCTATGTCGGCATGGATGGTGAAGTGATTGCCAATCATTTGCAGCCGAAGGACACGCTGGATATGATGCGGCATTTGGCACATGGCAAAGCGACCCCGGATAGGAATTTATGTGAAAAGTTCAATCAAGCAACAGACAACGGCAGGGATATGGGAAAAATCTCTCAGCTGCTAGAAGATGCCATCATGACCATCATCAATGCAAAAGATGAAAGTGATATTGACAGCTTCTTTGGCGGTGGACAGACCACTTTTCTGTCCGGCGGCTTTTCTGGTCTGGATGACTTCGAACTAATCTGTTTTATGGTGGTGATAAAATGATTGCATTTCCTGCTGCTACGGCAGTACACAGACGTTTGCCAAAGGAGGCCTTTTATCAGCACTTATCGCTGACCAAAATACTGAAAGAGAAATTTGTGTCCGATGTCGACCGCATTGCAGTCGAGAACAGTTTGACCAAAGAAAACCTGAACCTATTATCGGATGCGGAAATCAAGGAAATCATGCTGCTGTCCATCTCCCTGAAGAAACAGGAATTTGACGGCAAAGTCATTGAGGCAATCGCCCGGCAAAATCCGCATAAGCTGGTATTTCTGCTGCGTTTTGAAGAGCAGCAGCAGCTGGCTGTCTATTACAAGAAACTCTACCGCACTTTGTGGATGAAGCAAGACGATGTCACATTAAAATTACAGGGCGATTCGTTAGATGAAATATGGGATTCCTTTCTCGAACAGATTGCCTTATATGAAGAACGTGCCGAGCAGACGGACGACCTTTCTATAGTGGCTCGCCTTGCGTTGCAGGAGCAGATACAAAAATTAGAAAAGCAAATTGCGAAAACAGAAGCTGCAATGTGGAAGGAACAGCAGCCAAAGAAGAAATTTGAACTGCACACACGGCTGCGGGAATATCAACAAAAGCTGGAGGATTTGAAACATGGAACGTCTTAAAATGCATACGCCGAATCTGGCAGACGAGAATTTCGCAAAGCTCGCTGCACTGTTTCCGAATGCAGTGACAGAAACCAAAGACGAAAACGGCAATGTTGTACGTGCCATTGATGCGGATGTGCTGCGTCAGGAAATTTCTGCAACGGTGGTAGAGGGTTCGCAGGAACGCTATCAGTTCACCTGGCCGGACAAGAAAAAGTCTGTTGTGCTGGCGAATCAGCCGATTGCAAAGACGCTGCGTCTTGACCGTGAAAAGTCTGTGGGCAGAGATGGCACGTCGGGCAGCATCGACACGGAAAATATCTACATCGAGGGCGATAATCTGGACGCACTGAAACTGCTGCAGGAAACCTATCTCGGCAAGGTGAAGATGATCTATATCGATCCGCCTTATAACACAGGCAATGACTTCATTTATGAGGATGATTTTTCGCAGAGTGCGGATGAGTATCTTGGAAACAGCGGACAGTTTGATGAAGAGGGAAATCGTCTGGTGCAGAACCCTGAAAGCAATGGACGATTCCATACGGATTGGCTGAATATGCTTTATCCACGGTTAAGGTTGGCAAAAGATTTATTATCTGATGATGGCGTAATTGTTATCAGCATTAATGAGTATGAGGAAAGCAACCTTCGTAGAATATGTGACGAAATATTTGGATATAGGAATCGGGTGTGTTGCTTTGACTGGCAAACAAAAAAAGCGGCACAGGGAATGACCACAGCCAATATGATTGTCACCAATAATGAATATATCTATGTGTATGCAAAAAAACCAGATTTTTTTCGGTTTCGTGGCTTAGATCGTAATGAAGATAACGGTTTTTCTAATCCTGATCATGACTTTAGAGGTCCATGGAAAAGACAGTATTTACAAAGATTTGGACAAGGACTTCCTGTTAGAACAATTACAGATCCAACAAGTGGAACGGTTTTTTCATTTGAAACACCATATACCCAAGATAAACTTGATCGCTGGATACAAGAGGATAGAATAATTTTTCCTACTGACCCTAAAAAGTATCCTGCACGTAAAGAATTCTTGAATGAATATGAAAACAGGCAACAACTTGTTACAGAATTGGGGTTGTTTGCGACTAAAGCAACCACCGAAAGATTATATGGTCTTTTTAATGGTATAAAAATTTTCACTAATCCAAAACCAGACACATTGATTAAATTTTTAATACAGCAAACCACTCAGCAAAATTCTATTGTCTTTGACTTCTTTAGCGGTAGTGCCACTACAGCCCATGCCGTCATGCAGTTAAATGCAGAAGATGGAGGACATCGCAAGTTCATCATGGTGCAGCTGCCCGAACAGACCGATTCCAAAAGCGAAGCCTATAAAGCAGGCTACAAGACAATTTGCGAAATCGGCGAAGAACGTATCCGCCGTGCCGGAAAGAAAATCAAAGAAGAAAATCCTCTGACTACGGCTGATCTTGACATCGGTTTCCGTGTGTTCAAAGTGGACAGCAGCAATATGGAAGATGTCTACTACCGTCCTGCTGATTACAATCAGGGACAGATGGAACTGTTCGCCGACAACATCAAGCCGGATCGCACTCCGGAAGACCTGCTCTTCCAGGTAATGCTCGACCTCGGCATTCTGCTCTCCTCCGACATTCAGGAAACGGAAATTGCTGGCAAGAAGGTATTCTCTGTGGCAGACGGCTATCTCATTGCCTGCTTTGATAAGGATGTTACAGAAGAAACGGTCAAGGCAATCGCACAGAAACAGCCGGTTTATGCCGTGTTCCGTGACAGCAGCATGGCAAGCGACAGCGTCGCCACAAATTTTGAGCAAATTTTCGAAACCTATAGTCCGAGAACACAAAGGAAGGTGCTGTAATGGCGGAAATGAAATTCAAATTTACCATACAGCCTTACCAGACTGAGGCTGTGGACAGTGTGGCAGGGGTGTTTGCCGGTCAGCCTTTCAACGACCACTTCACCTACCGCAGAGATGTTGAAATCAAGCGGGATTTGACAAACTGGTGGCTCTCCGATGAGGCCCTTTCCATAGGCTTTGCCAACGCCAAAGTGCAGCTTGATTCCGGTCAGCTTTTGGAAAATATCCATCGTATTCAGGCACGCAACAATATCAAGCTCTCCGATTCGCTGAAATCGGGAGGGCTGGGTGTATGCTCACTTGATGTGGAAATGGAAACCGGTACCGGTAAAACTTATGTTTACATCAAGACCATGTTCGAGCTGAATAAACTGTATGGCTGGAGCAAGTTCATTGTCGTGGTTCCGAGCATTGCGATTCGTGAGGGCGTTCAGAAGAGCTTCGAAACCATGCAGGAACACTTCATGGAGCATTACGGCAAGAAGGCTCGCTTCTTCGTATATAACTCCAAGAATCTGCCGGACATCGATAATTACAGCCAGAGTGCAGACATCAACGTCATGATTATCAACATCCAGGCATTCAATGCCCGTGGCAAAGATGCAAGACGTATCCGCACAGAACTGGATGATTTCGGCAGCCGCAGACCAATCGATGTCATCCAGGCGAACCGTCCTATTGTCATCCTGGACGAGCCGCAGAAAATGGGAGGCAAGGCGACACAGGAAAGCCTGAAAGAGTTTAATCCTCTGTTCTGCCTGAATTACTCCGCCACCCACAAACAGCACCACGATTTGGTTTATGTGCTGGACGCTTTGGATGCATACAATCAAAAGCTGGTAAAGAAGATTGAAGTAAAGGGATTCGATATTAAAAATCTGAGAGGGACAGACAGCTATCTCTTTTTGGAAAGCATCGTCATAAGCCCAAAGAAGCCGCCTATGGCACGCATGGAATTCGAGGTTGGTTACAACAAATCCATCAACCGTGAAACCAGAATTCTCGCCGTGGACGATGACCTGTTCTCCCTCTCCAAAAACATGGAACAGTATCGTGGCTATCGCATCAGCGAGATTGATCCGATTCGTGGCACAGTGACCTTTACCAATGGTGAAATGATTCACGCAGGTGAAGTAATTGGTGATGTTTCCGAAGCAGACCTGCGCCGTGTGCAGATCCGAGAAACCATTCGCTCTCACTTTGAAAAAGAGAAGGAGTTGTTCTCTAAGGGCATCAAAACACTGTCACTGTTCTTTATTGACGAAGTTGCAAAATACCGCAAATATGATGAGGACGGCAACGAAATTAACTCTGAATACGGCGAGATTTTTGAGCAGGAGTATACGGATATTCTGAATGAATACCTTACCTTATTCAACACGCCATACGAGCAGTATCTCCGTTCTATTGAAGTACATAGCACTCACGCAGGGTATTTCAGCATCGACAAGAAAGGTCGCAAAGTGGACAGTTCCCTCAAGCGTGGCAGTGATGAAAGTGATGATATATCTGCATACGATTTGATTTTGAAGGATAAGGAGTGTTTGCTCTCCTTTGAAAACCCAGTACGATTCATCTTCTCCCACTCTGCACTGCGTGAAGGTTGGGACAACCCGAATGTATTCCAGATTTGCACTTTGAAACATGGCGGAAGCTCACCTACACAGAAAAGGCAGGAGGTTGGTCGTGGTCTACGTCTTTGCGTCAACCAGAACGGCGAACGGCAGGACTATGGCGCGCTTGGCAGCCAGGTGCAGGAAATCAATCTGCTGACAGTTGTTGCATCAGATGGTTATAGAGATTTTGTAGCAGATCTGCAAAAAGGGATTCGTGAGGATCTTTACGATCGTCCAACGACAGCAACCGCAGAATATTTCATCGGGAAAACACTCAGTATTGGCGGCAGTGATGTTACAGTATCTGATAAGCAAGGACGTGACATTTATCGTTATCTGATCAAAAATGATTACATCGATGAAGATGATCATGTAACGGACAAGTATCGTGCAGACCTTGCCAACGAAGCACTTGCACCTGTTCCTGAAAGCTGTAAGGAAATCACAGATGGTGTACACGCCCTTATCAAGAGTATCTTTGATGAGCACGCTCTTGATGATATGATCTCCGATGGCCATGAAACGAAGATTCAGGGAAACGCACTGAATGACAACTTCTACAAGAAGGAGTTCCAGACGCTCTGGAATTATATCAATCACAAATATGCTTATACCGTAGAGTTCGACAGCGATGAATTGATTCGAAAGGCAATTGCACATATTGACGATAAAATGTTCGTAGCAAAGCTACAGTATACTGTCACCACGGGTCAGCAACAGGATGCTATGAATTCTGATGCACTGAAAAACGGAGCTGGCTTCGTAGCAGAAAAAAGTAAAACCCATACTTTGGAGCGTGCAGAAGGTAGTGCCGTAAAATATGATCTCGTCGGCAAAATTGCAGAAGGTGCTAAATTGACGCGTCGTTCTGCCGCAAAGATTCTGGCAGGTATCAAGCCATATACCTTTGCCATGTTTAAAAACAATCCAGAAGAATTTATCACAAAAGCTATCCGGTTGATTAATGAGCAGAAAGCTACCATGATCGTAGAGCAAATCACTTACAATCAGACAGATGGAACATATGATAGTTCAATCTTTACAGCTGAAAAAAGCACTGATTTTTCCAAGGCATATCGTGCAAAGAAAAATGTGCAGGATTATGTTTTTGCAGATGGATATGCGAAAGATGGACAAAGCATTGAGCGAAAATTTGCTGAGAGCATGGATTTAGCAGATGAGGTTTGTGTCTACGCCAAGCTGCCCAAAGGATTCTCTATTCCAACCCCTGTTGGCAACTACTCTCCTGACTGGGCGATTGCCTTCAATAAAGGAGTGGTTAAACACATCTTCTTTATTGCTGAAACCAAAGGTACAATGGAAACATTGAATCTAAAGCCTATTGAGCAGGCAAAAATTGCTTGTGCTAAAAAATTATTCAGCAATCTTTCTTCCGCTGATGTCGTTTACCACGAAGTAAACAGTTATCAGCATCTGCTGGATATTATGGATCGGTTATAAAACGATTACTGCAACAAGAAAACGCTTACTTTGATACGGGTGCATTGTATCAAAATAAGCGTTTTTTGGCACACAAAATCACGTAATCGGAAAGGTTACAAAAACCACGTAATCACGTTATATAGCGTGGTTACGTGGTTTTT
>UMLG01072145.1_pt1 | contig 11535 bp, 10 predicted proteins | sample 1966511 | NCBI WGS metagenome assembly UMLG01 (sample SAMEA4836195, study PRJEB28245) | human gut metagenome | biome: gut microbiome; material: fecal sample | place: Denmark | collected 2008
ACGGCCATGTACTTGCCCACAAAATCGCTTACTTTTTCCAATGTTTTCATGATAAACTCTCCTTTTTCCTGAACACTTATTTTTGCGGATGTAAAGGCAATGAAACATCCGGGAAATGGCTTTCCCGCAAACAAAAACGCCTTTGTCCCTTACGGTTCGTAAGAGACAAAGGCGTATAAACTCCTCTGCGGTAGCCCTCTTATTGCCGGTGCAAAGCCCGGCCCCTCAGTGCGCATCCAACAATGCGCGGCTCGTGATAACGGAAGCCTGCCGTTCCCGCTTACTGGGGCGTATACACCGCCCATTCAGCAGGAAAGCTCGGAGAGGATCTTCCCACGGACGCCCTGCACTGCCTTGCACCAGCCGGCAGCTCTCTGCAGCATTCTTTCTGGGTACTCTTTCTCGTCATAGCCGAATATTTCACTGCCACGGAGTATACTCCCCCTAAAGGCGGAAGTCAAGGGATGCGGCCTGTCTGCTTTTTCACCTGATTCACATCAAAGGTGAACACAGCTCATGCTGTGCTGCCTTGCCATGGGCTGCGCCGCGCAGCGCGGTGCAGCTTGCCAACTTTTTACAAATAAAGTAAAAACTGCCGTTTACTATATAAAAATAAACGATTAAGGCTGCTTTGCTAAAGAATACAACATGAAATATGAAAAATAACCGGACCACGACAGCAAGCACCAATGTGGAATATGTTGTTACCGCTTCTTACGAGTGGAGCGTACCTTCCAAGATTACATTTACAGACACAATCGCAGAAGTAGAAGCAAATGCGGATACCGGGGATACCCAGAAGGTGAAAGTTACAAAGAACATTATGCCCGTCCTTATGGCTTGCCGTTGGAGTTTGAATTCAAAGAGAATACTGTAAATAGTGGAAAGACGTATATTCCGGTTGGATATAGTCTGGGTAAAAAACCGGAAGCTAATAGCAATTATACAAAATTCAACGGAAATACAACGCTGAAAGGCAATCTGGTGATACCATCAGGTACACCAAAGTTTGGTGACCATGGAGTGGTGGTAAACGATGACGGTACGTTGAGAAAATGCCAAATTTGGGTCGTGGTAAAGGAAAAAAACACCCCCGGCTCCACCACCCCTATGCCCGGCCCGAGCTTAGCCCCGGGGCTGAGCAGCCCCGCACCGTCCGCCGGCCTTGCCCTGCACTACCACGCAAACTTTGAGCCGGACGATGCCCTTGAGGAAACGGTAAAGACTGTGTACTGCCGCAGCGCTGCGGACGTAACGGTGCACCCTTGTATGTTCAAGCGGGCGGGCTATGCTTTTGCGGGCTGGAACACGGAAGAGGACGGCACAGGTACATGGTACTGGGTAAACGGCGTGCCCGTGACCGACTGGCGGGATGGCGACACGGTAGAGCTTTACGCCCAGTGGAAAAAGACCGCCGCCCAACGCCCTGTGGCAGACCCTGACCCCGTTGAGCCTATAGACCCGGTCGAGCCTGCAGAACCCTTTGACCCCGATGCCCCGCCGGCAGAGCTGGACGAGTTGTTTGGCGTAGACCCGGACGCCGCCTTTGGTGCAGACCCCGACCCGCTGCCGAGCTGACAAAACAAAAAGGTGAAGTGATCTTTTGGTCACTTCACCTTTTTTGCTTGCACGTTTTGCCGGAGACAACCGCTCAGAGCAGCTTTACAGCCAGCGCTTCGGTGGTGCGCTCCTGCGCTTCGGTGCTGCCGGGCTTGTCGTCCAGAATGTACCGCAGCACCAGCACCTCGGCCACATACAGCACTGCCACCTTGATGGGGATGCTGCCGGAGTCCAGCGGGCTTTCCTGTGCGCCGCACAGCAGCACAAGGTCTGCCAGCTTTGCGCCGGGGGAGTCCTCGTAGTGGGTGATCAGGATGACCTTTGCCCCGTTGGCCTTGGCGGTGCGCAGGGTCTCTATCAGGTCGCGGGTAGCGCCGGAGTAGGAGACGAACAGCACCACGTCCTGCTCGGTCATCAGGCTGGCAGCCATTACCTGCATATGGCTGTCGGCAACGGCGCGGAACTTGTTGGTGATGCAGGCAAACCGGGCGCAGATCTCGTTGGCGGCTGCCATGCTGCCGCCCTGTCCCATGCAGAACACCTGCCGGGCACTGTGCAGCAGCGCCACGGCCTGCTCCACCGCCTGCGGCGAAAGGGCGTTCTGGGTGCCGTTGATGGCGGTCATGAACAGCGCCGAAGCGTGCTCGCACAAAGTGGCGGTGTCGGCGTCCGGGGCGGGCTCCTGCTGGTTCACCAGCACGCCGGTGGCGTTGGCCTGTGCCAGCGCAATGCGCATTTCATGGTAGCCCTCAAAGCCCAGCGCCCGGCAGAACCGGAACACCGTGGCCTCAGCCACCTGACACTCTCTGGCCAGCGACGATATGGACAGATACTGTGCCTCCGCAGCGTGCTGCACCAGATAGTCCGCCACCGTGCGGCCGGATCTTGTCAGGTCGCCCTGATGCTGCTGCAGCAGCTCCCAAAAATTCGTAGACATTCTTCCTTCTCCTCACTCGGCTGCCGGCAGTGCACCGGTGCCGTTTTGGTGATTACCTTCTTATATAAAAGTATAAGAGAAACCGCGCCGCTGTGCAAGAGGCGTAATGACCACATTTTGCCCGCCGGTTCTGTGCAGAGGGCACAGTTTTGGCAGAAAAAACGCTTCAAATTGTGAAAATGATTTTCATTTTTACAATTTTGGCTCTGAAAGTTGTTTTCAATATAACAGCGGGAAGTGTACCGTTTTGTAACTATTTTGACAAGTGAAGTGTGCAAAATTATTGTGTTTTTTCTGATATCCCACAATTTTGTGCAGGCTGCTGGGTTTAAAAATGAAAATTTATGAAAAGAATGAATGGACAAAATGAAAATAATTTTCTATAATTAGGCTACAAACAACGGCTGCGGACACGAGCAGCCGCTACGAGCAAAACGGAGTACGATCCCTGATGGGTCGAAGAAGATGAACAAGGAGAATCTACCATGAAAAACTGCATTTCCCGCCGTTCGTTCCTGAAGGCTGCCGGTATTCTGGGCGCTGCCGGTGCACTGGCCGCCTGCGGCGGTTCCTCCTCCAGCAGCACTGCTGCTTCCTCCACCGCTTCCTCTGCTGCAAGTGCAGCCAGCACCGGTGCAAGCATCAAGCTGTGGACATACCCCATCGGCGGCTGGGGCAATGACGATACCGTCCAGAACCTGATCTCCAGCTTCAACGCAAAGTACCCCGACATCAAGGTGACCGTGGAGTACCTGGACTACACCAACGGCGACGATCAGGTGAACACCGCTATCGAGGGCGGCAGCGCACCCGATCTGGTCATGGAAGGCCCCGAGCGTCTGGTGGCAAACTGGGGTGCCAAGGGCGTTATGGCTCCGCTGAACGATCTGTGGACCGATGACGCCAAGAAGGACATCTACGCTTCTGTGGAGTCTGCCTGCCACAACGAAAAGGGCGACTACTACGAGTACCCCCTGTGCATGACCGCACACTGCATGGCCGTGAACATGACCAAGGTCAAGGAAGTGGGCGCTGACCAGTACATCGACACCGACAAGCACACCTGGAGCACCGACGGCTTCCTGAAGACCGTGGACGCACTGTACAAGGGCGGCTACGAGAACGTGGCAGCCATCTACTGCAGCGGTCAGGGCGGCGATCAGGGCACCCGCGCCATCATCAATAATATGTACGGCGGCACCTTTACCGATGCAGCCCACACCAAGTACACCGCCGACTCTGCCGAGAACATCAAGGCCATTCAGGCTCTGTACGATGCAAAGGGCGTCAACTTTGATCCCTCCATCAACGGCGGCGAGGAGATCACCCTGTTCCGCAACGGCACCCTGCAGATGGCTTTCTGCTGGAACATTGCACAGCAGCTGAACGCTGACACCGCTGCCGCAGGCCAGACCATCAGCGGCGACGAGATCTTCCCCATGGCATTCCCCACCGCAAGCGGCGACCCGAAGCTGTGCGGCGGCATCTGGGGCTTCGGCATCTTTGATAACGGCGACGAGGCCAAGATCAAGGCTGCAAAGACCTTTATCGAGTTCATCGCTGCCGACCCCTCTCAGGTCAAGGACAGCGTGCTGGCTTCCACCTACTTCCCCGTCCGCACCAGCGTGGGCGATATTTACGCCGGTAACGAGGTCATGAGCGAGTACAGCAAGTTCATGGGCTATCTGGGCGACTACTACCAGATCACCCCGGGCTGGACCACTGCCCGCACCGAGTGGTGGAATATGCTGCAGCGCGTGGGCTCCGGTGAAGCCGTCGAGACTGCCGTCAAGACCTTTGTGGACAACGCAAACGCAGCCGCTGCTGCCGAGGCATAAGCGCCAGTTTCTCTGAACTGCATCACAGCTGAACCGCAAGGCCCCTTCCTCCGGGTGAGGGAGGGGCCTTTTTACGGAAAAAACACTCTCAAACGAAAGGTCTGGTGATCCTCTTGGCTGCAAAGACGGCAATGAAAGAGCCCAAACGCAGCAGTGCGCTGGTACGGCGCGAAACCTTCGCCTCCTACTGCTTCCTGCTGCCCAGCCTGATCTTCTTTCTGGGCTTCGTCATCTACCCCATGATCCTCTGCGTGGTGACCAGTTTCTTTGACTCCACCATGAACCGCGCGGATATCTTTGTGGGTCTGGCAAACTACAAGACCCTGTTTGCCGACCCCATCTTCCTTGGTGCATTAAAGAACACCTTCGTCATCGTCATCGTGTCGGTGCCCATCACCTGCATCTTCTCGCTGTGGGTGTCCTCCGCCATCGTAGACCTGCCGGAGTGGGCGACCAGCCTTTTCCGCTGCGTGTTCTACCTGCCCGTGGTCACCGGCTCGGTTGCCGTTACCGTGGTGTGGAAGTGGATGTACAACAACTACTACGGCATCTTCAACTATCTGGGCAAGAGCCTTGGCATTCTGGACAAAAACATCAACTGGCTGGGTGACGAGCGGTTTGCACTGGGCTGTATCATCCTGATTTTGCTCACTACCTCTGTGGGTCAGCCCATCGTGCTGTACGTTTCGGCACTGGGCAACGTGGATCAGTCCATCGTGGAAGCTGCCGAAGTGGACGGCGCTACCGACCTCCAGTGCTTCTGGAAGATCAAGTGGCCCGCCATTATGCCCACCACCCTGTACATTCTGGTCATCACCACCATCAACTCCTTCCAGTGCTTTGCACTGATCCAGCTGCTGACCTCCGGCGGCCCCAACCACAAGACCGATACCATTATGTACTACATCTACTACACCGCCTTCAAGCAGTACAAGTACGGCTACGGCAACGCCATGGGCGTGGTGCTGGCGGTGATCATCGCCATTCTGTCTGCTGTCCAGTTCAAGCTGGGCAACAAGGATAATTAAGGAGGTGCGGAACAATGCGTGCAACTGCTGCAAAAAAGCAAAAACCGTTGAAGCGCCATCCCAGTAAACTGAAAAAGATGAGCGCCTACGCCATTCTGGCGATCATCCTCATCAGCATCATGGCGGTGCTGTTCGCCTTCCCGCTGTACTGGATCATCACCGGCTCCTTCAAGACCGGCGCCGCCATCAATGCCACTACCCCCGAGTGGTGGCCCAGCCAGTGGGTGCTGACCAACTACCAGAAACTGTTTGCCGGTAAGCGTGCCCCGCTATGGCAGCTGGCTGTGCCCTTCGGCTCCAAGTTCAGCGCCAACGGCGAGCCTGTCTACTTCTCGGTGGGTCCCATGGCACCCGCTGCCATCCGCTGGATGATCAACACCGTGTTCATGGCAGTCATGTCCATGATCCTTACCTGCCTGACCGCCGCCATGGCCGGTTATGCGCTGGCAAAAAAGCGCTTTGTGGGCCGCAAGCTGCTGTTCACCCTCATTGTCTGTGCCATGGCACTGCCCAAGCAGGTCATCCTGATCCCCCTGCTGCGTGAGATGAGCGCACTGAACCTGTACAACACCATCTGGGCGGTCATTTTCCCCATCGTGGGTTGGCCGTTCGGCGTGTTCCTGATGAAGCAGTTCAGTGAGGGCATCCCCACCGAAATGCTGGAAGCTGCCCGTATCGACGGTGCCAGCGAGGCGCGCACCTTTGTCAAGATCGTGCTGCCCATGGTCAAGCCCGGTATCGGTGCACTGGCCATCTTTACCTTCATCAACAGCTGGAACGACTACTTCATGCAGTTGATCATGCTGTCCAGCACCAGCAACCTGACCATCTCGCTGGGCATTGCAAAGCTGCAGGCAGAGAACAGCACCGACTTTGGCCTGATTATGGCCGGTGCAGCACTGGCCGCAGTGCCGATCATCATCATCTTCCTCATCTTCCAGAAGTACTTCACCAAGGGCATCGCAATGGGTGCAGTCAAGGGCTAAAATTGCGACCGCCGCCTGCGAGCAAAGACTTCCCCCGCTCCGGGGGAAGATGTCACGCAAGTGACAAAAAGGGGAGTACAGGGAGCAATTTTTGGCGCAGCGGTCTGCAAGACGCGAGATCCGCCCAAGGGTCGAAGCGGATGCAGGGCACCGCAAGAGGGCGCTGATGCCGTTACCCGAACTGAAAAGCGTACGAGCTTGATACAACTTACAATTATAATTAAAGAAGGGCTTGAAACATGAAAGATATCAAAAAATATCAGGGTGTCATCCCTGCCTTTTACGCCTGCTATGACGCAGAGGGCAACATTTCGGTGGAGGGCGTCAAGGCACTGACCCGCCACCTGATCGCCAAGGGCGTCAAGGGCGTGTATGTGGGCGGCTCCTCCGGCGAGTGCATCTACCAGCACGTCGATGAGCGCAAGACGGTGCTGGAAGCCGTGATGAGCGAAGCCAAGGGCAAGCTGACCGTCATTGCCCACGTTGGCTGCAACAACACCACCGACAGCATGGAGCTGGCACGCCACGCCGAGAGTGTGGGTGTGGACGCCATCGCCTCCATCCCGCCCATCTACTTCCACCTGCCGGAGTACGCCATTGCCAAGTACTGGAACGATATGTCCGCTGCCGCCCCGAACACCGAGTTCGTCATCTACAATATCCCGCAGCTGGCAGGCACGGCGCTGACCATGAGCCTGCTGAACGAGATGCTGAAGAACCCCAACGTGGTGGCTGTGAAGAACAGCTCCATGCCCACGCAGGACATCCAGATGTTCAAGGATGCCGGTATTGCCGCCCGCGGCGAGGGCAACTTTGTGGTGTTCAACGGCCCGGACGAGCAGTTCGTTTCCGGCCGCGTCATCGGTGCAGACGGCGGCATCGGCGGCACTTATGCCGTAATGCCGGAGCTGTATCTGGCTATGAACGCCCATCTGGAAAAGGGCGAGATCGCCGAAGCCCGCGCCATCCAGTACGAAGCCAACCGCATTATCTACAAGATGTGCTCTGCCCACGGCAACCTGTACGCGGTGCAAAAGGAGATCCTGCGCCGGATGTACGGGCTGGAACTGGGCAGCGTGCGCGCCCCGATGCCCGGCTTGATCCCCAAGGATGAAGCCATCGTGGCCGAAGCACAGGCCATGATCGAAGCCGCCATCGCAAAGCTGTAACAAAATAAAAGCGCCCCTCTCCGTCTCTTTTCCAGAGGGGAGACGGGCGCTTCTTTTATTGGAGGAAACGCGAATGATCTGCGATACCCTGCAGCATCTGGGGCGGTACAGGGGACTGCACCCCAACTTGGATACCGCCATTGACTATCTGCTGACCCACGACCTTGCCGCCCTTCCGCTGGGGCGCACCGAGGTGGACGGGGACAAGGTGTTCATCAACCTGATGGACGCCACCTTGCACCCGGATGCGGGCTACCACCCGGAGTACCACAAGCTTTATGCTGATTTACAGGTAGACCTTACCGGCAGCGAGGGCTGGGGCTACACCAATCTGCCCGGCGCGGAGATCGGGGAGTTTACCGGGGACTGCGGCTTTCAGGACAGTGCCAGCGTAGTGACCGGTGCACTGGGCGAAGGACGCTTTGTACTGTTCTTCCCGGAGGAACTGCATAAACCCGGCCTTGCACAGCACGGCTGTGTCAGCGTGCGCAAGGCAGTTGTCAAGATCAGAATGGAGGAGTAAGACCATGGATAAGGAAAAGCTGTTTGCACAGATCAAGGGCGGGCTCATCGTGTCCTGTCAGGCACTGGAGCACGAGCCGCTGTATACCAAGGAGGGCGGCGTGATGCCCCTGATGGCAAAAGCTGCCGCCATGAGCGGCGCTGTGGGCATCCGCGCCAACACCGTGCGGGATATTACCCAGATCAAACAGGTGGTGGACCTGCCGGTCATCGGCATCATCAAAAAGGACTACCCCGGCACGCCCATGTACATCACCGTCACTATGAAGGAAGTGGACGAGCTGGTGGCCTGCGGGGTGGATATCCTTGCCGTGCAGGGCACCGGTGCGCTGCGCCCGGATGGTTCCACCTCCGCGCAGTTCATCCGCGCCATCAAGGCAAAGTACCCCGAACAGCTGGTGATGGCTGACTGCGATAACCTTGAAAACGCCATGCTCTGCGCCGAAGCCGGTGCCGACTTTGTGGGCACCACCATGCGCGGCTACACCCCCGAGACCACCGGCATTGACGATATCGACTTTGACTTCATCCGCAAGCTGTCCGCAGAGTGCCCGGCAAAGATCATTGCCGAGGGTCACATCCACTACCCGGAGCAGGCGGTCAAGGCGCTGGAAGCCGGTGCCTTTGCGCTGGTGGTGGGCGGTGCCATTACCCGCCCGGCAGAGATCACCGCACGCTTTACCGGTGCCATCAACGCCGCAAAAAAATAACACAGGGGAGTGCCTGCTATGAAACACTATCTTGGTATCGACATCGGCGGCACAGCCGTCAAGCTGGGCATCGTGGACGAGACTGGCACGGTGCTGGCGAAAGCTGAGGAGAGCGTAAGTTTTGACGGCTACCGCACCCCCATCCTGACCACGGTGCTGAAAGCTGCGCAGACCTTCCTTGCCGCGCAGAGCGTCCCGGCGGAAAGCCTTGCGGGCATCGGCGTGTCTGCCACCGGGCAGATCGACAGCCGCAAGGGCATCGTGGCGGGTACCTGCGGCAACCTGCCCAACTACATTGGCGCACCCATCAAGGCAGAGCTGGAAAAGACCTTCGGCCTGCCGGTCACGGTAGCCAACGACGCCAACTGCATGACGCTGGGCGAGGTGTGGGTCGGCGGCGCACAAGGCTATACGGACGTCATCGGCGTGACGCTGGGCACCGGCGTGGGCGGCGGCATCCTGACCGGAGGCCGTCTGCTGGAAGGCGCGCGGGGTCTGGGCGGCGAGCTGGGCCACTACCGCACCCACGCGCTGGACGGCGTGGACTGCACCTGCGGCGCAAAGGGCTGCTGGGAGCGCTACGCCGCCACCACCGCACTGGTGCGCGCCGCGCAGGAGAAAAACCCGGCATGGAAGGATGGCCGCGCCATCTTTGCCGCCGCTGAGGCGGGCGACAAGACCGTGCTGGCGCTGCTGGACGCATGGACGGACGAGATCGCGCAGGGACTGGCGGGTATGGTGCATATCTTCAACCCGCAGCTGATCCTGATCGGCGGCGGCGTGTCTGCCCAACAGAAGCTGCTCATCGACCCCATTGCCGCCAAGGTAAAGGACGCTGTGATGCCCGCCTTTGCCGAAGGGCTGGAAATTCGTGCCGCGCAGCTGCACAATGACGCCGGGATGGTGGGCGCTGTGTACTACTTCCGGCAGACGATGGAAAAGGAGTAATTTGGTTATGAAAAAGCATATTCTCTGTCTGGGTGATTCCAACACCCACGGCTACTGCGCCGACCCCAACGACTGCGCCGACCACGGCATCCGCTTCAACGAGGACGAGCGCTGGACCTGCCGCCTGCAAAAGGCGCTGGGCGAGGAGTATCTGGTCACAGAGGAGGGACTTTCCGGCCGCACTACCGTGTTCGTGGACCCGCTGCATGAGTCCATGGATGCGCTGAGCGTGGCTTACGCCCTGCTCAAGAGCCACGAGGTCATCGACCTGCTCATCATCATGCTGGGCACGAATGACGTGAAGGAGCGCTTTGGCGCAAACGCCGCCTGCATCGGCGCGGGCATGGAGCGGCTGCTGCTCAAGGCGAAGAGCGTGGATTGCTGGGGCGGCAAGGCACCCAACATTCTGGTGGTGGCGCCGCCCTGCATCAAGGATGGCTTCCACGATGCCGTCATGGGCGCAGGCTGCGTGGAGAAATCCCGCGGCGTCGCCGAGCAGCTGCGCATCGTAGCCGAGCGGCAGGGCGTGCACTTTATGGACGCCGCCGAGTGCGAGTTCAACGAGGTGGACTTTATGCACCTGACCTGCAAGGGTCACGCCCGGCTGGCAGAGCTGCTGGGCGCAGAGGTGCCGAAGCTGGTCTGAGCAAAAAGATGTCAGAGCGATCCCGGAAGGTCTGCGGACTTTCCGGGATCGCATTTTCATGTAAGCAGGGGAGAGAGCACGATTTCCGGGACAGCATGGAAAAGGCACACGGCAAGCGCCGCTTTTTCCTCCATACTGCCGCCTTTTTTGTTGACAAGGCACCGGCTTGCTATTATAATAGTGTAGTCAAAATGGCATTCCTGTGCGGCTTTGTGGCTGCGCGAAAGAAATACAGCTAATAACAAGGAGAGATTCTCAAATGGCACAAGAGATCAAGATGTCCGCTGCCGGTCTGAAGGCAATGCAGGAGGAGCTGGAATACCTCAAAACCGTCCGCCGCAAGGAGCTGGCTGAAGAGATCAAGGAAGCCCGCAGCCACGGCGACCTGTCTGAGAACAGCGAGTACGACGAGGCCAAGAATACGCAGGGTCTGGTGGAGAACCGCATCACCGAGCTGGAGCAGACCATCAAGAACGCAGTTATAATCGACGAGAGCGAGCTGAGCGTGGATAACGTCTCCGTTGGTACCCACGTCACCATCCGTGAGACCGGCGAGGACGAAGCCGAGGAATACGATATCGTGGGTCGCACCGAAGCTGACGCCTTCAACGGCAAAATCAGCGATGAGAGCCCCGTGGGCCACGCCCTGATGGGCAAGGCTGTGGGCGAAAAGGTCGAAGTGCTGCTGCCCACCGGCCAGACCGTGGAGTACACTGTGCTGGCTATCACCCATTCTGCAAACTAAGTAGGAGTAACCATGGAAGAGCAAAAGAGAAACCCCGCTGCGGGTCTGTCCGAGAGCGAGCAGGTACAGGTGCGCCGCCAGAAGCTGGCCGACCTGCAGGCCGCCGGCAACGACCCCTTTACCCTGACCAAGTTCCCGCAGGACGCTTATTCTGCCGACCTGAAGGAAGAATTTAAGGAGCTGCCCAACGAGACCGACAGCGGCAAGCTGGTGGCACTGGCAGGCCGTATGATGTCCAAGCGCGTCATGGGCAAGGCAAGCTTTGCCCACCTGCGCGACGACAAGGGCGATATCCAGCTTTATGTCCGCCGCGACGAGCTGGGTGACGATGCCTACGCCGCCTTTAAAAAGCTGGACGTGGGCGACATTATCGGCGTGAAGGGCGAGGTGTTCCGCACCAAGACCGGCGAGCTGAGCGTGCGCGCCACTGAGCTGACCCTGCTGGC
>UMLG01059836.1_pt1 | contig 11505 bp, 6 predicted proteins | sample 1966511 | NCBI WGS metagenome assembly UMLG01 (sample SAMEA4836195, study PRJEB28245) | human gut metagenome | biome: gut microbiome; material: fecal sample | place: Denmark | collected 2008
ACGCTGCGTGACCAGCGGGAGCAGACGGAAGGGGTATTCCCGGGCCGTCAGGCTTTGACTGAGGGCGTTCCCCTATAACGCAGCAGAGCCGTCCGGTAGTTGCCGGGCGGCTCTGCTGTGCTTATTGGAAAGGATCGATCGGGAGATGGCAATTGTTATGTTTTGCCGGGCGCGGCTTTTTCAGCCGGGCACGGACGCGGATGACCGATGCTCCGGTCACACGCTTGACGGGGCGTAATGATGCCTTTAGCCCCTATCAGGAAGGGAGGTTCTGTGTCATGCTTAGTGTACCACGATTTGCCCATTTTGGACGATTTTCGGCACGAATCGACCCGCAAATGCGTTGAAACGACCCGGCGGCGCAAAAGCAGCCGGACGCACCCGCAAAAAGCAGAAAACCGCCCGGCTTGCGGTTACCGGACGGTTTTCTGTCTCTATAGGAAAATATGGGAATGACGTGCTTTCAGAGTACATCTCTGTCCCTGCATTATACCACCGGCGGCGGAAAAAGTGGAGTGCTTTTGCACGAAATCCCCAATAATGGCTCGAAATGTCTTTTACCGGGCGGCATCGCGGCGCAAAACGCCCGCCAACGCAAAAAGGGACTGCTGCACAGCGCTGTGCAGCAGTCCCTGCGGGGTTATAAGGGGTTACGGGTCAGCGGGCTCAGCCGCGCTGCTGATAGGTCTTCCAAGTGCGGATGACCTCCAAGCGGCTTACGCGGCTGCCGGGCTTGAAGCTGCCGTCCTGTGCAGACATCAGGCCGGTATCCACTGCCCAGCGGATGGCCTGCAGCTCTGCGGCATCGGCTGCCACATCGTTGAACAGTGCCGTGCTCTGGGTAGCGGGCTTGCCTGCGGCAGTCCACAGTGCAACAGCCAGCTGCTGACGGTTAGCGGGGATCGCCACACCCTCGGGCAGAACGCTCTTCAGGTAGGCGGCGGTGCCTGCAATGTAAGCGCCTACGCCAACGGCTGCGCCGCCCACAGCGGCTACCATCACGATAGCGCCGCCGCCGTCATCGCTGGGTGCGGGTGCGGGAGTGGGAGCGGGAGTCGGCTCGGGATCAGGAGTCGGGGTCGGATCCGGGTTGGGAGTGGGAGTAGGATTCGGATCCGGGTCGGGAGTGGGAGTAGGATTCGGATTCGGGTCGGGAGTCGGATTCGGATCCGGGTTGGGATCGGGAGTCGGATTCGGATCCGGGTCGGGATCGGGAGTCGGATTCGGATCCGGGTCGGGAGTAGGATTCGGATTCGGATCCGGGTCGGGAGTAGGATTCGGATCCGGGTCGGGATCGGGGGTCGGATTGGACACAACGTAAGTGCCCACCTTTTCGGTAATGGTCGCGTTATAGTTCTCGTCCGCCGTCACCTGAACGTACACATTGTAGCTGCCGGGGGCGGTGGGGATGGTCGCGGTGGCGTCGCTGCGGTTGGTGCCGTACAGCAGGGTGGTCTGCGGGTCAGCACCGTTGTACTTATCGCCATTGTAGGTCACCGTGTTCTGCGCAGCATCGTAGGTAAAGTTTTCGGCTACGGGCGTGTAGAGGACGGTGTACTGCCCGACTAACGGATACTGGTAATCGTTATCCTGATTGCTATTATAGTAGTTGTTACCGTTCACCACAAGGCGAACTTCGTAGGTACCCACCTCGGTAGGCACAGAGGAGAAGTAAGAGTTTGGTTCGTCGTAGTACCGAAGTTCAGCCTGCGGGAGTTCCTCCTCGCCGAAATACCGCTTGCTGGTATCTCTATAGGTCACCGTGCCGGTCTTGACATCCCATTCGAAGTCATCGAGAGCCGGTTTATACTTGATCACGGTTTCGCCGATATCGACCGAACCGCTCGTGTATTTATCGCCCTCTTCGGCTACAACGCGCTTTTTATAGATGCCATAGTTGTCCGGCTCGCCATAGGGCATACTGGTAAACTCCGCATCATCGTAGGTGCGCACATAGACAAGGCTCAGCTTGCCCACGCCCTCCTGATAGCAGGTAACCTTTGTACCCTCCGTCGTTTCTTCAAAGGTAAAGTCATGCTCGCTCAGGACAGAGAAGGGCAGCTTTCCTTCGCTCTGGTTCACCACAATGGGATTGCCGTCATTCAGGGCGGTCAGGGTCAGGGTCATGCCGTCTGCGGAAAGCTGTGCGCCGTTATAAGCGTTGACCTCAGCGCCATTAATGTTCGTAACCGGCTTGCTGAAGGTGATATCCACGTTGACATTGCCGACAAGGTAAAGCTCCGTGGCTTCCTTCGTCACGCCTTTTACGCTTTCCACCGTGCCGTCGTCTGCAACGATCAGCTTGCTCAGGTGCTGACCATTAGCAAGGTGCTGACCATTAGCAAGGTGCTGACTTTCGATGGGGCTAAAGCTCACCGTATTGGAAACAGCGGCCTTGCTGGAAGTATCCGCCATCAGGCTGCCGGTGATCACGGCATCCTGGATGACCGTTCCATCCGATGTATAATAGTCGGGCAGCTTGATATTGTTGAACACGCCGCCAAGGATCTGGGCGTTGCCACCATCCAACTGGACAGTTGCGTCGAACTGACCGCCGTTGATGGTGCCACTAGCCTTAACATTCTTCTGGAAGGTGCCGCCGGTGATGGTGCCGTTATAGCCCAAAGTGACCTCCGCGCCGAACTGACCATCGGTGATCTCGCCGTAAGCTTCGACGCTCTTCTGGAAGGTGCCGCCGGTGATGGTGCCGCTATAGCCCAAAGTGACATCCGCGTCGAACTGACCATCGGTGATCTTGCCGTAAGCTTGGACGCTCTTCTTGAAGATGCCCTTGGCGATGGTTCCATTAGCTTCGACGCTCTCCTGGAAGGTGCCGCCGGTGATGCTGCTGTTTTCATCCGCGTGGACAGCCTTCTGGAAAGTGCCGCCCTCAATAATGGCGTTCTGGGCGGTAATAGGCGCGCCTGCCTGAATGTCCGTAACCGTCACATCCGTCAGCACGATCTGATCGGAAGCAATGGCCTTATGATAGGGGTTGATGGTATCCGAGGTCAGATCCACCGGGCTGCTGCCATCGGGGCTGGTGAGGATAAGCACCGACATCGTTCTATAACCAACCTCGACCACAAGGTACTGCCAGCCAAGACCCTCATAGACCTTGCCGGTCACACCATCCTGGTTCAAGGAATGCGGGGTCACCTCGGTCAGGTCGGGCAGACCTTCTTCGGTAATGCGCAGGGGCTTGAGGTTGCTGGCATCGCCAGCCTGATTTACCAGAATCTCCTTGCCATCGTTGTTGCTGGTGATATGCAGTACACTGCCCTCGGCATAGGTCTGTTCATTGTAACTGTTGGCCGCTGCACCGTTGATGCTGAACACATCGGTGTTCAGGGTAAGCTCTGCGCTGGCATTGCCCACCAGATAGAGGGTATTGACAGAACTGGGCAGGTCTCTGCCGTTGACCGCAGTCACACCGCCGTTGCGCACGGTCAGCTTGCTGAGCCGCTGGCCATCGGCAAGCGCATTCTCTATGCCGTTGCCAGACAGCTTGCACAGAACGGTGTCGGAAATGGCAAGGTCGCCAGACCTGTCAAAGCTGAAGCTCTGGGCCACTACATTGGAAATGGTGCACTTGCCCGCGCAGCTGAGGAAATCAAAGGTGCCGTCCTTGATCGTGACATCTGTGAAATCTGCCTGACGGATGATGCCGCCGGTCACGGTAGCATTCGAAAGCTCGACAGCGCAGTTGATGGGCACTGCGCTCAGCTGGCTGAAATTGATCTCATTACCGCCCTGATCCCCGAGCTCCAGTTCTCCGGTCATACTGGCGATATTGGGGTAGCAGGTATAAGTCCAGCCCTTGCCAAAGTATTTGCAGACCTGACTTGTACCCTCGTCCAGATTGTACACACGGGGCACACCGTTCACATCGGGCGTACCCTTATCGGTAAAGCTCAGTTCCTTATCCGTAGACGGGATCGGAGTCAGTGCTATGGGTGCGTTGCTCTCTGAAAGCGGCGGGAACATACTGACCTCGGCAGAGATCGTTGTACCGTCTCCACTGATGGAAATCGTGCCATAGCCGTTCAAGGAAGCGTTGCTGATACCTACAGGCAGGGAGCGGATGTCGGACGTGCCACCGATTGCTGCCGCCCATGCAACGCAGCCGGGGGCGTACTGCACCTCCAGCTTCAGGCTGTGATCGCTGTACCGCTTGAGCATATACACATCCCCGGTCACCGGCTGGCCGTTCAGGGTGCAGCCCTCCGGCAGGATCAGCTTGTGTGCCTGCTGCTGCGTAGCAGACTTCAGGCCGGAAATATCCTTGAAGTAGCCGCCCGTGACGCTGCCGCCGTTCTCGGTCAGCTTACCGTAGGTGCCGCCGTCAATGGTACCGTTTTCCAGCACTGCTTCGGCGTAGCTGCCGCCCAGAACACAGGCATTCGGGTTCTTGATCCAAAGCTGGCCCTTGACCACGCCGTCCAGCAGATATACTTCATTGCTGGAAGTCGAGATGGCCACATTGCAGCTGGCATCATCGCCATCCAGAATATACTCTGTCTTTGCGTTTTCAACGCCGGCAATGGCCAGCCAGTTGTTGGAGCTGTCGTAGCTCCAGCCGGTGCCGGACTGCTTTTCGGGCAGACCGTCCGCGCCGATCTTGATCGTAACGACGGAATTTGTTGTTTCCTCGTTCGTACCGGCAGCTGTCGTCTCTGCTGCCGCAGCAGACGTCCCAGCATCTGCAAATACAGATACCGGGAGGATGGAGAGCACCATACTGAGCGCCAGTATCATGCTCACGATGCGTTTTTTCATGATATCCTCTCCTTTGTTGATCGATTTGCCCGGCTATTCCCCCAAACGGAACAACCGGAACGGACAAAAGGCCAAGTTGAGTATAACACTAAAGTTTATGGAAATAAAGCATTTTCGCCTGCCGCATCTGCCAAAATTTGGTACAAAAATATGGGCAAAATCACCATACGGGGGCTTAACTCCCTCAGTCAAAACCTGACGGTTTTGCCAGCTCCCTCGGGGAGGGAGCCTTTGGCATGGCGGGAAAGTTTCTGGCTAAAGGGCAAAGCTTTTTGCCCGGGAGTACCCCTTCCGTTTGCTCCCGTTGGTCGCGCAGCGTCCTCGCCCTCTCAGTCAAAGCCTGTCGGCTTTGACAGCTCTCCCAAAGGGAGAGCCCTTGGCAGTCCACGCAAACTTCATCTCTTTGCCAAGGCCTCTCCCTTTGGGAGAGGTGGATGCGAACGTAGTGAGCAGACGGAGAGGGCGAGGTTGCTTCCCGCAGTGCCGCCGCTTCCGCAGGAAGCAAGCGCTGCAAATGCCGCTTGCCGCCGCGACTTCTTCCGTAAAAAAGCAGTTCCGAAACGCCCGCAGGCGTTTCGGAACTGCAATAATAAAGTATAATTTCCGCTTATTTGCCCGCCAGCAGCACCGCCAGCACGGCTTTCTGGACGTGCAGACGGTTCTCCGCTTCGTCAAAGATCTCGTCCGCGTGCTGCTCGAACAGGGCGGTGGAGATTTCCTCGCCCCGGTGGGCGGGCAGACAGTGCAGCACCAGCGCGTCGGGCTTTGCGTTTTCCAGCAGACGGCCGGTGAGCTGGAAGCCCACAAAATCCCGCAGACGCTGCTCGCTTTCAGCCGTGCCGGGGGCGGTGGTGTTCCACGCGGCGGTGGCTACAATGTCCGCATCCCGCAAGCCCTCGGCGGGGTCGGTGGTCAGGTGGAAGGCATTGCCGTATTCGTGGGCAAACATCAGCACATCCGCTGCCGGGCGGTAGCCCGGGGGACAGACGCAGGATACCTGCATCCCCGCCAGTAAGCCGCCCACGATCAGGCTGTTTGCCATGTTGCTGCCATCGCCCACAAAGCAGAGTTTCAGCCCTGCCAGCGTGCCCCGGCGCTCCCGGATGGTCATCAGGTCAGCCAGCACCTGACAGGGGTGGGCGTAGTCGGTAAGGCCGTTGATCACCGGAATGCCGGAAAGCTCCGCCAGCTCCTCCAAGTCCCGCTGGCGGTAGGTGCGCCAGACGGCGCAGTCGTAGTAGCGCCCCAGCACCCGGGCGGTGTCCCGCAAAGGCTCGCCGCGCCCGGCCTGCAATTCGGCGGTGTTCATGTAGTTGCCAAGACCGCCCATCTGATACACGCCCACCTCAAAGCTGGTGCGGGTGCGGGTGGACGCCTTGGAAAACAGCAGCGCCACGCTTTTGCCCGCCAGCAGCGGCTCGGTGCGGCCTGCCTTGCAGTCCGCTTTCAGCCGGTCTGCCACATCCAGAATATGGGTCAGCTCGGCGGGGGAAAGGTCGCCCATTTTCAGCAGATTTTTCATGCCTGCTCCTTCGGAGCGGTCGGCTCCATCGTGCCCAGCACCTCGGCCAGCACCTCCAGCGCCATGTCTACTTCGTGCTCGGAGACGGTCAGCGGCGGCAGCAGACGCAGCCGGGTCTTTGCGGTAAGCACCAGCAAGCCTTTTTCGCGGCAGGCAGCCAGCACATCCGCAGCCTGTACATCAAAGAATTCGATGCCCACCATCAGGCCGATGCCGGAAATGTTCTTGACGTGGGGCAGCTTTGCCAGACCGGTGCGCAGCTGTACGGCGCGCTCGCTGACCTGTGCAAGGAAGCTCTGGTCCAGACGGTCCACCACCACATTTGCACCGGCGCATACCACCGGATTACCGCCAAAGGTGGAGCCGTGGGTGCCGGGACCCATGCCCTCGGCTACCTTTTCATTCATCAGCACCGCGCCGATGGGCAGGCCGCCGCCCAGCCCCTTGGCAAGGGTGACGATGTCCGGCTTGAGGTTATAGTGCTCGCAGCACAGGAAGGTGCCGGTGCGGCCTACGCCGGTCTGCACTTCGTCCACGATGAGCACAAGGTCTTTTTCGTCGCACAAAGCGCGCACGGCCTGCACATACTCCGGGTCCAGCGCCATCACGCCGCCCTCGCCCTGAATCAGCTCCATCATCACGGCGCAGGTGTGGCGGTCTACCAGTTCCCGCAGCGCTTCGATATCCCCCGCCGGGACGTACTGGAAGCCCTCGTTGAAGGGGCCGAAGTAGTTGTGGAACACCTCCTGCCCGGTGGCGGTCAGGGTGGCAAGGGTGCGGCCATGGAAGCTGTTGACCAGCGTGATGACATTGTAGCGGTCCTTGCCGTAATGATCCACGCTGTACTTGCGGGCGGCCTTGATAGCGCCCTCGTTGGCTTCGGCGCCGGAGTTGCCGAAGAACACCTTACTCATGCCGGTGCGCTTGCACAGCTTTTTCGCCAGCTTGCCGCAGGGCGCGGTATAGTAGAGGTTGGAGGTGTGCTGCAGCTTGTGTGCCTGCTGGGACACGGCTTCTGCCCATGCAAGGTCGCAGTAGCCAAGGCTGTTTACCCCGATGCCGCTGGTGAAGTCCAGATACTTCTGTCCCTCAGGGCCCTCGGCGTACAGCCCGTGGCCTTTTTCCAGCACGATGGGGCTGCGGTTATAGGTGTGCAGGACGTACTCGTTGTCCCGCTTGATGACTTTTTCAGAATCCATAGGTGTACCTCCTGTAACATGGAGCGATTGCGCAATGCCTTGCGGCTGACGCTCGGAACATTGCTGCACACGGGCAGCGTCCTCGCCCTCTCCGTCACCTACGGTGACACCTCTCCCAAAGGGAGAGGCCTTGGCAAAGAGATGAACTTTGCGTGGACTGCCAAGGGCTCCCACTTTGGGGGAGCTGGCATCGCGCAGCGATGACTGAGAGGGCGAGCCCGCTAAAATAAAAGCATCCGCATTATGCCAACCGCCGTACAGCAGCGGAGCGGTTTCGTTGCCTTTATTATAACTTTCCGCCGGCGATTGCGCAATCTTTTTATTCGCGGTGGCTGCGGCGGTAGAAGCGGGTACCGGAGCCGCGGTCGGAGAACAGTTCCAGCAGGATAGAGTGCGGCACGCGGCCGTCAATGATGACTGCTTCGTGCACGCCCTGATAGATGGCATCCGCCATGCCGCCGATCTTGGGGATCATGCCGCCCGCAATGATGCCGGCGGACTTGTAGCCCTCGATCTCGGTCACTTCCACCTCGGGGATGAGGGTGGTCTCGTCCTCCTTATCCCGCAGCAGACCCGCGATATCGGTCATGGACACCAGCTTTTCGGCCTTGAGGGCAATGGCGATCTGCGCCGCGGCGGTGTCCGCGTTAACGTTGTACGCCTGCCCGAGGTCATCCATGCCCACGGTGGCGATGACCGGGATAAAGCCGCCGTCCAGCAGGCTTTCGATCAGGGTGGCGTCCACATGGACGATCTCGCCCACATGACCCAGCTGGGGGTCCAGCTCGGTGCAGCGGAGCATCTGTCCGTCCATGCCGCACAGACCCACACCGCGCCCGCGCAGCTTTGCCACAAGGTCCTTGTTCACCTTACCGGCCAGCACCTGCTGCACGATCTCCATGGTGGCATCGTCCGTCACCCGCAGACCGCCCGCAAAGTGGCTCTCCACGCCCACCTTTTTCAGCATCTCGTTGATGGCAGGCCCGCCGCCGTGCACCAGCACCACCCGCACACCCAGCAGCGTCAGGGTGACAAGGTCGTTCATCACGGCGTTTTTCAAGCTCTCGTTGATCATGGCGTTGCCGCCGTACTTGATGACCATGGTCCTGCCATGGTACTTTTGGATATAAGGGGTGGCTTCCGAAAAAAGCCGCGCCATTTCTTCGTTTTTCATCTGTTTCGCGCTCCTGTCAGGTTCTGTAATCGCCGTTGATCTTCACATAGTCGTAGGTCAGGTCACAGCCCCATGCCTTGGCGCTTGCATCGCCGGTGCCCATATCCACCTTGACCAGAACATCGTGCTCAGCCAGCACCTTGGCGGCTTCGTCCTCGCTGTAAGGGTGGTAGGCGGCGTTCTCACACACATACACCTCGCCCGCCTTGCTGGAAAGCCAGACGCAGACTTTATCAATGGAGAACTCCCCGGGGGTGTAGCCGATGGCGCACAGGATGCGTCCCCAGTTGGCATCGCGGCCAAAGACCGCCGCCTTGAACAGGTTGGAGCAGACCACGCTGCGGCTGACGGCGCGGGCGGTCTTGAGGTCGGGCGCGTGGGTCACCTCGCAGGTGATCAGGTGGGTGGCGCCCTCGCCGTCTCCGGCGTGCTCGGCGCACATATGCTCTGCAATGGCGGTCAGCGCTGCCACAAAGGCGGCGTAGTCCGCGTTCTCCTCGCAGATCTCCGGGTTGCCCGCAAGACCGGATGCCATAATGATGAGGGTATCGTTGGTGGAGGTGTCCAGATCCACGCTCATCTGGTTATAGGTGCCGGGCACAACGGTCTTGAGCGCCTTTTCCAGCAGCGCGGGCGAGACGGCGGCGTCGGTGGTGTAGAACGCCAGCATGGTAGCCATGTTGGGGGCGATCATGCCGCTGCCCTTGCCGATGGCACCCACGGTGCACACCTTGCCGCCCAGCTCGAACTGGATGGCGTATTCTTTTTTATGGGTGTCGGTGGTCATGATGGCGGTGGCAGCGTCCGTGCTGCCCTGCGCGGTGGCAGCCAGCTTTTCCGCCGCCGCCGGGATTCCCCGGGCAAAGGGGTCGATGACCATGGGCTGACCGATGACGCCGGTGGAGGCGGGCAGAACGTCCTTTTCGTCAATGTTCAGCGCCTTACCCACCAGTGCACAGCACTCCTCGGCCAGCGCCACGCCGTTGGCAGCGCAGGTATTGGCGTTGCCGCTGTTTACCACGATGGCCTGTGCATAGCCATCGGCCAGATGGGCGCGATCCACCTTGATGGGCGCACCGCAGACCTTGTTGGTGGTGTACACGCCCGCAGCAGCGCAGCGCACCTCGGCCTTGATCAGCGCCAGATCGTATTTTTCGCTGTGATTTGCCCGGATGCCGCAATGGACACCGGCGGCGGCAAAACCCTTGGGCGCGCAGATGCCGCCCGCAACTTCCTTATACTGCATAACGATTTTCCTTTCCCACAAAGAAAAACAAGTTTATTCCAACCCTTTGGTCTCTTCCAGACCCAGCATCAGGTTCATGCACTGGACGGCGGCACCGGAGGAGCCTTTGCCCAGATTATCAAACAGCGAGACCAGCATCATCTGATCTCCGGCGGCGTTCACGGTCAGGTACAGCTCCATGCGGTCGGTGCCCGCCATGGCATTGGAGTACAGGCCGTTTTCCGGCAGCGGCTCGTTCAGGCCGTGCACCTTGACGGTGGCGGCGTCCTTGTAGTAGTCCGCAAGGGCGGCAGCTACGGCTTCGGCAGTGGTGCCCGCAAGGCCAAGATCCAGCGGCACCAGCACCTGCATCCCGCAGTAGTAGTCGCACACCACCGGCACGAACATCGGCGTGTGCGCAAGGCCGCTGATCTTCTGCATCTCCGGCAGATGCTTGTGGCCAAGGCTCAGGCCGTAGCTCTTGGGCGCATCCAGCTTGCTGTGTGCCGGGCGGTCGGGGCTTTCGTAGTCCGCGATCATCTTTTTGCCGCCGCCGGAGTAGCCGGAGATGCCGGTGCAGCTGAAGGGGTAGTCCTTTGCCACCAGCCCCAGCTCCACCAGCGGGCGGGCAATGCTGATAAAGCCGCTGGCATAGCAGCCGGGCACTGCCACGCGGTAAGAGTTCTGAATTTTTTCCTTCTGTCCCTTCAGCTCCGGGAAACCGTAGTCCCATGCGGCATCGGTGCGGAAGGCGGTGGAGGTGTCCAGCACCTTCACGTCCGGGCGCAGCAGGGGCATGACTTCTCTAGAAGCTGCATCCGGCAGGCAGAGGAAGGCAAGGTCGGCAGAATTGATGACCTTTGCCCGCTCGTGCACGTCCTTGCGCCCTTCGGCGGAGATGGACAGCAGCTCGATCTCCGGGCGGGCTGCCAGACGGTCGGCGATGCGCAGGCCGGTGGTGCCGGAAGAGCCATCAATAAATACCTTTACCTTCATGCGTTTTCCTCCTCCCATGCGTCCAGCCGCGCCGTTGCCAGCGCGATCTGGCGCTGGACGCTGGCGGCGCTGGGCCCGCCGTAGCTGGTGCGTCCCTCGCAGCAGTGCACAAGGTCGATGGCATCATAGATATCGGCCCCGAACAGCGGGCTGTAGGTCTGGAACTGGGTCAAAGTCAGCTCCTCCAGCGTTTTGTCGGCGGCAATGCAGTCCGACACCATGCAGCCGGTCAGCTTGTAGGCATCCCGGAAGGGCATCCCCTTCTTGGTCAGGTAGTCGGCGCAGTCGGTGGCGTTGATAAAGCCCTTTGCGGCGGCGCGGCGCATATTGGCGGGCAGGGTCTTCATGGTATCCAGCATGGGGGTGATGGTCTTGAGACAGAGTTCCAAGGTATCCACTGCATCAAAGATGGCTTCCTTGTCCTCCTGCATATCCTTGTTGTAGGCCAGCGGCAGGCCCTTCATCATCACCAGCAGGGTGTTCAGGTCGCCGTACACCCGGCCGGTCTTGCCGCGGATGAGTTCGGTCACGTCGGGGTTCTTCTTCTGGGGCATAATGGACGAGCCAGTGGTAAAGGCATCGTCCAGCTCAATGAACTTGAACTCCCAGC
>UMLG01059564.1_pt1 | contig 11456 bp, 16 predicted proteins | sample 1966511 | NCBI WGS metagenome assembly UMLG01 (sample SAMEA4836195, study PRJEB28245) | human gut metagenome | biome: gut microbiome; material: fecal sample | place: Denmark | collected 2008
AGGATTATATATGAGCAATTCAGGTCTGAAGAAGATGAAGAGAAAAGGAAAGTGCTACATGCTGAACTTCAAAGGTTGAGGAAAGAGAGAGAAGAAAAAGAATTAAAGGATTGTCCGTTTGCACATTAGATACCACCACCGAGAGGCAGGTGGTATTTTTATGCCCATATGATGAAGAAGACATAAAGAACATAGATCAGAGAGCAGCGAGGGATGAGGATGGAGAAGTATACTATGTGCCGGATGATATGACGTATCAGGAGTGGAAGAAAGCATTTGTAGATGGGGATGTAAGTGAGTCTAAGAAGTTTGTTGTAAATGTTCCAATTCATGATATAATGAAGCTGTCAGATGAAGAATTGGGAGCAATCATGAGATATAAGGGTTTTGATTCATATCTGATAAATGATGCTCTTAGAAACGAAAAAGATATATCTAAACTATCAACAGTGCAACAACAATTTATAAGTAACTTAGATTCTGCTCTATCAAAAATGCCAAAATACAATGGTCATTTAATAAGAACTGTTGATTTTTCCTGATTATTCAGATAAGGATAAAAAGATAGAACAGTTTATGAGTGTATTTGTTCCTGAAAAAATGATAGTAATAGATCAATACTGGAGTACATCTAAAAAGGAAGGCTATAGTAAGGAACCAAGTATAAAGATCTATATTCAAAATTCTAAAAATGGACGAGATATAAGTTCTATAGGATTAAATGAAAATGAAGTTTTGTATGAACGAAAATGCAAATTTAAAGTCATAACAAGGCAACTAGATCATAATGGAGTTTGGAATCTTCTGTTTGAGGAGGTAGAGTAAATGGCACTAACAGCAAGAGAGTGGTTATTATTACCAAAAGAGGAGCAAAGAGAGAGAGGAGAGGAATTATCGTCAGAGGAATGTAGAAAACTTCGTATGGAATTAAGTGAGATTTATTTTACGGAAGAAGAAAAATGCCAGATGACAGAAGAGCAGAAATATAATTTTACGCATCCAAAAGAAATGACACCAGAAGAAAAAGAAAAATGTACAAAAGCAGATTTTGATATAATGAAGCAATGGAAATTACTGCCAAAAGAGGTTACATATGAGGAATGGATGAGGAGAGGGAGTCCACTTAATTGGGAGTCAACATGATTAAAGAAGGAGTAATAATATGGCAAAAGATGATTATTTTGTATTGGCTTATAAAATATTGGCATATCTCTATGAATGCCTAAAAGGGAAAAGGAAGCTTGATTTTTCCTATTTGCAGCCAATGACAAAGGACTTTCCTGTTGAAGAAAGTTATTTTTGTTATATCATAGAAAATATATACAGATCTGGTTACATAGAGGGAGTTATAATGGTTCCTATTCTTGGTGAGCCACATCCAAGAATAAAATATGCTGAAAATCTATGTATTACACCAAAAGGAATTGAATAAGTAAAGCTAGAAAAAAATAGATTATAGAGTGTATCGCTATATAGGATCACAGGAGGATCGAAACTTTTTGAAAGATAATATAAGTGCATATGCTGATACGCAAGAAGTAACGGAAATATGTGCGGAAGCATTTTTTGTGCGAGAGAATAATGAGATTGCCAAAACAATAATCAGTTTGATGGGAGATGATTGATAATGATGCTACAGATGAGTGAAGAAGAGAATATTATTTTTGATAAATTTATGTCTGAAGAAGATGAAGAGAAAAGGAAAATGCTACATGCTGAACTTCAAAGGTTGAGAAAAGAGAGAGAAGAAAAAGAATTAAAAGATTGTCCTTTTGCACATTAGATACCACCGCCGAGAGGCAGGTGGTATTTTTATGTCCATATGATGAAGAATATATAAAGGACATAGCCCAGAGAGCAGCGAGGGATGAGGATGGAGAAGTATACTATGTGCCGGATGATATGACGTATCAGGAGTGGAAGAAAGCATTTGAATATTCCGGCTACCATGTCCCTGCTGTCCGGCATAAGGAAACCAAGAAAAGTATGTGATTGGATCAATACAAGTTTATCAGTTTGTTTCAGAGCAGACGCAACAACATCCACGGTATATTATTAAAATGGTGAGTGAAAAAGCGAGAGATGCATTTAGTTTTTATCAATCATTAAATGAATTATTTATCTGGCATATAAACAGGCACATGATGTATGGGAAGAATTAAATGCCATGGAAATTCCATGTGTGATTGCACCACCTTTTTATTTTGGAGGAGTACAGGCACTGACAAGGCATTTTCCCGGGACGTTTGCTTTCCGCAAAGAAACGATTATGGCATGTATTGAGGAGTACCTTGAAAATCTGGACAGATTTGGTTTTAAACGGGTTGTGTTTTTTAACGATCACGGTGATAAATTACATATTTTGGAAATCGCAGAAGCCATAAAGAATGCAAACCGTAAATTAGAGTTACAGGCTTATTGGATGGAATACGAATATGAGCTGAAGGAGCATGTTTTTTCGGTGAAGAGGATTATATTTTGAAACTTACCGATATGCTATTTGAGGAAATGTTTCAGATCAGCAAAGAGCCTCGGGATGCGTTTGATGTCCATGCCGGAGCATTTGAGACAGCAACCATGCGTGAAATTTATCCGGAGGCAGTCAGAGAAAATGCACTTGCCATGTTAGAACCAACATTTCTGCAAGGAGAGCAGATCAGTAAATGGTGCAATGGAGCGGCAGAGGATAAGGCACTTATCCCAAATGGATATGTAGGAGATCCAAAAAGCAGCCAATATATTGAGACAAATTTGAAAGAGGCAGACAGGTGGATAGCAATGGATATTGTAAATAGCTTTGGAAAGTAGGTGAATGATAATTATGAGTAAATATGATCCTTTATGGAAGTGGATCAATGAAAATAAAACTGACAATTTCAAGTTGACTTATGCTGAAATTGAAAACATTGCCGGTGTGCCTATAGATCATTCGTTCCTTAGATTAAAAAAGGAACTTTTGCAATATGGCTTTCAGGTGGCAAAAATTTCTATGAAGGAACAGACAGTAGATTTTGAAAAAGTAAAAGAGGAGGCTTAAAACATGGAATTGGTAAGTGATTATATGCGTGACGATACTTTGCGCCATGCTTTAAACGATTTAACAAAGAGAACATTCGGCTTTGATTTTGAAGCATGGGTGACAGGTGGATATTTTGAAGGAGACTATATTCCATATTCATTTATTGAGGATGGAAAAATAATTGCAAATGTATCCGCAAATAAGATGACTTTTCTTCAGAATGGTGTAGAGAGAAATTATATACAAATCGGAACAGTCATGACGGATGAGGCATATCGCAGACAGGGATTGGCAAAAAAACTGATGGAGCATGTGGTAAAACAGTACAAGGATGACTGTGATGGATTTTATCTGTTTGCAAATCTGGATGCTGTAGATTTTTATAACAGGTGTGGCTTTTCTAAAGAAGCAGAGTATCGCTATTCTGTAAAAGATGAATTTTGCATGGGAAAATCAGCAGGTGAAATTTTTATGCCGGTAAATACAGCAGATGAACAAATGAAACAGAAATATATGGATATGGTTCGTTGCAGTGCTGTTAATTCGTCTTTGGAGCAGATCAACAAATTTGGTTTGCAGATGTTTTACACCGCAGATATGGAAAATGTTTATTATGCAAAGGATATGGACTGCTTTATTGTTGCTGAGAAAGAGGAGAATACACTACTTTTGCGGAGTATCATATGTGAAAATAAAGTGGCACTTTCGGATGTTTTGCAGAGAGTGAGTGGAAAATATCGTCAATGCCAGCTTGGTTTCGTGCCGGATCTGAAGGACATGGATATGTGTGTGGCAGAGAAATATGATGGAGCCGATGATTACAGGCTGTTTTATTTCGGTGAACAGCTTGAAAGTATTGAGAATCAAAAACTTTATTTTCCGGAGCTTTCACATGCGTGAGGACGAGAGATAAATAAACACTCTTGACAAATAAACGACCGTTTACTATTATTGAAGTGTGAACGGTCGTTTATTCTTTGTTTTGAGGAGATTCGTGTTAAAAATACTGCGGAATGGAGATTAGCATGCGTAATAGAAAAGAAGAAATATTAACAGTGGCATTGCATTTGTTTGCCAGGGATGGTTATGAGGCTGTTTCAGTCAGCAAGATAGCCGGAGAACTGGATATGACAAAAGGGGCATTATATCGTCATTACAAAAGCAAAAGAGATATTTTTGATTGTATTGTAAATCGGATGGAACAGCAGGATGGTGAACAGGCATCCGATTATGATATGCCGGAAGAGGATAAGGAGAGAATGCCTGAAAAGTATGAGGAAGTATCACTGGATGATTTTATAAAATACAGTAAGTCTATGTTTGAATATTGGACCGAGGATGATTTTGCATCATCGTTTCGGAAAATGCTGACAATAGAGCAGTTTCGCAGCGAAGAGATGCAGAAGTTATATCAGCAATATCTCGTGTCAGGACCGGCATCCTATGTGAAGGATTTATTTGAGAGTATGGGAATGATAGATGCCAAAGAGAAAGCAGACAGATTTTATGCGGTTATGTACTTCTATTACAGTATTTATGACGGTACGGATGATAAAGAAAGGGTAAAAGAGGAATTTGTATCAGCAGTAAACAGTATGGTACAGGAGTTAATGTAAAGGAGATGGATATCACAAAGAATAATATAGTAATTCGTTTGGAAGAAAAAAGTGACTATCGTGAGGTGGAAAATCTGGTACGGGACAGCTTTTGGAATGTGTATCGTCCGGGATGTCTGGAGCATTATATTCTAAATCAGCTAAGACATGATCCGGCATTTGTACCGGAGCTTGATTTTGTGATGTATCGGGAGGGAGAACTCATCGGACAAAACATATTTGTGAGAACCACAATTGCAGCAGATGATGGAAGAAGCATTCCGATCATGACGATGGGACCGATTTGCATCAAGAATGAATATAAACGAAAAGGATATGGGAAAATTCTGCTTGATTATTCATTAGAAAAGGCGGCAGAGCTTGGCTGTGGAGCATTATGTTTTGAGGGGAATATTGATTTTTATGGAAAAAGCGGATTCAGACAGGCAAGCGAGTATGGTATCCGTTATCATGGCTTGCCGGAGGGGGAAGATGCATCATTCTTCTTATGCAGGGAACTGAAATCAGGATATCTTGATGGAATTACAGGAGAATATGCAACACCGGAAGGATATTTGGTTGATGAGCAGGAAGCAGAGGATTTTGATAAGCAATTTTCCTATAAAGAGAAAAAGGAACTGCCGGGACAGATTATTTAAATATGAAAGTTGATAGTGCTATGCATCTTGGTGCCGATTTTGTGCATGTTAGTTGTCTGTATATAGACAATGAAATCAATTAACGATAGAGTGATTATGGTGGCACATTACCTAAAATGTATATGGAGATTAGATGATACCCGTCGGGCAGAAAAGGAGGAGTGAAAAATGACGATAATTATAGAAATAATTCATAACTATACTATTGTATTGGAATTAGTAAATATATTAGTGTTGATTATAAATCTGAGTTTGTTGCTTTTTCAAAAAAAGAATAAATGGTATGATTATATTATTTTATTATATGGTGGATTTCTTTTTGGCTTGATTCCATTATTTGTTGTTTTCGAGAATATTTTAGTTGCTGATTTAGGATGCATTCTGCTTACAGTGGCGTTTATTTATTTACATAATAAATTAGAAACAAGGATTTATATGCCGCTCTTAATCATGATTTATAAAATTTTGTTAGTAATAGGTATAACGTTTTTTTCAGAGCAGTATTCATTACATATGTTTGATTTCTACCTGATTTTGATGTGTATATCTGTGTTTGTTTTTGGTATTATAAATCGATTACATGAATTATCGATGCGGCAACAACTTGGCCTGATTAGATTATTTGCCTTATTAGAAATTAGCGGAGGAGTGATACAGTTATATAAGAATGATTTTCTATCGTTTGGTAAGGATTTATATGATAGACAAGAGAGTGTTTCGCTATTTTTGTATTTGTTAAGAGTAGATTTTTTGATATTTGATTATCAATATCTTTATATTATATGCTTTCTGTTTGTATTATTTATATATATTATTTTAAGAATAATATATATAAACTTCTATTCCCGATAAAGAAAAATGGTATAGTAGGTATCGTAGTAGATGTAAATTTTTCAGATACTTCATGGTATATTGTCGAAGATGATGAAAAAAAGGATGGAAAATATGAATTGTATGATTGTCTTGAGGAAGAGTTAGAGACAATAGTATAAATAATTGTTAAAGATAGAAGAAGTGATATATTAGAAAGTGTGAACAATAAAGATGAGTGTTGAAAAGAGAGAGGAAACCATTGTGGAATTAAAAAAATAGGGATTGCCCGCACCCCTGGTGGAGTACGTTCAATCTCTATTCAATTTGTTGGATATAATATAGTATTCCAAAAATCAGGTGTCAAATTTTTCCCGTTTACAAGACGATTTTTTGCCACTCACAAGACAGCCGCTTCCGATTAAAAAGCCAAAATATCCGATTCCAAGAAGAAGCAGCTTGAAAAAGAGCATAGCAATCCGGTGAAGCCGTGACACCTTTATCGGTAAAAAGGAAGAGATAAACGGAAAGACAAGCAGGCTTAAAATCAAAAAAAGAAGTGGCAAAAGAAAAGTTTTACAAAAATCAATCCGGATATATGAATGCAAATAGATATATTCGAATAACACCATGATATAATCACTTAATATCGATCCTGCAAGGTAGGCTTTCATGCCATAGACCGGTACGAAAAAGACAAGACTTGCAATATTGATTCCCAGGCTGATGATCGTAATAAAAAAGGTGATCTGTGTAGAGCCGAGTCCATTGATAATGCTTGTAAAAGTAGTTGACAGATATAGGGCAGGACAGATAAAAGAAAGCCATCTGATATACAGCCCGGCTTCTTTGCTTTGAAACAGTAAAGTTCCAAAATCCTGTCCAAAGAGCAGAAAAATACAAGTAAAAAAATAGCCAAGATATAGGCTGTATTTTCCGGAGAGAGAAACGTATTTTTGAATCGTTTCTCTTTTCTTTTGCGCTGCTGCCTGTGCAATGGATGGAAGCAGCATAACGGCAAAAGAGTTTGTGATTGCAGAGGGAAAGAGGATAAATGGCAAAGCGACACCGGATAAAATACCATAGGTACTTAATGCATTGGCAGCAGAATAACCGTATTTCCGTAAGGCGGCGGGAATGAATACCGATTCTGCACTATGTAAGATAGATAGGATTAATTTTGTTCCGGTCAAAGTAATAGCTAAAAAAAGCAAAGATTTTTTGATGGTATGTTTTTGTTTTAACGTTGCTTTGGCAGGAAAAGAAAGGGAGCGTGAAAGTTTTTGTTTTGTTTTTGGTTCAGTTTCCAAAGGAGTAGTGTCCGGAAAAGAGTTTTTTGAAAAAACGGTAGTATGAAATGGTGTATTTTTGTCTGAATGGCATTTTATAAACTCTTTTTGCGCAAGTCCAAAACGGATCATGTTGTAGACAGAAGACATGATCTCGCCAAATACCAGCCCGCATACAGCAAAATAGGAGTTGATCAAAGCAGAGTATGGCAAAAAAGTACAAAGTAATATCACAATAAAAACGCGGGAAAGCTGTTCAACGATCTGTGAGACAGCTGGGTATTTTGCTTCTTTTTTTCCATAAAAATATCCGTTGATACAAGCTGAAATTCCACAAAAAGGAAAAAGAGTGCAAAGAATCTTTAAATAGACCGTACAGCTTTTTTCGAGTAACAGATGGCTTGCAATCTGATCGGCAAAGCCAAAGACGAAAAAAGACAGAACAAATGCGAGAAAAAGCGAGGCAAAAAGACCTGTTTTAAAATAAGACAATTCTTTCTTATGACGTTTTATCACAGATGCATCAGAATCTTCTGTGATCGAAGCAATTTTTTGCGAAATAGCTGTCTGGATACCGGAAGCATAAATAGTAAAGCAAATGCCATAAACCGGGAAGACCAGCTGGTACACACCAAGCAGGCGGGAACCGATCGTATCAGAAAGATAGACACGATAGACAAATCCAATCAGTCGCGTGATAAACCCGGCAATCGTTAAGATCAAAGTTCCCTGTATGACTTGATTTTTCAGATAACGCATAAAAAGCTCCATTTCCGGAACAGCAGATTGCGTCCTAAACATTCTATAAAAAACATTTTATGCAATTGGGACATAAAAAATCCCTGCTTTTACATACACAAAAATTCCTTGCATTCATAGAATATGATATAGGCATAAAATAATGGTACAAAAAACCAGAAAGAGAGGGATTGTGATGGTATATCTGGACCATGCCGCTACAACAGCGACGCATCCTGAAGTGATAAAAGAAATGCTGCCTTTTTTTCAGGATGTCTATTCCAATCCTTCCGGAAGTTATGAATTTGCAGCTGATTCCCGTCTGATGTTAGAACGTGCAAGGAAAGTGATCGCAGACAGTATTCATGCGAAGCCGGAAGAAATTTTCTTTACCGGTTCCGGAACGGAAGCCGATAACTGGGCATTAGTTGGAATGGCAAGATTAAAAAAAGAACAGGGAAAGCATATCATTACAAGTACGATCGAACATCATGCAATCCTTCGAACCTGCCAATATCTTGAGAAAAAGGGATATGAGATCACATATCTTCCGGTTGATCATGATGGCTGCGTATCGGTAGAAGACGTGGAAAGAAATATCCGGCCGGATACGATATTGATCAGTATCATGTATGCAAATAATGAAATTGGAACACTGCAGCCGGTTGAACGTATCGGAGAACTTGCAAGGAAAAAACATATTGTGTTTCATACAGATGCAGTGCAAGCGTATCTTCATGAACCGATCGATGTCGTAAAACAGTCGATTGATCTTTTAAGTGTAAGTGCACATAAGTTTCAAGGACCAAAAGGAACCGGTTTTTTATATGTAAAAGAAAACATCGCATTGCCTTCGCTTTTACATGGAGGAAATCAGGAAAGAAAGAGAAGAGCCGGTACGGAAAATGTAGCAGGGATCGTTGGAATGGCGAAAGCAGTTTCGATCGGAATGCACAATCTGTCAGAAAATCATGAAAAGTTACTTTCGTTAAGAAATTACCTGATCGATCGGATTTTAAAAGAGATACCGGATGTTGTCTTAAATGGTTCATTAGAGAACCGTTTGGATGCAAATGTTTCGTTTGGTTTTCGTGGGATTGAAAGCCAGTCGCTGATTCTTTTTCTTGATATGGAAGGCATCTGTGTGTCAGGCGGATCAGCATGTACTTCTTCTGAAAAAAGCATTTCCCATGTATTACAGGCGATCAGACTCCCTGAAGAGTATGCAAGAGGAACGATCCGTATTTCACTGGGGGTAGAAAATACATTAGAAGAGATGACTTATTTTGTAGAAACTTTAAAAGAGCTTGTTGCACAATTAAGAGAGTTTTCATAATTGCGTAACAAGCAGAGTGTAGAATCTTTTGCATTGTGAATGCAGGTAAGTAATGATAACTCAAAGATCCAAGTATTGCTTACTTGTCATACGTTGTTCTTAAAAATTGCATTACTCATGTATTCTGCAAAGGAAAACAAGTGAATGTATCATGAGAGTGGCAGGAAGACAGGAGAACGGTCTTTAAAGATCGTATAGTGTGAAAAGCCACATTGCTGTAATAATGCCGGAAGCTTATCAAAAGCATTTCCTAAGTTGATGGCATCGTGGGCATCCGAACCGATCGTTAGAATCTCACCGCCTAAGTCATGATACAAAGCAAGAATCTTTTCATGAGGATTGGGATGAGAAAGACCGGCAAGATAGCCGCCTGAATTGGCTTCAATACCATGACCGCATTTGATCAGTTCTTTTAAAATCTGTTCGATACATTCCATATTATCAGTCATAAACTGCTCGATCAGGGGCTCGAGATCTTTCCCTTCTTTTTTCGCTTTTTTTAATGTAGGGGCATAGCGGATCACATAGTCGATATGACCATATACATCAAAATCATAACCACGTAAAACATTTTCGCAAGTAGTTTCGTAATAATGACGTATTCCTTCTTTTTCTCCAAAGTTTTCCCAATAGTCCATATAATAAGGATCGTAATCGTCAATCACATGCGTTGATCCGATCACAAAATCAAAAGGATATTCTTTGGTAAGCGAAAGAGCTTTCGAAAAAATCGAATCTTTTAAGCCAAGTTCGACACCAATCCGGATTTCAAGGTCATTATATTGCTTTTGCAAATTTCTTAATGTTGCAAAATAATCATCCGGCAAAAAAGTAAATTCAATGTTATTTTCCGGCAAAAAAACCTCATAATCCATATGGTCTGTAAAACAGATGGATGTAAAATGTTTTTCTTTTGCCTTTAGCAAGTGGGATTTGATCGATGCTTCGCTGTCAGCAGAAAAAAATGTGTGTACGTGATTGTCTGATAAGATCATATGCATCCTCTTTTCTATTGGTGTTATCGTGTTATTGTTGCAGTCGAAATTCTTTCGATGTATAGACGATTACTCATGGAGAGTGGAACTTCAATAAAAATGCTTTTTTTGCATTTTTATTCGGCTTCTTCAATTCCGGTAATATCGGTAGAAATCGTCATTGAATAGTTTGTATAATATACAACAAAGCCCGGTTTTGCACCATTTGGCTTCTTAATATGTTTTTTTTGCACGTAATCGATTTCGGCTTTTTCCTGTTCTCTGGCTTTGGAATAATGTGCTGCAAGGCGTGCGGCTTCTTCAAAGGTGCGGTCAGGAAGTTCATTGCCTTCTGTTTTTACAATGACATGAGAGCCGGCAGCCGCTTTCGCGTGAAACCACCAGTCATTACCGGTTGCAAACTTAAAAGTCAACTCGTCATTTTGATAATTATTTTTGCCCACATACATATGAAAACCATCAGAAGAGATATAATGGAGCGGTTTGCTCTTTGGTGCTTTTCTTGTATTTTGTTTTCCTTTTTGGAAATGATGACGGACATATCCGGTATCACTTAACTCTTTTCGTATCGCTGCAAGATCTTCTTCCTCTCGTGCAATATCCAATGCATTGCTGATCGAGTTTAAGTGGTCAATCTCTTCTTTTGTTTCTTTAGTCTGTTCGGTTAAAGCTTCAAATGTTCTTTTTAATTTGGCGTATTTTTCGAAATAGCGTTTCGCATTTTCAACAGCACTTTTATTTTCGTCCAAAGGAATCGTAATCGGTTCGTTGGTATAATAATTATCACAGGTCAGGCTTTTTTCTCCACCTTTTAATTCATAGCCATAGGTTGTTAAAAGCTCTCCATAAACTTTATATTTGTCCCGCTTTTTCGTATCGTTAAGCTGTTTTAGCTGCAAATCATATTTCTTCTGGCTGCGCTCTAGGGCAGTATGTGTGATACGACGCAGATCGGCTGACTTTTGGTGGATACGTCCTAAAGCTTCTTTTGTATGATAATAATCAAAAAGCATCC
>UMLG01075081.1_pt1 | contig 11451 bp, 7 predicted proteins | sample 1966511 | NCBI WGS metagenome assembly UMLG01 (sample SAMEA4836195, study PRJEB28245) | human gut metagenome | biome: gut microbiome; material: fecal sample | place: Denmark | collected 2008
GGCTATTGTAACACCAAGACCAAGCCCCGGTTTCCCTGCCGTAACAAAAAACATCTGAAATAACATTTGTAACATACTGGCAGGTGCAAATAACAAAAGAGTTCTAAGATAACGTTTACAATCCGGCAAAAGCATGGCATTTGATCCCAATGCTTTTGATAATGGCTCTGTAAAGATCGTTCCGAACACCAAAAATAAAATACTGATCAGCAAACCTACTACAACGATCGAAGTAAAATCGTTTCTGGCTTCCTTTTCTTTTTGCTGACCTAGCTTTTTAGCTACGATCGCACTGCCGCCTGTTGCGAACATAATACCACAGGCATATAACACATTCACTACCGGATAGACAATATTCGCAGCCGAAAGAGCTGCGCTTCCTGCATACCTGGCAATAAAGAAACCATCTATGATCGTATATAACGACATAAAAACCATCATAATGATAGATGGTGCTGCAAAACGCAGCAATGATATTACATTAAATTTTTGTCCAATTGACTGATTCATTTTTTCCTCCCTGTATCTTTTAAATTTACTTTGATTCAACTTTATCTGTCTGTTAATACTTTTTCGTATCACTGATATGTTATCTTGTATTTCTTTTTACATATGATAAACTATAGGGTAGCACTATAGTCAACACCTTTTTTCAGAAAAACAAATACCGTCTTTTCGGGCTTTTTCTTTTCCGAAAACTCGTTACATTATATGATTTTAGTTTGCATGGAGCAAAATATTTTAATACCAGACAGGAGGTCTTATATGCCACAGACAAAATATTTATCTACCGGTGAATTTGCTAAGATTATGAATACCACAAAAGAAACTCTTTTTCATTATGAAGAAATGGGCATCTTTTATCCTGATCATGTCGGCAAAAACGGATATCGCTATTATTCGATCCATCAGACAGATTCACTCGACATGATCATGATGCTTCGCGATTTTGGTGTCCCATTAAAAGAGATCAAAAAGAGTATGGAACATGCCGATACAGCCCATCTTTTAGATCTTTATCAAAATGAAATACAATCAATGGAACAAAAGATTCAGCTTTGGAAATCAAAACTCTATTGGCTGCATTGCCAAAAAGAACAATTAGAATTTCTGACACAGGTACCGGAGGATACTGTCATTACCAACGAGCAGAAACAAAGATATTATTTTATGGAGCATTCAGTCAGCGGTTCCGATAAAGATATTGAAACAAAATATAGCATTCTTTTCGAAAAATACAATGACTTACAAACTCCTTTTGGCTATATCATGGCATTTCGCCACCCCTCCCTGGATATTCTTCAAGACCAGCTCAAACCACCTCATGATATCCTGCTCTTTTTGAACAAAAAGCCGGCAAAAAGAATAGGTTTGCATATTCTTCCTGCCGGAACATACCTTTCTGTTTATTTTTGCGGTGATAATGGCCATAGCCAAAAAGTGGGCAGATTACTGAAGGATTATGCCAATAAACATCAGCTGAAACTTGCCTCTTATTTTTATGAATTTTATTATGCCAACAAAATTTCCATTACATCCGATCTTGACTATTATACCGAGCTTACTGTGCAGATTCTCTCCTAAAGCCTTTGCATTCTCGTCTGCCACAACGCATTTTGGTTCCGTTTACTCTTAATTTATATAGAAGATCATAAAAAATCTCCCTAAGCAGATTACATTTCTTTCTACTTTAGGGAGATCTTATTTTTACAACTCATTTTTCTTTTTATGACAATACAGCATAAAAAATGATTATTTTGTTCCAAAAATTCTATCGCCTGCATCGCCAAGACCAGGACAGATATATGCATCTTTGTTTAACTCACGATCCAGACATCCTACATAAAGCTGTACATCAGGATGCGTTTCATGGAAACGCTTGACACCTTCCGGTGCTGCAATGATACAAAGAAACTTAATATTCTTTCCGCCATGCTGTTTAATAAAGTCAACGGCTTCCACACCGGAACCGCCTGTTGCTAACATAGGATCGGTTACAACGATCAGACGCTCTGAGATCGGATCAGGAAGTTTACAGTAATATTCATGTGGTTCATGTGTCACTTCATCACGATATAAACCAATATGTCCGATCTTTGCAGTCGGAACTAAAGCTGTAATACCACTTACCATACCAAGTCCGGCACGTAAAATAGGTACAACCGCAAGCTTTCTTCCTGCGATCACAGGTGTCTTACAAGTTTCAATCGGTGTCTTAACTTCTACTTCCTCTGTAGGAAGATCACTTAATGCTTCATATCCCATTAACATAGCGATCTCTTCGACTAATGCACGAAACTCATTTGTTCCTGTCGTTTCATCACGTAAACGTGAAATCTTATGCTTGATCAATGGGTGATCCATAATAGTTACATTTTCCATAATAAACCTCTTTTCTTCGATATATTCCTGTCCCCAGATCATTTTTTTCAAACGCGTTTTTCGATACAGCACACTGAAATCTTTTTGTAATACAGCATTTCGTATGCAGCTTCTATAAAGTATTTGAAAGAACTGTTCTTATTATAACATACTTTTTCTCTTTTTTATTGTTCTTTCTTATTTTTGCTTGGGAAAACATAATCATTTCCCGGCAGGATCGCATTTAAGACAATACCGGCAATCGCTGCGATTGCGAGGCCTGTTAAAGTAATGCTTACACCCGCAATCTCAAAAGTAAGTCCCTGGGTAAATCCAAGTGCTGACACTAAGATAACAGCAGCAATGATCAGGTTTCTTGACTTTGTCAGATCAACTTTATTCTCAACGATATTACGGATACCGATTGCCGAGATCATTCCATACAGTATAAAACTGATACCACCAATAATAGCAGCTGGTAATGAACTGATAATTTCTGAAACCTTCGGAATAAAACTTAAAATGATTGCAAAGACAGCTGCTATTCTTACAACACGCGGATCATGCACCTTACTTAATTCCAGGACGCCTGTGTTCTCCCCATATGTTGTATTGGCAGGTCCACCAAACAGAGCAGAAAAAGATGTAGCAAGACCATCACCGATCAATGTACGATGTAAACCCGGTTCTTCAATATAGTTTTCACCTACTGTAGCTGAAATAGCAGAAATATCACCGATATGTTCCATCATCGTAGCTAATGCAATCGGTGCCATAACTAAAATAGCTGTCAGATCAAATTTACAAAATGCAAAAGGCGGGATGCCGATAAAGCTGGCACCGGATACACCGGAAAAGTTTAAAATTGCATCTCCCGAAGCAGATGTTACACCGGCAGCATTTAAAAGGATTGCTGCAATATAAGAGATCACAACTCCCATGAGAATCGGCAGGATCTTAAACATTCCTTTCCCCCAGATATTAAAGATAATAACAACTGCTAATGCAATAAATGCCAACGGCCAGAAAGACTTGCAGTTTGATACAGCCGAAGAAGCCAGTGTCAGACCTATACTGATAATGATCGGTCCTGTAACGATCGGAGGCAAAAAACGCATCACTTTCTGAACGCCCACTAATTTTACAATAATTGCCAAAACTATATATAATAAGCCGGCAACAACAATACCACCACATGCATAACGGATCTTCTCACTTGCTTCCATTCCTTTATAAATTCCTGTATTCAAAGAAGCAATCGTAGAGAAACCACCCAGAAATGCAAAAGAGGATCCTAAAAATGCAGGGACTTTCCATTTTGTGCAAAAATGGAAGAATAATGTTCCTACGCCTGCAAAAAATAAGGTGACCTGAATAGACAAAACCTGTACATTGCCTGTCTTATAAAAGTCACTAAAGTAACTGTTTACCAAAATCGGCACCAGAATAGTTGCTCCAAACATCGCAAACATATGTTGTAAGCCAAGCAAAAGCATTTTAGGATAGCCAAGCTGCCTTGCGTCACGAATTGGTTCATGTTTTTCATTCATTTTTTACCTCTTTCTATGCATTTTTACCAATGCAATATGTATTTTATCTCAATAAATATACCATATATCCAATAGATTGAAAAGATAATACCCCCCCTATCAGCTTACAAAAGTTTACAGTTGTTTTTTTCTGTGTCATAAGTTCCCGTGTTACTGTGTTTGTGCTATACTATCTTTCAAAGAATATTTCTAACAGAAAGGTGCTATAAAACAGTTTTTGCGTTATCTTCATACAGCAAAAGGACTGTTTTATAAAGGTATTTATCGTGTGTAAAAAATACATAAAAACAACCCTATTATTTCTTTGTTCGCTGCTTCTTTTGACCGGATGTGGCAATATAACAACGACTTCTACCACGGACCAAAAAGCCGTGTCATCGCAGAGTGATACACAATCATCCGCAAAAGCCGATAATGACACAACTGATTTGAAAAGCAATACAGCACAGCCCCAAAAGAATGATTCTGATCAGACAAAAGATTCAAATCAGACCGAAAAAAGCTCTGCAGATCAGAAAAGCTCTTCTGCACAGACACAAAAAAATTCTCCGGCAAAAAAAAGCAATACCACACAGTCCAAAAAGAATTCTTTGTCTAAAAAAAGCGCCTCCAGCCATGTTGCAAACAATTCTTCAACAACTAAAACATCTTCTAAACTCTTAGTACACTTCATTGATGTCGGACAGGGAGATTCTATCCTGATCACACAGGGAAAACATGCTATGTTGATCGATGCCGGTAACAATGATAAAGGTACAACCGTTCAGCTTTATCTGAAAAAACAAGGACTCACTTCTTTAGATTATGTAATAGGTACACATCCTGATGCAGACCATATTGGCGGACTCGATGTTGTGATCTATAAGTTCGACTGCAAAAAGATCCTGCTACCGGATTGCACGAGCAATACAGCCACCTACCGTGATGTGCTAAGCAGCATGAAATCCAAAAATTATACAGCCACCCATCCTGCTGCCGGTCAAAAATTCTCATTGGGAAAAGCTCAATTTACCATTACAGGACCGGCTCAAAAATACAATTCCACAAACGATAATTCGCTTTCCCTTCGTCTGACGTTTATGCAATCCTCTTTTCTGTTCACAGGGGATATCACCCAGAATGCAGAACCGGATCTGATCGCTAAAAATAAGACATTACAGGCTGACGTTTTAAAAATTGCTCATCATGGCAGTAAATACAGCACTACTTCTGCTTTTTTAACTGCAGTATCGCCTAAATACGCTGTGATCAGTTGTGCCGAAGGAAACAGCTACGGCTTCCCATGTGCACGTGTTTTAAATCTTTTACGAAAGAATCACGTAAAAACCTTCCGAACTGACGAACAGGGAAGCATTGTGGCTACTTCAAACGGTCAAACGATCAGCTGGAACACATCTCCTTCCACTAGCTGGAAAGCCGGCGAAAGTACAAAACAGCATACAACTTCAAACAGACAGACAAAAAAATCGTCTTCAAACACAAATACATCTAAAAAGATTGACAAAAATGCATCTTATGTGATCAATACCAGCACAAAGAAGTTCCATCTTCCAAGCTGTTATAGTGTCAAAAAAATGTCTGTTGCAAATACACAATCGACAAAAGCTTCCCGCAGCGAACTGATCAAAGAGGGCTACTCTCCATGTAAGAATTGTAATCCATAATTGAACATTGTAATCATTTATTGAAAAAGTAATCCGATACTTTACAACAAAAAGTCTTTTTAATTTTAGATATCAAATCAAACAGGAAAGGGATTTTAATTATGAACGCATTAGATGTAAAAAAAACAGATTCTGCAATACTGTCACAGGATCAAAAAGAAATCATTTTCGAAAATATGAGTGATGGTATTATGATGATCAATGAGGAAGGCATTATTACTTATTGTAATTCTGCCTGTGAAAAAATCTTCGGGTATCCAAAAGAATCGATCACAGAGCATAGTTTTCGCTATCTCTTTTTATCAAACCGCAAAAACCGTGCTTTCAATAAATATTTTAAAAAGATCCTGGATAAAGGGATCCTAATGCCAACAGAAACCTTAAAATACCAGACAGCACAAAACACTCAATATCTGACTTTTCATACCAGTCCGCTAAAAGCAACAGACTGTGCAGACCAAAAAGATTTTTCGGGAATGTTTTTATTGATCGAAGATGTAAGTGAACGCTACCAGTTAAAACAGCATGAACACGATTGTGCATTTATCTTTGCAGGTTTGATCATCTGTATCAGTCTCTATCTTTTTGCATGGAGTCTGATCCGTTTTACTTTGCATATTCCATTAAAAACTTCTGCATATACACTTATGATTGAGGGTATGACATTTCTTTTGTTCTTAGAAATCCTTTTCTTAACCAGTCTGTCGATGCGTGATATTGGTCTGATTCCGAAACTTTCTACGTTAAAAAGGAATTTTATTGAGACCATATTGATCGGAGTCGTTGCTTGCATCACCCTACTTTTAACAAAGGTTGTTCTGATACTTTTAGGTCATCCTATCAAAGACTACTTTATCGGAGGCTCCCTGCATGGTGCATATATCTATCTGTTTACCGCCTTCTTTCAGGAATTTTTAGCAAGAGGCGTTATCCAGACAAGCGTAAAGTCATTAATGAAAGTCAAATATCAAAAACAAATCTCTATCTTTTTGACTTCCCTTTTATTTTCTTTGATGCATCTGCCTTTCGGTTTTGTATTTATGATGGGAGCACTCCTTTTGAGTCTTGCATTAGGTGCTATTTTTGAACGTCATGAAAATTTATGGGGTTGCGCAATCCTGCATTGGGGATGTGGCTATCTTGCAATGAGTCTGTTCTTTTAAACTTTCCTAAAGCTGTGCAATGATCTTACGTGCCACACTTTCTTCTATCGGTGTGGCATATACGCCCGGCTCAAATTCTACGATATTTCCAATACCTTTTTCCACTACAAAACGAAGTTTACCATTCTTTACTTTTTTATCGGTATATAATTTCTTTACCAGTTCCTCACGGTCAATATAAGCAGGAATGGTAACCGGAAGACCTGCTTTTTGGTATAACGATCTTACTCTTTCTACCATGTCTTTTGTCATATAACCAAGACTTTCTGCTAAAAGCGCCTGTGCAATCATGCCGATAGCAAGTGCTTCTCCATGCAATAACCGATAATCACTTACTGTTTCGATTGCTCTTCCAACCGTATGACCAAGATTTAAGATCTCACGCAAACCGCTTTCTTTCTCATCTTTTTCAACAACATGATATTTGATCTTGCAATTTTCTTTTGCAATATGTTCACATGCACCTTGTTCCACATGCATAATATCATCCATATGTTCTTCTAAGAACGTAAACAGATCGCTGCTTGCCATACAGGCATGTTTGATCGTTTCTGCCATGCCGCTTGCAAGCTGTCTTTGCGGTAATGTTTTCCATGTTGCAATGTCCAGATAGACTTTCTGTGGCTGGTTGAAAAGTCCGATCAGATTCGTTGCCAAAGGAGTATCTACTGCTGTTTTTCCACCGACCGATGCATCCGCAGCCGCAAGTAATGTCGTTGCATAATTGATAAAAGGAATTCCTCTTCCGAATGTTCCTGCCACAAACCCGGCTAAATCTGTTACGACACCGCCACCGACAGCAATAATACAGCAGTCTCTTCGATAACCATGGGCTAACATCGCATCTTCCACCATTTCTTTTGTTGCGCGCGTCTTACTCTTCTCTCCTGCAGGAAACGAAAAGATTTCTGCCTGATAACCGGCTTTTACCATCTGCTCACAAATAGGCTGAGCATACAAGTCTCTTACAATACTGTCTGTAATAATAGCAAATTTCTGTATATTGCCTACTAATCCATCCTGAATATCCTGTACTATTTTTTTTTCCAGTGAAAACCCGGTTTCAATCTCATAACTATCATCTACCACTTTCTTTAATTCTACTTTAAATATGCTCATAACCATCCTCTTTTCTTCCTGTCTTTTGTGCTGTAAACCATCCGGAAAACAGCTGCCGGATTCATACCGGTTTCATGTTGCTTGCTTTTCTCTGAGGCTCATTATATCGAAAAAGAATAAAAAGTACAAGATAACGTCATAATACCTGTTAAAACACCAAAAAATTGTTATAATATGTTCAAAAAAATATATGTTAAAATATACCGAAAAAAAACATTAAAATATACCGAAAAAATTTGACAATAACATCTTACTGTGCTATAGTTGTTTCTAATCCTTTCATGGAATCCATAGAGATAGCCATGCAGTGACAAACCATACAACATGGGGTTGTACTGGTTTCGACGGGCTCACTGAAGATGGAGAAGCTGTTCGTGGTCGGGAACCACGTAAAAAGCTCGAATTAAATTTAAACGCTGAAGATAATTTAGCATTAGCTGCCTAGTTGCAGCTCATCGGCCCTTGTGCCCCGCCACAAGGATCACCGGTGTCGACTAGCGGGACACTCTGTTGCCAAAGCTTTGCGGTGATGGAAAATTTATGAAGCTACTAAAGTATAGAGCCTGTTAGTGGGCGTTATACGGAGGGAATGTTAAAACACTGACTATAACAGTAGAAGTACATTGAATCTGGGTTCGGACAGGGGTTCGATTCCCCTCAGCTCCACTTTAAGAGTCTGAGATGAATTTTAAGGATTAATCCTTGAAAGATTCTAACTCCACAATATTGCTTTACAAGCTAAAACAAGGCATTATGCGTTTCGCATAATGCCTTGTCTGTTTTCTCTTCTATTTACCTTTAGTTATTCACTCCATGGTGTACCTCTGCCGTGCTTGCTGTTAATGGCATAAACGTATATCCTTTTTTCGGAAGAAAAAAGGGCACTTTAATTATTCACTCTATGGTGTACCTCTGCCGTACTTGCTGTTAATGGCATAAACGTATAACCTTTTTTCTTTGCATACTTAATATATTTATCCAGTGATTTTAATGTAGGCTGGTTATTATAGAAATCATGCATCAGCACAACGCTGTCATGTCCCTTTGTTGTCTCTTTTTTCAGATTATGCATCTCCTGTGCCGGAGTTGTACCTCTGCTTGCATCGCCTGAACTTACATTCCAGTCAAAATAATGATATCCCCATCCATCCAGTTTCTTTGTCAAGCGTGTCATGATTCCCGGATTATAACTGCTGCATGTATTAGAGCTTCCGCCCGGAAAACGTGTTAATGTACACCAAACACCAAACTTCTTAAAGAAGAGATTACGAAGCTTATCTAAATTCTGATGATATGTCTTTTCTGAACGGTAAATAATATCATATTTATGCTGGTATCCATGCATTGCAAGCGTATGTCCTTCATCCAGCACACGCTTTGTCAGATCAAAATCTTTCTTTGCCGGTTTCAGTTCAAAGAAAGTTGCTTTGACATTATTCTGTTTTAAAATTTTTAATACCTTTGGTGTTGTATAACGGTTGGGACCATCATCAAAGGTCAGATATATGATATTTTTTATTTTCTTATTAACTGTCAGATTACATTGATAGACAACATTTTCTCTATTCGTTCCGGTAATCACAGCCGTTCCGACTTTCTTTGCTGTTACTTTCCCCTTCGCATTCACCGAAGCAATAGATGAATCGGTGGATGTCCATGACAGACCGCTATCTTTATTACTAAATTGGATATCTAAATGCTCACCTTTCATCATCGTAAAGACCGGATAAACCATTCCACGTTTCTTTACTTTGATATTACAAGTATATTGATTAGAACCATCTGTATACGTAACGGCTGCTGTTCCTGCTTTTATAGCATGAACAATACCATCTTCCGTTACGGTTACAATATTCGTATCACTGCTTACATACTCCTTAAACTTTTTATCTTTATCATTTGCATTCAAAGTCTGTACTTCACTTAAAGATAATACAGCACTTGTCTGTGCTTCCGTATCCGGTACTTTTTTCTTTGTTTCTTTTGCCTGCTCTTCTTTTTTTGTCTCTTTTGTATTTTTTGATCCTGACTTTGAAGAACAGCCACTAACCGATACGATCATCAATGCCGCCAAAGAACAGATCATCGCTTTTTTCCATGTTTTCTTCCTCATTGGTACCCTCCTGATTTTATTTTTTTATCGCATCATTATATTTTACCCCATTTTCTTTTTTTTGTAAAGAACGGCAGTCCCCTACTTCCTCCCTCTTTTTGGAAAACTACAGCAACATCCCCTCTTCTTTTCGGTTTTTTATGATAGCAACATCCTGTCTTCCTCTTTTGGATAAAAATAACAGAATCCTTTTTTCTATCCTCTTTTTTACAAATGATCGAAAAGAGAATCTCCAAAAGGATCCTGCTTTTAAACTTTTCTATAAATACAGCCCCCAAAAAGCAAATGTGATTTTACAAACAGGATTTTTAATATCCTATTTTATACCGGCTTTTTTTAACATTTTCTTATACGCTGCAGCTTTCTTTTTTGGCACTGTTACTTTGCATTTCTTTGCGGTATTTTTAAATGCGTTTTTGCCGACTTTCTTTAATTTTTGTGTTTGGATAGTCACTTTCTTTAATTTCTTGCAATTGAAAAATGCATTTTTACCAATCGTTGTAACATTTTTGGCGATTGTGACCTGTTTTAACTTCTTAAATCCTTTGCAAACATTTACACCTATCTCTGTTACTTTATATGATTTTTTATTGATCGTAACTGCTGCGGGAATGGTTATCTTTGTTGCTTTTTTATCTGTATAACCAACCAATGCAACGGTATATTTTCCATTGGAAGCAGATAATACTTTGTATTTGCTTTTACCAATCTGCTTGACCGTTCCAACCTTAACCTGTTCCTTCTCCTTAGCGTTCTTTGAAACATCCGGTGTCTGCGTTGGTGCAGTCGTTCCCTGCGGGTTATTGGCTGGCGGTACCGGTGCCGGTGTACTTTGTGCATTGTCTGCTGTCGGTACCGGTGCCTGCGTACTTTGTGTATTGTCTGCCGTTGGTGTCGGGGTCGCTTCCGGCTCATCCGTATGCAGCTTTGGTTGTATCTTCCACTCCAAACCGGTTGCTGTAAATTCCGGCACATCATACTCGGTATCATCATAAACAAAAGTTGCCTGTGCCGTATAATCTCCAGGCTCAGTTGCTTCGTTATTTGTATAAGTTGCGCTAAGACCTTCCGGTAATCCTGTTAATTCTACTTTCTTTGTCGTTCCATCATAGGTAAACGGAGCAGTATAATCCCATTTGACTGTACTGACATCAAAGGTCTCTTTTGGAAGGATCTCAATCTGTGTATCCCATTCTTCGGTATAGTTTTCTCCATAGTCACAGGTATAAGAAAGATTTACATACAGATCTTCCGAAATACCATCAGGCACATGTAAACAATAAACCTTTCCTTCCGTCTTTGTATCAACCGTTACTGCTGCCCGAGTAGTCACATCAACCTCATCTTCCTTTGTCACAACAGACTTGATCGCAACATCAGAAATCTTTATATTATCATCTGTGCTGACTAAATAAAAATCACGATCTGTCTTTCCATAGCGATAGACATATTCATAATCTTTTGCTGTCAGATCGGCAGGG
>UMLG01024865.1_pt1 | contig 11407 bp, 10 predicted proteins | sample 1966511 | NCBI WGS metagenome assembly UMLG01 (sample SAMEA4836195, study PRJEB28245) | human gut metagenome | biome: gut microbiome; material: fecal sample | place: Denmark | collected 2008
CTCAAAGTCCGGACAGGTGGCTCAGAGAGCCCCGGAATAATCAAAAAGTACATGCATTCCGTCAAGACCTATTTTGTATTCCTTTGCTTTATCTGATTGATGAAGCTGATTTTCCGTTGCAATCCGAAGGGGAAGTGAAATCTGTATTTTGGTTCCCTGACCGGAATTACTTTGGATTATCACATCACCATGCATCAGATCTACCAGTTTCTTCACAATCGCAAGTCCAAGCCCTGTTCCTTCAGTCTTGCTCTCGGTAGAAGTTCGCTCTCTTTCAAATGCCTCAAACGCATGTTTCTGAAATTCTTCAGTCATACCGATTCCGGTATCCTTTATCGTGAATTTGTATTCGGCAAATCCAGGTGCGATCATTCTCTGGACGCAGCTAAATGTGATCGTTCCTCCCGCTGGGGTAAATTTAACTGCATTATTCAGTACATTTACCAGTACCTGCTGCAGTTTTGTCGCATCACACCATACCAGTGGATTCTCTATTTGATCCTCAACTTTGAAATCAATCATTCCCTTTTGGATGCTGTATTCGAGCATCATTTTCAGATTTTCTTCCATTTGCTTCAGGTCAGTTACCATCTCCACAATTTCTGCCTTTCCACTTTCGATTTTAGACAGATCCAACACATCATTGATGATCTTCAGAAGAATCTCACCAGATGCCTGAATTTTGGAAATTGCATTTTTTACAATTTCTTCATCATCCGGATGTTCTGCAATGATATCAGAAAATCCAATGATTGCATTCATCGGGGTACGGATATCATGGGACATATTTGCAAGGAAAGCATTCTTGACCTCACCGGCTACTTTCGCTTTCCGTGTCGATTCTTTTTCCAGTTCCAATGCTTTGGACAGTCTTTTCCGGTGTTCAAACTCCATCTGATCTTGCTGGTGCTCCACCATGAACAGGTAGGAGAGCAGTGCTCCGATTACCAGGCAGTACGGTTGGAACGGATACGCCCCATAAAGTGGAATGATATAGGTATTTACCAAAATTCCGATCAGTGGGACTGCTGAAAACAGTGCCGATTTTATGAGATATCTGACACCCTTTGTATTGTTCATGAATAAAATGAAGAATGTCTGTGCAAATGTATAAACGTAATAAAACAGATTGAGTACGGCAAACACTCCGAAAAATGTACCGCGTATATAGGTCCGGTTCCGTGAAAATCTCCAGACAATTCCCGTCGGAACTGAGAGAAGCACCATCAGAACCAGGAGAATGAACGGAATCATTTCCGCAAATCTTTGCTTCTTTGAACGGTTAATCCCCATATAACTCTGCATAAACAAATGCCACACATATGGCATGATTACATAAACCAGATAAAATAAAAACACAACCAGCTTAAACTGCAAAAAGTTTCCTGACTTACCTAAGAGTTCTTTCATAAACAATGCATCCATTAACACATAAAGCTCTACCATGCCAATAAAGATCATCGTATATTTTTTACTCGGGCTCCATGTAATATAATACCGGATCCTTAAAAAGATGATCGTCAGTATTATCATCATAAATATTGCGTTGCTCAAATAAATACTACTCATTTTCCAGTCCCTTTTTCTTTCGTTTTGTCTCATTATTTCTTTCATTATTGTATACTTTTTCTATGCGTTTCGCAATCCATATGTTATACTATTGAGTAAAGGTATCTCAAGGAGGATTTTACAAATGAAAATAGCAGTAACATACGAAGGCGGATCTATTTTCCAGCACTTCGGAAAGACAGAAACTTTTAAAATGTATGAGGTAGAAGACGGAAAGATCACTTCCATGCAGATTGTTCATGCTGGTGGCGCCGGACACAGTGCGCTTGCAGGATTCCTTTCTGAGCAGAGTGCAAATGTTCTGATCTGTGGCGGTATCGGAGAAGGTGCACAAGAAGCGCTGAAAGAAGCCGGTATCAAAGTTATATCCGGTGCAGCAGGAGAAGTAGATGCGGCAGTGAATGCCTATCTTGCAGGAGAACTGGAATCTGCAGGTACAAATTGTGACCATCACCACGAAGAAGGTCATTCCTGCTGTGGACAGCATGAAGAAACAGCAACAGAAGAAGCTTCTGCTGAAGAAGAACATTCCTGTGGCGGACACTGCAGTGGATGCAGCGGATGTGGTGGCGCACATGTGCCGGATTTTGAAGGTCCGAATGTCGGAAAGACCTGCCGTACCCATTACAGAGGTACCTTTGATGATGGTACCCAGTTTGATTCTTCCTATGACCGCGGAGAGCCATTGGAATTTGTATGCGGAGCCGGACAGATGATCCATGGTTACGATAAAGCCGTTGCAACAATGGAAGTAGGACAGACCATCAACATCCATCTGATGCCTGAAGAAGCTTACGGCATGCCGGATCCACGCGCCATTTTCACGCTGGAAATCGCACAGCTTCCCGGATCAGAAGATCTGGAAGTCGGTGCACATGCATATCTGACCAACCAGTATGGACAGCCATTCCCGGTAACCGTAACCGAAAAGACAGAAACCAACATCACATTTGATGCCAACCATGAGATGGCTGGAAAAGAACTGAACTTCCAGATCGAACTGGTAGAAGTAAAATAGTAAATATGAAAAGTGATTTAAGCGCCCCTTTTATTTCGTCATTAAGGAGGCGCTTAAATACTAAGATTATATTTTTGGAAATCGATAATTAGACAACGGAAAGGAGATTTGCCCGTGCCAGATTCAGAATTAAAAACATATCCATGGAATCCAACCGTAAAAAAGAAAGCCCGCCACGTGTTCATGCTGAGATGGTTGATCGTCATCCTGGCTGCCGCTGCAATCTTTTTTCTGACCTATCAGAAACTCACTACCAATGTCTGGGGACTTACGGCTTTCCTTTGCCAGATTCTTGCCGTTATCGAACTTGCTTTCGGGCTCCAGTTTGTAGAAGCCGGATGGAGCAGAAAGATATCGAGTAGAATGCCACTGGACGAACACTATGAGTATGCACTTTATATATATCATATACAATCTGTCCGCGATCTTGCTACGAATAACCGCATGCTGCTCCTGATTGCAAGCCTTGAAATCCAGCTTGGGAAATACGATCATGCTACACAGACAATTACACAGATTTCTGTTGGAAAATGCACACCGGTCCAGTTAAAACAGTTGTATTATATGCAGATCTTACTGGCAGCAGAAGTGGGAGATACTGATACAAAAAATCAATTTTTAACCCGTTATACAGGAATTCCTGACACAAACGGTGAATATCCATCTGAAGCAGAACTTACCGCCTGGATTGAAGCAGAAGAAATGGACAGACTTATTTCTGCATTAAAAAAATTCACTCCGACAAGAAAAGAGCATATCCTGCGTACTTGTCTGATTACAATCGTTCTGGCATACAGTACCTTTTTCTACGGTGCATGGTATGGTATCAATAAAAGCGCAGGATATGCAATCCGCTATTATTTTGCTGAAATATCCGCCATCTGCGTTTCCGTCACCTTGTCCTGTCTGCTGATCTGGGGCATGATCTGTCTGTATAAAAAGCAAAAAAGCCTTCTTAATAGGAAAGCAGCCAGACGAATAATTGCCGTTTCTTATGCCGCACTGACTCTTTTCTTACTTTCTCTGATTGGTTACAGCTTTTTAATTGTGAGCTTTGGCGTAGAAGGAACGGAAACCGTAACCGGTCAAGATCAGCATTATATTTATCTTTCCGTACAGCCTGATTACGGAATCGCTACACAGTACCGAACTGATAACCTGATTTATATGCAAAAAACGGGTTTGTTTTTGCCGAATACAGGCACTTTAACAGAATCCCCTGTACCGGATTCTGACCCGAATGATTCGGAAACACAAGATAGTAGTACCACTGATTCTACCGAAAATTCTCCGGCACAGGAATCCCAGAAAGCTTCACCGCTTCAGGACGAAATGCGTGCTGTGTATCAATATATCCAGCAACAGAATCCCCTTCCGGGTATGAATTTCACTTACACGGCAAATGCAAAGGGAGAAAATTACGCGGTCCTCTCTGAGACAACAGAAGAGAAGGATGGCACAACAGTAAATGTCAATTACTGTCTGTATGATAACGGTTCTAAGACAGATGAAAATAATAATACTTTCGAAGAATTGGTTCTGGAAAAGGTATATCCGGATGGTGGATATGAGACAGAACTGGTTGATTTCTATCTGGTAAATCCGGAGACTTTGGAAGTTATAGATGAGCAGAAATCAAGCTGGTAATTCTATTTATCCTATTTAAAAAATACTTACCAAATGATAAAATAAAGTAAAGAGCAGAGTCATTCGAAGGTATCTCTGCTCTTTTACTTTATATTTTCTCCTCAAATAATGTCAGAAAATCCTGTAATTCCGCCGGCATCCTGCCTTTCCTCCATGCAAGAAGAATTTCAGTTGTAAGATCAGCTCCAGTAATATCATATGCTTTTAATTTATTAGTGAGCTTCAGCATAGACTCCGGAAGAATCGCAATTCCCAGTCCCTTTTCTGCCATCGTCATTGCAGTGCGGGCATCCTCACAGGCAAAATAAATATCACAGACCAGTCCGGCACCCTCAAATGCGGCAAGCATATATTTGCGGTAGCGGTGGAGAGGATTAAGGGTTGTTCGGAAAGTTCCCGCAGACTGATGGATGTATGTCCCTGCAACAGAGGGTGATCAGGAACTGCCATCACAAGCAGCTTCTCCCGGGAAAGAGACTTGGTTTCACAGCCATTTAACACAATTGGTGTGCGAAGTGTAGTCAGATCGATCATTCCATTTTCCAGCTGATCTTTCAGTGTAAATGTAGATCCTTCATGTACATCAAAATGAATTTGAGGATATTTTTTTGCAAAGTAAAGCAGATATTCGGACATCATCGATACAGTGGATGGTGTGATCCCTATGTGCAGGGTAGCTGCCTGACCGGATTTGACAACCTCCTGTTTGGTCAGATCTGCAAGCATCAGAAGATTACCGGCCTGCTCATAAAGCGTCTTTCCGGCATCTGTAAGCGTAATTTTCTTTGTACCTCGCAAAAAGAGTGATACCTGTAATTCTTCCTCCAGCATCTTCATCTGATAGCTCAGCGGTGGCTGGGTCATGTGAAGAACTCTTGCTGCACCGCTGATCGTTCCGGCATCTACAATCGCACGAAAATATTCCAACTGTCTGATTTCCATAAAAATGTAATTCATCTCCTGATTATTTAAAAATGAAAATATATTATCCATATGATTTTTATTGAATTATCATACAAAAACAATAATTTACATATATATTACATCATGTTAGAATTAAAAAGCAAGAAAAATAAAAAGGAATGAATTTACAAATGAAACGAGTCGATTTTGAAAATGGAACGATAACCAGCAATATCCTTGGGGCATCGCTCCCGATGCTGGTTGCCCAGATTTTAAGTTTACTTTATAACATTGTAGACCGGATTTATATTGCACGTATCCCGCACATCGGAACTGCAGCACTTGGTGCAGTCGGTCTTTGTTTCCCGGTAATTGTCATCATTACCGCATTCAGCAATCTATTCGGAAGCGGCGGTGCACCATTATTTTCGATTGAGCGCGGCAAAAATGAGCCACAGGAAGCGAAAAAAATTATGAATATTTCTTTTTCCATGGTCTGTATCTGTGCCATTGTACTCATGGTAATTGGCTTTTTATTTGCCCGCCCGATCCTGATACTGTTTGGTGCCTCAAAAGACGCTCTGATCTATGCATATCCGTACCTGATGCTTTACCTGATCGGAACTCTGCCTTCTATGATTGCAACCGGTATGAACCCGTTTATCAATGCACAGGGATATTCAACCATCGGCATGCTTTCAGTTACCATAGGGGCAGTAACGAACCTGCTGCTTGACCCGTTGTTTATTTTTGTGTTCGGGCTTGGCGTGCGCGGTGCCGCAATTGCAACGGTCATTTCTCAGACACTTTCTGCTGCATTTGTCTTTTTCTTTCTTACAAAGAAAGCAGAACTGAAAGTGAGGCTCCTCAAAAAAGAGGAACTTGCCAGCTGTACAGCTTATGCAAAAAACATTGTAAGCCTGGGAACTGCCGGATTTATCATGCAATTGACAAACAGTCTGGTAACGATTGTCTGCAACAATGTACTTTCCGTCACAGGCGGAGATATCTACATTTCTGTTATGACCATCGTATCCAGTGTCAGACAGCTTGTAGAAACTCCGATTTATGCAATCAACGAAGGAACTTCGCCAATCCTGAGTTACAATTATGGTGCAAGACGCCCATGCCGTGTAAGAAAAGCCGGTGCCATGATGGCACTTATGATTCTCGGATACACAGCTGTGATGTGGAGTATTATCATCATCGCGCCGAAAACCCTGATCGGAATTTTCAGTTCGGATGCTACGTTGATGAAAGATGCAGTTCCTGCCCTGAAGCAGTATTTTGCAGCGTTTATCTGCATGGATATGCAATACATTGGCCAGACGGTCTTTAAATCCCTGAATAAGAAGAAGCATGCAATCTTTTTCTCACTACTTCGGAAGGTATTTATCGTCATGCCTCTGACATATCTGATGCCGTATGCCCTGCATATGGGCACGGACGGCGTATTTCTCGCTGAGCCGGTTTCTAACGTCATTGGTGGAGGATTATGCTTCATCACCATGTTACTTACCGTATTGCCGGAATTAAAGCGTATGGAACGGAAGAATGCGCTCTATGAGACAGGCACGATCTTATAAATGCGTAAACCACTGTCAAGCTGTAGCAAATTTCGTTATATCGAATTATAAATCTACAATATTTCAGGAGAAAATGACAAATGAGCAGTAGAGAAGTAATAGAAAATGTACAAGCAGATCTCTTTGCAATACAGGATCTTGCTTATCGGGATTTTCAGGCAAAACTGATGCCAACAGTCAATAAGGAAACCGTCATCGGTGTGCGGACTCCTTCTTTGCGCGCATACGCAAAAAAGTTCGGTAAAACAGACAATGTTTCTGCATTTCTTGAAGTGCTTCCACATAAATATTATGAAGAAAACAACCTTCATGGACTGCTGATTGAACAGATTAAAGCGTACCCATCCTGTATTGCCGCACTGGACCGTTTTCTCCCGTATATAGATAACTGGGCAACCTGTGATATGATCGCGCTCCGGACAGTAAAAAATCATCTGGACATATTTATCCAGGAAGTCTGCCGCTGGATAGCATCGGATCACCCGTATATCGTCCGTTTTGGAATTGGAATGCTGATGCGGTATTATCTGGATGAACAGTTTAAACCGGAATATCCCAAAAAGGTAGCCGAAGTTAAATCGGACGAATATTATGTAAACATGATGCGTGCCTGGTATTTTGCTACCGCTCTTGCAAAGCAGTATGACCAGATCATTCCTTATCTGGAAGAGAAAAGGCTGGACACCTGGACACATAATAAGACGATTCAGAAAGCAATTGAAAGCTACCGGATCACGCCGGAACAGAAGATCTATTTAAGGACATTAAGAGTAAAAAAATAATAAAATGCCATCATCATATCAGTCACATCGATGAAATGATGATGGCATTTTATTATTCACCAATTTATCATTTGTAAAAATTTATCCATATTAGGATATTATTTAACCGTATTTTGACAATTTACGGTTCCCGCAATTTTACAACATTTGCAGCACTACGTCGTCTGTCTTCATCGATTGCAGCGTAGTGCTTTTTCGTTGTATTGACATCTTTGTGCCCCAGAACATCCGCTACCAGGTAAATATCCCCCGTTTCCTTATAAAGGGCAGTACCATAGGTACTTCTGAGCTTATGTGGCGTGATTCTTTTATTTGTAATCTGACTGGCATACTTTTTAACCATATTTTCAACCGCCTGTACACCGATCCGGCGCTTTTGGGTTGATAAAAACAGAGCATTTTCATAGCCAGCAAGGGGCGTTACCGCTTTACGGTATGTCTCCAGATAATTGCGAAGTGCTTTTTCCACCTCTTCACCAAAATAAACAACCATCTGGCTTCCACCTTTTCGTGTCACCATGACCCCATTATTGTTGAAATCCACATCTGACAGGTCCAGTCCAACTAACTCCGATACTCGAATACCTGTTCCAAGTAGAAGAGTAATGATCGCAATATCACGTTCTTTCGTCTTATTATAATAGGAGAGTGCCTGACCGGTTAATTTGGAACCACAGGATTCCACATAATCCAAAAGCTTTGCAACCTCATCGGTATCCAAACGTATGATCGCCTTGTCATGTAACTTCGGCATATCTACAAATAAGGTCGGATTTTTCTGAATTATCTGTCTTTTAAAGAAATAATTATAAAAGCTGCGTAATGCAGACATTTTGCGGAATAAGCCGCGTTCAGAGTTTGTGACCTGTTTGGTTTCTTTGGTATGAACATCTGTAGTATCATAGACCTTCAGATATTCCAGATATTCCTCAATATCAACCGGCTGAATAGCTTCCAAATCCTGTACCTGAAAGTCCTTAATTGAGTGATGTTTATAAACAGGATTTTCTTCAATTAAAAACTGAAAGAACAAACGGATGTCATATGCATACGATATTCGTGTCTTTGGTGATGTGGTTGGTTCAATGGCACGAAAATAATCACGTGCAAAGTCAGGCATGGTGTTTAAAACACCACGAAGACGAATAGTATTATCAATATAAGTTTCTTCCTGGTATGTTTTTGTATCAGATGGCATGATCCTAAGAACCTCCTAAATTCCATAAATTTCCCCGATATAGGTATGATTATAGCATGGTTTCGGAAGATTTGTCTATATCTTTTGGAAAAATCGGTATTTGTCGTATAGATTGGTTATTCAAAATACTGCTGTCCCAAGACAACTTTTTGCCAGGGACAGCTAATTATAATTACTAGCACGGTCTGTTTCCTTTTTCAAATGGATATTCAATCCCCCAGTCTTTTCTAAGTCCATCCATCTGTTCCATGATGCGAATACTTTCTTCATGCGGCATTTCCGTACATTCAAGTTTTCCTTCACGGATAGCCTTCATAGAAGCGCGTACTTCATATTCAAACCCTGTGATCTGTTCTGGCATTGTAATTTCCCTTACAAATTCCCGATCCGGTGTATATACTTTTACCGCTGTAATATCATTAATATTTTCCGCAATCAGATACCCCTTGGTCCCATATATCATACCATATTGTTCTGTACCGGTAAGTGCACTGCTTTGTATAGAAGCCATCGATCCATTTTTGTATTTCAGAATAATGGAATTCTGTGCATCCACTCCACTGTCAAATTTTACGCAGGAAGAAAGCGTTTCTTCAACATCATCGCCTAAAACCATGCTTGCAAAATTCAGTGGGTAAATACCTACATCTAATAGTGCTCCACCGGCAAGCTTCGGATCAATCAGACGTTCTTTTGTATGCATATCATATCCGAGATTTGCTGAAATCCCCTTTATTTCTCCGATTTCACCACTTGCAATAATATCATCGATTATTTTACGGGATGGAAGGTATCTTGTCCAAATTGCCTCTGTAATAAAGACTTCTTTTTCCTTTGCGAGAGCAAATACTTCTTTTGCTCCAACAGCATTTACAGTAAATGGTTTTTCACAAAGTACCGGTTTCCCATGATTGATACAAAGTTTGGCATGTTCTATATGAAACGGATGTGGTGTCGCGATATAAATCAACTCTACTTCCGGATCATTTACCAGTTCTTCGTATGAGCCATATGCCTTTTCAAATCCCCATTCTTTGGCAAATTTCTGCGCTCTGTCAAGATTTCTTGCAGCAATGGCATATGCAGCCGCATCGTCCATACCGTCCAGTGTTTTCGCCATATTTGCTGCAATTCGCCCAGCACCGATAATTCCAACTTTCATCTGTTCCATTTCTTTACACTCCTTTTTTCACATATTATTCTACATGGAAATCCATCCAAATGCATTCGCCACAGAACTGATCAAAATAATCAGAACAAAGATTGGACACAGATATTTAATCATAACAGCAAAAATCTTCTTTCTGCGGAATGTATTTTCTCCATGAATAATCTCTTCTTCTATCTTCTTTACCCCAACAACTCTAGCTACCAAAAGGCTTGTCATCAGTGCCGCGATCGGCATCATTACCGAATTAGTCAGAAAATCAAAGAAATCCAGGAACTGCATACCAATAATTTTCACAAATGCAAGTGGTCCATATCCAAGTGAAGATAAACTTCCTAATACTATCATGATCACACCAACAAGCACAGTAGACTTTTTACGACTCCAGCCGATTTCATCTTCAAATGTAGATACTGCACTCTCTGTCAATGCGATTGAGCTTGTCAGCGCAGCAAAAAGAACAAGCAGAAAGAACAGAATTCCAATTGCTGTTCCCAATCCCATATTCTCAAACACCTTTGGTATTGTAATAAACATCAGTGCCGGCCCTGCCTGTAACGTATCCGGATTTCCACCTGAAAACGCAAATACGGCTGGGATGATCATAAGTCCTGCCATAATTGCAATCGCTGTATCAAATACTTCTACATTTCTTGTAGAATCTTCAATCGAAATATCTTTTTTCATATAAGAACCAAATGTAATCAAAATTCCCATAGCGATCGATAGGGAATAAAACATCTGTCCCATAGCAGCTACCACAGACATCCATGAGAAATTCTTTAGATTTGGCACCAGAAAATACTTCACGCCTTCCATTGCACCTGGTCGTGTTACTGAGTAAATGGTAATGATCAGCGAAAGCACGATCAAAATCGGCATCATAAACTTTGAAACACGCTCAATTCCATTCCGAACACCTGCATAAATAATAATCAGTGTAATCAGACAGAATATGATAAAACAGATTTCTGTAGAAAATCCATTTGAAATAAACTCTGAAAAATATCCATCTTGAGCCAGACTACTGCTGTTCCCTTTTATATATTCCAAAAGGTACTTGATAACCCATCCTCCAATTACAGAATAATATGGTACAATCAGAACCGGAATAATCGCATTAATCCATCCACCAAAAGAAATCCATTTTGACTTTCCAAAAGATTTTAACGCACCTACCGGACTTTTTCTTGTCATACGGCCAATTGCTGATTCAGCAATTATCATCGTATAACCGAAAGTAAGAGCTAACAGAATATAGATAAGCAGAAAAATTCCTCCGCCATATTTTGCCGCAAGATAAGGAAACCTCCAGATATTTCCAAGACCTACAGAAGCTCCTGCTGCTGACAGTACATATCCTAATTTACCGGAAAATGTACTCCTTTTTTTATGATTATCCATAACAAAATCTCCTCTTTTATTCTAAAATTAAATACACCTGTTTGATTTTATCATGATAATCCTTTAAAGTCACTAGTAAAATCAAGTATAGCCTTAAAAATATAAAATAAGTTTTGTCTTATAATTCATCCA
>UMLG01051700.1_pt1 | contig 11298 bp, 9 predicted proteins | sample 1966511 | NCBI WGS metagenome assembly UMLG01 (sample SAMEA4836195, study PRJEB28245) | human gut metagenome | biome: gut microbiome; material: fecal sample | place: Denmark | collected 2008
AGCGTGATCACCCGGGTGGGCTCCTCCGCCACAGGCGCTGCCGTTTTTTCCAGCGTCATGATGCGGGTGGGCTCGTCCACCACCGGCTCCACCGGCGCAGCCGGCTTTGCAGCCGGTGCGGCAAGGGGCTCCGGTGCGCTCTCTTCCTCCGGCACCTGAAAGGTCAGTTCAAACTCGTCCTCGTACAAGAGTGTATCCCTCCTGTTCGGTATTCTCGGCCGGGCGCAGTGCCCCAACCGGAAAAACCCTGTGCCCATCCCCAGACAGTGCAGCGTTCCGTTTATGTGTCCGGCAAAGGTCCGGTGCTTTGGCGTGCCTGCCTGTGCTTATGATGGGTTTCGACAAGATTCCATTGAATAATATACCACAATCCAGCCCAAAAAGAAAGTAGGAACTGCAATTTTTTACGCAGTTCCCACTATTTTTCCTTATTTTCCCCTGTTTTCGGGCACCGGGGGCTTCCAGCGGGGTCTGCCCGCCCGCTTTTCCCGCAGGGAAACAAAAAACGCCTGCAAAAGCTGCTGCGCTTCGGCCTCCCGCAGCCCCTTTTCCACCACCGGGTGGTGGTTGAAGGGCAGCGCGAACAGGTCTGTCACCGAGCCGCAGCACCCGGCTTTGGTGTCGGCAGCGCCGTACACCACCCGGCGCAGACGGCTGTTGATAATGCCGCCCGCGCACATGGGGCAGGGCTCTAAGGTGACGAACAGCTCGCACTCCCACAGCCGCCAGCCGCCCAGTGCCTTGCAGGCGGCATCAATGGCCAGCAGCTCCGCGTGGTGCAAGGCGTTTTTCTCGGTCTCCCGGGTGTTGTGCGCCGTGGCTACCACCTCGCCGTGCCGCGCCACCACCGCGCCCACCGGTACTTCGCCCAAGGCGGCGGCTTTGCCGGCTTCTTCCAGCGCAAGACCCATCAGTTCAAAATCGGTCATGTATCCCATCCTCTCATCCCATCGCCAGCACCAGCAGGTTGTTTGCGCTGTGCAGCAGCATTCCCGGCCAGAGATGCCCGGTGCGGTCTGCCAGCCACCCCAGCCCCAGCCCGCACACCAGCGCGTAGGCCATGGCGGCGGCGCTGCCGTGCTGCAGGGCGAACAGCACCGCCTGCAAAAGAATGGCCTGTTCCCTGCCCAGCGGCTGCGCCCGGCGCTGCACCGCGCCCCGGAACACCCCTTCCTCTGCCAGCGGAGCCAGCAGGCAGACCCGGAAAAACCGTGCCGCGCCGCCCGGTGCAGCGGGCAGCAGCGCCGCCAGCGTCTTGCCTGCCAGCAGATACCCAACCGCCCAGCCAAAGGCCGAAAGCAGTGCGGCGGTGCGGGGGTTCAGCTTGTGCATGGTCGGTCTCCTCCTGCTATGGTTCGTTCCCGGTTATAGTACCATATCTGCCGCCGGGTGCGCAAGGTTTCGGCGTTCTGTCGTGGCAAATTTATGCAAATTATTGACATATCGCCCTAAATGGTGGTATAATAATTTCCAACCTTTTTAATAAAAACGTTGCTTATACTGTAATTTACCGGTAGACCGGAGGTATTATTATGATCCGTATCCTCACCGATTCCGCGTGCGACATCCTGCCCGCCGAGGCGCAGCAGCTGGGCGTGACCGTGATCCCCCTGAATGTGACGCTGGAGGACGGCACCGTCCTGCGGGACGGCATCGACATGACCCCCAGCGAATACTATGCCCATCTGGCAGCCTGCCGCAAGCTGCCCACTACCAGCCAGCCCAGCCCGGAGCAGTTCGAGCAGCTGTATCTGGACGCTGCTGCCGCCGGGGACGAGGTGCTGGGCATCTTCTTGTCCGATGCCCTGTCCGGCACCGGCCAGTGCGCAAGACTTGCTGCCGACCTTGCCAACGTGGACAATGTGGTGTTCGTGAACACCGAGAACGTCTGTCTGGGGCAGTCTTTGCTGGTGCGGCTGGCTGTGCAGCTGCGGGGCGCCGGCAAGACGATCCACCAGATCGCTGCCGATCTGGAAAAGACCAAGCAGCACCTGCATCTGGTAGCTGCCGTGGACGATCTGAAGTACCTGCGCAAGGGCGGCAGACTGTCTGCCGCTGCCGCTGTGGCGGGCGGTATGCTGGGCATCAAGCCCATCCTCGCCGTCATAGAGGGCAAGGTGGCGCTGGCCGGTAAGGCGCGCGGTCTGCCCGGCGTGTATGTGGCGCTGTTCAAGAAGATCGACGAGATGGGCGGCATCCACCCGGGCTACACCCCGCTGCTGGGCTACACCGTCAACCACCGGGAGCTGCAGCCGCTGCTGACCTACCTGCAGGACAACCTGCATCTGGACGCACCGCTGGTGCGCCAGATCGGCTGCGTCATCGGCACCCACACCGGCCCCGGCGCCTTCGGCATTGCATTCTTTGATAAAGAACTGGTGCTGGAATAAAACCTATTGAAAGCTAAAACAAGTCGGACAGCCCGCGGGCTGCCCGACTTGTTTTTTGTAGGGGAATGGGAAGTAATAGCGCTGTTTTGGGATGTGCACCCTTGTTGGCAACGCCCTCGCCCTCTCAGGCGCTAACGCGCCAGCTCTCCCAAAGGGAGAGCCCTTGGCATAGCGGCAAAGTTTCCAGTCGAACCGCAAGGCTTGCGGTTTCGCCAGAGCCTCTCCCTTTGGGAGAGGTGGATGCAAACGTAGTGAGCAGACGGAGAGGGCGAGGTTGCTTCCCGCAGCACCGCGCTTTCGCAGAAAGCGGCGCTGCAACTGCCGCTTTTCTCTACGACCCCTCTCTGTGAAAAAGTAGTTCCGAAACGCCCGCAGGCGTTTCGGAACTACAAATAAAAATATTCTTTCCGCTACTGATGCGCAAAGCGAACGCGGAGCGCATTCTGAATCGTCCCGCCCTGCCCTTACAGCACCGCGTCCGAGATGAGCTTGCCCAGCAGCAGCACCAGCACCACCAGCATCATGGGGCGGATGAAGCGGGCACCCTTTTTCAGGGCAAAATGGGAGCCAAGCAGGTTGCCCAGAATGTTGCTGATGGCGCAGGGGATGCCGATGTGGAACACCACCAGACCGTTCATCAGGTAGGTAAACAGACTGGCGTAGTTGCTGGCCAGATTGAGCACCTTGCCGTTGCCGTTGGCGGTGCGCAGGTCAAAGCCCATCAGGGTGGTAAAGGCAATGATGGCAAAGGTGCCGGTGCCCGGGCCCATAATGCCATCGTACAGGCCGATGCCAAGGCCGATGGCCAGCGCCAGTAAGATCTTTTTCAGATCCAGCGTGCCATCGTCCCGGTTCTCATCCGGCAGGTTGCGCTGCCACAGGATGATGACCGCCGCCACCGGCAGGATGATGAACATCATGGTGCGCAGCATCTCATCGCTGAGCAGCAGCACGATGTGCGCGCCCAGCGCACTGCCCGCAAAGCTGCCGATGGCTGCAAGAACGCCCACCTTCACGTTTATGGCACCGCTTTTAAAAAAGTTTGCCGTGGCAAAGGTGGTGCCGCAGGCGGCGCTGAACTTGTTGGTGGCATAGGTGTAGTGGGGCGGCAGCCCGGCAAACAGATAGGCCGGCAGACTGATCAGCCCGCCGCCGCCGGCTGCCGAATCCACAAAACCTGCAAAGCCGGTCATCAGCATGAGAAACGCCATCATCCACGGCGAAATCGTGATACCCATTGTTATAATTCCTCTTATCTTTCCAAGTCGTTTGTTCTTTTTCAGGGGACGCGCGCCTTAGACCATATAAAACCTCCCCTTGCAGGGCAATACACAGCCCGGGATACCCGCGCAGCGCAGGGGTATCCCGGGCACATTTTGCAATTTTTCGACTTGATATTACAGATTGTTTTTAAAGAAGCGGTATGCGTTGCGCCAGTAGATGGCTTCCACCTCGTCCTCGGTAAAGCCCTCGCGGCGCAGTGCCTCGGCCAGCAGCGGCATATCTGCCGCCGTTTCCAGCTCGTGCTGGCCACCGATGCCGTCAAAGTCGCTGCCAAGGCTGATGACCTCAATGCCGCCCACCTGCTTGAAGTGTGCCGCGTGCTTTGCCAGCCGCTCCACCGTGCTGCGGCAAAGCTTCGGATGTGCCGAGTCTGCGTCCACAAAGGAAGCGCAGTAATTCAGCCCCGCAATGCCGCCCTTTTCTGCCAGTGCACGGATCATCTCGTCGGTCAGGTTGCGGTTGTGGGGCGACAGCGCACGGCAGTTGGAATGGCTTGCCGCAAAGGGGCGGGTGCTGTGGTTTACGATGTCCCAGAAGCCCTTATCGGAAAGGTGGCTCACGTCTGCGGTGATGTGCAGCCTTTCCATCTCTTCCAAAAAGGCAAAGCCCCGCTCGGTCAGGCCGGTCTCGGTATTGGCCACCAGCGGCCCGCCGGGGTTTGCGTTGGGGGCTGCCAACTCGTTGGGGTAGTTCCACGTCAGGGTCATCATGCGCACGCCCAGTTCCTGCAGCCGCCGCAGCACGCCCAGACTGCCCTTGCAGCAGCCACCCTCTTCCACCGTCAGCATGGCGCTGAACTTGCCCTCGGCGCGGTTGCGCTCAAGGTCGGCGGCGGTGTACACCGGGGCGATCTTTTCCGGGTAAGCCGCCATGAGCCGCTTGAAGATGTCGATCTCTTCCAGCACGCTTACCAGCGGGTCAGCCCCGGGTGCGGGGTCGGCCAGATCCACATAGGCCGCAAAGCATTGCAGCAGATAATCTCCCTGCTGCAATTTTTCAAGGTCGATATGCAGATCGTTGTGCAAAAAGCTTTTGGGTGCGCCCGCCTTTTCGGCGCGGCGCAGTTCGTACAGGGTATCGCAATGCAGATCCCAAACCTTCATGATGGATGCACTCCTTTATGCTTCTTCTCCCAGCAGCTGCAGCAGCTGTTCGGGGTTCATGGACAAAATCGCGCCGTCTGCCCCACCGGTAACGGTGTCGGCCAGCGACTGCTTGGCCTGTTGCAGCTCCACGATCTTTTCCTCAATGGTGTCCTGCGCGATCAGCCGGTACACCTGTACCGGGTTGCGCTGACCGATGCGGTAGGCGCGGTCGGTAGCCTGATTCTGCGCGGCAAGGTTCCACCACGGGTCGTAGTGGATGACGATATCGGCGGCGGTCAGGTTGAGGCCCGTGCCGCCCGCCCGCAGCGAGATGAGAAAGACGTCTGCCTCGCCCTGATTGAACCGGCGCACCTGCTCGGCACGCACCGGCTTCGGGGTAGAGCCTTGCAGGGTGAAATGGCTCACCCCGGCTTCGTCCAGCCGCTTTGCCAGCAGTTCCAGCATGGAGGTGAACTGGCTGAACAGCAGAATGCGGTGCCCGCCTGCCACCGCCTCGGTGACAAGTTCCAGACAGGCGTCCAGCTTGGCGCTGCTGCCCGTCCAGTTGTCTGCCACAAGGCGCGGGTCGCAGCAGATCTCCCGCAGCCGCATCAGCACGGCAAATACGGTCATCTTGTCCTCCGGCTTTGCCGCCCGCAGCTTTTCCCGGGCATCCACCACCGCCGCCAGATACAGCTTGCGCTGCTCGGTTTCCAGCTCAACGCGGCGCACATTCTCCGTTTTGGGCGGCAGCTCCCGCAATACCTCGGATTTCATGCGCCGCAGGATGAAGGGGCCGGTGAACTGGTTCAGCCGCCGCACGGCGTTGGCATCCTCGTCCTGCACGATAGGCTTTTCAAACCGGGCGCAGAAGGTCTTGTAAGGGGGCAGATACCCGGGCATCAAAAAGGAGAAGATGCTCCACAGCTCGCCCAAGCGGTTTTCCACCGGGGTGCCGGTCAGCGCAAAGCGCACCCGGCTGTTCACCCGGCACACCGCCTTGTATTTCTGGGTGGTGTGGTTCTTGATGGCCTGCGCTTCGTCCAGAATGCAGGCGTAGAAGCTTTGCCCGGCATACAGTTTTTCGTCCCGGCGCAGCAGGTCGTAGCTGGTAATGACGATGTCCGCCTGTGCCCACCCATCGACCAGTGCGGCACGGTGGGCGGCATCGCCGTCCATGGCAACGCTTTGCAGCTGCGGGGTGAACTTCTGGCATTCCTCCTGCCAGTTCAGCACCAGCGACGCCGGGCAGACGATGAGGCTGGGCAGCTGCTGCCCGCCCTCCTTCATCGCCAGCAGGTAGCTGAGCACCTGCACGGTCTTGCCCAGACCCATATCATCGGCCAGAATGCCGCCCATGCCGTAGCCATCCAGTGTGCGCAGCCAGCGGTAGCCGTCCCGCTGGTATTTGCGCAGGGTCTTTTGCAGGGAGAGCGGCGGGGTATATTCGCTGTCCCGCACGGCATGGAAGCTGCGGCTGATGCGCCGGAAAGCATCGTCCCGGTCGAACCGCAGGCCGTTCTGCCCCGAAAGCGCCCAGTCCAGCGTGGGCGCACGGTAGAGCGGCAGGGCGGCGTGACCGTCCTTCAGCTTTGCGCCGGAAAGTTCCAGTGTGTCGTTCAGCTCGTCCAGCCCTTCCAGACTGTCGTCCAGCCGCAGCAGACTGCCGTCCCGCAGGCGGTGGTAGCGTTTTTTCTGGTGCAGGGACTGCAAAAGTTCCCGCAGTTCCTCCACCGGGAAGGCGCCGGTGTCCACTTCCAAGTCCAGCACGCTGCCGTGCACCGACACCCCTACCGAAATTTTAGGCGGGGCGGCTTGTAGGTTGCGGAAGGCATCGGTCTGGTACACCTCGCCCATGGCCAGCAGGGCGGGAATGCCCTCTTCCAGCAGCTGGAAAAGCGCTTCCTCCCCGGAAATGCTGTAATGCCCGGGCTTGCCGCTCTCGGGTTCCAGATAGGTTTCCAGCAGCCGCTTTGCCCGGTTCTCGGTGCGGGCATCCCGCAAAAGATCCGGCGGCACCGGCTCGCCGGGGGCCACCCTGTCCTCGCCGTACAGAAAGACCGGGTAAGCCGTGACGGTAAGCCCCCGGTCGGCATCCAGATAAAACTGCACCACCGGTTCCAGCGGGATCTGGTTCAGCAGCAGCCGGTCGGGGTCCACGATGTTGACCCGGTTGCCCAGTTCCGGCAGCACATAGCTGCAAAAGGCGGCGGCATCCGCGCTGGTAAAGAACAAACTGCGCCCGCCAAAAGTCTCCAGCACCGGCAGCACCCGGCGGCATTCCTCCCGCTGCATCCGCCAGAGGGTGCTTTCGCCCAGCAGATAAGCATAGTCCAGCCCCTGCACCCCGCTGAGCGCCGGGGTACAGCTCAGCTGCACGCCGCCCTTGCGGCGCTCCACCTTCAGGCTGATGACCGGCAGACCCTCTTTAAGGGTATAGCCGCCCACAACACCCTCGGCGGCGTAAAGCTCCACAAGGGCATCCAGCCCCTCGCCGGTCAGCGGCAGACCGCCCGCCGGGCCTTTCTCCCAGCCGGAGCGCACCGTACCCTCGGCTTCAAACGCCTGCCGGGCGCTCACCTGACGGCGCAGCAGCCGCAGCAATTGCTGCGCATCCGGGGCAAAGGCGTCCCACCGGTGCACAAACGCCAGCGACTTGCCGTAGCTGACGCTTTCGCCCTGCTCGACCGCATCCAGAAACTGCGGGATGCTTTTTACCAGATACTGCCGCCCGCCGATGCCGTCCGAGACCCGCAGCCGCAGCCAGATACGGCCATTGTGCGGCGTAAGTTCCGGCTCCAGCAGGGCAAAGCCGGTGCGCTGGGCAGCGGGCGGGGGCTGCTGCTGCGCATCCTCCCGCTGGTAGCGTTTCAGCAGAAGCTGGGCTTCATAGTCGGTCTCCGGCTCCTCACCCCGCCACTTGCGGCCGAACAGCATATCCAGCCCGGCGCTGTAGCTGTCCTTGCGGGGTTCGGTGCTCAAGCCTGCCACGCCCCGCTGCACCCCGGGGATGCTCTCCGGCTTTTTTTCCGGGGCAGGCGGGTTCTTTTCCGCGTCCTGTAATAGCAGCGCGCCGATATGCTTGCAGTAGGTGCCGTCGCCGTTTTGATTATAGGGGCAGTCGCAGGAGGCGCTGACAAAGCTGCCGTTTTCCCGCAGCCAGACCTGCGTATAATAGCAGTCCGGCCCGCTGCCCTGCACCAGCGCTGTCAGGTGCCGCACCCCGTCCTCGTTGGTGGTGCAGCTGCTTTGCAGGATGCGCTTGCGGTACCTCTGTGCCCGCTCAAAGATGCTTTTGCCCAGCAATGCGCGGATCTCCTGTGCGTCCATGTGGTCTCCCTCCCCTGTGCTGTCGCGGTTCCGGTCTATTCTATAAGAATACCGCGTTCCACCCCGGGATGCAAGGGCAGAAGGGTAAAAAACGTTTATTGCAATTCAACTTTTTAATGCAACAGCAACAACGTTGAATTGCATATCGCAAATATGCCGTTTGAATGCTGCACTAATTTCTTGACTTGCGATAGAAAGCGCCGGGCGGGACGATTTTGAATGGCCTCCGCTTTGCTTTGGCCATCTTCAGCGGAAAAATTATTTTTATATAGAGCAATACCGGAGCGTCTGCGGACGCTCCGGTATTGCATTTTTCACGGGAAAGGCCGTAAAGGCAAACGGCATTTATCGTGTTATAGTAAGTTCACAACTGTTCAGTCCTGTTTTTCTGCGGGGGCTGTGCCGCGCTTGCGGGTCTTGAGGTGGTACATTTCCTGATCGGCTTTATCGATCAGGTCGTGCACGGTGGCAATGTCCGGCTCAAGGCGGGCGCAGCCGATGCTGATCTCGATCTGGTAGGGTTTGCCGGAGACGGCGTTGGCGGCATCCAGCTCCCGCTGGATGGAAGCGATCAGGGTGCGCACCTCCACGCTGTTGCAGCCGCAGGCGATGCAGAATTCATCGCCGCCGTAGCGCGCCAGCACGCCGTTATAGTTGGCGCACACCTTTTTCAGGATGCCCGCCAGCAGCACCAGTGCGGCGTCCCCCTCCAAGTGGCCGTACTCATCGTTGATGTGCTTGAAGTGATCCATGTCCATCATGAGGAAATGCAGCGAGCGGTTGGGGTGGCGGCGGTAATAGGGCAGTTCGCTTTCCAGATAGCGCAGCGCCACGATGCGGTTGCTGACGCCGGTCAGGGTGTCCACCGTGAACTTGGTCTGCAATACCAGCACATACACGCACACCAGCCCCAGCGTAATGCCGCAGCACAGCAGCCCGCGCCCGGGCAGCCAGCCTTGCAGCAAAAAGCCTGCCGCCGGCGCAAGCGCGAGCAGCAGCAGGGTTTTCAGTTCCTCTTTGGGTGTTTCCTGCTTCCAGTGGCTCAGCGTCCAGCTGCAGCGGAGAAAGGCTGCTGCCAGATAGGCAAGCCCCACCAGCTTCGCCCCCCAGAACAGGGTGCTGCCCCGCAGCCCCTCTGCGTCCAGATAGTAGAAGCCGTTTTCGTCCCGTGCTGTCAGCAGCACCAGCAAAAGCAGTGTCACCGGTGCGGCGCTGAGTGCCAGCCTGCGGCCGTCCTCCATCCATGTACGCCCCAGCTCTGCCTCCACATACAAAAACACCAGCAAGCAGCAGCACGCCGCCAGCAGATAAAACAAAATGCTGCCCCCGGCGTTCAGCCGGTAGGTCAAGGGGATGCCCAGATCCTCCCACGCGCCCAGCTGCGCCAGCGCACTGCCATAATCTACGATCGTCAGCGCCCCGGCAAACCACAGCAGCGCCGTAAACTGCCGCCCGGGCAGACTTTTATCCCGCATTTTCTGCTGCGCCCGCAGCAAAACCACCAGTGTGACCAGACAGAGCCCACTGACCTGAGTATGCGCAATCGCATCCATGCCGCAACGCTCTCCTTTACCCTAGGGCGGCTTTGCGCCGTCCCGACCCTTTTCCGCTCTTCCAACGTTCCTTTTTCGCACAAACCCATTATACCAAATCCATAACAAATATGCAACACAAACCGAAAAATTCGTACAAAAAAAGACACCGGAACGTCTTTCGGCGTTCCGGTGTCTCTTGAAAAATTACTTTGCCTGCGGATGGGTGGCGTCGTTGCGCAGGGCGCTTTCGCGGATCTTTTCCAGCGTCTGCTCGCTGAGGATATGCTCTGCCTTGCAGGCGTCCTCGGCGGCGGTCTGCTCGTCCACGCCCAGCTGCACAAAGAAGTGGGTCAGCAGCCGGTGGCGGCTGTAAATGCGCTGAGCAATTTCCAGCCCGGGCTCCAGCAGGGTCAGGTTGCCTTCGCCGTCCACCGCGATATAGCCGTTCTCCCGCAGCTTTTTCATGGCGATGCTCACGCTGGCTTTGGTAAAGCCCAGCTCATTGACAACGTCAATGGAGCGCACTTTGCCCATACGCTGGCTCAGCATCAGGATCGTTTCAAGATAATCTTCCGCGGACTGGTGGATCTGCATGGTTTGTCCGGCCTCCTGCCTTATTCCCTCTGGGGGATTTTTCCGACAGGGTATGTGTACCCTCTGTCGTATGTTAAAGGATATCACATTTTTGCGGTTGATGCAAGTAATTCGCAGCAAGTTTGGTTAAGCTAACCATATTTTTCTGCACAGAACTGCTGTTTTGTCGGTTTTGCACCGCTCCTGTTTTGTGCAAAGGGTGCAATTTACAGCGCAGCCAGATAGGCCGCAGGGCCTTCCTCGTACAGATCGCCGCCGTGGGCGTCCAGCACAACGGTCAGAGGCATATCCTGCACAGTCAGGCGGCGCACCGCTTCACAGCCCAAGTCCGGCCATGCGATCACTTCCAGCGTCTGCACGCTTTTTGCCATCAGCGCACCGGCACCGCCCAGCGCAGCCAGATACACCGCACCGTTGCGCACCACAGCTGCCTTGACGGCGGCGTCCCGCTTGCCCTTGCCGATCATGATCTTGTTGCCAAGGTCCAGCAGCCGGGGGCTCATGGCATCCATGCGCCCGCTGGTGGTAGGCCCTGCCGAGCCGATGACCTCGCCCGGGCGCTCCGGGGTGGGGCCTACATAATAGATAGCGCTGCCTTCCAGCGCAAATGGCAAAGTCTCGCCCTTGTCCAGCGCTTCCATCATCCGCTTGTGTGCCTGATCCCGGGCGGTGTACACCACACCGGAAAGCAGCACGGTATCCCCCGCTTTCAGCGGGGCCAGATCCTGCGCGGTGCAGGGAGTCGTCAGTCTGTATTCCATCGTTCTCCCCTCCTTACAACTCCGCGCTGGCGCGGCGGGTCACATGACAGGAAACGTTCACAGCCACCGGCAGACCCGCCACATGGGTGGGCATCTGCTCAATGGCAAGGCCAAGGCAGGTGGTCTTGCCGCCAAAGCCCTGCGGACCAATGCCCAGTGCATTGATGGCGGCAAGCAGCTCCTGCTCCAGCTGCGCATAGTAGGGGTCGGGGTTGGGGGTGTCCAGCGGGCGCAGCAGCGCCTTTTTGGCAAGATACGCCACCTTGTCAAAGCTGCCGCCCACGCCGATGCCCAGCACGATGGGCGGGCAGGGGTTGGA
>UMLG01079941.1_pt1 | contig 11224 bp, 11 predicted proteins | sample 1966511 | NCBI WGS metagenome assembly UMLG01 (sample SAMEA4836195, study PRJEB28245) | human gut metagenome | biome: gut microbiome; material: fecal sample | place: Denmark | collected 2008
GATATTTTTAATAATCTTTCCAAGCACACTGCCCTTGCCTGCCGCACCCCAGCCTTCTAACAGCACCAGCACCGGCAGTTTCTTTTCCTTCATCAGAATCTGCTGCTGTTCTAAGCGCGCACGCGCCTTCTTTAAACGCTGTTCCATTTCCTCTTTTGACGGTTGTTCCAATCTGTTCCAGTCCTTTAACATAAAATACCCCCGTTTCCGCCGCTTTGCGGCTTATCCTTTTATTTTTACTTTTCATTATACTGTATCCTGCGATTTTTTCAATGTCCGGCTTCTTTTTAACAGCAAAATTCCTGCAAAACCCGCCAGAACCCAGCCAATCGGAATCGATCCCCAGATACCCGCTACGCCAATCCATGAAACGGCGGACAGCGTATAAGCAAGCAGCACCCTCGTTCCGAGCGATATGACCGTGAGTACCACCGACACGCCCGGACGGCTGACTGCCCTGTAATAGCCGTACAACATAAACAAAATGCCGATTCCGATATAAAACATACCCTCTATCCGAAGATATTGTACCCCGGTTCTTACGACTTCATCACTGCCGCTTACAAATATCTGCATAAGCGTTTTTGCAAAAACACACACCGCCGTACTGATAACCGCACAAAATACAGCCACACTGATACCGGCACTTTTCATGCCTGCACGGATACGGTCTTTTTTGCCTGCGCTGAAATTCTGTGCCACAAATACCGAAAAGGCATTGCCGAAATCCTGCACCGGCATATAGGCAATCGTATCAATCTTGACCGCAACGGCAAATGCCGCCATAACGACTGCACCAAAGCTGTTGACCAATCCCTGCACCATTAAAATGCCGAAATTCATGACCGACTGCTGTAAGCATGTAAATCCCGACAGCGACAGGATTTACATAAAATCTTCCCTGTTCCACACAGTCTTTTTTGTGCAGGCGCAGCCTCGGATATTTTATCCAATAGTAAATGAGCAGTCCGAAACCTGATATGTGCTGGGCAAGCACCGTTGCCTGTGCCGCGCCCGCAATGCCCATTTGAAAGCCTGCGACAAATAAAATATCCAGTGCTATATTTAATACCACGGACAGCGCCAGAAAGAACAGCGGCACGACAGAATTTCCCAGTCCTCTTAACAGATTGGAGATATAATTATATATAAATGTTGCAAAAAATCCCATAAAGACGTAAAACAGATAAATCCGCATGTCCGAAACCGTTTCCTGCGGCACCCGAAGCCATTTTATAATTGTATCCAGCCCCGCGCAAAACAAAACAATTAACAGCACGGTTATGAGTGCCGTAAATGCAAATGACAAAAAGATTCCGTTCTTTATCTTTTCTGTATTTTTCTTTCCGTATGCCATAGCAATAAATGCACTGCTGCCAAGACACAATCCGATGATGACGGACGTCAAAAAAATCATCAGCGTATATGACGCTCCCACCGCCGCCAGTGCATTGTTGCCGATACATTTTCCCACCACCCACGTATCCGCGAGATTGTAGAGCTGCTGTAATACATTTCCAAGCATCAGCGGCACCGCAAATGCCCACAGCCCGGAGGTGATGTTTCCTGTTGTTAAATCATGTTGACTGCGCATTGTATTTTTGTCCTTTTTTCTGGCTTTTAATTTAACTTATTTTTGCTTTATTGTTTTTCAACTTCTGTATGTGTATCTTAAATACAAATGTATGTATGATAAGAATGTCTGTAATATTCTTTTCAAGACACGCATTTTGTAATACATTTTCAACTCACGACCTCTCGTGGAGGTCGACGTACCAACTTCACGCAATGCACCATTGGTAATCATTTTTCAACTCACGACCTCTCGTGGAGGTCGACCAACGCGCACACCTACTAAATCGGGGTTAAAATTTTTTCAACTCACGACCTCTCGTGGAGGTCGACCAGCTCCATTGTGAGCATTACACAGACGGTATTTTTTCAACTCACGACCTCTCGTGGAGGTCGACTGTTTCCTGTGAATTTAATCCTAACTCTTTTCGTTTTTCAACTCACGACCTCTCGTGGAGGTCGACTACGGTGAATATTCATTGCCGGGCGGCTGAATTTTTTCAACTCACGACCTCTCGTGGAGGTCGACAAATACTGGAATACATACAACCTCAGGGAGGAATTTTTTCAACTCACGACCTCTCGTGGAGGTCGACCATAGCCTGCCACGTCCATTTGCCAGTGATACATTTTTCAACTCACGACCTCTCGTGGAGGTCGACGCGAACACATTATAACCGCCGAAATTTTCTTCTTGTTCAACTCACGACCTCTCGTGGAGGTCGACGCGAACACATTATAACCGCCGAAATTTTCTTCTTTTTCAACTCACGACCTCTCGTGGAGGTCGACTGTAAATGCAACCTACGATGGGATAGATACATATTTTCAACTCACGACCTCTCGTGGAGGTCGACCTTGCTTTGGTTTACTCATGGAGTAACGGAAAGGATTTTTCAACTCACGACCTCTCGTGGAGGTCGACCTTCATGCTCCATGACTGTGCTGCACAATCTAACTTTTCAACTCACGACCTCTCGTGGAGGTCGACAGCAAAACTTCACAATAAACCATTGAAATTTTGCATTTTTTCTGGACACTTTATCTTAGAACAAATGTCCTTACCATTTTCATATAAATATCATTAGATATTTTTATACTTGAAATATATAATATTCGGTGCGAATGTCCGTGATTTTTATGTGTGCTTCTCTTTCGCACTAGAAAATCAAGGTTTCTGTCACATCAAAACCCGGTTTTACTCCTATATGTTCCACTCTGTTTTTATAATTGTCGCCAAGATTATAAAATCTGAGGCTATCCGTGTCTTTATCAATAATATCTTCTAATACTGCTTTAATTTGACGATATTTTACGGCATCAACCTGACATTCAAATACCGAATTTTGAACCCGCTGACCATAAGTTACACATTGCTTTGCAACCTTTCGTAAACGTGTACGCCCCGCCTCCGTTTTTGTATTTACATCATATGTAATTAATAATAACATCTTTTCTCCTTATTTCCAAAAAAATGGAGGATATTCATCTAAATCTCCTCTAATACTCCTTGCTAAAAGCATTGCCTGTACATATGGTATCATTCCCCATTCTATCTTCTCGTCTAAAAAAGGGTGTGTTATCAACTCTTTTTTTCTTTCCTGCCATGCACTCAAAAACAATTTTCTTCCCTCATCTGTCAATACAACCGCTCCGCTTTCTTTTTGGATAAAATGCGACTTTTTTATAATACGTTTATTAATCATTGTTAAAACAAATCTATCCGCCATAATACTTCTCAATTCTTCCATTATGTCAAGCGCTAAAGATATTCTTCCCGGTCGGTCTGTATGAAAAAATCCTACATAAGCATCCAACCCAACTGATTCTAATGCTGAACCACACATTCCTGTCAATAGGCTATATGCAAATGATAACATCGCATTGACATTATCCAGCGGCGGTCTTCTATTTCGCCCTTGAAAAGTAAAGTCCTCTTTCTGTTGTAGTATTAATTCGTCAAATACAGAAAAATAGACTGCTGCCGCCTCACCTTCCAGTCCTAAGAGTTGTGCGCTTGTTTTACATGTTCTAATTTTTTCAAGACTCTGATAAAGAATTTTCGATTTTTTCTTTATACTGTCAGTATCTATTCTCAATGAATAATCTCTTACCGCTCGTTCCAATACCCAGCGGCAATTATATACTTTACCTGTAATAAAATTTCTTGCCAATTTGATACTTTGCTCTGTATTATCACTGATACGGTACTGCTGTTTTCTTAATGTTACATTTCCTTTTACTTCGCCCGACACACGCGCTAAAAAGTGTCCGTTTCCAGACATAAATGTAAGTTCAATATTTCTTTGTGCACACATGCCCATTAATGCCGGACTTGCCCCGGTGTACCCAAAAGTTATTATTGCCTGAAGATTGTGTAACGGAATCCGCCCGATTTCCTCTTGATTTTCAAGTATGACAACATTTTCTCCTTCTAGTGACAAATACTTATTAGGACTTGTTATATACAATGTATTTAATAAATGTTTCATCTGTCTTCTACCCCTTCTTTAATTTTTTTATCAATATATTCTGTTACAGAGATACTCTTATTCAACATTGGTAAGCATACATCTTTTAATGAACACGCATTACAGCTTTTACTTCTTTTTACCTTTGGCGTATAACGCTGTTTATAATATTTGTGCATTTCTTCAAATATCATTTTTACTTTTTGCCGTAATTCAACCGTTATTTCCACCTTTTGTCGATGCCTTGTTTCTCCATAATAAATATATCCATAAGGAATATCACAGCATAACATTTCTTCTATACATATAGCCTGCGCTGTCAACTGCAAAATATCCGCTTCATTTGTTTTAGGACGACCATGCTTGTATTCAATGGGAATTGCTATATATTTTCCCGTATGTCCTGAAAGTTTTACACCGTTTGGTGATTCATAAAACTCAACTACATCACATTCTCCACTAATACCAAGTTCTCTTGAATGTATGGGCATCGCACGCTCAATTATCACATCTCCCCTTTTTTCTTTTAATGAAACATCATGTGCCTTTTTATGAAGCTGTCGTCCCTCAAATGTTCTGACATTTTCCTCCCATTGCATTTCAATATACGCAAGCGCCCACTGTCTGCGGCAAAAAACAAAATGCTGGATTCCGGATAATTGCAGGAAATCTTCTTCATTATACAAAATCAAATATCTCCGGTTCTACACAATTTGGCTGTTGCTCCCATTTAATGTTATATTCTTTAAATGCCTTTGGGCGCTCAACCTTATCTATATGAAAGCTTCTCTGAATACAGCCTGTTGATACAAGTGGTGTCTTATCTTTATGCTGCCACCAATACATTTTACAAACCTCTAGACTTCCTTCCGGTCTTGCAGATGAAGCATCATTTTCAAATAATGTCTTCAGACACTCTTTTAAAAGTTCTGCATCTTCCTGTGTAAAGCCTGTTTTTTCCGCCAGTTGTACATTAACACTTCCAACAACCTTATAAACCGCAAAACCAACTCTATGTTTTGTTCCCATTGTATCAGAAGCCTTACTTTCTTTTCCAGCTTCACTATTGACACTTTTTACTATCTGCATACTAATTACATTAACCGGCGATAAACTAACTGCCTGATGAATGGATACCGGTCCCCGCACTCCAAAAGAAGCTTCTTCACCTTTAAACGCAAATACCTGTCCAAAACTGCGAACATCTGTCCATTCTTCACATGCAATCTTTGCGCATAAATCCCTATCTGCCTTTTTCTTTTTAACAATTTCTTTTTTGAGCACTTCACAGCCGTCTGCACGCTCTTTTAAACTCTTAAAGCCATCGTCACTCCGCTCATCGGATTGTACAAATATACGTTCTCCCAAATCCTGCATACGGTTTCTTATTTTTCTTTTAATACATACATCAGAAATTTCACCATATCCGTCAATATCTGTCCTTGGACGATTCCCATTTAATGGGTCTCCATTTGGATTAGCATTTTTCACACTGATAAACAGTGTAAAATCAATTTTTCCTTGTAATTTACTCATTGTCTTGTTCCTCCTTAATGTCTTCTTTTTTCTCTTTATTCTGCTGGAATTCAAATAACTGGCAATGATATCCCAATAAATACAGTCCTTCTAATGGTGTATCATTATGGTAATCCGCTTTTTCAAACAGCCACAAAATCTCATTTAACACATTTTCATAATATGTTCTTGTTTTAAATTCAAGCTTATTCAAATATGGCTGTAAATTCTCCTCTAAGATTTTCCATGTTGTATAGGGTCTTTGTGAAAAAGTTGTCATATAACGTTTTGCATTTGTCACCCTTTTTAAATCCTTGTCTTTAATATATGTACACCATTCAACCCTTTCTGCTACTGCAAGCAGTCTTCCATACAAATAATCTCTTTTTTTACATTTTTTGTCTAATGCCATTACCCATTCCTCCTTGTAATTATCATGTCTATATTTTTTTTCAAAAGAACATGCTAATGTCAATACCCGCTTCCAATTATAACTTTGTTTATAAGCAAGCGGACGTGATGCTTTGTATACTGCAAGCTGTACCAAATCAACCGGTAATTTCGTATTTCTCCAAATACATGGAATTAGTCTTTTGGTTACCTGCGCATATAACTTTTTTCCGTTTTTATCGGGAATTGTTAATATTTTCTTTTTTTCATCATCTATTCCATAAAGAATATCTGTAATATCTTTTACTCCCGGAACACCATCATAATATATTAATCTTCCTTCCTTATACTTTACATGTCTCCAGCTTCCCTGATTATGCCATTTTTCAATATTATCTAAATATTGCAGTGTATTAAGGCTTTGATATTCTACAACTGCTAATCTTCCGGGCGAGGCTGCATCTACAGCTAAAAGAATCATTTGTGACGTATTATCCACCTTTTTTCTATAACCGTTTAATGCCTGATAAAATTGCTGTACTGTTATGACATTGTCATCAACAGCTTCTTCCATATCTTCTATGTCGTCTTCTTCAAAATCATCCGCCAATTTTTCCGCAAATTCATCTGAAAAATCATTTTTTTCTTTTACCTCCTCTGCAATAGTTGCTGTATCAAATCCCCAAAATGGGATTTCTACCATATCCGATTGCCATGTCACCAGTTTTAACGTGTCAAATGAATACCCTTGCTTTCTAATAATCCATTTCAACGCATTGTGCATTTTCTGTGAAGTTTCATATCCTATCGAAAATGCGTCTTCTTTCTTTAAAAATCGTCCCAAATACGTATACCCTTTTTCATCATTAGATGAAATTAGTTTTGTTCCGTCTCCTTCATTTCTTATTTTTTTTGAATGAAGATAGGATACCCCCTGCATTGTACCCGTTAAATAATCCATAGACATGGTCTTTTGCAAAGAGCGATAATACTCAATATATGCTTTCTGCAATGTTTTATCTTTCCAACAGGCTTCTTCTAAAATCTGTGTAACATCATTCTGCCGCACTATAAATCTTACCATTGCCTTTACTTGTGACACTCCTTGTATTGTCACTTTTTCATCTAACATTCCATTCTCGTCTAAAATCAAAATCCGTTCTCTTATGAGGTCTTTTACTAATTCTTCCTTATTCAAATATGTATATATAGCATCTACTTTTGGATGTGTATATTCAGAAAAATGCCATTGCCTTAATTTTTCTATATATGCCTCATAGTATTCCCTGACTTTCTTTTCATCACTATATTGACTATAATCGCCTGCTAAATATTTAATATTATCACACAACGGGTGTGGTTCTTTTCCTGCTGTTCTACTATCTGATTTATCCGTAATGGGTATTATTGTCATTCTGTCTTCTTTATCTACTGCTGCCGCTCTTAAAAACTCTCCTTTCTCATTTAATTCTACTGTTATATGTGCCGCCGCTGTATTATGAAACACCGGAAGCAAAGTATAAGCTTCATACTCTATCTTGTCCCTGTTCTTATACTGCTTATATTCAATTTTTCCAACCTTGTCTGCATTTTTATCATATAAATTAATACAGTCTTGTTCCCAACTCAATTTTCCACCTCCTCTAATTCTTTTTTGTCAAACTCTTTTAATCCTGAAAATTGATTTTTTCCGAATTTGCGTACTTCCATTTCTTTAATAAACCGTTTTTGTGTACATTTTTCCGGGCGGATAAATTCTATAATTCCACCTGCTGTCATGACCGGATTCCAAAAATTCACCGTCATTTTCCCCTTTTCCTCCGGTAATATTGCTTCATCTGCATACGTTATTCCATGATACATAAAACCATAAGCCATCTCTCCAACCATATTATCATAGTAGCCGCTTCCTTCTCCAAACACACATGGTTCTACAAAAGCCTGACACTCTCTTGTTCCAAGAAATACATCGCGCCGTCCTCCGCGCTGTACCATACGTTTTGCTATGTTATGATGCTTATTTTCATTCCAGTCATCTGCTAACTCTGGATGATTCAAGTTCTGCTCAAAATGCGCCCTTATCTGATACCGAACATTTTTCAAATAAGTATAGTATGCCAAATCATTTCCACCACTATAATTAATCGGTCGGATACCTTTTGTTTCTGTCTGTATTGGATTCATAATGCGAACAGCATCAACAATCCACATAATTGTGGGTTTCCAATACACACTTTCTACAATTCCTTTTAATGCCTCATAGGTCGGAATATGGTATGATGTTTTTTCTCCCCCAACTCTTGTTACCGGGTCTGCAAATAAAGCATAATTTCCATATACTTCAAACTCTATTGTGTTTTTATATTTCTTCATCGTACACCTCTAATTTTATTGATACTATCTTCTCTAAAAATCCAAAAATTTACCATTCCATTCTGTTACCACCCCAACATTATCATCATAATAATCCATATTTAAAATTAAAATTCCAGTTTCTCCTAATTCAGTAATCGCATATTCCAATTTTTGCTTCATATTTTCCGAAATACCAACTGTATATCGTTGCAGCTTTCTTAAATACTGCTTTTGTCTTAATAACGGTAGTCTTATATTTTCCAACTCTTTAATCATGTCTCGCACTGTCTGATTATATGCTATAACAACCGATATTTTCCCTTGCTCTGAAATCACCTCAAATTGATTTCCTGCCGTTTTAAATGCCTGATTTAACGGAAGTTTTATTCCCTGATTGTACTTTCCTGTATGCAAATTTATCCCTATCGTATTTTGTCCCAATAAATCAACAAGATTTGTCTGGACATGCGTATTTTCTAATATTGCAGGATATTTAGTTTCATTATTATCGAATTCATGATAATACAAATCATAATATCTTTTAATCGCCGTTTGAGAATCCAATGTATTATCAAATACCTGTGGATTATTTCTGAATTCACCTAATAGTCTTTCCGTTGCCTGCTTTGCTTTTTTTACTTCTACTATTCCTTCTAACATCTCTAATTCTTTGCAAAGTTTTATAATATACAGCTTCCCAAATTCTTTGAGTTCTTTATGCCTATTACATCTGCCCGCAGCTTGAATGATACTGTCTAACCCTGCGAGAGAACGTATTACACAGCCAAATGAAATATTAACACCTGCTTCTATCAATGGTGTACTGATACATATTACTCTCTTTTTTCCTGATAAACTTTCTTTTATCTGTGCTATCACTTCATTTCTATGTTCTGCACACATATTTGTACTCAAATGATACACTTCCTGCTTATCATTTATCTTTTCAATCTCTTGATATATTTCCAATGCTGCTTGCTTTGTATTAACGATTAACAAAACTGACTGATACCGTTCTGCTTTATCTCTTACAAAACTCCCTATATCATCTAATGCCATTCCTCCCGGTACTAAATCAGTTTTATCTTCTATTACAACTCTTTTAAAATCCCGCATATATAGTTTCATATCTCCAGCCATTTCCATACACTTAAACAAATTATTTTCAGCAAGTTTTGAAACTGTTGGCTGCGTAGCTGAACACAAAGCAACTGTCGTATTGCAAAAATATGTTAAAAAATTAACCGCTAAATGAAATAATTCGGTACACTTTACGGGAAACGCCTGCACCTCATCAAAAATAATTACACTGTTACATAAATTGTACATTCTGCGAATACAGCTCTTACTGCCTGAAAACAAAACATTTAACATCTGAACTGCTGTCGTAACTATAACCGGACAGTCCCAGCTTTCTGTAAGATTACGATATCGTATTTCCTCTACTTCACTTTCCGGCAATACATTACAATGATGTTCTAATACATATTCTCCATTTCCGATTGCATTTCTAATGTCCTGTGCATTTTGTTCTAATATCGAATTGTACGGTGCTACATAAAATATGTGATTTTTATGATATTTCAAAGCATGATGTAATGCAAACCGCATACTGCTAAATGTTTTTCCAGCCCCTGTTGGAACAGTCAGACGATACAAGCTATTGGGCGTTTGCGCAGCCCTATAACACAAATCCGAAATATTCTGGCGCTGTATATCCAACAGACTTTTTTCCTTACTTTCGCAAAATGCTTCCATATACGATTCAAAATGATAAATTGCATTTTTCCATATATACTGCATTGTTTCATCATCATTTCTCTCTGGCAATAATGTTCCTTCTGAAAAGCTTGCTGAATCCGACCAATCACTATCAATTAATACCGATAATATTAAACGTTCATACATTCCCAGATAAAATGCTTTATTTCCACACCCTGTATAAGTTTCTGTTGCACTCCTGACTAATTCTTTAATTTTTAATAAATCAGAATGTGCCATTTTCATATGTTGAAACAATTCTTGCTTATTTACTATATTAAAGTACCGCTCGCATACCAATGGATATTCTATTACTTTTTGTCTTTTTTCTTCTGCTAATAACTCTCCGGTATCCATATCCACGCAGTCTTGAAGTCCATGATGTGAATAGACTGCTATTGAAGTCATTTTGGCGACAAGCTTTCCTTTCGCCATGTCTTCAAGAATCCGTCCTCCTGCTGTAACATGGTCAACATGATGCCGTACACATTCATCTCCATATCGTTCTATTTCTTTCATATAATTCTGAAATTGACTGCTTAATTTTCCTGCATCATGTGTTACTGCACTCATCAGGCACATTGTCTTCAAAATTTCCAATGGACAATTTTTTTGTGCTAAATAAGCTACATTATGCAAATGTGTTTTTATATTCTGCTTTTCTCCTGTTTTAGGATTAATATGTGCACAATAAGAATCTTCCTGTAAAAATAAAGCTTGTAATTCATCTTCCCTCATTTCAATTCCCCTCTAAGCTATACTTTTCTAATCCACATTCACTTTAAGTACATTTGTTTATATTTGCATAATATATCTTTCATTCCATTTTGTCAATATAAACTTATACAATAACATAAAGAAAATATTGATAAACATCTTTGATTGTGTTAGTATTCTATTGTCAGAGTTTTATCTGTGAGTTGAAAAATGTTTTTGTACAAGAAACATCCTGCCAACACACCCCATGAATTATCCAATATATCATGAGGTGTGTTTATTTTAATTTGTATTACTAAAAATCCATTCCCAATTTCAACTTTTATATTGCTACATCCGTGCCATTTTGATAGACTATAATTTATCTAAAATCCTATAAATGATGTGCTTGACCGAATGTGATTCGGGTCTGCCCGTCATTTTAACAACCACATTTTATTAGG
>UMLG01033428.1_pt1 | contig 11186 bp, 7 predicted proteins | sample 1966511 | NCBI WGS metagenome assembly UMLG01 (sample SAMEA4836195, study PRJEB28245) | human gut metagenome | biome: gut microbiome; material: fecal sample | place: Denmark | collected 2008
TACATCCAGTCCCTCTCTTGCAAAATATTGTCTGCCCAGCTCTCCTACTACAAAGAGCCTGTTATGCTCACTCTGCTCAAAAAGTTCATGTGCTTTCTTGATCACATTGTGATTATACGCCCCTGCAAGACCTTTATCTGCCGTGATCACTAAATATCCTTTTCGTTTCTTTTCTTCTGCCTGTTCTCTGCCATATCCAAAGAAAATACTTTCTGTATCCGGCACATGGCGAAGAAAACGGTTAAATGCCATTTGCAAAGAATAAAAATACGGTTCTGTATCTTCTAACCGCTGCTTTGCATTGCGAAGTTTGGAAGAAGAGATCATATACATTGCATTTGTGATCTTCATGGTATCCTGTATACTTTTCATACGCTTCTGGATTTCTTTCGTATTTGCCATACTCATCCTCCATTCCTTTGCCAAAGTCTTTTTTAGGCAAAGTTTTTTTCACATAACATTTTTATGTTACGGTTCCATCTCTTTAAATTCTTTTGCTGCCGTTACGATCGCCTGTGTCAATTCGTCTGTCAGAACTTTTTGGGTATTGATCTGTGTAACGATCTCCGAATGAGATGTTTCAAAAAATGAAAGCATTTTATGCTGAAATTCTTTGATCTTCTTTTCGTCTACATCTATAAAAACTTTATGTGTTGCCGATACCAATGTAATAACCTGGCTTGCTAAATCCATCGGCTGGCATAATGGCTGTTTTAACAGTTCCATCAACCCTTTGCCATATCGTAACTGTGCCTTCGTTGTATCATCCAGATCAGAGCTAAACTGCGTAAAAACTTCCATCTCACGAAACTGTGCCAGATCAATTCGGATTGTTCCGGATGCTTTTTTCATGGCTTTTGTCTGTGCCGCTCCACCCACTCGTGATACAGAAAGCCCAACATTGACTGCCGGACGCATACCGGAAAAGAACAGATCACTCTCTAAGAAAATCTGACCATCCGTAATAGAGATCACATTTGTCGGGATATAGGCTGATACATCGCCAGCCTGTGTTTCAATAATAGGAAGTGCCGTGATCGAGCCACCTCCAAGTTCTTCACTTAATTTGCTTGAACGCTCCAACAGTCTGGAATGCAAATAAAATACGTCTCCCGGATATGCTTCACGTCCCGGTGATCTTTCTAACAAAAGAGATAATGCTCGATATGCTACCGCATGTTTCGACAGATCATCATAAACGATCAGTACATCTTTTCCCTGATACATGAAATACTCCGCCAATGCTGTACCGGAATATGGTGCAATATATTCTAAGGATGCAGAATCACTTGCTGTCGCAGAAAGCACGATCGAATAATCCAGTGCATCATGTTTTTGTAATGTATTTACGATTTTTGCAACTGTAGATGCTTTCTGACCGATTGCAACATAGATACAGATAACATCTTTCCCTTTCTGGTTCAATATCGTATCGATCGCAATGGATGTTTTCCCTGTCTGTCGATCTCCAATGATAAGTTCACGCTGTCCGCGACCAATCGGGAACATAGAATCAATTGATAAAATACCGGTTTCTAACGGCTGATCAACGGACTTCCGATCTACAATTCCCGGTGCCTCATGCTCAATCGGACGATAGTCTTTTGCAGCGATCGGACCTTTTCCATCAATCGGTGCACCCAAAGCATCCACGATTCTTCCAAGATAAGCCTCTCCTACCGGAATGCCTGCCATCTTTTTTGTTCTTGTTACTTTTGTACCTTCCTTGATCCCGTTATCTCTTCCCAAAATGATACAACCGATCTGGTCTCTTTGAATATCCTGTACCATTCCTTTGACACCATTTTCGAAAATAACGATCTCGCCATACATTGCATGCTCTATTCCGTAAATCGTAGCAATTCCGTCTCCTACCCAGATTACGGTACCAACTTCATGCTCTTTAAATTCCAGATCAAAATTTTCAATCTCTGTTTTCAAAATAGAGATCACTTCTTCTGAGTTGATCGCACTCACAGTATCACCTCCTGGTTAATTTATTCTCTAATTGCCGCAAACGACCTTCCATGCTCCAGTCCATTTCGATGTCGCCAACCTGTATAATAAAGCCACCGATCAATTTCTTTTTCTCGATCCATTCGATCGTTACTTTTTGGGCATGAAATCGTTTCGCTAACGTTTCCTGTATCTGTTCTATTTCTCTTGTATCGGGTTTTTGCACATAATAGATTGTTGCAAGGATCTCCTGCTCTTTTTTTCTTCTATGCTTGTCATATGCCGCAAAAATATCCTGAATCTTATTAAAATCATGATGCACTGCAACAACCTTTAGAAATTTTCTGATTCCTTCCGGGAAAACAGCATCAATGATTTTTTCTTTTTCTGCAAGACTCACAATAGGACTTTTAAGAGCTTCTAAAAGCATCGGCTGATCAAAGATTACTTTTTTTGTATCTTCAATCTCATTTGCCAAAATAGCAGACTCCAGCAAGACCAATCCATAGTTATTCGATATCTGTGTCATATGTTTCACCTGCTTTTTTCGTAAATTCCCGGTAAAAAGCTGCATTTTGTTCTTTTGTGTCACCGTCAAGCAATACTTTTCTTGCGGCTGTCAACGCCAATGCACTGATCTGCGACTGCACATCACCAAGCATTTTTTCTTTTTCCTGACTTGCAGCCACATTTGCTCTTTGCACCACTTTATCTGCTTCTTTCTTTGCCTGATCCAGTCTTTTCTCATATTCACTGTCGGCTCTTGCTTTGGCATTTTCCAAAATTCTGTTTGATTCTTCTTTTGCATCATGCATCAATGCTTCATATTGCGTTTTCATTTCAGCTGCCTGTTCTTCTTTTGCTTTGGCATCCGCAAACTGCTTTGCAAGCATTTCATCTCTTTTTTGCATAATATTTCGAATCGGGCCGATCAGGAAATGTCTCAATATCAAATACAGAACGATCAGATTGATTATGGTAAAGACAATGCCATCTAATCTTAACATCCTCTATTCCATCCTTTCCATGATTTCCGGTATCCCGGATTTGCTATGTTTATCGTAATAACAAAATGATCAATAAAGCGATAACAAAACCATAGATTGCTGTTGCTTCTGCAAGTGCACAACCAAGGATCAATGTTTTGCTGATCTTTCCGTCAGCTTCCGGCTGTCTTGCGATCGCATCGACTGCTTTTGAAGTTGCAATACCAATACCTACACCTGCTCCAATACCTGTTAAAACTGCTACACCTGCTCCTATTGCTAATAATGTTGACATAATCGTATCTCCTTTTTCTTTGTTTATTCTAAAGCTTCTTTCAAAAATAATGATGTTAAAAATACAAACACATATGCCTGAATCAATCCGTCAAAAATATCAAAATAAAAACTAAACGGAATCGGTAACAAAACAGGCAATATTAATTTAATCAGTTCCATAACAACAAATGCGCCTAATACATTACCAAAAAGACGCATACACAGCGACAATGGTCTGATGAAAACTTCCAATATATTAATGGGAGCGATCACCCATACCGGCTGTGCAAAACTTTTAAGCCAGCCTTTTGTTCCTTTCTTTCTTATCCCTGCCATTTCGATCAGAATAATACTCATGACCGCTAATCCTGCCGTTACACCCATGTCTTTTGTCGGTGGTTTCAGCCCGACCAGACCGATCAGATTTGCAACGCCGATATATAACATAACCGAGATCAGATATGGTATGTATTCTTTCCCTTCTTCTCCAAGAATATCTTCAAAAAAGCCATATCCGGCACTCACAGCTGCCTCCATCATCTTTTGTCTCCTGCCTGGATTCTCCACGCTTAAATTTCTCGTCAGTAAGAACGATACTATAAGCAGCAATGCCATAATGATCCATGTAACGACAACTGACTCCGGAACTTTAATCCCGCCAAATACAGGGATGGTAAATGCGGTATCACAATTTAATTCCTTTAATAAGTCACCTGCCAGATTTCCCGTAATCATCGCTTCCTTTCTTTATCAATTTTTTTGCAAAAATCTTCTTTTTTTATGACTTGTTAGATTAAAAAATGAATATTCGTGCAAAAATAAAAAACTTGTCAAATAGGTCCCTGATCCCGTCCCCTTTAACAAGTCGTTTGCATTGTAATTTATGTTTTGCATTTTGTCAATTTTATGTCAATCACCATAAAATACCGTTTTTTTTGTGCAGATTATAAAAAATATATTCTGATCTTTTTGCTTTTTTTATTTGTTTTGCTTCTTTTCTTTTTTTGGCTTTGCGTTCTATTTTTGCATTTAGCGATATTTGATAAGGATATTCTCTAAAATCCATTATTTTTTCATGAAATACCTACAAAAAAACAGCCTATCTGTCATTTCTTTCTTTTTTAAATTCTACTTCCATTTCCTTCCTATTTTTCTTGACTTTTCTGTTTTCTTCATAATATCATTCTTATTTTTTATACAATTTCTCGGTTTGCAAAGAAAATATACCTTCTCATTGCTTTCTTATTCCTCTTTCTTCCATTCATCTGTTCTGACAATATACTTTTGATAAAAAGCTCTCTTTCCTATTTTTCCGTAAACACAAAAAAGACAACATTTCTGCTGCCCTTTTTGTGTGTTTATAGGATTGTTTTCTATCAAATTATAAGGTCTACGGTAAATTCGTATACCCCATCAGTTTTTCATCGACTTCTCTGGCTACATGACGCCCTTCATTAATGCCCCATACTACCAAAGACTGACCACGATGCATATCACCTGCCGTAAAGATTTTATCCACAGATGTCTGATATTTTCCCGGTTTCGTTTCTACATTGGTACGTGCATTCAGTTTTACTTTAAATGCTTTTGCAATATAGTCCTCTGTACCAAGGAATCCTGCTGCGATCAGAACATAATCTGCCGGAAGTTCAAACTCACTTCCCTGAATCTCAGTCATATTCATACGACCGGTCTTTGGATCTTTCTTTGGTTCTAACTTTACAAGTTTTACTTTCTTTAAGACACCATTCTTGTCAGCGATAAACTCTTTGACCGTTGCCTGATAAATACGCGGATCTTTTCCATAGACAGCGATTGCTTCTTCCTGACCATAATCTGTCTTACATACTCTGGGCCATTCCGGCCAAGGATTGTTTGCTGCTCTCTGATCCGGCAGCTTTGGCATCATTTCAATCTGTACGACAGATTTTGCCCCCTGACGGACTGCAGTACCAACACAGTCATTACCAGTATCTCCACCACCGATCACAACAACATTTTTGCCTTTGGTATCAACCCATCCTTCTTTCTTGCCCGTGAGTACATGCTTCGTAGAGCGTGTTAAGAAATCTACCGCAAAGTAAATTCCCTGTGCTTCTCTTCCCGGTGCCTTGATATCACGCGGATGAGAAGCACCACAGCATAAGATCACACTATCATATTCTTTTAACAGTGTTTCTGCTTTGACATCTTTTCCTACATTGGTATTCACAATAAAATGAATGCCTTCTTCTTCCATGACTTTCTGCTTGCGGTCGATCACCCATTTTTCCAGTTTCATGTTCGGAATACCATACATCAACAGTCCGCCGATATGATCGTTTCTTTCATAAACCGTGACATCATGCCCTCTTTTATTTAACTGATCTGCTGCAGCAAGACCGGAAGGACCGGAGCCGACAATGGCTACTTTCTTTCCGGTTCTGACCTTTGGCGGCTTTGCTTTCATCAGACCATTTGCATAACCATATTCAATGATCGCATTTTCATTTGCTTTACAACTGACCGGTTCTCCATTGAGTCCGCAGGTACAGGCAGCTTCGCAAAGTGCCGGGCAGACTCTGGATGTAAACTCCGGGAAGTTATTTGTCTGGCGAAGCATCTGAAGTGCTTTTTCTAAGTTTCCATGGAACAACAGATCATTCCATTCCGGTACTAAATTGTTTAACGGACAGCCTGATGCCATGCCATTGATCATCATACCTGACTGACAAAACGGAACACCACAGTTCATACATCTTGCTGCCTGTGTTGCACGATCCTTGTCACTCATAGGTGTATGGAACTCATTAAAGTTCTTAATACGTTCCAGAGGTTCTACTGCTTTATTATCTTTTCTATCATATTCCATAAATCCGGTTGGTTTACCCATAATAGTCCTCCATTCTGAATCGATCCTTACGCTTTATGATGCATTGGGAAATGCGATGCAAACTGTTTATTTGCAAGCATATTCCCTGCATTAAGACATTTTCGATCTGTTTCTTCTATATATTATGCCTGTTTTTTATGTGCATAAAATGCTTCGATCTGTGCCTGTTCATAACCAAGACCATGTTCTTCCATCTTTGCGATCAACTGAAGCATCTTACTGTAATCATAAGAGATGATCTTCTTAAATTTAGGAAGGTATTCGCTAAAGTTATCTAGGATTTCTTTTCCTCTCTTTGATCCGGTTGCTGCAACATGCTCTTCGATCATTTCCTTTAATTCCAATACGTCGTATTTATCAGAAACGATTTCAGAAGAAACAAGTTCTTTGTTTAATTTCAGATAAAGGTCACTGTTTTCATCGAGTACATAGGCGACACCACCGCTCATGCCGGCTGCAAAGTTCTTACCGGTTGGTCCGAGAACCACAACACGTCCTCCGGTCATATATTCACATCCATGATCGCCAACACCTTCCACAACGGCTGTTGCACCTGAGTTGCGGACACAGAAACGTTCCCCGGCAATACCATTGATAAATGCTTTACCGCTTGTCGCACCATATAATGCAACATTACCGATAATAATATTATCCTCTGCTTTGAAGTTCGAACCTGCCGGTGGATATACAACGATCTTACCGCCTGACAAGCCTTTTCCAAGATAATCATTCGAATCACCGACAAGCTCTAATGTCAGACCTTTTGGAATGAATGCCCCAAAACTTTGACCACCGCTTCCGTGACATTCTACTGTCAATGTATCTTCTTCTAACTTATCAGAGAATTTCTTTGTGATCTCTGATCCTAAGATTGTACCAAGGGTTCGGTTGATATTTGTAACATCCACGGAAATCTTTGTCTTTTCACCTGACTGTAATGCTTTCTTGAATTTTGGCAGGAATACTTTTTCATCGATCGTCTTTTCTAATTCAAAATCATATTTGTTCTTTTCGATGTATTTATTTTCTTTTCTTTCATTGGCAAAAGAAGAATCTAAGATCGCACTCAGATCAACTTTCTTCGCTTTCGCATTTTCATCGTCCTTGACCTTCAAAAGATCGGTACGCCCGATCAGATCATCCACTTTACGGATACCGAGCTTAGCCATATATTCACGAAGTTCCTGTGCAATAAACTTCATGAAGTTTTCTACATATTCCGGTTTACCCTTGAAACGCTTACGAAGCTCCGGATTCTGTGTTGCCACACCAACCGGACAGGTATCTAAGTTACATACACGCATCATTACACATCCCATTGTGATCAACGGAGCTGTGGCAAAACCGAATTCTTCCGCACCAAGCAATGCGGCAACTAAGACATCACGTCCTGTCATAAGCTTACCATCTGTCTCAATACGGACACGAGAACGAAGTCCGTTCATGATCAATGTCTGATGTGTCTCTGCAAGACCTAATTCCCATGGAAGGCCTGCATTATAGATCGAGCTTCTTGGAGCTGCTCCGGTACCGCCATCATAACCGGAGATCAGGATAACTGCTGCACCGGCTTTTGCAACGCCGGCAGCAACGGTACCGACACCGGCTTCTGATACAAGCTTAACAGAGATTCTTGCATCTTTGTTGCTGTTCTTTAAATCATAGATCAACTGTGCCAGATCTTCGATCGAATAGATATCATGATGTGGTGGTGGTGAGATCAGGCTGACACCCGGCGTAGAATGTCTGGTCTTGGCAACCCACGGATATACTTTGCCACCCGGCAGATGACCACCTTCACCCGGTTTTGCACCCTGTGCCATCTTGATCTGAATCTCTTTTGCACTGACTAAGTAGCGTGATGTTACACCAAAACGACCGGATGCTACCTGCTTGATCGCAGAACATCTGTCTGTTTCTGTTCCGGCAGTCAAAAGTCTTTCTAAACTTTCGCCACCTTCACCACTGTTTGACTTACCATGCAAATGATTCATGGCGATCGCAAGTGTTTCATGTGCTTCCTGTGAAATCGAACCATAAGACATCGCACCTGTCTTAAAACGCTTTACAATCTCATCAACACTTTCTACTTCCTCGATCGGAATGGATTTCTTCGGATAGTTAAAGTCTAATAAACTTCTTAATGTTACATTGCTGTCTTTCTCATCGATCGTCTTTGAATACATTTTAAACAGGTCATAGCTTCCGGTCCATGCAGCCTGCTGTAACAGATGGATTGTTTCCGGATTATACAAATGTTCTTCCTGATGACCTCTTGCTTTATGCTGTCCACGGCTTTCTAAGTTTAGGTCAACGCTGAGTCCTAACGGATCAAATGCAGAAGAATGCTGTTTATCTACCTGTTTTTCGATATCTTCCAATGTGATACCACCCACACAGCATACGGTATCGGTAAAATATTTCTCAATGACATCTTCCGAAATGCCAATCGCCTCAAAGATCTTAGAACCCTGATAAGACTGGATCGTTGAAATACCCATTTTAGAAGCGATCTTTACAATACCATGCAATACCGCAGAATCATAATCATTAACGGCTGCATAATAATCCTTATCAAGCATCTTATTGTCGATCAGTTCCTTGATCGTGCTATGTGCAAGATATGGGTTGATCGCGCAGGCGCCATAACCTAACAGCGTAGCAAAATGATGTACTTCTCTTGGCTCTGCTGTCTCTAAGATCATGGCAACACGCGTTCTCTTCTTCGTTGTGACAAGATATTGCTGCATTGCCGATACCGCTAAAAGAGATGGAATCGCAACATGGTTTTCATCGACTCCCCTGTCACTTAAGATCAGGATGTTTACTCCTTCTTTATACGCACGATCGGCTTCAAGACGAAGATGATCCAATGCTTTTTTCAAAGAAGTATTCTTATAATACGTAATCGGAAGAACTTCACTCTTAAATCCTTCTTTATTGATATATTTGATCTTTAACATATCGGTATCTGTTAAGATTGGATTTCTGATCTTTAATACTTTACAATTATCAGCATCTTCTACTAAAAGGTTACCATCTTCTCCGATATATACGCTGGTCGATGTAACTATCTCTTCACGAATCGAATCGATCGGTGGGTTGGTTACCTGGGCAAACAACTGTTTAAAGTAGTTAAAGAGTGGCTGTGGCTTATCAGAAAGCATAGGAAGCGGAGAATCCGTACCCATTGCTCCGATCGGCTCACTTCCATTCTGTGCCATCGGAAGGATAGAAGTTTTATATTCTTCAAATGTATAACCAAATGCTTTTTGCAATCTGGCTCTCTCTTCATCGGAAAACTCTTCTACTTTCTTATTTGGAATATGAAGTTCCTTTAAAGTAACTAAGTTACTGTTTAACCACTCACCATATGGCTGGCGTGATGCATAACTTTCTTTTAAGACATCATCATCTACGAGTTCTCCTTTGACTGTATCTACAAGAAGCATACGTCCCGGTCTGAGTCGATCTTTCTTTACGATCTTTTCAGGTGGAATCTCAAACACACCGACTTCAGATGATAAGATCAACTGGTCATCTGTTGTAATATAATAACGGGATGGGCGAAGACCGTTACGGTCAAGTACGGCTCCCATGATATCTCCATCCGAGAAAAGGATTGATGCGGGACCATCCCACGGCTCCATCATTGTTGCATAATACTGATAAAAGTCACGCTTCTTCTGGCTGATACTCATATCATTTTCCCATGGTTCCGGAATAGTGATCATAACAGCTAACGGAAGATCCATACCACTCATCACTAAGAATTCCAAAGTATTATCCAATCTTGCGGAATCGGAACCGTTTGGATTTACAACCGGAAGAATCTTATGAAGTTCACTGGAAAGATACGGTGACTCCATGGTCTCTTCACGGGCAAGCATCTTATCTGCATTACCAACGATCGTGTTGATCTCGCCATTATGCACGATGAAACGGTTTGGATGAGCACGCATCCAGCTTGGATTTGTGTTCGTACTAAAACGAGAATGTACGATAGCGATCGCAGATACATAATCCGGATCACGCAGATCTTCAAAGAACTGACGAAGCTGACCAACTAAGAACATACCTTTATATACGATCGTTCTGCTTGAAAAGGATACCACATAAGTATCATCGTTACTCTGTTCAAAAACACGACGTGCTACATAAAGCTTACGGTCGAATTCAAGACCACGCTCTACTTCTTCCGGTCTTTTCACAAAGGCCTGCATGATGCATGGCATACATTCTAATGCTTTATGACCAAGAATCTCAGGCACGATCGGAACTTCTCTCCATCCGAGAAATTCCAAGCCTTCTTTCTCAATGATAACCTCAAACATCTTCTTTGCCTGGTTCTTCTTTAATTCATCCTGTGGGAAGAAAAACATTCCAATACCATAATCTCTTTCTTCTCCTAATTCGATGCCAAGCGGTTTGACTGCTTTTTTAAAGAACTTATGCGAGATCTGAAGCAGAATACCTACACCGTCACCGGTCTTTCCTTCTGCATCTTTACCTGCACGATGCTCTAACTTTTCTACAATATCTAATGCACCGGATACCGTATCGTGTGTCTTGTTACCTTTGATATTTACGATAGCACCGATACCACAGTTGTCATGCTCAAAACGCGGATCATAAAGACCTTTCTTTGCATGATCGATCACATCTGAAGCATTCAGAATACGATTTGCATTCTCTTCTCTTTTCTGCATGTTGCCATTACCTCCTATAAACACAAAAAAAGGGTTCAGCAAATAGACTTGCTGAACCCCTTTGTTCATCAACTGTTTGCATTATAACGTTTTTCGCATCAAAAAGCAAGTTTTATTTTGTCATAATGCATTATTTTTTAATTTAATTAAGTATATTCAATTTACAGTTTATTTTCTTCTGTTTTACAAACATATGTTCCTATTTGTTATTACAATTTTTTATTATATAAAGGTCGATGAAGTAAATATACAACTCTTGGATCTTGAAGTTATCTGATTCTTTTTTTATTTTTCAGATAAATCGTTCTCTTTGCATGATTTCCTGATGGATCAATCGCTATAATCTTATACTTTGTTATCTTTTTTTGTCTTGTAATGGTAAACTTC
>UMLG01041781.1_pt1 | contig 11124 bp, 10 predicted proteins | sample 1966511 | NCBI WGS metagenome assembly UMLG01 (sample SAMEA4836195, study PRJEB28245) | human gut metagenome | biome: gut microbiome; material: fecal sample | place: Denmark | collected 2008
TATAGGAAATACTGTGTTCCCTATAAAGTAAAAAGCCCTTCGGGCGAAGATGCGCAGTTTGCGGAGAAATAAATAGTTACTATGTAGCAGCACCGTTCGCGTGTGGAACAAAAGCTGTGCTATGGAAGAAATATTTAAATTAGTAACTTTTAGATTCTACAAAAAAGACACAATCGCCTACAGAACAAACCTATATCAAGAACAGGGAATCCGATAGAATAAACATAGTAAAAAACAGTTCCGAAAGGAGGAACCGCAGGATGAAAGCATTTACATTAGCAGCATTGCCATGGATTCTTGCCGGACTGGCTGTAGTAATTATCTGCGCCGGAATGGATAAACAGAAAAGTACCAAAAAAGAAAAAGAAGCAGAAGAAAGACAGCGGCAGCGTACAGATCCGTGGAATCGATGCAGACAAAGGACAAAAAGATACAAAACGCATGATTGGAGTCGTTTTTCAGGACAGCGTGTTGGATGGCCCGTTAACAGTCAAGGATTCCTTCAAATCCTCCTTGCCGGAGTTTCTAAGCGTTTCAGATAAACTGATCAACGGAACCGTAGCCGCACAGTTAGCGGCAGCATTACTCGCAGTGAGCTGCGTTACCGTTACCTTTTGTGTCAATCTGACCATGATCCAGGATAAAGCGAATGGAGCAAGAAAAGATTTTAATGTATCACCGACAGGAAAACCGGTTATCTATTTAGGGTACTTGTACTGTTTGGCAGTGTGCTTTCGAGCATCGTGTGTTATCCGTTAAAAACACAGGGACAGATGTCGGCGGTAGGAACGATCGTCAGTGCCGGATATGGATTCATCTGTGGAGCCTATATGCCAATCTCTAATTTTGGCAAAGGACTTCAGAAAGGATTGTCCTATGTTCCAAGCACTTATGGAACCTCCATGCTTAAAAACCATATGCTTCGCGGAGTATTTGAAGAGATGAAATCCAAGGGATTTCCGGACGATGTAGTGACAGGCATTGCAGATTCGCTGGACTGCAATCCGGTATTTCGGGAACATGTTGTAAGCATTGCAGAAATGCTGGCGTTCATGGTAGGAACCATCGTTGTATTAGGGATCATTTATTTGATCATAACGGCACTTCCTGAAAAATAAACAAAATAAATCCGGTTGTAACCGTAAATCTATCATGCTATAATGGGCGTAAACATCAACCTTGGAAAAAACAAAAAACTATTAGAGCAGTGCCAGACCTTAAAAGAATATGCCATCTATGTAAAGAAAGTACGAACCTATGCAAAGAGCATGAAAGTAGAAGAAGCGGTAGACCGTGCAGTGACAGAATGTATCAGTGAAGGAATCCTGCGGGAGTTTCTGCTTCAAAACAGAAAAGAGGCGGTGGAAATGAGTATTTTTGAATATGATGAAGAGGCGGTCTTTGAAGTTGTCAGGAAAGATGAATATGAGAAAGGCATCCAAGAAGGCGAAAAACAGTTTGCCCTTCTGACCGAAAGACTCTTAGAAGCCGGGAGAACACAGGACCTGCTGCGTGCTACACAGGATCAAGAATATCGCAAGCTGTTATATAAAGAGTATCAGATTTCATAAAGAGGAGGAGCACCAATGGAAACATGGTTTTATGAAGTAGTCAGCATTGACGGAGACTATGCAAATTTAAAACGTACCGATATCGAATCGGATGACTTAAAGTTAGTTGCAAGAGCATTACTGCCACCGGAAATCATGGAAGGAAGTAAGCTGAAATACGAGTTAATGCAATATGAACTTCTTCCGTTATAAATAACTTTAGAATCGAATACAGGTAAAAAGTAAAGGGCAGAGACCGGAAAACGGTTCTGCCCTTTTGTAACAGGATTAAATTTTGAAATAATGCATTTCATTTGCGAGTTTCTCGGCCTGTGTGGCTACATTCTGTGCAGCTTGTGCTACATTTTCACTGTTGTCGGTTACGCTTAAGGATTCCTGTGCAAGACCTTCAGAGGTTGCAAGGATTTCTTCGGCACTGGCGGATTGTTCTTCTGTAATAGCAGCTACAGAGGTTGCAACTTCATCCACTTTGTTGACATTCGTAATCATTTCCTGTAACAGCTCGCTTGTCTCTCCGATCGTCTGGTAAATATCGTGGAATGTGTGATGCGCGGTAGAAACCAGCTCCTCACTGTCATGGATGTGTTTGGCACTTATCTGGGTCTTGTCCACGGCATCGCTGACGAGAGTATTAATATCTGCCGTAATAGAGGATATTTTGTCCACGGCCTGCGAACTTGTTTCGGCAAGGTTGCGGATCTCTTCGGCAACAACAGCAAATCCTTTTCCGGCTTCACCGGCTCTTGCTGCCTCAATGGCTGCATTTAAGGAAAGCAGGTTCGTCTGGGAGGCAATATCTCCGATAATTTCCACAAATTTTGTAATCTCTTCCGTCGATTCACCGACATGACCGACAGCGGTTTCTAATTGGGTAACGGAGGCCTGAACGGTTTCCATGGCATGTTTTACCTTATCCATGTCATCCCGTCCCTTGCCGGAAATTACAACGGTATCATTCATCTTTTCACTGGCGTTATGTCCGATCTGATCTGTTTCAGAAACGATCATCGCCAGAGAGGTTGCATTTTCTGCTACTTCTGTTACAGAGTTTGCCAATTCCTCAACAGTGGAATTTAACTCTTTCATAGAGGTAGATTGAGTTATCGCGGAGCGATATAATATTTCGGAAACGGAACTGCTGTTTTCAGCCTGTTGATTCAATTGTCCGGATATGGAAAAAATAGTACCGATCGTATTTCGCATAGTACCAATAAATTTCTGCATACCATTTCCCATAGCAGCGACTTCATCCTGGCCTTTGGTCTGTACATTTACCGTAAAATCACCGTCAGTAATCTTTCCGATATCCTTTGTCAGGGTTTTGATCGGTTCAACAACAATGTGTACAATTCGTTCGATCAAAAATCCGATAATCACCATTGCCAGGACTAAAATAAGGATAATTCTGGTCTGTAAACCTTTTAAATCTTCAAGGACAGTACTTTCTTTTACATTAGAGACCAGAACCCAGTCAGTTCCTGTGATCGGTTCGACCTCTACATAATAGACTGTATTACCAACGGTAACATTTTGAACTTTTCCATTCTTTTTATCAATCTTATCAGCAACCGCTTTCACATAAGAATCTTTGCTGTCAGAAGAGATTGTTTGTGCCACTAATTTCTGGTCTTTGTGTGCTAAAATGGTATGGCTGTTTTTATCAACCAGAAATGCGTAACCATCATCCATAACTTTGATATCGGATACCATCTTAGAAGCATAATTTAGAAAAACATCTGCTGCAGCAACCGTTTTAGCACCATTAGAGGTTTTAAGTAACGTTGTGGCACTTACAATAAATTCGCCGGTATCTGCATCGCGATATGGTGTGCCAAAGGCAAAAGATTTATGGGTTAATCCCTCTTTATACCAGTCGCGCTCTGTGATCCCATAGTCCGCATCCGGAACCCAGCCGGACATATCAATATATTTCCCATGGTCATCACCGATGTAGACTCCGTTTGGAAAATCCTGATTCATATTTACAGTCGTAGCCAGATAAGTTTTTTCGGTTTCTTCATCCATTGGAACGGTTTCTAAAGTGTTTTGTAACATATCCAACGTATTAAGAATACCGGTGGTCCAGGTCTCTAACTCTTTGGCATTCATTTTAGATTCTGCCCTTAACAGATTTTTTGCCTCTTGGACAATGATCTTTTTAGAAGCCATATAAGAAATCACAATAATGGATATAATAGCGATAGCGATACAAGGAAGTAGAATTTTCAGCAGCTTAGCTTTTATACCTTTTAACATTTTCGTATTTTGTCGATCGTTTTTCATTCGCACGTCTCCTTTCTGCATAAGTATATATAAAAGTATAATACGGATATATGCGTTTTTCAAGGATTTTCTTAGGAAACACGTCTGTTATAGCTTTTCCCTATACCCCAATATAGAAATGTCATATGAAAGCAAATCTTGAATTGCCTCCAAAATCATAGTACACTTTTAATGATCAGAAAAAAGACATCCTTAAGATGTCTAAGGAGGCAGTCACATGAAATTAAGCCAGATTCTTGGTAAAGATAAAATCACATTGTCATTTGAAGTATTTCCACCCAAAACAGAGGCGAATTACGAAGCCGTGAAAAAAGCAGCATTGGATGTTGCGGCGTTAAATCCAAGTTATATGAGTGTTACCTACGGTGCGGGCGGAAGCACCAGAGCGAATACAGTACAGATCGCATCGGCAATACAGCAGCAGTATGGGATCACTGCAATTTCCCATCTTACCTGCGTCGGAGCAACGAAAGAAGACATCGACCATACACTGGATTCTATGAAAGAAGCAGGAATAGAAAATGTACTGGCACTTCGGGGCGACCGGCCAAAGGATTTTGAAGGAGAACCGTTTACAGATTTTCACTATGCATCCGAGTTAGTAGAGCATATCAAAGCAAGAGGAGATTTTTGCGTAGGAGGTGCCTGCTATCCGGAAGGGCATGTAGATGCCCATAATAAAAAAGAAGACATTACATATCTAAAGAAAAAAGTAGATGCGGGATGTGACTACCTCACAACCCAGATGTTTTTTGACAACAACATCTATTATAATTTCCTCTACCGGGTCAGGGAAAAAGGGATCACGGTACCGATCATACCGGGAATCATGCCGATCACAAGAGCGTCACAGGTAAAGACAGCCTGTACGTTAGCGGGAACGAACATGCCGGAAAGATTCCGAAATCTGGTGGACTGCTTCGGGGACAATCCAAAAGCGATGCAGCAGGCAGGAATTGCTTATGCGACCGATCAGATCATCGATTTGATCGCAAATGGAATCCATAACATCCATGTGTATTCGATGAATAAACCGGAAGTAGCGGCAGGAATCCAAAAGAACCTGTCGGAGATCATCCATGATTAATAAAAAAGAGGTAGAGCGGTACTTAGGATATGGGAAAAATAATCCGGATGAGCGGACAACAGAACTGATAGAGGAATGTATCCGACAGATAGAAAAAATAGCACAGCCCCGGTCGATATACAGGATCTTCGATTTAAAATTAAAAGAAGATCAGATAGAAGCGGCGGGAATGAAGATGCAGAGCAGAAATCTGGCAAAAAACTTAAGAGGCTGTGAAAAAATCGTATTTTTTGCAGCAACCTTAGGAAACGAGCCGGACATATTAATGAACCGGTATTCCAGACTGCAGATCAGCAAGGCAGCAGTATTGCAGGCAGTCGGGGCAGCGGCGATCGAGGACTATTGTAACCAATGCCAGAAAAAAATCGAAGAACAGGCAGCGGCAGAAGGTTTTTATGTAAGATCCAGATACAGTCCGGGATATGGAGATCTGTCCTTAACCTATCAGGCAGAATTTTTAAGAGTGTTAGAAGCAACTAAAAAAATCGGGATCGTACTCTCGGAGGGCGGAGTTATGATACCGGAAAAATCGGTAACAGCGGTTATGGGACTGAGCAGGGAGCAGACTAAATGCCATATCGAGGGCTGCGAGTCCTGTAGAAATAAAAACTGTGCATACAGACGGCAAGACTAAGAGGTAACTATGACGATCAGAGAAGAAATAGGAAAAAGAATACTGTTTTTTGATGGAGGAATGGGAACACTTCTTCAGGAACAGGGATTACAGGCAGGAGAACTTCCGGAAACATGGAATCTGAAGAATCCGGAGCCGATCATACAGATACATAAAGCGTATTTAGCGGCAGGGGCAGACATCATATTGGCGAACACTTTTGGCGCCAACCGCTTTAAATACGGAGAAGATTTAGAAAAAATCGTAACGGCGGGAGTAGCAAATGCAAAAAAAGCCGTAGCAGAGAGTGGAAAAAAAGCATATGTAGCCTTAGACATCGGCTCCACCGGAAAACTCTTAAAGCCGATGGGAACCCTGGATTTTGAAGAGGCAGTCGGGGTATTTGCAGAGATCATCCGAGTGGGAGAAAAAGCAGGAGCGGATCTCATACTGATAGAGACCATGAGCGATACCTATGAACTGAAAGCAGCAGTATTAGCGGCAAAAGAGAATTCCACATTGCCGATCATGGCAACGGTCATCTTTGACGAAAGCAAAAAGATGTTGACGGGAGCCAGTCCGCAGGTAGTAGTGTCACTGTTAGAAGGACTTGGGGTAGACGCACTGGGGATCAACTGCGGCCTTGGACCAAAACAGATGAAAGAGATCGTAAAAGAACTGCTGAAATATGCCTCCATACCGGTGATCGTCAATCCAAATGCGGGACTTCCGCGTTCGGAAAACGGAAAGACCGTCTTCGACGTAGGAGCAGAGGAATTTGCCGAAGACATGGAAGAGATCGTAACCATGGGAGCCTGGTTCGCCGGAGGCTGTTGCGGAACCACGCCTGCGCATATACAGGCAATGGTAGAAAAATGCAAAGAAATCACACCGGTGCCGATCGCACCGAAGAACTATACCTTTGTTACCTCCTACTCTACGGCAGTTGAATTAGGCGGCAGACCGGTCATCATCGGAGAGCGTATCAATCCTACCGGAAAGTCCAAATTTAAACAGGCACTCAGGGATCACAACATCGACTACATCTTAGAAGAAGGGGTCAAACAGGAAGACTCCGGTGCACATATCTTAGATGTCAACGTAGGACTGCCGGAAATTGACGAAGCAGCCATGATGGAAACGATCGTTTACGAACTGCAGAGCATCATGCCGATCCCGCTTCAGATCGATACCACGAATATGGAAGCAATGGAACGGGCGCTCAGGATCTATAACGGAAAACCGATGATCAACTCCGTCAATGGAAAAGCAGAGATCATGGAACAGGTATTTCCGCTTGTAAAAAAATATGGAGGAGTCGTAGTCGGACTGGCGTTAGATGAAGATGGCATTCCGGACACCACCGAGGGCAGACTTGCGATAGCCGAAAAAATATATCAGACAGGTGAAAAATACGGGATCAGCAGAAAAGATATCGTCATCGATGCCTTGGTTATGACCATGAGTACAAATAACGAGTCCGCAAAGATTACGTTAGATACCGTAAAAGAGATCACGGCAAGAGGTGGAAAAACCGTGCTTGGCGTGTCGAATATATCCTTTGGACTGCCGCAGCGTGAGCTGATCAATGCAGCATTTTTTACAATGGCAATGAACAACGGACTCTCGGCAGGGATCATCAATCCGAATGCAAAAGCCATGCGGCAGGCATACGATACCTTCTGCGTACTCGGCGGATATGATGCCCAGTGCATGAATTATATTGAAAACTATGCCGTAACCGATGCCCCGAATGCAGCGGCAAAACCGGCCGCAGCGAAGCTCAACCTGACCGACAGCATCATCAAAGGCTTAAAAGATCAGGCGTATCGGGCAACGGAAGAAGAACTAAAGACAAAAGAACCGATGGAGATCATCAATGGGGAACTGGTTCCGGCACTGGATGTAGTCGGACAGGGATTTGAAAAAGGAACCATGTTCCTGCCACAGCTTTTAATGAGTGCAGAAGCAGCCAAGGCAGGGTTCGAGGCGATCCGGCAGTATGTGCAGAGTCACGGAGAAGCACAGGAGAAAAAAGCAACGATCGTCATTGCTACCGTCAAAGGAGACATCCACGATATCGGAAAAAATATCGTAAAAGTCCTGTTAGAGAACTATGGATATGAAGTCATAGACCTCGGAAAAGACGTGCCGCCGGAAAAAATCGTAGAAACCGTCGTGGATAAACATGCGCCGCTGGTTGGACTGAGTGCATTAATGACAACCACGGTAGTTAATATGGAAGAAAGTATCAAAGAACTGCACAAAGAAGCACCATGGTGCAAGATCATGGTTGGCGGAGCGGTGCTGACACAGGAATATGCAGACATGATAGGGGCAGATTTTTATGGAAAAGATGCCATGCAGTCTGTATATTATGCCGAAAGACTTCTAAATAGCTGACAGAACGCATGATTTTGTGATATTCTGTAAGAAAGGATTAGCAGATCATGCGGGAGGAAGTCATGGCAGAACGGTCAAAACAGAAATTAAAACTCATCTATTTGATGCAGATCTTAATGGAAAAGACAGATGAAACGCACAGTATCACTATGGCGGAGATGATAACTGCCTTAAAGGCATATGGGATTACGGCAGAGCGGAAGAGTCTGTATGACGATATTGAATGCCTGCGTACCTATGGACTGGAAATTATCGGAACGCAGGAAGGCAGAACTTATTGTTATCAGGTAGTTAACCGGCAGTTTGAATTGGCAGAATTGAAACTGCTGGTTGACTCTGTGCAGTCTGCAAGATTTATTACAGCCAAAAAGACAAATGAGCTGATCAAAAAAATAGAAGGATTAGCAAGTAAGTATGAGGCATCCAAACTGCATCGTCAGGTCTATGTGACACAGCGGGTAAAAACCATAAACGAAAGCATCTATTATAATGTAGATGCCATTCATACGGCAATCGCCGAAAATTCCCAGATCACATTCCAGTATTTTCAATGGAATGTCAAAAAAGAAATGGAGCTTCGCAAAGGCGGAGCACTCTATAGAGTCAGTCCGTGGGCGCTATCCTGTGATGATGAAAATTATTACATGATCGCTTATGATGACGTAGAAGAAAAAATCAAACACTTTCGCGTGGATAAAATGCTCCATATCGAAATGAACGGCAAAAAACGCGAAGGAAAACAGGTATTCCAATGCTTTGACATAGCCGTGTACTCCAGAAAAATGTTTGGAATGTATGGCGGTGAAGAGCAGTTGGTAAAAATACAATGTGTCAATAAATTAGCCGGAGTCATCATAGACCGCTTTGGAAAAGAAATATCCATGATACCGGTAGATGGGAAGCATTTTACTGCAAGCGTCCGGGTAGCGGTCAGCCGCCAGTTCCTGTCATGGGTCATGGCATTGGGTGAGGGGGCGAAAATCGTAGGGCCGGAACCGGTAGTAGAGCAGGTCCGGGAAGAAACAAAACGCCTGATGCAGCAATATGACATAAAAACAGATTCATATAAAAATAAAACAACGTGAAAACAAATTAAAATATATAGCGAGGAAGAATCATGTACAAAATCTTTATGGTAGAAGATGATGAAATCATAGCAAGAAGCATACGGGAGCATCTGCAGGCATGGAATTATGACGTATGCTGCGTAGAAGATTTTTCCAATGTAGTAGCAGAATTTGTCCGTTTTGACCCACAACTGGTGCTTATGGACATTACCCTGCCATTTTTTAACGGATACCATTGGTGCAGTGAAATCCGAAAAATATCGAAAGTACCGGTCATCTTTCTGTCCTCAGCGGCAGATAACATGAACATCGTCATGGCGGTCAATATGGGAGCGGATGATTTTATACCAAAACCGTTTGATCTCGAAGTGCTCACGGTTAAGATCCAGGCAATGCTGCGCCGCAGTTACGATTTTGCCGGAACAGGCAGTATGTTAGAGCATAAAGGAGCGATCCTGAATCTGAACGAGACAACGCTGACCTATCAGGAGCAAAAGATAGAACTGACGAAAAACGAATTTCGTATCTTAGAGATATTAATGGAAAATAAAGAAAAAGTCGTATCCAGGGAAACGCTGATGACAAAGCTATGGGAAAGTGATAACTATGTAGATGAAAATACACTTTCCGTCAATGTGAACCGGTTGAGAAAAAAATTAGAAGCCTTGGGATTGGAAGAATTTATACTTACAAAGAAAGGAATAGGGTATCGTCTGGGATGAAACTTTGGAGTTCATATCTGAAAAGAAATTTAGGATGGATAGCGGTCATATTGCTGACGATTTTTTCCATGTCCGTGATCGTAGAACTGAATGGCGTTCATATATCAGAGTGGATATATGGAACAATTCTCTGCATCTTTTTTTTACTGGTGATCGGAGGGGTGGATTTTTACCTCTATTATAGAAGACATCGGAATCTGCAAAAAATGCAGGAAATCGTAAAAATTTCCGTGAATGCATTGGATATGCCGAAGGATCAGATAGAAGAAGATTATCAGAAACTGTTACAGCTTGTGCATGAAGATAAAGTAAAGGCAGTCAATGACTTAGAATCCGGGAGAAAAGATATGGCAGAGTATTACACCATGTGGGTGCATCAGATTAAGACACCCATTGCAGCAATGCGTCTGCTGTTGCAGTCAGAGGACACGCCAAAGAGCAGGGAATGTGCGGAGGAACTGTTTCATATAGAACAGTATGTAGAGATGGCATTGCATTACAGCAGGCTGGATTCAGACACCACCGATTTTGTCATTCAAAAGAATTCATTAGATGAGATTGTGCGGGAGGCAGTCCGAAAATATGCCAAACTGTTTATCCGTAAAAAAATCCGCTTAGATTACCAGCCGTTAAATATTGAAGTGCTGACGGATGAAAAGTGGTTAGAGTTCGTGATCGAACAGATACTTTCTAATGCCGTAAAATACACACCGAAAGGCACCGTTTCTATTTATATGGAAAATGAAGACACACTTATAATAGAAGATACCGGGATCGGGATACGGGCAGAAGACTTACCGAGAGTCTGCGAGCGGGGCTACACCGGCTATAACGGGCATAGCGATAAACGCTCAACCGGGATCGGACTGTATCTTTGCCGCAGAGTATTAGAGCAAATGTCCCACAGTATAGAAATAGAATCGGAAATGGGAAAAGGAACGCGGGTGAAGATCGGATTGATCACAAAAGAACGCATTCATGAGTAATCTTACAGGAATGTAAGAAACAAAGGGAAAATGTAAGCCGGATGAATGGCAGACATTTTCCCTTCTTGTTATACTGGGAACATAAAAGAGCGCGCGAAGAAAATCAGGAGGAAAAAGAGAATATGTCAATATTAGAGGTCAATCACTTAAAAAAAATATACACCACACGTTTTTCAGGAAATCAGGTACAGGCATTAAGCAACTTAAGTTTTTCCGTAGAGGAAGGTGAGTATGTAGCGATCATGGGAGAATCCGGTTCCGGAAAAACAACCTTATTAAACATCTTAGCAGCACTGGATAAACCGACCGGTGGAGAAGTCCTGTTAAATGGAAAGAACATCGTAGAGATCAACGAAAAAGAAATCTCTGCATTTCGAAGAGAAAATTTAGGA
>UMLG01025249.1_pt1 | contig 11111 bp, 10 predicted proteins | sample 1966511 | NCBI WGS metagenome assembly UMLG01 (sample SAMEA4836195, study PRJEB28245) | human gut metagenome | biome: gut microbiome; material: fecal sample | place: Denmark | collected 2008
CAGCCAGGAAAGCGAAACTGGAACAGGAAGAAAGCTGATTCCGTTTTCTTTCATTTCTTTTTTTCCGCCTGTAAACAGGAAGGAAAGAAATATCTTTTCCCTTCGTTCCCCGGTCTTAGCCGTTTGGGGACGGGCTGACACCATCTTTCTCGGCGCCTCCAGATGACCGGGAAAGCGGCCGGAAACGGCTCTGCAAAGAAATCAGGGCATTGCTCCATTTCCCGGTTGTCCCGGCAAAAGGTTCCTGCTTGAATAGGGTAATGGCATTTTGGAGGTTTTGGTTCATCTTTTTCCCTTTCACGGCGCTTCTCTTTTCCATGGTGCATGGCAGTCCTCTGAACGCACCCGTCATCACCCTTGGAGAGAAAAAAAGCCTGTTCGGAGAAAAAGCGCAGGCCCATGAATATGTCAGCTATGCCCTTTATTACTGGCCGGATCCCGCCAATCCGGACGGTCCTTACAAACCCATTGACGGCAAAAAGAACAAACGGCTCCGCAGCATGGACGACAGCGGCAGGATGGCCGCTTTCATCGGCACGGTCTGCAGCCTGGGACGGCAGTATGAACTCGACAGGGATCCGCAGGCCGCCTCCCGGGCCGGGCAATGGCTGAAAGCCTGGTTCATTGCTCCGGCAACCCGCATGCAGCCCCATCTGAAATATGCCCAAATTCGCCCCGGACACCGGACGGAAGGAGACGGAGGAGGCATCATCGACCTTTACCGCATGCCCGAATTCCTGGAAGCTTTGACGGCGTTGAAATGCTCCAATGCCCTAACGGCAGAGGAATGGAAGCAGGTGGACGCGTGGCTGAACCAGTATTACACATGGCTGACTACCAGCAGGCAGGGCAGGCATGCACACACGCGCAGCAACAACCATTATCTGTTTTATGTGGCGCAATGCGCCCATTTGGCATCCTTCCTGGGCCGCAGCCATGAAGCGGCCCAATGGCTGGCGGAAGCCTTCGCCAACATGGACCGCCACATCGCTCCCGACGGATCCCAGCCCGAAGAACTAAAACGGGCGGAACCCTGGCAATACAGCGTTTACACTCTTCAGGCATGGGGATACCTGGTGCATCTTGCAGAACGCATGGGCGACAAGAACTACCGTTACCGGAAAACACCCGCCGGGGCCTCCATTCAAAAAGCTGTGGACTATCTCCTGCCTTACCGCGCTAACCCTGAAACATGGCCCTGGCAAGGCTCCAGGGTAAACATTCCGCTGCCCGCCATCTTTGAACCGGAGCAGGCGGGCAGGCCACAACGGAAATGCTCCTGAACCGCGCCCGCCGTTAAAAGCATCCGTTTTTCCTGCTTATTGAAAATCCCCTGTCCAGCAGCATCACGAACGGGGCATTTTCCCGGAAAACGATTTAATAAGGGATCTCCCCAGTATTTTTCCCCTTAGATTTTTCCTTTCTTTTTGCTGCTTTCCATTCCCACGGAGATATGGGATTCGGCTCAGACCAGATGCCTTTTTGGGCCTTTCTGGCATCCCTTTCAAGAGAAACGAGCTTTCGGCTGGCGGAAAAATTTTTATAAATCCACGCCCATCCTTCCTTCACCATCTCTTCGTTGACGAACATTTTTCCATGCCATATTTCCCCTAAAATACGGCCGTACCTGTCATTCTCGGTATACCGGACTGTAACCGTCTCTCCCCAAATCAGCTTTTCCAGGTATTCCTTGGCGCCTTCATACCCGTCCTGCCCCCTTTCCGGCGTATCAATTCCCTCAAGCCGTATCCGGTGCGTACGCATTTGTTCAGGCGTCCTTTCCAGAAGGATGACCGTGTCGCCGTCAATCACGTTAATCACGACTCCCCTGATACTTTCAGCAAAAGCCATGCAGGGACTTATCAGGAAAATCAAAAGCCATTTCATGAAAAATGATATAATCCAAAAAATATCAGGATGCAACTACTCTTTAGAGAAACCGTTCCCGCACTGTTCACACGGCCGGAAACAGATGAATGCGGTCATCTGTGGACAGCCTGTTCTGGAACAGGCCATCATATTTTCCGGCATGAAGGAACACAATTCCCGAACCTATTCCAACCTGTCCGGAACAACGGTAAACAGGCTGTATCATTGCCCCGCTCCGGAACATCTTTATTCGCTGCCGTGCCAGGAGCGGAAGAACATCCCGCCGGCGCACCCCGGCAATCTAACCCATGCCGCCATTTAAAAAGACTGCACATTAAACAAGAAAAACCGGGCGCCCTGCAACATTCAATGGCATGGCGTGAGGAATTTCACTCATTTTTTCAATTCTTCGGCTATTCTGCCGAGGTTCTTTTCCGTTGCCTTTCTCAGTTTCTCCTGCTGTTTCCAGTACCATGCCGTTCTTTCCGACACCCCGGCCTGATTCGCCAGCCAGCGCACGGCGCCGCTCGTGTCACAGCCTGTTTTCTTCTGAATGACTTCCAGCAGTTGAGCGACATATTTATTCATGGATTCCGGGTTGATATTATTTCGATTCCCATGCCCGGCTGAATTCCTCGTCCCGGAACAGGGAGGCAATCCCGCTGAGCTGCTTGAGGCGCAACAATTCTTCCGCATCCATCCCCAGATTTTTGAGTATCCACGCATCCGACATGCCTGCCTCCGTCAACTCCTGGATAATATTGGTCATGAGGGCGATATTATGAGATCCCCGGGCACGGTTGTGCCTGATGGTGGAAGCCATGCGGTTTCCAAGAGGCTTGTCGATTACGGCCACCGGCATCATGCCACCCTCCCGTTCGTAAATATCGCGGTAAGTCTTCATGATCTGGCAGCGGTGGAACCCGTCCACTATTTCATAGGTCCCGTCCTCCAGCTTATAACAAACGATAGGCATCGTATAACCGTCCTCCTTGATGCTCTGGTAGAGCAGCTTCATTTCGGGGGGAGCTACGCTGTTCGGGTTATAGGCATTGGAACGTATCTGGTCCAGGGGAACGCGCCGGATTTTGTAAACGGGGGATTGATAGGAGGTTTTCATAAAATATTGCGGTATTTATTGACGGCGGCCCGGCGCCGGGCAATCGCTCCCTTGGTTGGACCGAACCCGGCGTACTTGCAAAAGTAATCATTCTTCATGATGCAGATGCACATGCGCTTGTAGGAAGGCACCTGCCGGAAATTGCTGACCGGCATGTCGTCGGGATAGCCCATAAACTGAATGACGTCGCGGTCGACGTAACGGCCCGACTTTCCCGTCACGGTCGCCAGAGGATAGGCGGCCAGCACTTCATCGGCAGTTCCGGGATCGACGGTGCCCCCTTTCATCCAGTACTTTTTAGACCTCTCCAAAATGTTGTTGTAGTGTTCCGCCGTTTTCTCGTTCATTGTGGAAAGCAGGAATTCATAATAGGACTTCCAGGTATGGCCGGGCGGCAGTTTGATGGTTTTCCAGCCCATGGCCGTCGTACCTCCGTACAAACCTGTGAAGTTGACGCCGTTGACGCGCCCGACCATGCGCGCCCAGTTGGCAGGATCAATAACTTTGTAAAGCTTCAGGCTTTCCTGGGCGCAGTCATTAAACGGGCTTGCCACCCGCATTTGCCCGATCGTAAGGCCTGCCTGGTACAGGAGATCGTAAAGGCGGTTATAGTCAAAACCAAAACGGGCGTTGGCCGTCCAGACGTCACTGACGCGCCAGTCATAAAGAGGGTAGGCGCTGACGGTCACGGCATCAGCCCGTGTAATCCACTTCCTTCCCTCATAAGACGTCCTTTTATTGCCGCGGGCAACAGCGGCGTATCTGTTGAGGCTTTCATCCGCCCGCAGCCCTACCATGACGGCAGTACTTCCGTGTTTTTTGGCAAAATGGCGTGAAAGCTTATCCTGGAATTCATAGTCCACCATACCGTGCCGGAACGGGACGTCCAGATTCTTTTCGTTGATTACATAGGGATTTTCCGGCATGGGTCGCACCCACAGTTTTTTCTGGGCGGCGCTCCACGGCGTCCAGTAAGGTTCCCCCAGGGAGCATGCGGACTGGGCCCTGATCGGTACACAGTACCACATCTTACGAATGCCGGGGAATTGCTCCAGAAATGTTCTGGTGACATACTCGGTCGTCATTTGATATTGGGCCTCATAATCAAGGTGATACATGGACAGCTTATCCAGAAGGCCCTGTTCGGCGGCGTAACGATAGCAGAGATTAAGCATGACGCCGCTGTCCTTGCCGCCCGAAAAAGACACCAGGACATTGTCAAACTCTTGGAAACAATAGGCTATGCGTTCTAAAGCCGCCTCATAAACATTTTTATCCAGATATGTTTTCACAACTTTTCCAAAGCCTGTCTTTCGCCATCCGCCGCCAGCCCCCTGCCGGACGGGAACACGTCGGCCCGGATATGATCGCCGGAAGCCATGCATTTTCCCTGAAACCACTCTTGCAGCTTGCAGCTCATAGGGATATCCCCTGTTCTTTCAAACAGGGTTGCAACACCTTCATTTCTGCATAAATAAGCAACATCATGTTTTTTCATGTTTTCAAATGCGCAGCAGCTTATCGTCCGTTATTTTCCGTCAACAATACCAACCTACTGAATTATTGCGGCGGGTCAATGTTTTTACTGCAATTATTTCAGTAATTTTATTGTCATCACCCTCCTTCTCAAAATACCTGCGCTTTTTAGCGAGCAACACCATTCCAGAAATGCCTTATGCATTGCGCCATGACCTCCTTTCCTTCTCCGCAACATCCGCGCTATGTGCAGCATTCAAGACGCTGCGTTGGAATGCACGGTTTCAAAATCGGAGACATAAAAATCATAACTTGCTTAAAATTAGGTGAACGAAAAAATGTACGACTCAGAGCCATTTTCCGGTTCCAACATCTTTCCCCCAATGCTCTTTCCGGAACCGCATCTTCCAGGCAGACGATACATCCATCATTTCCCTCCTGAAGGAAAAATAACCGTGTTTCCCTTTTTGCAATCCGGGATGCTGTCCAAACATGAATATGCCGGTACACGCTTTAAGCATGCCGCCAGATTAGACTTTAGGCGTTTTATGATTTTCCCCGAAACGCCAATTTCATGCCAGAACGGAATCAAAAAATGACATTTAGTCAGCACTTATGGTTGTTTTTCCGCGGTTTTTCACCTTTCCAACCTCAAAACAGACAAAAAAGAAACCCTGTAATCCATTAAAATTACAGGGTTTAGAAAATTAGTGGCTCCCCCGGTTGGGCTCGAACCAACGACCTAGTGATTAACAGTCACCCGCTCTACCGCTGAGCTACAGGGGAGTTTGCATTCCATGGAACGCGGAGGGATTTTTACTGGAGGTACGGGCGTTTGGCAAGTACTTTTTTACTCTTGCAGGCTTTTTGACGCAAAAAGGCTTCCGCGGCGCGGTCATGGCAACGGTGTTTTCTTGACCTTTGAAGGGAGAATGACCAGACTTTCAGCGACATGAGTGAACATCACCATCATATTGCTGTCTTGGCCGGCGACGGCATCGGGCCCGAGGTCATGGCACAGGCTCTGAAGGTTCTGGATGCCGTAAGCGGCAAGTTTGGCTTTACCGTAAGCCGCAAGGAGGCATTTGTAGGGGGTGCGGGCATTGACCACTGCGGCAAGGCTCTTCCCGAAGAAACCATTCGCGCCTGCGAAGAGGCGGACGCCGTTCTGTTCGGCTCCGTGGGCGGTCCCAAATGGGAGCATCTCCCCGCCAATGAACAACCGGAACGCGGAGCCCTGCTGCCTCTGAGAAAACATTTCGGCTTGTATGCCAACCTGCGTCCGGGCGTATGCCTTCCGGCCTTGACCCATGCCTCCCCCATCAAGAATGAACTGATTGAAGGCGGATTCGATATTTTATGCGTCCGGGAATTGACTGGCGGCCTGTATTTCGGCCAGCCCCGTTTCCGCGAACGGGAGGGAGACGACGAAGTCGTCGTGGATACCATGCGCTACCATAAAAGCGAGATGGTGCGTATCGCCAAAGTGGCGTTCGAGGCTGCGCGCGGCCGCCGCAAGCGCGTCACCAGCGTGGACAAAGCCAATGTGCTGACCAATTCCCTGCTGTGGCGCGAGACAATGATTGAAGTTTCCAAGGATTATCCCGACGTGGAATTGCTGCATATGTACGTGGACAATGCAGCCATGCAGCTGGTGCGCAATCCCCGCCAGTTCGACGTGCTGGTGACGGAAAACCTGTTCGGGGACATTCTTTCCGATGAAATGGCCATGATTTGCGGTTCCCTGGGCATGCTGCCCAGCGCCAGCCTGTGCCAGGGCGCACAGGACAACGGCCTGTTCTTCGGCCTTTACGAACCCTCCGGAGGCTCCGCTCCGGATATCGCCGGCAAGGGCATTGCAAACCCGATAGCCCAGATTCTTTCCCTTTCCATGCTGTTGCGCTACTCCCTGGGAGAAAAAACAGCGGCAGACGCCATTGACTCCGCCGTTCGCCGCGTGATTGACCAGGGCTGCCGCACGGGCGACCTGGCTACGGGAGCTCCCGGAGAAATCCGCGTGAATACGGCGGAAATGGGTGACGCCATCATCGCCGCCCTGTAAGCAGGGCCGTTCTTCCGGCGCCACAGGGGAAGGGACACCTGCGGCACGCCTTTCCTCCGGGGGGAGCGGTACCGCCTCCCCTCCGCTTTCCTCTTTCATTTCCGGGATTTTCCGGTTCTTTATCCATCTATCATGAACATCCTTATCATCGGCCAGGGAATTGCCGGAAGTTGTCTGGCGTGGGAATTGAAACGCCGCGGCGCGGAGTTTACGGTTGCAGACCGCCCCGTAGCGGAAACGGCCTCCCGGGTGGCGGCCGGATTGGTAAACCCCCTGACGGGCCGCGCCTTCCGCCCCGGATGGAGGCAGGAAGAATGCCTGGCGGCGGCAGAGGCCTTTTACCCGGAGACGGAACGGGAATTAGGCGGGTCCTGGTGGCAGAAAACTCCGATTTTCCGGGAAGTGGAGACGGAGGACCAGTTTGAAATCTGGCAGGAACGCCAGACGGCTCCGGAATCCTGCGCCTATGCCGGACCTCTTTTTCCATGGCCGGAACACTGGGAAGGCCGCGGGAAAGCCGCCTATACGCGAGGTTCCGCCGTGCTGCACGTGGAAAACATGGTCACTGCCATGCGGCGTTTTTTTATGGAACAGGGCCGTTTTGTGGAAGCGGATGTATCCCCCGCAGATATCCGGCCGGATGCAGACGGTCTTTTCCATTGGAACGGTCGCACGTTTTCCCACATAGTCTGGTGTACCGGCTGGGAAGCCGGGCTTCATCCGGACATGTCTCCGCTGAAGGGGCGCCCCTCCAAAGGAACCATTCTGGACTTGGACTTGAAAGAGCTGGACTGGCATGCCGGCATCCTGCATTTCGGACACTGGCTGGTTCATAACGGTTCTTTCTGGCGCTTCGGGGCCACCTACGCGTGGGCGTGGGATGCTCCCGGCATTCCGGAAGCCCCCGCCGTCCAGGAATTGATGCTGGACCTTGTTAAACGCTATTCCGGGAACATGGACGTCATCCGCGCCCGTGCCGCCGTCCGCCCCATCATCCGCCGCAGCCAACCGGTCGCCGGTCCCATTCCCGGGCTGGACGGTCAGTTCGTCTTCTCCGGGCTGGGCAGCAAGGGGGTGACCACTTCCCCCTGGTCCGCCGCCCAGCTTGCCGGACATCTCGTGTGCGGAACGGATCTGCCGCCGGATCTGCTACCTGCCGCGCTCTGGAAATGATACGGAACATCAGCTGTCCTTCCTTGAACGGAACAGCTATTTTCCTTGTCAAAAGGTTCTGAACGCGATTACATGCGGCCTAATATGCGAGCGGAGAACGAGAACTGGGGAGATACGGTACGGAATCATCTGTTTGACCAGCGCAGCGCCGTCATGGTGCACTGGCTGATTCTGCTCAATGTAGTCATCTTTATCCTGGGATTCTTCTTCCAAGTGGACATCCCAAGGAATATTTACCCGCCTGTCCATTTGGACTTGATCCAGCTTTACGGAGCTTACAGCGAATATACGTGCTTTCACGAGGGGGAATTATGGCGGTTGCTTACCTATCAGTTTCTTCACGCCAATCTGGGGCACATCATGTTCAACATGATTGCCCTGTGGTTTTTCGGCCCGGTTGTAGAAGAACGTTTCGGCCATTGGCGCTTCCTGCTGTATTACCTGTTTTGCGGCGTGGCTGCAGCCCTGTTTTCCTCCCTGCTGGGGTACATGGGATTTTTTGATCCGGAATGGCACTTCATTCCCATGGTGGGGGCCTCAGGTTCCATTTACGGCATCATGGCCGCATGCGCGGTGCTCTTTCCCCATGCCCGGGTACAGCTTCTGTTTCCTCCGGTTAATTTGAGCGTGCGCCAGTTTGCCCTGGCCGTTCTCGGAGTCGCCGCAGCCGTCATTATCTTCCAATGGAACAATGCGGGCGGGGAAGCCGGCCATCTGGGCGGCATGTTCGCCGGATTTATTCTGACATTGCTGATTTTATGGAAGGAAAAGATGTCTTCCCCAAGACGGAAAGCCGCCTCTTCTTCCCACTATTCCCCTGAGCCTTCCAGCCGCCGCCCGGCACAGGCTTACCCCTCTGAAAAGGAGGTGGATGAAATCATGGAAAAAATATCCAGGTCCGGCCTGTCCAGCCTGACGGAGGAGGAACGGGAAATTCTCCGGCGCGCTTCCCGGCGCTGAACTATTTGTTAGATATTTTTATATTTTTCGTTATTTTCCTTCCTTTTTGCCATCCATTTCCTAGCATGGATGAATGATGACGCGACTGTATTCCTCCACCGTCCTGGGCGTAGATGGCGTAGAAGTGGAGGTGGAAGTGGATTTCCGCCCCATGGCGGAAAAACGCACCTTTATTGTCGGCCTTCCGGATGCGGCCGTGAAAGAAAGCGGGCAGCGCGTGGACACGGCCATACAAAACAGCGGCCTTCCCTTTCAGCAGGGTATCTTCGTCGTTAATCTGGCTCCGGCGGATTTAAGGAAGCAGGGCCCCGGATTCGACCTTCCCATCGCCCTGGGAATGGTTGCGGGAGCGGCTGAAAAGGAGATGGACGCTTCTGCCTGGTGCATTGTGGGAGAACTGGCCCTGGACGGAACCGTACGCCCCGTGCAAGGCATTCTGCCGCAAATCATGGAAGCGCGGCGCATGGGCAGGAAGCGCATCATGCTGCCGCAAGCCAATGCCTATGAAGGGACGCCCGTACAGGGTGTGGAAATTTACCCCGTTTCTTCCCTGAGAGAAGCCTGGCATTTGCTTACTTCCGACGCCCTGCCGCCTCCATTTACAGGTTTAGGGCGAGAGGCCCATGCTCCACGGGACAAAGACGCCGCTGTGGATTTTGACGAAATCAAGGGGCAGCCTTATGCACGCCGCGCCATGGAGATTGCAGCGGCAGGAGGCCATAATATCCTGCTTTGCGGCTCTCCGGGGTCCGGCAAATCCATGCTGGCGCAAAGGCTCCCGACCATTCTTCCGCCTCTGAGTCCGGAAGAAGCGCTGGAGACCAGTAAAATCCACTCCGTATGCGGTCTGCTGAAACGGGGGAACGGCCTGGTGGACCAGCGTCCGTTCCGGGCTCCCCACCACACCATTTCCGATGCCGGGCTGATGGGGGGAGGTGCGAATATCACGCCGGGAGAAGTATCCCTTGCTCACAACGGCGTCCTCTTTCTGGATGAATTGCCGGAATTCCGCCGTGCCGCTCTGGAAACCCTGCGGCAGCCGCTGGAAACCGGCCAGGTAGTTATTTCCCGCGCTTCCGGCACCATGACATTTCCGTGCCGTTTCATGTTGGCAGCCGCCATGAATCCGTGTCCCTGCGGTTATCTGGGAGACAGAAGAAGAGCCTGCACCTGCCCCCCGGCGCAGATCGCACGCTACCGCCGCAAAATTTCAGGCCCGCTGCTGGACCGGTTTGACCTGCTGATGGAAGTTCCCGCCGTGGATCCCTCCATTCTGGCTTCCGCGCCTGCCGGAGAATGTTCCGCCAGTATCCGGGAACGCGTGGCGGCCGCACGGCGGCTCCAGTCCAGCAGATACGCAGGAACGCCTTTCCGCAATAATGCGGCCCTTTCCGGAAAAGCGCTCCAGAAGTATTGCCGTCTGCTGCCGGAAGGGAGGGCTATCCTGCTCCGCGCCGTGGAAGAACTGGCCCTTTCCGCCAGAGCCTATGACCGCATTTTAAAGGTGGCCCGAACCATAGCGGATTTGGAAGGAACTTCTGATATTCAGGATGTCCATTTGTATGAAGCCGTGCAGTACCGCGCTTTCGAGCAATCACTGAGGGATTAGCACTATGAATCTCTCTCCTTTCGCAACTACCCCAAAAACAAAGACATATTCCCGTTCCGAAAATAAAAAAGAGGCAGCTTTTCAGCTGCCTCCCGAATAACGAGGATATTTACTATGAACGTCTGCGGCGCAACAGCATAGCTCCCAGGCCCAACAGGCCCAAAGACGCTGCGGCAGGCTCGGGAACCGTTTCATAGGAAACCTGTATACCTGTAATTGTATAAGCGGAAGTAGCGCCTCCAGCACCACCGCGTACTCCGGCAACTACCTTATACCCTTCCTCCCAGGTAAGGGGAGCCGCCGACATATCCAGGGAAATTGTCGTTGTTTCCGATGTAGAGGTAAATGAAAAATCCTGTATCTTGGAAAGTTCCTCAACCAGAGTGCCGGTTGAATCATATACGGCAAGTACCATGGAATAACTGCTGATTACAGAAGAAGGAGTATTGCAGGAAAACGTAATGGAAGAAACGGAATCCCCCTCCTGCGGCCCTCCAAGAACCATGGCAAAGGAAGACCCCGCTACTCCGGAGCGACCGCATAATGTAATGGAGCCTACATCATCCTGGTTAACCCAGGTGCCTTCGCCGTTTACCGCCCAATTCCCAACACTGTTGTTATTGCCGCCGGCATATATTCCATTTTGCAGGCCTTTTACTTTGTCCAGAAGCTGTTGCCCCGATGTTCTCGCCATAGTGGCGGTCTGTGATACGCTTTGCGATTCAGGAAGCTCAGCAACAATCGTAGCCGCCTGGGCGGACATCATACATACGCAACTGGCTAACAAAACATAATGATAAACTCTCATAACGCTTTGCATTGATTAGAGGATTGTTAATCCG
>UMLG01016665.1_pt1 | contig 11076 bp, 9 predicted proteins | sample 1966511 | NCBI WGS metagenome assembly UMLG01 (sample SAMEA4836195, study PRJEB28245) | human gut metagenome | biome: gut microbiome; material: fecal sample | place: Denmark | collected 2008
CTTACTTCCACGGCTTCGACGGTTACGACCCCGTGCAGCGCGAGAACCTGCACAAGACCTTGATAGCCGCCGAGAAGCGGAAAGGCAGATGGAATGCAGAGAACCTGCCGGAACTGGAACAAAAGGTGGACAGCAAGATACGCCTGCTGGAGGAACGACGGAAAGCCTTGAAAGTAAACTCGCTGTCGTTCAATACCTTCTATGAATACTCCTGTGAACGGTTGGAACTTATCTGTCTGGAAAACAACATCACGGAGATAGACTACGACAAATATACCTACATGATACAGCCGTTCTACAAAGGCGGCAACTACGACAAAATATTGAACGAGAACGTGGACACTACCCTGTTCTCGGAAACGTTCATCGTATTCGAAGTAGATGCCATCAAGGAAAATAAGAAACTGTTTCCCATCGTAACGCTTATCATCATGGACGTGTTCCTGCAGAAGATGCGCATCAAGAAGAACCGGAAAGTCCTTGTGATAGAGGAAGCGTGGAAGGCCATCGCCTCGCCGCTCATGGCCGAATACATCAAGTTCATGTACAAGACCGCAAGAAAGTTCTGGGCCTCGGTGGGCGTGGTGACGCAGGAGATACAGGACATCATCGGCAGCGAGATAGTAAAGGAAGCCATCATCAACAACTCCGATGTGGTGATGCTGCTCGACCAGAGCAAGTTCAAGGAGCGGTTCGACAGCATCAAGGCCATTCTCGGACTGACGGATGTGGACTGCAAGAAGATATTCACCATCAACAGGTTGGAAAACAAAGAAGGGCGCAGCTTCTTCCGCGAGGTCTTCATCCGGCGTGGTTCGACCAGCGGCGTGTACGGCGTGGAGGAGCCGCACGAATGCTATATGACCTACACCACCGAACGCGCGGAGAAGGAAGCGTTGAAGCTCTACAAGGCAGAGCTGAAATGCACGCACCAGGAAGCCATCGAAGCCTACTGTCGCGACTGGGATGCCAGCGGTATAAACAAGTCCCTGCCTTTCGCCCAGAAGGTGAATGCGGCGGGGCATGTGTTGAATCTGAAAAAGAGGGATAAAAACAATCAGCAATAAATGACCATGAAACGGCTGTCGTTCATACTAATGCTCTTGTCGCTCGCCACCGTGCAGCATGTCCACGCCCAGTATTACAGCGTGAACTACGACACACGCACCGTGGCGGCGATGGCCGCCGCCTTCGGTACGGAGACGGTCGCCGAAAGCTATTACCGTGAACAAGTGGATGACATTCTCAAGCACTATACGGCCGCAGAGGTCGCCGCCGCCGGCATCTTCTCGTCGAAATTCCTTGAACACAAGGCCCTGTCCGAACTCGGCATCTGGAGCAGCAGCACGGAGAACTACTATTATCGCCGCATCTACAACATGGTTGCCCGGAAAATCATACCGAAGATCTGGGTGGTGGCCAAGATGATGCTGCCATCCCCGCAGACAGCCCTCTACTGGGGCAGCTACCTGATGAAAGTGTGCGACGACACCAAGAGCCTGTGCATGCAGTTCGAGAGCATCGTGACCAACAGCACGTTGACTTTTTCCGACGTGGCTTTTCTCGAAATCAAGGAAGAGTTCGCCTCCCTGCTGCGGCTCAGCGAACTGGGAAACATTGACTGGCAGCGGATGCTGGACGACCTGGCCCGCATACCGGGCAACTTCACGAAAGAAAACCTGCAGAGCGACCTCGACAATTTGTACAACATGGGTGTGGGGCTGGCCACGGCTGGCATCGGGAATATCGGCGACACCCTGCTGCAGACCAGCTCGTTCCATGACCTGATGAACGGCAAGGTGGAAGAGATATTCCACCTGTATGACCATTACAGCTACTTGTACGAAGCTGCGGAACAGGATGCCGGACGGCTCCTGCTCGACATGGTGGGCGGCCCGGAGAATGTGGCCGGGCTGTTCGACTTCAGCAACTACGACCTGACCTCGTGGATTACCGACTACATGGACGAAGCCGCCGGGAATTACTATACCCAGCGGTGGTACATCGCCCGCCGGGAACAAGGCAGCGTGTCGCTGTGCGACTACTATCCGCCCACCGACGACAACAGCATACTGAACGGCGGCGAATGGACACGCTTCGAGACCACCGATGCCGGGTTCTATCCCAACGCCTCGCAGCGCGAGCAGGCCCTCTCCAACTCGGAGCGGTATGCCGGATGGTCGCGCGACCGGGTGCAGCAGTTGAACGACCAAAACGACGGTTTCACTTACTCCATCCGTTACAGCCAGAAGGCCTATGTCATCAGCCGTGGCGGGAAACAGACCAAGAAGGCATACGCCTACGAAATCCATGTGACCCAGAGCTGGAACCGGGAGGAAGTCATCTATGAGGATGTATTTGATTCTTATTCGATGGACCTGAACACCTTCAAGGCGCAGCTCAACGCCCGCCTGTCGGAAATCAACGAAAACGAGGAGGGGTACACCTACTATATCGCTTCCGATGCGCGGAACTACTACCAGGCGACGGACGCCGCCAAGCTGCAGGGCTGCGAGAGCGTGACCATCAGCGTGACCTGTTCTGACGGCGCGACCCTCGGACAGGGTTCGACCCAATACAAATGCCGCAAGTGCGGCAGTTCGCTGAACAGCCATTCAAAAGACTGCGCCATGCAGACCACCGTGACGGACAACGAGCTGGACACCTCGGAACTGGACGGGATGGTGCAGGAAGCCGAGAACCAGGTCGTTGCCCTCCAGTCGCAGATAAAGGCTCTGGAGGATGAGAATGCCGCCCTATTGAAGAAAATCTCCGAATCGAGCGTGGAAGATGCCGCCGCTTACCGCCAGCAGTATAATGCGAACCAGACCCGGCTACAGGAACTGAAGAACGAATTGGCCGAGTGGCAGCAAAAACTGGCAGACTACGAAAACGCAAAATCGGAGGCTGCCGGCGACAATGCCGTGGCGACGGACGACTACTACCGCATCCCGGCCATCATGCAGGACTGCAAGACCGCCTACAACCTGACGTGGCAGGACGGCGGAGCATGGAACGGTTACACCTTCGTGCGCAAGGCCACCATGACGGACATCAACGGCGTCATCACCTTCAAGGCGACCCTTTCGATCGCGAGGAAGCCCAAATACTTCCTCGGCATCAAGATACACCGTGCCATCCTGCAGATAGCATGGGAATTGACCACGGAATACACCGACACCCATGTGGCCGACGTGCTGACGCTTGACCCGAACCTGTCGGACGCGGAAAAGGCCAAGCAAGTGAACGACCGTATCGCGGAGATAGCGAGGGAATACCCCTCCTGCAAGATTACTACCGAATATGCCAGCACGCCGCCGATGGAAGACACGCCTACGGGCGATGTGTACCACCTGCTATGGTCGAGCGACCGCCTTGAAATCGCCCGTGAGGTGGACACCCGCCTCACGAGAATCTACGCCGACCTCGTGTCGCTGGAGAAGATGATGCACTACAAGTACAGCATCATCGACCTGTTGAAGGATGTGCTGCCCGAACTGGACACGGACGAAGGACGCAGGCTCACGCTTGTGGAAGAATGCCACGAGCGGTGGGTGGAAAATGCCCGTAACCTGCGGAGCGGAAACGGCAGAAAGGAGGATGTAAGATGAGACAGAGACTGGCTTTGACTCTCCTGTTGCTGGCTCTCCTGCCGTATGTCGCCAAAGCCCAGTGGACTTTCGACATCGTATCGGTGGAAGCCTACATCAACGACCACAAGAAACAGCGCAGCCTGCTGCTGGCACGTTCCACCATGGAATACAGCAACAAGCTGCTGCACGAGTACAGCAAGGACGCTACCGTGGAATACAAGGAGCTGAACGTGGACCTTGACCGGTACACACGCGCCTTTGATGTCATCGACGTGATGTACCAGTCCCTGCGGACGGTGCTGAACGCCAAGGACACCTATACGACTGTGAGCGACCGCATCGGCGATTACAAGGAGATGCTGACCGAGTTCAACAACAAAGTGTTGAAGCGCGGAAAGGCCGAGCCGGAAGACCTGCTGATACTCACGATAAACAAGAAAGCGATAGAGGCCATCGCCCATGACGGGGAACAGCTGTACAAGTCGCTCAGCGACCTCGTGCTGTACGCCACCGGAGCGGCTGCCTGCTCGACCTCCGACCTGCTGATGGTCATGGAAGCCATCAACGGCTCTCTCGACGACATCGAGCGGCACCTGAACCGTGCCTATATGGAGACCTGGCGATACATACAGGTACGCATTGGCTACTGGAAAGAAAAGATATACCAGGCACGCAGCCGTCAGGAAATCATCGACGGAGCCTTCGGGCGTTGGCGCGGTGCCGGAAGACTGGATTATTAACGAAAAAAGGAAAAGGATATGCACATGAAACGAACAATGACACTTCTTGCGGCGGCAGTCCTGACGGCACATGCCGCCCATGCGCAGTATGTGACCTACAACCACGACTCGCCCAAGCAGAACCAGATTACCGTGATGGAAACCGGCACCGGGGCATTCACCCCGGAAATCTACTACACGCTGCTGCACAACAAGTACAAAAAGACGGCGGCGGCGAAGAACAAGCTGTCGTTCCGGACGCTGGCCGGAGTGAATCTCTACAACCAGACGGACGAGGCGGAAGCCATCGACTCTGCACTGGTCAAACGGGCCGCTGTCGAGGCATTGAACGTGGCCGACAGGCAGGTGGATCTGGCCTGGCTCGCCGAGGGCGACAAGGTGAACGGACAGATGGAACGCTTCCGGCGCAACATCGACCGCATCTTCCTGTGTGGCGGCACGCCGGACGAACGGGAACGCTGGGAAGAATATTATCAGGTGTACCAGTGCGCCATCAACGCCACCAAGGATGCCTACATGCCCAACGCCCAGCGGAAGAAAGAGTACCTGCGCATCAGCGAGGATGTGGCCCGGCAGAACGGGACGCTTGTCCTCTACCTCGCACGGAAACAGAACGCCACCGTGACGGAGGGACTGCTGAACGCAGAAGAAGCACAGCCTATAGACAAAGGAAGCATCCTGCGCGATGCCGTGGAGCGGTGGAACGAATCCCGGTTTGCCGTGCGTGGCTCGCAGACGGGTGGCGGCAGCGGAGGAAGCGACGGAGAAGAAACCGTGAACAGGAACTAAAAAAGAAACGGAAATGGCAGACGGAAATATCCTATCGAATTTCGGCATAGACCTTTTGGAAGAGGAAATAGATGATGTCATCTTTCAGACCAACGAGTTTCTGACCGACGCCACGTTTACCGGTGCACAAGGCCCGTTCTGGTGGTTAGCGCATTTTTCTCGCTTCTGTCATTTGCAAATCATTGATATTCAGCAATATTACAAAACCATGTATCGTGATACAAATCCCTGACGGGACAAAAACGGGACAAAACCACAGGAAAATAAAATCAAGAACGCTCTTTGCCGGACATCCCTTGCCGTGAATACCCTTTCACGACACAAAGGTACGCTTTTGTCCCGTGAATACCAAGCATAAACCCATAAATTTACTACAAATATGCTGTCAGACAATACTTTCTGCGGAATTGGGCATTTTGAGATAGATACATCAAATATCGGGACTCTGCATCTTCGATTTGGTGTAAAATTCCTGTTAAAATCTGTTTAACGGCATTTGTACACTATGATTACTTTGCCGTTGGACAATGCGTATCGAAAGTGTACAAGCTCTTTGCCGCTTTTGTGGCATCTGAATGTATGCCTAATCAGGATGTTACCTAAGTAATGTGACACGGAACAGTAGCCGGACAATGCGACAAGCGTCATATTGTACAATGTATGAAATTCGCTGATTTTCAAATCATTAAAGAGCTATAATGCAGGCAATTATATCGTCCTTTTTTAGCTGAATTACAAATCAAACCATATACATTTGCGACCGAAATTGATTAACAAGGCAATAAAATACAACGATTATGACGGAAAACAAAAACTCAAAAATGAACCTCGAACAGGAGCGCAGGATTGCGGAACTCCAAGAACGGGTGAACAGACTGGAGAACCTTTGCTATGCGGCCAAGGAAATATTGAATTTAGAGGAAGCGGCAACCTTTCTCGGTATTGCCAAAAGCACCCTTTACAAGATGACCCACTTGAACCAACTGCCGTACTTCAAGCCGTCCGGAAAACTCATCTTTTTTGAGAAGAAGAAACTCATTGAGTGGGTACGCGGCGCAAAGTCCATGTCCGTTGAAGAAATCAAGGAGGAAGCAGCCGCCAAGATTATGGAAATGAACGAAAGGCAGTAAAGCATTATTATTCACACTAAAATCAAAATAAAATGGAACAGACTAAGAACATGGAACAGACCGGAGCAGCTTCGGCCATCCACATCGAGAAAAAGAACGAGAACAGAAAACGTGAGGCAAGCGGAAAGGATGTACAAGCTATCCGCTCGTTTTTAGAAAGTCTGAGTGTTTACGAGGCGGACGCATTGCGTGTGGGCATTGCCATTGCAGACGGTAAAACCACCGCGGAAAACATTTCATCGGATGACCGCCTTGCGCTCAACCGTTATCTCAACAGCGGAAAGGACAACGAACGGATGACTGCGGACAATGCGCAGGCACATCGGTTGAACCGTGCGTTTCAACTATTGGAGCGTGTAGCGGAGTTTTGAGACAAGCGGCAATTAATAACGGTGAATAGGTCGTTGCTATCCATCGCCGTGGATGCGGCGGACATCAGCCGAGCCGTTTCCTCACTTGACAAGCGTCCAGCACCGGGGCAACCGTTCCCCAATAGCACAGGCATCAGTGGCGCAGGAAAGTAACCGTATGCGGTTGGAAAATTCAAATGACCGATGAAAATCCACTATGGATATGGCTGCATCCCGTTCCTTTTTTTCCCTTATTTCGGATTGGAACACATTTAGTAACGGGTGTTGCTTATCAGCGAAACAGTTTTACGCTTGCGCATTACACAAAAGGATGAAGCCGTGCAGGGAACAACGAAAAACTAACAGTCAATTCCGTACATACTTTTGTACGGCTTCATTCCATTCTTACAACAGAAGCATCACATTTATATCACACTTATAGAAACAAAATTTTATGGACAAGGAAAAATACAGTTTCTTGAACCCGAAAGGGATTGAAACTTTTGCGTTCATCTTTTCGGGCAATGCACTACAATGGTTGCACGGAACAACAACCGATGACAACGGCAGGAAAATCGGCAACTTCACATTGTTTGGCGACCTCTTGGCAAGGATGGCTCTTGCGGACGGTACGGCCAAAGGTTTCCACAGACCGCTCACGCTGTCAGTCGGTCAGGCGCAGTATTCCGAAGAACAGCTTTCAACACAATGGAGCATGGGCAGGAAGCGCATCCGCCGCCTGTTGGACGAACTGGCAAGACTGGAACTCATAGACACCTCCCGTTCAAGGGTTGCGTCCGTGATGACTTTTCCATGCCTCCTGCAATGGATGACAAAGGATGGCAGCGTAGTTTCTAATCCGTTCATCCACAAACAAAGGGAAAGAATAGAACCGCTCTGAATGGTGGCAAACGGGCAGACTGGCTGATTTCCCGCTTTCCCGTTGTTCTCCAATCCGGCAAATCATCCGGCACACATAAGGCTTTCCGATGGCTAACGTAAGGGATGAATGGCGTGGAGCGTCAGCGTTGAGTTGCGAGATATGCCGAGGTATTACCGCCTTCGGACGATATTACCACGACACTCTCTGGGCGGTCTGACAGCCCGTTGTCCTTGCCGCTCGCAGGCTCGCACCATCCCTTTTGTAGATACCGTATTATTCCATTTTAAGAACTTTTGTTTATGGCATATGAAGAAGATACTTCCAAGCAGCAATCCGAACAGGAAAAGCCTGTTGTAAGGCGTGACAAGGTGGTGGTCACCAAAGTCACGGAACAGGAGCTTACACAAATCAAAAGCACCGCCAACCAATGCGGCATGACCCGCAGCGACTTCATCCGTGCAAGGGCACTCGGCTATAAGCCAAGATTGAGGCTTTCCGATGCGGAATTGGATGGTTTGCGCCAGCTTGCGGCTTGCAGGACGGACATGGTGAACTTCGCCAACGCCCTGCATGGTTTGAGCGACAATGAGAAGGTAAAACTTTTCCGGCACCAGCCGACCATGCTTGACTGGTACGAGAAAGTGGCATATGTCACGAACCGTGTCACCGACTTCTTGCAGTCCGCACAGACGGCCAACAGCTATCCGGCAGGAACAACAAACGAAAATGCAAAGGAGGACTAAGCATGATAGCCAAGGCAAAGGCCGTAGCCCACGGCATTAGGGCAATGCTGTATGTGTCTGGTGAATCAAGGAACAAGAAGCATCCCGAAAGGATAATCCGTATCTGCGACAACTTCATGCCGCAAGGAATGGACGCGACAGGCATTTTTACGGAAATGAAGTTTGCCACGATGAACCATCCGAACATCAAGAACAATATCATTCGCATGGAGATAAGCCCGGCGATGGAGCATACCGAAAACTTCACTTTGGATGATTGGCGGGAACTGTGGCATGACTTCGCCGCCGCTTTCGACATGCAGGAAATCCGAGACAAGGACGGCAAGGTGGTTTCCGAGCAGACAAACATATCGGGCAGCAAGTCATCCGTATGGCTGCATGAGGAATCCGACAGCAGAATACCCCATCTTCATGCCATCGTCAGCCGGATGGACGAAAACGGGAACATCAACAACGACCACGCCATACACCTCCGCGCACAACGGGCGGCGGAAATGATAGCCCGGCAAAGGGGATGGACTACGGCACAACACATACACGAAACCAACATCCCGAAAGTCAGTGCCGACTGCATGGGAGTCTTGCGCGAACTTGACAACTGGTCATGGGACGGCTACCAAGAAAGGCTTGCCGCCAAAGGTTACGAGTTATATTTGCGGAAAGATAAGAAAGATGTCATTCGTGGCTATGTGCTTCTTAAAGGCAACACGAAATTCAAGGCATCGGAACTTGGAAAGGGACGCAACCTGACCGCATCACGCATCAGGCAGACATGGGAAAAGCTACATTCCGGCAATGAGCAACAAGTCCGTCCGGCAACCAAACAGCCAGTTGTACCGACACCGAAACCATCCGTTCTTAATGGTACGGAACATAGGTCACAGCCATTTGTACAACATCGTAATCCTATATTCGAGGATTATACCACTTATAAACCCAATCACCAGCCCACAGAGTTTGAATATGACGGCGAGACCTATAAGCGTTATCTTCCAGACAAGGTGCTTGACTTCTTCAACTATGAGTTCGACTATCTGGAACTGGCCAACTGGCAAGCCCTGCAAAACCTTGCGATGGCTTACTTCACTTTGATAGCATCACCCTACGAGGTGACATCGGGCGGCGGTGGCGGCGGTTCGCAGTCTGACTTGAAATGGGGGCGTGACCCGAAAGAGGATGAGATAGAGTTTGCCCGTAGATGTGCGCAGGCCGCTTCAAAGAGAATCGGCAGACATTCCAAAGGCGGAATAAAACGTAAATAAAAAACTAAAAAACAGAAATGCAATGAAACAACCCGATACGGCAGCACTCCGTGAGAGGCTTGCCAATTATACACCCGAAGATGAGTTGGAACAGGATAAGCAGGAACTTGACGGACTGACTCAGGAAGTCAACTGCCAGCTAATCGAGTTTCGCAATCTGCTGAAAGAAATCAATGCGCTCAAGGAAGAACTGCACGGCATACACGGTAGTTTGAAGCATACCGTCCAACGTGAACGAACTGCCTTCAATGCCTTGGTTGCGGCAAAAGACAGTGCGGACAATATCATGGACGGTATCAACCGTGCCATTGTCAAAGCAGAACAGCACACCGTCATCCGTGCCAAAATCGGTACCGATGAACTGGCGAAAGTGCATCAATGTACAGCCGACCATATCAAGACCGAAGAAGAACTGTTGGAGAAGCACTGTAAGAAAATGGCCAAACGCCTCCAAAGCAATGAAGGCATTTGGCTTTCTACACCGTGGCTCATATTCGTGGTGATAGTTTTGTCTGTAAGTTATCTTGCCGTAATTTTATGGGCTATATACAAAAGATGAGTTACACACTTTTACTTTCCCAATGATTTGAACATTTTGGTAATGCACCGCTTCTTTTGTTCCATATTGGGATGGACGTAAAGGTTGAGCGTAGTTGAAATGTTTGAATGACCCAACAATACGCTGACAGTTTTATAGTCACATCCGGCTTCAATACAACGGGTGGCGAAGCTGTGCCGCAGACCGTGATATTTCAGTTTGGGGATGTCGAGCTTCGCCATCAAACCATTGTAATAGTTACGATACGTGCGTGGTTCTGTTGGACGCTCATCATTAGTAAGCACATAAAAATCTTCATTGACCACCTTTTTCAACGGTTTAATCATAGACAACAACTCCTTGCTCATAGGAATTTCGCGGCAGGAGTTTTTTGTTTTGGGTGTGTTGATGACCAACTCCGTATGCTTTTTCTCACCCTCAATGATATAGATGCGTTCAATCGTGCGACTGACCGTTATTGTTCCATCTGCCACATTGATGTCGCTCCACTTCAAAGCGCATATTTCTCCAATGCGCAGCCCTGTACTAAGGCTGATATAAATTCCCAACCCAGTAAAGGTAAAGTGGCTCTGAATGTAGTTCAGAATCTTTCGGTGATTGGCGACAGACAGCACTTCCAGTTCCTTGCTGGTGGAGGTCGTGGGGTATTTTATATCCCATTCGTAGTAAGTCATCCATTCATTTTTAACTCCGAACTTCATCACCATTTTAAGGACTATCAGAATGTCCTTTACTGTTTTGACACTTAGGCCGTTTCCTAACTTTTGCAAGACGAATGCCTGCACTGCCTGTTCGTGGAGTGAATCACCGTCCCCGAAATATGGGAGGACGTGGTTCTCCAAGATTAACACATAAGCCGCCATCGTGGACTGCTTTACATAAGGCCGCTTGTACTCTTTCCAAGCTGCCGCAATTTCTCTAACTGTTTTATGAATCATGATTTCTAAATAATTGGTTCTTATAATTAGAGAAATATAGTGTGTGATGTTCCGGTTTTGAGATTTCCGGAGTTTAGTGGAGAGTGGGA
>UMLG01017601.1_pt1 | contig 10989 bp, 12 predicted proteins | sample 1966511 | NCBI WGS metagenome assembly UMLG01 (sample SAMEA4836195, study PRJEB28245) | human gut metagenome | biome: gut microbiome; material: fecal sample | place: Denmark | collected 2008
TGTACAGGAAGCCGGAGCTTTTGCATTAGTATTGGAATGTGTTCCAACCAAACTTGCTTCTTTGATCACAAAGAAACTGACGATCCCTACGATCGGAATCGGTGCAGGCAACGAATGTGACGGACAGGTTTTAGTATATCAGGATATGCTTGGTATGTTCTCTGACTATGTACCGAAATTCGTAAAACAGTTTGCACAGGTAGGCGAGATCATGAAAAAGGCATTCAGTGATTACAAGGAAGAAGTTGCAAGTGGTGCATTTCCTGCTGAAAAGAACAGCTATAAGATAGATGATGAAGTAATCGATAAATTATACTAGACAGGATAGAATAGACGGACAAAAGGATCTGTCTTTGCCTTTTTGTAAAAACAGCGACAGAATAAAAGGCAGAGGCAGATGTAAAAGAGATGGAGGCAAGACAATGAAAATTGTAGAAACAGTAGAGGAAGTAAGAGCACAGGTAAAAGCATGGAGAAAAGAAGGTTTTAGCGTAGGACTTGTCCCAACGATGGGATTTCTACATGAAGGACATAAAAGCCTGATCGATCGTGCTGTAGCAGAAAATGATAAAGTAGTCGTTAGCGTCTTTGTCAATCCGATGCAATTTGGACCAAAGGAAGATCTTGCAAGTTATCCAAGAGATCTTGATCGTGATGCAGCTCTTTGTGAAGATGCGGGAGTAGCACTTATTTTCCATCCACAGCCATCAGAAATGTATCATGATGATTTCTCTTCTTTTGTTGATATGAGTACATTAACAGGCGGTTTGTGTGGTAAAACAAGACCGATTCATTTCCGTGGAGTCTGTACTGTAGTATCGAAACTTTTTAATATTGTAGTACCGGATAAAGCGTATTTTGGCCAGAAAGATGCACAGCAGCTCGCAGTGATCCGCCATATGGTCCGTGATTTAAACTTTGGAATCGAGATCGTAGGATGTCCGATCATCCGTGAAGAAGACGGACTTGCAAAAAGCTCAAGAAACACATACTTAAATGAAAAAGAGCGTCAGGCAGCTCTGGTACTCAGCCGTTCGTTAAAAGAAGGAAAAGCGTTAATGGATGCAGGAGAAAAAGATACTGCTAAGATCCGTAAAGTGATCACGGATATGATTGAGAAAGAGCCATTGGCTAAGATTGATTATGTAGAAGTTGTTGACTGGAACACATTAGAGTCTGTTGATAAAGTAGACGGACCTGTCTTGACAGCGATTGCTGTATATATTGGAAAGACTCGTCTGATCGATAACTTTATCGTTGAGTAGTTCTTTTTCCGGTTTCTGGGAAGAATGATCGGATATAGCGGATGAAATTGCTTATAAAAAAGAGAACAGATTAGCATTTAAGATAAATTGGAGGTCATTATGACAGTTACAATGCTCAAAGGAAAGATCCATAGAGCCGTCGTTATGCAGGCAGAGTTGGATTATGTAGGAAGTATTACAGTAGATCCGGAATTAATGGAAGCAGCCGGAATCTTTGAATATGAAAAAGTACAGATTGTTGATGTAGAGAACGGAAGCCGTTTTGAGACATATACGATTGCAGGAGAACCGGGAAGCGGTATGATCTGTCTAAACGGAGCCGCTGCAAGAATGGTACAGGTGCATGACCATGTTATCATCATGTCATATTGTGAACTCGAACCAGGCGAAGCAAAAGATCATAAACCGCACGTTGTTTTTGTTGATGAAGAAAACAAGATCAAAAGCATTGCACGTTATGAAAAGCATGGTCAGTTATCTCAGGATATGAAATAATTTCATGCAGAAATGAGGACAGGATGTTAAAAGGAAAGACAGTTGTATTAGGTGTAACCGGAAGTATTGCTGCCTATAAGATAGCAAATCTTGCGAGTATGCTTTCTAAGCTTCATGCAGATATACATGTTTTGATGACAGAAAATGCAACAAATTTTATTAACCCGATCACATTTGAAACACTGACCGGACACAAATGTCTGATCGATACTTTTGATCGTAATTTTCAATATAGTGTAGAGCATGTGTCTCTTGCAAAGAAGGCGGATGTTGTATTAGTTGCACCGGCATCTGCAAATGTGATTGGAAAAATTGCAAACGGAATTGCCGACGATATGCTGACAACAACCGTTATGGCGTGCCCATGCAAAAAGATCATTTCTCCGGCAATGAATACGAATATGTATGAAAATTCTATCGTACAGGAGAACTTAGACAAACTAAAGAGACATGGTTACGAGATCATTGAACCGGCAGTCGGACTGTTAGCCTGTAAAGATGTGGGAGCAGGAAAGCTGCCATCCGAAGAAGTTTTACTCGAATATATCTTAAAAGAGATCCGCTTTGAAAAAGATATGGCAGGCAAAAAAGTATTAGTCACTGCAGGACCGACGATGGAAGCAATCGATCCGGTACGCTTTATTTCGAACCATTCTACCGGGAAAATGGGTTATGCGATCGCACGCATTGCGATGCAGCGTGGAGCAGAAGTTACTTTAGTAACAGGACCTACGCATCTTGAAGCACCTCCGTTTGTTCGTGCTATCCCGGTCACAAGCGCGCAAGATATGTTTGAGGCGGTTGCATCCAATGCAAAAGAGCAGGACATCATCATCAAATCGGCAGCAGTTGCAGATTACACACCGGTATCGGTTGCCAATGAAAAGATCAAGAAAATGGATGGTGACAGTCAGATTTCACTAAAACGGACAACGGATATTTTGAAATATTTAGGCGAGAATCGTACCAAAGAGCAGTTCTTATGCGGCTTTTCGATGGAAACAGAAAATATGCTGGAAAACTCCAAGAAAAAATTAGCAAAGAAAAATCTCGATATGGTCGTAGCCAATAATCTGAAAGTCGAAGGTGCAGGATTTGGCGTAGATACGAATGTTGTTACGCTGATCACAAAAGAGGATGTCAAAGAGCTTCCGTGTATGACCAAAGAAGAAGTAGCAATCGCTATTTTAGATACGATCAGGAAGAAAATGAAATAAAAAATGAGCCATAGGAACAGAAAAGATCATTGGTAAAAGACCTCGACAAGAAAAAGTCCTTGCGGTGGTGCGGTAAAGCCGGCAGACAGGCGGTCTTTTGCCTGTAGGATCGTATCTGTTTCTTTTGGATTTTTTTCATGTGTTCCGACTTCTAATAATGTTCCGGTCAGGATACGCACCATATGATATAGGAAACCGTTTCCAAAAAAGTCAATCGTTAAGATGCCGTTTTCAAAAGAGAATGAAATCTCATAAATGGTACGAACGGTTGATTTTTTCATATGCTTATTTTCGCAAAAGCTCTTAAAATCATGCTCTCCGGTAAGCAAAGCTGCCGCTTCCTTCATGGCATGCAGATCATAATTTCCCGGCAGATGTGTGGCATATTTTCTTGTAAAGACATCCTGATAAGGGTTGGTATCTATGATATAACGATAGTGTTTCTTCGTTGCATTAAGTCTTGCATGAAATCTCGGTGCCGCTTCCCAGATCGAAGTAATGCGAATGTCAAGAGGTAGATACATGTTCAGATATTCCATGATCTGATCCGGTGTCTTTGGGGTATCGCATTTGAAATTTGCAACCTGCTGTAAAGCATGTACACCGGCATCGGTACGTCCCGAACCATGAATTTCTATTTCGGAGTCTGTCATTTTTTCTAAAACAGTTTCAATCTTTCCCTGAATCGTGTTTTGTGTGTTTCCCTGCTTTTGCCATCCGCTGTAACGTGTGCCGTCATATTGTATATGAATACCATAATTCTTCATAAAAATCGTATAGTCCTTTCTTGAATTGTATATTTGGGAGTATAGTATAAATTTGCCGTATGAATAATCTTTTGTACTTTTTGTCTGATATTCAAATGTAAATATGGTTGTAGTGTATCATATTTTATGTAGTTTGTGTCTCTTTTTTGTTGACAAGTTCCCGAATTGATCCTCTTTTCCGGGTTTGTTCATGAAGTAAGTAAGATGTTGGTACAGATTGATCATGGAGCAAGCCAGATATTGGTATAGAATTTTACGACAGAAGAATTGACTGCTGTAAATTGTAGTGTTAATATACGAATAAGGATTTGATTTGCATGACAATATATGCTCATCGCATATATATAATAGGCAAATACACAGGCTTTGCGGTTGGCATACTTGACGCAGTCCTGTTGAAATCAGCAAAGTATGCAGAAAAGAGGGTTATTATGGCAAGGTTTACATTACCAAGAGATTTATATCATGGAAAAGGTGCATTAGAAGCATTAAAAGAGTTTAGTGGAAAGCGTGCCATTGTCTGTGTCGGTGGTGGTTCGATGAAACGAAACGGCTTTTTAGACAAAGCTGTTTCTTATTTGGAAGAAGCCGGAATGGAAGTAAAACTTTTTGAGGGGATTGAGCCGGATCCATCAGTTGAGACTGTTATGCGCGGTGCAAAAGTCATGCAGGAATTCGAACCGGACTGGATCGTAGCCATGGGTGGCGGTTCACCGATCGATGCAGCAAAAGCGATGTGGATCAAATATGAATATCCTGACACTACATTTGAAGATATGTGCAAAGTATTCGGATTGCCTAAACTTCGTACCAAGGCACATTTTTGTGCAATCTCATCTACTTCCGGTACCGCTACGGAAGTAACCGCATTTTCTATTATCACAGATTATGAGAAAGGTATTAAATATCCAATTGCAGATTTTGAGATCACACCGGATGTTGCGATCGTTGATCCTGAACTGGCAGAGACAATGCCTGTTAAGCTTGTAGCACATACCGGAATGGATGCTATGACACATGCGATCGAAGCATATGTGTCTACAGCAAATTGTAATTATACCGACCCATTAGCACTTTGGGCAATTCAGATGATTCAAAAGCATCTTGTGAAATCTTACAAGGGTGATATGGAGAGCCGTGATCAGATGCATGATGCACAATGTCTTGCAGGAATGGCATTTTCGAACGCATTGCTTGGTATTGTACATTCTATGGCACATAAAACAGGTGCTGCCTTTGAGGGCGGACATATTATTCATGGTGCAGCGAATGCAATGTATCTTCCAAAAGTCATCCGGTTTAACAGTAAAGATCCGGCAGCAAAGAAACGCTATGGCGAAATTGCTGATTTTATGAAACTTGGTGGAAGCAATGATGATGAAAAAGTGGATCTTTTGATCGAATATTTAAGAAAAATGAATGATGATCTGAATATTCCACATTGTATTAAACATTATGGTGAGGGCGGACTCCCTGCCGATATCGGAATTGTTCCGGAAGATGAATTCTTAGAAAAGCTTCCGGATATTGCAGCCAATGCGATATTAGATGCCTGTACCGGATCTAATCCGAGACAGCCTTCACAGGAAGAAATGGAGAAATTATTGAAATGCTGTTATTATGATACAGAAGTAGATTTCTAATTTGATCTGACGGAAAGTATTCATGCTATTATTTCGGAAAGAAATAGAATGCAAAAGAAAAACAGTTTTTATATTATATTTTGTTTATAAGTAGTTCTCTGTTCTTTATAAATTTTAAAATTTTCCCTTCCCATAAAATGGAGTGTGGAAGGGGACTTGTAAAATTTTAAAAAGTGTATTATTATATGAATATAACGAGAAAAAAGGAGGAACTATACTATGGCATATGTAATTGGTGATGAATGCGTTAGCTGTGGTGCTTGTGCAGGCGGATGTCCAGCAGGCGCTATCTCAGAAGGAGATACACATTACGAGATTGATGCAGAAGCTTGCATCGACTGTGGTGCTTGTGCAGGAACATGCCCTTCAGGTGCTATTACTGAAGGTTAATGAGATGTTCTCATAACAAAGATAAAGCTGCTGAGTCAGATAGGGGTTTCCCTGTTGCACGAGGTGGCTTTTTGTTTATGGAATAGGAAAATGCTCGTATAGTAGAGGTGCATCAACAAGAATTGCTAAAGCAATTCTTGCAGTGCAGCGTGCTGACGCTGCACTTTTTTATAACGTAAGAAAATATACAATACAATTATGAGTGGAGGATTATTATGACAGAGAGAATTAACAAAGATATGATCATTGCAGACATGTTAAAGATTGATGCCGGTATCGCAGCAATTTTGATGGCATCCGGTATGCATTGCATCGGCTGCCCTTCTGCACAGGGAGAAAGTCTTTCAGAAGCTGCCATGGTACACGGTCTTGATGCAGATGAACTTGTGGCTACAGTAAATGACTATCTTGCTAAGAAATAATATAATATAGAAAACCGATTTTGCCGGACAGATCAAACTACCTATAGCGAGATAGTTTCTGCCGGATAGAGTGAGTTATTTACAGACGAATAGATTCTATAAAAAAGAACTACAGATATGTATCTTCTAAATAGCCAATTGTATGACTGATATAGAAAGACAACATAGTGTAGTTCTTTTTTTATATAGATGCTAATTTTTGTAAAGCCTCTTTGGCAATCACAACCGTATTATGTTCCTCAAGATAATAAGATAGCAAATGTGATTTTTTCAGTAATGTTCCATATTCTTGAAGAATATTGCTGATGCGTGACCATTCTGTTGCAGAATACTCTTTAGAAGATACCGCCAGATAATAGTTTCTATCATGTTCATCATAGTATAAAGTATTGTTACCGGAGTAAAAGGCTTGCACATTTATTGCTGCATCGATTACGTGATCAATGTTTTCAAATGTAAATAAGAATATATTTTCTTTTTGAGGCGAAATCACATTTTGCGTTGGACGTGGCTGCATACCTAATGCTTCCGGTAAAGAAATAAAATCCGGTTCTTTAGGAGCAGAAAGTGTATCGTTGTCAGCAGAGCTTTCCGATGGAGACCATGCAAGAGGATTGTCTAACAGTGCGGTATCATGATAATCTTCATTGTCATCATCTTCATCAGAAAGATCATATTCATAATCGGGAGAATCCCAGTCTTCTTCGGTAAAAGTAGAAAACCTGGTATCAAGTTCATCAGGATCTTCTACCTTTGTTACCAAAAGGATAAGAGCTTCCGGTAATAGAGGAATTGCTTCAATCATTAAAGGGATATTTTCGGCATCAAAGCCACATTCGTAAGAGGCCTGCTGGATCAGATCTCGGAACAAAGCCTTTGCTTTGGCACTTCCATATGCGAGTTCACTGATCTCAATTTCACGCTCTTTCAGATCATTTTGATTTAAGGTACAGCGAATCTGCTTATCATTTATTTTTTCTATCCGCATAAGCTCACTTCCCTTCTTTTTTAAAATTCTGCGGTACTTCGGAAAGCATCACAGGATATTATGTAAAATCATTGAAAAATAAAGGTTTCTTTAAATAAATTATAAGTTAATCAGAAAAGGAAGTCAATGTAAATCTGTGCTTTTGGCAGTCTGTTAGTAGTGTTTGTAATTCTTAAAAAATAATGCTAAAAGTACACGCTGTTTTTCGTGCAAAATTTTGGAATTGGATAAATATGTAAAAGAAAAACAGGAAAGGAAGAAATACAAGTGTATTTTTATACAAAATAAAAAAATAATTTTGCCAATAATGGCAATGGAATTGTATAGGATTCTTTCGCTATAATGTGTCTAACGAATCGAACCCGGAAAGGAGGGAAGAGCAAAACAGATACAATTCAGTTTATGTGCGTGCAAAAAGAAGGTTCCTGATAAAATGGGATGTAACAAAAAGATGGGGTTCGAAACGTTGTCATCAAAACAGGGTAACGTATCACATCTGTACCTGAAATGTATGGCATGTATAAATTTGTAAGGCATGCTGCATAAATGAAAAAAGCTGTACAGACAAAAGCAATATTTGTTGTAAGGCGATAGAAAGAAACTCCAAAAAAGGAAATGCTCTTTTAGAGTATCCTGGTAAAGCAGAAAGAGAAACCATGGCCCGGCTTCTCTTTCTGCTCGTTAGCGTAAAGTTACTTTCGGAAAATTAAATATTGAAACTGATCCTTGTTTATGAGGATATCATATGCGATGGAAAAGCAGGATGCAGACGGCATAAACTGACCGGAAAGAAATATTTTGGCGGATTGTATGAGGGAAGCGAACGAAATGAGGATCTCTGGCTCGAGGTGCAGCAATACATTTATGATCATTATGATACGGACTGTTTGGAAAACGTATATATTGCAGGCGATGGGGCACCGTGGATAACAGCTGGATGTCATGTACTGGAAAAGAGTAAATTTGTGCTGGATAAATTTCATTTGGGAAAATATATCAATAAAGCAACCTCGCATCTGCTGGATAGTCAGGAAGACGCAAAAGAGCTGATCTATGAGGCAATCAATAATAGGGATATGGGTGAGGTAAAACGTTTGTTACAAAAATGCAGTGCGTCAGCTGAGGCAGAAGGAAAGAAAAATGAAATCCATGAATGCATCCGGTATATAACAAACAACTGGCTTGGGATCATGGTAAGGATAGATGATGGTGGAGCTGTATGGGGATGCAGTGCGGAGGGGCAGATCAGCCATGTACTGTCAGCAAGAGAATCAAGCAGACCAATGGGATGGTCAAAAACAGGTGTGCACAAAATGACACAGCTGCGCATAGAAACAAGAAACGGAACCAGTCTGATAGATCTGATGGAGTATCAGCAGAAACAGAAAAAGAAGAAAATGCAAATAGAACAACAGGATAAACTTGTAAGAGAAGTAAAAAGAAAACACAGCCTGTCGCAGGAAGAAGTTGTCAGAAAAGAAATACCGGGGCTGGAAAGAAAAGGCATGTACTGGATGAGAGACTTAATTTATAAAAGAGGGACGACTGCATGATTGAACAATGTATTCCTATACCTAGTCCTATACCCGATTAAACTCACCAGATAGTAAAGAAATGAAAAATATGGTATACTTGTAAAGGTTTTTAATCTTAAAACTTTCAAGGAGTTGGTCTGCTCATATTTTTCCGAAGAACAATTTACGCTATCAATAAATAAGAATTTATTGATAAAATCAAGAAAATTTGATATAATAAAAAAACAATATACATATTACATTTCAAATTATTTGATTTGTAATTAAAGCGGCGAATGTTGGTAGCATTTGTCGCTTTTTCTTTATATATTCCATCATAAGATTATTCTAAGAACATACATGCAGGATTTTGGTCGGGTATGTTCTTAAATCCCGCTTTTTCAAGTAAGTTTTTATTTATCTGTGTTGCGTAGCCATTGTTATAAGTCCATATTGTAAGATACTTATATCCTTGCTCATCTTTAAAGCGTTTTAATTCCGATACGACAGAGAGAAAAGTATCTTCATTCCGAAATTGGAATGGAACATTATATACTCTGTCATCAGGATTCCAGCTAAGCTGTTCAGAAGCTGCAGATAATGATTCTAAAATACCGATTGGTGCATCATTTGCATACACTTCTGTAACATTACCTGATGAGTAGCGACTGCTAGGCTCATATCTGTATTGGATGTTCATTAGCTCCTCCTTTCTACCACTCCAGTGAAATTTCAGAAATAATGTCATAAAGTGCATTTCGGGCACGCGAATTTTCTTCGTTAAACTCACACATTCGTGTTACGCATGCTAGAAACCTGAATGTAATAGACCAGTCATATAACATATCCCAACATACACTGATTAACTCATAGCATTCTTTAAAAACGATTTCCTGCGGTGAATTTTCAGCTTTATTCAGAATCAATTTAGCAAATTCAAGATTTGAAGCATACATGTGGCGGTCGTAAGGTTCGATGCAGGCATACACACAGTTTTCAATTCGCAAAATAATATCCTTTACCTGGGTAATAAAGTAATCCAATGAAGGGTTGTTAATATAATGCGATGATGAATCGCAATACATAATGCAGTATTCGATCACTGGCTTGAAGTTATTATGTTTTGCTCTCCAATCGACTCCAGCAGCGTTTGACGAAAATAGCGCATCCAAAGTTTTCTTAATTCCACCATTTTCATTATCTGGGTACAGATTCTGTCGAATAATATATCGTGCTTCCTCATGATGTGGAAGTAAGCCATCAAGAATCAACTTCTCTATTATATAAGATGATGAACGCTGTGTTTCGATGGCGAGATCTTCTATTCTGGTCTCAACGAATTTTTTGACATATTCGGATGAGAAGTAAAACATTTTTTTGTTTTTTTTTATTTATTGCCATAATGAATCTCCTTTCGTAGACTCGGAAAGCACTTTGATAACTTAATGATATCATAATGATATCATAATGCTATCCTGTTACTATCGTTATAACAAATTTAAAAAAGAAAGCAATAGAAATTTTAAAAAAATATTGAAATTTATTTATAATACCATTCCTAGCAGCTTCGCAGGTCTGCCATAGGTCCACAGACCAATCCGTCAGTGACATCCACCGAGGATGTCTTAAACCCTTCCAGACAAGGTGTGATGAGAGTCACCCCATGCCCCCTCAGAGGGAGAATAAAACCCATGACATCAATCCACGCTGTGAAATGAATCCCGGGCTTCATCTTTTGAATTGCCTGCAGCTTATCATATTCTCCCCGCATCTAACCTCAGATTCATGTGATTGAGCTCATCCGCTTCTTGCCTTTAATTAAGATATCAATCTGTCCAGCTCGCAAATCTGCACTTTCTTTCTCCGCCTGCATCCTCCTCAGGGTTGTTGCATGATAATATCATCTTTCGCAGTAATACGCCCTCATTTGCTCATTCCCTTCCACTTTACCGGCATCGTCCCTGCCCTCCTTGGTCGATGTAATGTTTATATGATATTTGAACAGGCTATATCGGCATACCGATATAATCTGTTGCGGTAAAGCATAATAAAAACTGACCAAAATAAAAATAGTTCGTAAAATATGTATTTTACGAACTATTTTTGCTTTTCATGATGGTATCATTATGGTATAATAGAGACATACAAATCGTAATTTTTAGAATAAAATATTTTATAAGATTAATGAGATTATATTATTCATAAGGAGGAAACATTATGAAATCAGACAAGTCAAAGTGGAAAACACTTAGCATCAAAAATCGTTTAAAGAAAGGCTTCAGACTGAC